>Ga0206898_10030_pt1 | contig 42306 bp, 43 predicted proteins | sample Alteio_BWOrgHeat_50_FD_153237 | JGI IMG/M metagenome (GOLD analysis project Ga0206898, IMG submission 153237) | Enriched cells from forest soil in Barre Woods Harvard Forest LTER site, Petersham, Massachusetts, United States -... | ecosystem: Environmental > Terrestrial > Soil > Temperate forest >...
CGATCACTACCGGCGACGAAACAACCAATGGTTATCGCGTTCAGATCTTTTTTGGCTCAAACAGACAGGCAGCCTACAACGCGCAGGCCAAGTTTAAAGATGAGTATCCCGAACTGCAAACGTATATTACTTATACGGAGCCCAATTTCAAGGTTCGCGCCGGAGATTTCAAAACGCGCATGGAAGCTGAAAAATTGCAAAAAGAGATCACAGGCATGTTTACAAGTTTGTTTATCATCCCCGAAAAAATAAATCCCCCCAAGCCCGACGCATCCAATGATTAAAGAGCAGATCCAGCAATTATCAAAAGATATTTTTGACGATGTAGTAGCCAATCGTCGCCACCTGCATTCGCACCCCGAGCTTTCATTTGAAGAAACAAAAACCTCGGCATTTATTGCAGGCAAACTGGATGCACTTGGGTTGAAGTACGAGCGAATGGCAGATAATGGCCTGGTGGCTTTGATAAAGGGTGAAAAACCATCAGACAATAGGGTGCTAGCTTTGCGTGCGGATATGGATGCTTTGCCAATTACCGAGGCAAATAATGTACCCTATAAATCACAAAATGTTGGCGTAATGCATGCATGCGGACACGACGCACATACATCGTCGCTGTTAGGCACTGCGAAAATATTAACCGATCTGAAAAGCCACTTCGGTGGAACTGTAAAACTCATCTTCCAGCCTGCTGAAGAGAAACTACCGGGTGGCGCAAGCCTGATGATAAAAGAAGGCGTTCTGGAAAATCCAAAACCACAGGCGGTATTGGGGCAGCATGTAATGCCGCTTATAGATGCTGGGAAGGTCGGTTTCCGCGCAGGTAAATACATGGCTTCCACTGATGAAATTTATGTTACCGTTCGCGGTAAAGGCGGCCATGGTGCCCAGCCGCAACAAAATATTGATCCCGTAATTATTACCGCCCATATGCTTACCGCGTTGCAGCAGGTGGTAAGCCGTTTTGCCGATCCTAAAAGCCCTTCGGTTCTGTCATTTGGTAAGGTGATTGCCAACGGCGCCACCAATGTGATCCCTAACGAGGTTTATCTTGAAGGCACGTTCAGGACTATGGACGAAAAATGGCGCGCTGATGCCCACATCAAAATGAAAAAAATGGCCGAGGGTTTGGTTGAAAGCATGGGAGGAACTGTCGATTTCAATATAATGAAGGGCTATCCGTTCCTGATCAACGAAGAAAAGCTGACCATGGCAACCCGTAGTCATGCCGAAGATTATCTGGGGAAAGAAAACGTGCTTGATCTTGATATTTGGATGGCGGCTGAAGATTTTGCTTATTACTCACAAGTTGCAGATTCCTGCTTTTACCGTTTAGGTACACGCAATGAAAGCCGCGGAATAACCTCATCTGTACACACCCCTACTTTCGACGTGGACGAAGATGCATTCAAAATCAGCTCGGGCTTAATGGCGTATTTAGCCGTTAAGCAGTTGGGGAATTGATGTTAGTTGATAGTTCATAGATCATAGCAACATTTTCATTAATGCAAGGCTGATTTTTTGTGGAGTATTTTTTCGGCGTGAGCTGCGGTACTGCCCCAGTAGGGGCTACCCGTTTGTAGAAATTCATTCATCAAAGCTTCCTTGCCACGTCAGTGGCTACCCAATTCACGAAGGGTAGCCACTGACGTGGCAAAATATTTTTTTTACTCTTATTTCTACAAACGTCTTATCCCGACGGGACAATTTAGCGGCTGGCTTTTAGGTTTGCTATCTGGATGAACATTGAAAGACCAATCGATGAAATCATCGTCAAAAAATCGGTGAAATCATTCTGTCAACGATAACACATTCCCGTCCACATCCTTAAACCAGCCCACTTTTGAACCGTTTGGCGAGGTCCATACCCCCAAATCATCCTGCTGCATAAAATCAAACTTTTCGCAGAATATGCCTTTGCTGTTTAATGCTTGTATGGTTGCTTTAATGTCTCTTACATTCCAGCCTAATGCGGTAAAAGCATGGGGCTTTAATTCAGGTACCGTTATTACACGTAACAGCGTTCCGTTGGCATCAAATTCAAGGGCATAATTATCCTCGGATAATAATTTTAACCCTAATACATCCCTGTAAAATGCCTTTGCTTCAGCCGGCTTTACCGTAGGCACAAATGATTTTAATGTTTCGTTGGCGAGCATGGTCGTGGATTTTGAGGAATTAAAGTTAACCAGCAAACTCCAGCAAAACAACTAAAACAACTATTTGGCCCCGCCACGCTCCGCAGCTTCTTTAATCACCTCGTTCCGCTTTTTTAACAGATTGATCATGTACTCGCCAAGAAAAAAATGATCAACCCACTCGCCCAGGATCCCGAATGGCGATTCGAAAATAAACACATCCTTCATCACGGTTTCTTCGCCAATAGCATAAAAGAGATGTTCATGTCGAAAGCTTTTGAAAGCGCCTTTAACCAATTCATCAGTGAAACTGTGGGGGTAATTAAACTCAGTAATCTTGGAAGTAAGATTTTGCCATACACCTAAATGTTTTGCCCGCCAGGTAACGGTTTCACCTAACTCGATTAGCCCAGATGTACGCCCAGCAATAGCCCGCTCCCCTGTTTGTTTGGTAGACTCCAAATGCAGATCAATGCTTCGTGCCAAATCAAAGCAACGTTCAATAGGGGCATTGATGTACGTGGATAACTCTATCTGCGTCATGTGAGATGATTACACCGATATCGACTGATTACACCGATTATCGAAGATGATTACACCGATTAACCTTTGTCCAAAAATCAGTGTAATCATATTAATCAGCGGTTAAAATTCCGCATTCTTCGGATACCTTGGGAAAGGTATCACATCCCTGATATTCCCCATGCCGGTAACGAAAAGCACCAAACGCTCAAAGCCAAGCCCAAAACCGGCATGCGGACAAGCGCCGAACCGGCGGGTATCCAAATACCACCATAGCTCATCTTTAGGTATGCCCATTTCGTCCATACGTTGCTCCAACTTATCCAGGCGTTCTTCACGTTGAGAGCCACCAACGATTTCGCCGATACCAGGGAACAGTATATCCATCGCCCTAACGGTGTCGTGCCCGTTGGCGTCGGTTTCATTCTGGCGCATGTAAAATGCTTTGATCTCTTTTGGATAATCAGTTAATATTACCGGCTTCTTAAAATGCTTTTCAACCAGGTAACGCTCATGTTCTGATTGCAGGTCGGTGCCCCAGCCCTCAACCAGGTATTGAAATTTCTTTTTCTTATTAGGTGTTGATTCCTTTAAAATATCGATAGCTTCGGTGTAAGTTAACCGTTCAAAATCATTGTCCAGACAGAATTGCAGTTTTTCAAGCAACGTCATTTCTGAGCGTTCCTGCTGTGGCTTTTGTTTCTCTTCTTCAGCCAAACGTTGCGATAAAAACTCAATGTCCTCCCCGTTTTTATCCAAAGCATATTTTATCACATATTTCAACAGGGCCTCGGCCAAGTCCATGTTATCATTCAGGTCATAAAAAGCCATTTCGGGCTCAATCATCCAGAACTCTGCCAAATGGCGCGTGGTGTTAGAGTTTTCGGCACGAAAAGTTGGCCCGAATGTATAAATATCGCTTAAAGCCATAGCGCCCAGCTCACCTTCCAGCTGACCGGATACGGTAAGGTTGGTCGCCTTGCCAAAAAAGTCTTCCTTAAAGTCAACTTCGCCGGTTTCTGTTTTTGGCGGGTTAGCCAGATCGAAGTTGGTGACGTGAAATGTCTCACCCGCGCCTTCCGCATCGGAAGCGGTGATGATAGGCGTATGCAGGTAAACAAACCCCCGTTGCTGGAAAAACTGGTGTATGGCAAAAGACAGACTGTTACGCACACGGAATATCGCCCCAAACGTATTGGTACGGAAACGCAGATGTGCTATTTCGCGCAAAAATTCAAGGCTGTGTTTTTTTGGCTGCAGCGGATACTTTTCGGGATCGCTGTCGCCTAAAATTTCGATTGCCTTTGCCTTAACTTCTACCTTTTGCCCTTTGCCTAGGGAAGCAACAAGCAATCCGGACACACTGATTGCAGCGCCTGTGGTCAATCGTTTTAAAAGCGCCGGATCGGTATTTTCAAAGTCAACAACTACTTGTATGTTGTTATTGGTTGAGCCATCATTTAAAGCTATAAACTGGTTGTTACGAAAGGTACGTACCCACCCCTTAACAACAACACTGATATCCGTTTGTTCACTCTCAAGTAATGCTTTGATCTTTACCCGCTGGCTCATATAAAATATTTTGAGCGGCAAAAATACAATTATTTGAATGATTGTCTGAACTCGAATTTATGGAATTGAAGAATTTACAGAATAAGAAAAGGCGCCGATTAAAATTAGCCAATTCCTGAATTCGACAAATTCGATAAATTCGAGTTCAGACATTTCCGTAAGTTTGCCCCAATGAACCCCAAAGCAAGCCTGATCATCGGCATTCTGTGTATTTCCTTTTCGCCGATTTTTGTAAGACTTGCTGGCGCGCCGCCAATTACTTCGGGCTTTTACCGCATCTTTATAGCCTGGCTTTGCCTGGCGCCCTGGTGCATAGCAAAGGGCAAACTGAAGATCGGCAGGAATGAATTGTGGGTAGCAATTGTCGGCGGCCTGGTCTTTGGCGCCGATATCGCGGTTTGGAACATGTCGCTTTTAAAAATATCGGCAACTGTTTCAACGCTGATAGCCAACCTGGCGCCGCTATGGGTCGGTTTGCTTAGTTTTTTGTTATTTAAAAAACGTTCGGGTAGTTTATTCTGGATAGGCACTTTCGTCGCTATTATCGGTATGGTGGTATTGGTGGGGTATCAACATATTTTGGCCCTTGAATTTAATAACGGCATATTGCTGGCTACGCTGGCAAGTCTGTTCTATGCCATTTACATCCTCATCACAAAAGGCATCCTGCAAAAGATAGATACTATAACTTTTATGTTCTACAGCATGCTTGGCGCGAGTTTGTTTTTACTCATCATCTGCGGCTTTCAGCAAAATAATATTGTGGCTTTTTCCACAACGGCGTGGTTATGTTTTTTGGGTATGGGCCTCATCTGCCAGCTTGCAGGGTGGCTAACTATAAATCATAGCCTGCGGTTCCTGGAGTCGACCAAGGTTTCAATATCCTTATTAAGTCAAACTGTATTAGCCGGTTTCTGGGCTATCTTGTTTTTGAATGAAACGCTGGAATTAAATGAGATTATCGGCAGTGTTATTGTGCTGGCGGGGATAGCGATTACGTTTTTAAAGCAGCGGAACACTAAACTCAATGCAGGTTAACCGGCAACTGCGCCCTGAAAGTTCCATTCACAAAATCCAATTTATCGGCATAGGTTGAAATGCCGTAAGCCCTTACAAAATGTACTTCAAAATTCCCGGATGCAATTTTAGTGGTGGCGTCGAAAGCCGTTATAGAAATATGGTTATTGAAAGACGGGTCCATTTTATAATCGCAGATGTCAACATTTGAAGCATCAAGTATGTAGAAGGTAGATTGGCTGCCTTTTAATTGGTAATTTGCTGTACCGTTATACTTTATCACAAAGGCAATATTATCCTGGGTATTAGGGAGGCGGGCCTGAATATGCAGCGAGTCATCTCCCGCATAGCCGGTATAAGGTTGGCCTGCCCAGTTGCTGCCGTTCAATTTTGCCTCCATAAAAAAGCTTGTCGGAGCGACCTGATTGTCTTTTTTGCATGAGGCTATCAACAAAAAGAAAAATGCCACTAACACAAAAAACATCCTTCTCATGGTACAAACCTTTATTTGTTTACTTGAATAGAATACGGGAAAACAACAACGTATGCAACAACCTGTTATAAATTTATAAATTAATTGAGAAAAGAAGAGTGCTTAAAAAATCTATTTTTGTAAATTACCAGCTACACTGCGATAATAAATGATCACCAAATCCACCATCGACCGTATTATGGAAGCCACCGACATTGTGGAGGTGATTGGTGAATTTGTGCAGTTAAAAAAACGTGGTGCAAATTATGTGGGCCTTTCGCCTTTTGCCAATGAACGCACGCCATCATTTACGGTTTCTCCGGCAAAAGGCATTTTCAAAGATTTTTCATCAGGCAAAGGCGGTTCGGCTGTTACTTTTTTAATGGAACTGGAAAAGTTCACCTACCCGGAAGCTTTAAAATGGCTGGCAAAAAAATACAGCATCGAAGTTGAAGAGACTGTTGAGACGATTGAAAATAAAGAAGAGGAAAATCGCCGTGAAAGTCTGATGATCGTAACCGGTTATGCCGCCAAATTTTTTCACGAAAGTTTGCTGGAAACCGATGAAGGCAAAAGCATAGGCTTGAGCTACTTTAAAGAGCGTGGTTTTAACAATGATACTATTCGGAAATTTGAACTGGGCTACTCGCCCGATCAATGGGAAGCATTTACTGGTCAGGCGTTAAAGAACGGCTATCAGCAGCAGTTTTTGGTCGAAAGTGGGCTTTCCGTACAGCGCGACAATGGAGCATTATACGATCGTTACCGCGGCCGTGTAATGTTCCCTATCCATAGCTTTACCGGCAGAGTGATCGCCTTTGGCGGCAGAACACTAAAAAGCGATAAGAACGTCCCTAAATATGTAAACTCGCCGGAGTCGGAGATCTATCATAAGTCTAACGTGCTTTACGGCCTTTACTTCGCCAAAAAAGCGATCCGCGAAGAAGATAATTGCTATTTGGTAGAAGGTTATGCTGATGTGCTTTCAGTTCACCAGGCGGGGATCGAAAATGTAGTCGCTTCATCGGGTACGTCATTAACTGTTGAACAGATCAGGCTGATCAGTCGTTTTACTAAAAATATAACCATTCTATATGATGGTGATGCTGCTGGGATAAAAGCTTCGCTACGCGGACTGGACATGATCCTGGAAGAAGGACTGAACGTTAAAGTGGTACTTTTCCCCGACGGGCATGACCCGGATTCGTTTGTCCGCACCTACGGCACCAATGGCTTCAAAAAGCACATTGACGATAACAAAAAAGATTTTATCCTTTTTAAAACGGATATCCTGCTAAAAGAGGTTGGGAATGACCCCATCAAAAAAGCGGACGTTATCAGGGAAATAGTTGAAAGCGTCGCCAAAATACCCGATTCTATTAAAGCATCTGTATTTATCAAAGAATGTAGCTACTTATTAAAAATAGATGAGCGGGCGCTGCTTTCAGAGCTGAACAAAATGCGAATGGCGAAAGCCAAAAAAGATTCGCAGCAGCAGATTTCAAAGCCTGTTCCTCTTGATGAGCCGTCGTTTTTTGATGAACCTATCGAAAAAGCATCCAAAGACGATGCCAGCCAGGAAAAGGAAATAATCAGGCTTTTATTATTATACGGCAATAAGGTTATTGACTGGGATGGTATTGCCAATACTTATATCGGGCCATTTATGATAGCCGAACTGAGCGATGTTGAATTTGAAAATGCTGCGTGCAAATCGTTTGTTGAAATTTACCGCAGGGAGGTAGAAAATGGTGTGCTGCCTGATGAGCAATATTTTATTCATTATTCGGATAAAGAAATAGTTGATCTGGCTGTTAATCAAATAGCCACCAAATATACCCTCAGCGAAAACTGGTACGAAATGCATAAAATACTGGTACCTGATGAGCAGGTGAACATGAAAGCGACTATTTTAGGTGCGATATTTCATCTTAAAAAGCAAAAGGTAGGCAAGATATTGGAAGGGTTGCGCTCCGAGCTCCAGAAAACCTCGGGTGAAGCCGACCAGGAGATCTTATTAAACCAGTACATGCATATGAAAAAGGTTGAAAAAACTATTTCAGATTACTTAGGCTCCGTAATTTTAAAATAATGGCCCAACATCTCGACCTGGGCCGCAAAGGCGAAAACTTAGCGAAACAACATCTTGAAAAATCCGGTTACGAAATTCTGGACGAGAACTGGACGCATGGCAAATTGGAGATAGACCTGGTTGCCTATAAAAATAAAATAATGATATTTGCCGAAGTGAAGACCCGTACCGGGAATTTTTTTGGCGATCCCGAAGAATTTGTTGACAGGCGCAAACAAAGATTGCTGGTTGAAGCCGCGGAAGAATACGTTTACATTATGAATCACCAGGGCGAGGTAAGGTTCGACATTATCTCAGTGTTGTTTGATAAAAAAGATAACTATACACTAAATCATATAGAAGATGCGTTTTGGCCTTCGGCCCATTAACTTACTATGAAGAATAAACTCACATTAATTCTCTCTGCTGCTGTAATTGCTGTGCTGGCTTACAGTTGCGGATCAAAGCAGGAAAATATCAGCATTAGTCCGGAAGCGGGCACGACATATAAATCCGGCGACCAAATAGCTGTTAAAGCACATTATCCTTCGTCCATACAGCCCGATTCGATAGTTTACCTGGTTGATTCGGCAAAAGTGGGTTCACAAAAAGACTCAACGGCTTTGTCTCTTAAAACGGATGGCATGTCATTGGGCCCAAGGGTAATAACTGCAAAAGTATACGCAGGCGGCAAAAGCCAGGAAATATCAACCAACATCGTTTTGATGCCGGCGAAAGCTCCTGAAGAATACACCTATAAAGTAATTAAAGCCTTCCCCCATGATACCAGCTGCTATACTGAAGGTCTGCTTTACCAGGATGGCTTTTTATACGAAAGCGGGGGCGGCTACGGCGATCCTCCGGCGGGAGAACAAAAAGACGGCCAGTCGAGCCTAAGAAAGGTTGAGTTGAATACCGGCAAGGTATTGCAAAAAGTAATGGTTGATCCGAAAATATTTGCTGAAGGGATTTCTATTGTTGGCGATAAGCTTATCCAGCTAACCTGGAAAGAAAAAATCGGTTACGTATATGATAAAGCAACGTTTAAGCTACTCAACACCTTTAATAACAACGTTGGTGTTGAGGGTTGGGGCATGTGCTTTGACGGGCAAAAACTTTACATGGACGACAGCACCAACCGGATCTGGTTTTTAGATAAGGACAACTACCATCAAACAGGGTTTATTGATGTTTATGACGACAAAGGACCAATCAATAACCTTAATGAACTTGAATATATTGATGGCAAGCTATATGCCAATGTGTGGCAAACAAACACAATAGTAGTTATCGATCCAAAAACGGGCGCTGTTTTACAACGGATTGATCTATCATCATTATATCCGGAACCGCGAGCCCGGCCTGCGGAAGTACTTAACGGCATTGCCTACGATGCTGCAGGCAAAAGAACATTTATAACGGGCAAAAAATGGCAGCACTTGTACCAGGTTGAGTTTGTGAAAAAATAGTTTGCAGTTGGCCGTAGGCGGTTTGCAGTTTTTGAACGCGGCAAACTGCCAACTGAAAACCGCCAACTGAAAAACCGCCTACCCAGCCTTATACACCCGCACATAATCAACCAGCATGGTCGCAGGCAACTTGCTGTCATCAATAGTGGTATTGGGAAAATCACCGCCAACAGCAAGGTTCAGAATGATAAAAAACGGCAGATGAAAGGCATCGGTACCGTTTACATTATTTTGAATCTTACCTGTTACATATAGCGTATTATCAACATACCACCGGATGTAATTTGTATCCCATTCCACGGCATACAAATGAAAACTAGCCGGAGTCGTTGTGGTCTTATCACCGTAAGAGACATGCCCATTAACATTCCAATGCATGGTGCCATAGATAAAATTATCGACATTTACATGCTCCATGATATCTATTTCCCCGCAGGTTGGCCAGTTTACCGTACCGATGTTATTGCCCAACATCCAGAACGCAGGCCACATGCCCGCGCCCATAGGGATAGCAATACTGGCTTCAATGCGACCGTATTGCTGTGAAAACTTGCCAAAAGTTGTTATTTTACCGGAGGTGTAGGGCTGCCCTCCCACGGTCTGTTTTTTGGCAGTGATCACCAGGTTGCCATTAGCCACGCTGACGTTTTGCTGCTGGTAATATTCCAGTTCATTATTTACACCGGGGTTCCGGTTTTCAAAAACCCATTTTGAGGTATCAACTGCATTTCCATTGAACTCATCTGACCATACTAATGTGTAAGTAGGTTTGGTGGTATCAGCTGGCGTTGTTGTCTGTGTAGGAATTACTACCGGGTCAATATTGGTTGCAGATTTTTTGCAGGAAGAAACAAAAACGAATAATAATGCTATTAAACAACTGCAATTAAAGAAACATGAGGATATTCTTGTCATATAATGTTCGTCCTGCGTTAAAAAATTTATAAATCATAGTTCAAGCATTTATTCGTCTGAACTATGATTTATAGGGCTAAAGGATTTTAAGATGCATAACCCATCAACTAAAATAATCCTTTAATCTCGAAATCTTACAAATCTTAGTCCAGACAATTTACGGCACTTTAAGTCCCAGCGCCTCGATATAGCCTTTGTTCGGCCTGCAATTTTCGAATTTGCTGTTATTTATAAACTGATATAGCGCCTGTTTTATTTGCTCGCGATCCGCTGGCGCGGCTTTGCGTATAGCTGCAAAATCAGCCCTGGGTAACTCGGTATAGTTAATTAGGTTGTCGTACCCGGCAGGCTTGTCGAAGGTGATAATACCTTCGGTATTGTCCATTTTTTTATAGGGCCAATAGTGCCAGCCAATATTGTTTTCCTCCAGCGTCTTCTTAAAACCGCCAACCCACTCATCCTTGTTTTCACCCGTTTCGCCGCAATATATCGGTACATTATTTTTATCCCTGAAATCGATATAATCCTGTATAACTTCTTTTGTTGTGGTTTTGGTCCAGTACTTATGGAAAGTATAAACCAGCTTAGAATCAAACGGCGGGCCAAAGACCTTAAAGTTACTGTCCCACTGGGCACCGCCTAAAAACAGGATATGATTTTTATCTACGGTGCGTATTGCTGCTGCAATTTGTTTATAAACGGGTTCAAGAGAAGGATTAAATTCTTCCGCATTGAAATAAGTGGCAATTGGCTCGTTTAGCAAATCATAACCCATTACCGTGGTTTCATTTTTATAATGATCGGCGATCTTTTGCCAAATGTTTGCGGTTAGTTCCTGCATGGCCTTGCTTTTAAACAGAAAAGGATAACCGGCGCCATCATCTATATTATCCCCAGTTTGTCCGCCGGGAGCACAGTGCATATCCAACAACACATATATACCTTCTTTTTTACACCAGCCAATCACGCGATCAAGCAGTTCAAAACCCCGGTTTGGATCATTCTGTCCGCAATAATTTTCATTGGTAAAAAGACGATAATTAAACGGGATGCGGATAGAGTTCATCCCCGATGCTTTTAAGAAATGGATATCCCCCTCGGTAATATAGGTGTCCTGGTATTTTTTCCAGAATAGCGTGGCTTCTTCGGGGCCTAGTATTTCAGTGATAGCCTCATTGATAAGGCGCGGCGAGTTTACACTTTTAAACTTAAACATATAACCTTCGGGGACAAGCCAGTTACCCAGGTTGGTGCCCCTGATCAGGAATGGCTTCTTATCCGGACCAATAATTTCTTTTCCTTTTACATCGATAAACTTACCTGTTTGGGCTTTTACAGCCGGGATAAGAAGTGCTAACAGCAAGGCACTTAAAACTATTCTTTTCATGATTTTTTTGACTTTATTCTCTTCGTTTTTTTTTGGGTTCTCTTGGTTCCTGGCCCTTTCCTCACCAAACGTAAGTTGCAACAGCGCCCCCATTCAATGTACTTGTTACAATTTTACCGTTAAATTGTATATTAAAGGTTTGCGGGGCGGTGGCCGAATTCAGTACGATAAGCACTTTCGATCCATCGGTATTTTTAAAGGCCACATTCGGCAATGTTGGTTCGTCAGGCGATGCGATCCTCACCGCACCCGGCCTTACAAACTTTGAAGCATGCGCGATAATATAGTAGGATACATTGCGGGATACAGCCCCGGAATTTATAGTTATTGCGCCCTGGCAAGTCGAACAGCCTCCGTTGGTATGCGGGCCGTAAGATGCATCTGTGGCCAGGTTCCATTCCAATACGTTCCTGCTCCAGTTTTTAGTAGCGCCTACAATCAGGTTGGTAAGATGCCAGTTAAGGTCGCCTGCAAAATCACCGGTTGACGCCGTATATTGTTCAGTAAAATAGATGTTTTTATTAGGATAAGCGTTATGTACCGGCGAAAGGGCGCCTATAGTACCAATATAAAGGTGAAATGCAGAACCATCCACATAGGGGTTAGCTGCCGGATCGGCGAGAATATCCAGAGGATAGTCTGTACGGTCGGTGTTATGGTCGTATGCAATTATTTTTGTAGACAGATTAGCGGCTTTAAATTGCGGGCCAAGGCTATTTTTAATAAAATTATCTTCTTCCGCTGGCTGCATTACCATTGCCGGATTATTATTGGGGTTTAAAGGTTCGTTCTGTGGGGTGATGGCATCTATAGTGATACCCTGGGCTTTCATGGCCTGGATGTATTTCACAAAGTATGTTGCATAAACACCATAATAAGCGGTATTTAAACTCCCTGCGGTAAAACCATTGTTCCCGGTTGAATTAACTTTCATCCACACAGGGGCTGTCCAGGGCGTCGCCAATATTTTTATAGCCGGGTTTATCGCAATTATCTTCTTTAATACGGGTACCAGGTCTGTAAGTTCAGGACTAATGCTAAAACTGGTGAGGTTAACATCAGTTTGACCGGCGGGTACATCGTCGTAAGTAAAATCAGCAGCGCTCATATCTGATGCGCCCATTGTGATGCGCAGATAACTAATGCCAATATGGGTGCCATCTGAAGCAAACAGCTCACTTAACAGGGCATCCTGTGCCGCAGGCGCCAGGCTATTGATCAATGAAGCGCTGCCGCCTGTTAAACAAAAACCAAATCCATCTATGCTTTGATAAGAAGTAGTGGTATCCACATTAATGGTGGTGTTTGAATTGGCGCCGCTGCTAAACGCGAGGGCGACATTTTGCTTTTGGAACAATACTGATTTGTCGGCATTAGTGAGCCACATAGCAACATCGGACTTTACAGGAGTAACAACGGTAACTGGTGGCGGCCCACTTCCATTATCCGACTTTTTACTGCAACTTATGCTGACGAAAAAATTAAAAAGCAATAAAAACAACATGGGAATAAACATAAATTGTTTCTTCATAAAACTCAGGAAGGTGCTTAAAAGCTTAAAATAGTTTAATAATTGGGTCTGTTTGTTTATAGGCACCCGCACTTAGCCGGAAAGTGCTAATATAGTATTTATACGGGTTTAACAAGTTATATTCATTTGGTACTGGTTTTTTCTTTATCACGTGTTAAAATTCCGTAAATCCCTCCAACAATGTATATTAGCGATGCGTTATGTTTTAAAGAAAATAGCATGAAAAATATACTATACAACGGCGAAGCAATAAAACGGCTAAAAATTGTAATTGCATGCTGGGTATTGCTGATCACGCCGGCTTTTGCGCAAAATTTAAAGGTGGCCGTGGCAGCCAACCTGCAATCCGTTATAAAGGTATTAGGGCAGGATTTTAAACAAAAAACAGGCATCACTATTGAACCTATAGTGGGCTCGTCAGGCAACCTGACCAACCAGATCCGCAACGGCGCGCCTTTTGACCTATTTTTATCGGCGGATATGAACTTCCCTGAGACGCTTTTTAAGGAGGGCTTCAGCGCAAAAAAACCAGTTGTTTATGCACAGGGCAGTTTGATCATTTGCAGCAACCAGGACGTTGGCTTTGAAAATTGGGAAAGACTGTTAATGACAGACCGGGTAAAGAAAATTGCCATTGCCAACCCGGCAATTGCACCTTATGGCAAAGCTGCTGAAGAAACGTTGAAGGAGAAAGGGATCCTTGACGATATTAAATCAAAGGTTGTTTATGGCGAAAGCATTTCACAGGTAAATACATATATCACCACCGGTGTCGTTGATGTTGGCTTTACCACCCAGGCGCTGGTAAAAGATCCTGCCAATAAAACTACGCTTTACTGGAAAATTATAGATCCGAAAACCTACGCACCTATTGAACAGGGAATGGTATTATTAAAACACGCAGCGGGCAATGCCGGGGCAGAAAAATTTTACCAATATATTTTGAGCGCGGCAGCAAAAACGATTTTAAAGGAATACGGATATTACGTTCAATAGCCTAACAGATAGCGATGGGTTTAAAACCCATCGCTATAAAAGATAATTCTTGATGGATTTAACCCCAATTTGGCTCACGCTTAAATTAGCCGCCATTACCACCTTCTTGCTATTAGCCATTGGTTTACCAATAGCCTGGTGGCTGTCAAAAAGCCGGTCTTTCTTTAAGATTATTATAGAGGCTGTTATCACCATGCCTTTAGTGCTGCCCCCATCCGTTTTAGGGTTTTATTTGTTGCTTGCGTTTAGTCCTCAGCATGGTATTGGCAAATGGCTGCATAAGGCTTTTGATATCCAATTTGTATTTTCGTTCCAGGGGCTGGTGCTGGCATCTGTCATTTACAGCATGCCATTTATGATCGGGCCGATAAAATCGGCATTGCAGCAATTGCCGGTTTCGCTTTCGCAGGCATCTTATTCTCTTGGTAAAACCAAGTGGCAAACTTTTATTAAAGTATTAATACCCAACATAAAACCATCCTTACTGACCGCCCTTGTACTTACTTTTGCGCATACTTTAGGCGAATTTGGCGTAGTGCTGATGATAGGCGGCAATATCCCGAATGTTACCCGTGTAGCGTCCATTGCTGTATACGATTCTGTGGAACAAATGGACTATACCTCCGCAAATGGGTACTCCCTTATACTGTTTGCTGTAACCTTCGTTATGGTGATAGCGGTTTTCATTTTTAATAAGTACCAGCTAAAAAGCCCATTGGAATGATCAGCATTGATATTGAAAAAAAACTCAGGACTTATAAGGGCGAGCAACTGTTAAAAATTGCAAGGCAATTTCCCACAGGAAGCATCACCAAAATTTACGGCCCTTCAGGTGCGGGAAAAACAACTTTTTTAAAGATCATAGCCGGCTTTGTAAGACCTGAGAAAGGCAGAATAATTGTTGATGGAAATATTTGGTATGATTCCGGTCCGGAATTATTTGTGCCCCCGCAAAAACGAATGGCCGGTTTCGTTTTCCAGGATTACGCGCTTTTTCCAAACATGAACGTATTGGAGCACCTGGAATATGCTACGAACGACAATGACTGGATAAAAACACTGTTAAGCATCGGAAAATTGGAAAACCTGATATTGCATAAACCTCAATATTTGTCCGGCGGGCAACAGCAACGCCTGGCTATTTTACGGGCCCTCGCTATTAAGCCAAAACTGCTGCTAATGGACGAGCCATTTTCAGCCCTTGACCCTAAAATGAAAACTGATTTGATCGGGAAACTTAAAATACTATTTGATGAATTGAAGTGTACCGTTTTAGTTGTCAGCCATAATCAGCAGGAACTGGAGGAGCTTGCAGAAAATGAAATGAGTATAACAGACACTAATGACAACGGCCAGGTTTGAAATGATTATGAATTAAGTTGGCTGTCTTTAGTTCAGGGCCATTCATGCAATTTGCACTAATTAATTCTTAATGTCGCTTAGTAGGCTAGATTTGATGAGGATATCTATTGCCAGTATTATTTGTTAAAAGCTTTGCAGCCTTCAGGATTGTAAATGGAAAAAGCGCCAATTCAAAACTATCGCAAGATCATCCATATCGACATGGATGCGTTTTACGCTTCAGTTGAACAGCGTGATAACCCGGAATACCGCGGCATCCCTTTGGTAGTAGGCGGCCTGCCACAGGGAAGGGGCGGCGTAGTGGCCACAGCCAGCTATGAGGCCAGGAAATTTGGTATCAGGTCGGCTATGTCATCGAAGCGGGCATTACAACTTTGTCCGCATGCCACCTTCGTTCGTCCGCGTTTTGATGCTTACAAGGAAGCTTCACAAAAGATCCGTGAGATATTTAGCCGCTACACCGACCTGATCGAACCGCTTTCCCTGGATGAGGCCTATCTTGATGTTACTACCGATAAGCTGAATATTGGCTCGGCCATTGATATAGCGAGGCAAATAAAACAAGCCATAAAAGACGAACTGCAGCTCACTGCTTCGGCTGGGGTGTCAATCAATAAATTCGTAGCTAAAACTGCTTCTGACATTAATAAGCCCAATGGATTAACGTTTATCGGCCCCTCGGCTATCGAAGCCTTTATGGAAAAGCTGCCTGTCGAAAAGTTTTTTGGCGTAGGCAAGGTCACCGCTCAAAAAATGAAAAGCATGGGCCTGCACACCGGCGAGGACCTGAAAAAGCTTACCGAAGATGAAATGGTAAAAAATTTCGGCAAGGCAGGCCGGTTCTATTACCAGATTGTACGTGGAATTGACAACCGTGAGGTACAGCCGCATCGCGAAACAAAATCAGTAGCCGCGGAAGACACTTTCCCCTACGACCTTACCGCCATTGAAGAAATGGAGGCTGAGCTGGACAAAATAGCGGCAACAGTTTGTAAGCGCCTCCAAACTTATGAGCTTAAAGGCCGCACCATAACCCTGAAAATAAAGTACAGTGATTTTAAACAGATCACACGTAACCAATCCTTCGCAACAGGGCTCAACGATTTCGAAACCATTACCTCAATTGCCAAAAAATTGCTGGCAGCTACAGACCCCGAAGAAAAAAAGATCCGGCTGCTGGGCATTTCCCTTTCAAATTTTGGTGAGGTGGTTGTGAAGCATAAAGAGGAGAAGCCGACAGATCAATTGAAGCTTTTTGAGTTTTAGATACCTTACGCTGCGTAATTGCTATCGGTATGTTGCATTGCATGCACCAAGATAGGGTCATTAAGATTATCTCAACATTTGTCTGCGTTAACCTATTTGATAACTTTGTGAGATGCCGACAATACAAAATATAAAAGTAGCTGTTGATGCAGTGGTATTTGGATATACTTCAAAAGAGGGCCTGTCAGTACTACTTATTAAACGCAATATCAAGCCTTTTAAAAATAGCTGGGCATTGCCTGGCGGATTGGTGGGCGACGATGAACTATTGGAGGATGCTATTCAGCGCGAGTTAAAAGAGGAAACTGGCGTTAACATTAATTACCTGGAACAATTATATAGCTTCGGAAAACCAGGGCGTGACCCACGTAATCGTGTGATATCTATTACTTACTATGGCCTGGTTAAACCAGACGCTTTCGTGCTTCGGGCTAATACTGATGCGGGGGACGTGGCGTGGTTTAATATAAAAAAAATGCCGCCACTGGCGTTTGATCATAACGAAATATTGGCCGTAGCACACGAGCGTTTGAAAAATAAAATGCGTTACCAGCCGGTAGGTTTTGAATTACTGGAAGAGAAATTCCCATTTTCCGAACTGGAAAAACTTTATATGTCCGTATTAGACCGCCCGATTGATCGCCGTAATTTTAAAAAGAAAGTTACAGGGTATGGTTTTCTGGAAGAAACATCCGAAAAACAGCCAATGAATGGCGCTGGTCGCCCGGGAAACCTCTTCCGTTTTAACGAGTATAAATACTTTCAGCTGCAAAAGGAAGGTATCAACTTTGAGATCTAAATCCCCGGGGTTAAAATAAATGAAAAAATAATTTGCGTATTTAAAACACATATTTATATTTGCGTATGATTAACGCAAATATAAAATGAAAACCGCTGTTATAATTGCCCGTTTCCAAACACCTTATCTGCACGAAGGTCATAAACAGTTGATTAGCCAAGTCCGCGAAAATCACACAAAGCTCATCATCTTGCTGGGAGTAAGTCCCATTATGGGCAGCCGCAAAAATCCCTATGATTATTATACCCGCGAAAAAATGATCAAAAAAGACTATCCTGAATTGATCGTACTGCCGGTGAGCGATCACCCAAGTGATAAAACTTGGTCTGAAAGTATAGACAGTCTGTTAAAAGGTGTTTTTCCGGGTGAGCAATTCTGCTTGTTTGGAAGCCGCGATAGTTTCATCCCTCATTATTCGGGCCGATTTGAAACTGTAGAATTACCTGAACATGGGGATTATAACGCCACCGAATTGCGCAAACAGTACGCCGACAAAGTATTTGATTCCAACGATTTTAGAGCGGGCATTTTATACGCTTATTATAACCAATATACTAGGGTTTATCCAACAGTTGATGTGGCAGTTTTCAGGAACAATAGATCGGAGATCCTTCTTGGTAAAAAGGCAACCAATAACAAATGGCGTTTTATAGGTGGCTTTGCCGATCCTGAAGACGAAAGCTTTGAAGCTGCTGCTAAACGTGAATTAGTGGAAGAATGCGGTGAATTGGAAATAAGCCGAATGACTTATGAAACATCATGGAAAATAAACGACTGGCGTTACCGAAATGAAGCTGATAAAATCATTACTTCATTATTCAGTTGCGATTATTTAAATGGTTCGCCGGCCCCGCAGGATGACATTATAGACCTCGGTTGGTTTAAGCTGGCAGACCTGCAGCAAATGATCGATGCCGAAAATATCAGCGATGAACATGTGGAAATGTTCAACTTTATTATCACCAAATACCTAAACAACCAATAACATGAAACGCGAAAATTTAATTCTTCTGGCCGACGCCTATAAATATGCTCATCATAAATTTTACTATCCTGGCACAACGCAAATCTATAGTTACCTTGAAAGTCGCGGTGGTGTGTTTGATGAAACGATCTTTTTCGGTTTGCAATATTTTCTGAAACAATACCTGCAGGGGGCTGCCTTTACGCAGCAGGACATTGACGAAGCGGATAGCTTTTTAAAACAGGTATTTGGCCGTGATGACGTCTTCAACAAATCTAAATTTCAGTACATTTTAGATAAATATGATGGTCACCTGCCGGTGAAAATAAAAGCAGTTGCCGAAGGCACATCCGTTCCGATCGGAAATGTATTACTGACCATTGAAAATACCGACCCGGAATGTTACTGGCTAACCAATTTTTTGGAAACTTTATTAATGCAGGTGTGGTATCCATGCACTGTAGCTACGCTGAGTAATCAAATTAAAAAGGTGGTAACCCAATACTATGCAGAAACCGCCACAAAGGGAGCTGAAGCCGGAATAGACTTTGTACTGAATGATTTCGGCTTTCGCGGGGTGAGCAGCGTGGAAAGCGCCAAGGTTGGTGGGGCAGCGCATTTGCTCAGCTTTAAAGGCAGTGATAATTTAGCCGGCAGCGGCATGGCAATTAACTACTATGATGCCAAAAAGGTTTACGGTTTAAGCGTTCCCGCGACGGAGCATAGCATTTGTACTTTATTGGGCCGTGAAGGCGAGCTGGAAATTTTCAAACACGTGATCAGGACATTTCCAACAGGTACGATAGCATGTGTGTCTGACAGCTTTAATATTTTCAGGGCTTGCGAAGAGTATTGGGGCACTGAGCTTCGCGACGAAATATTAAATCGTAAAGGTACATTGGTTATCCGTCCTGATAGCGGTGATCCTATTATGACCCTGCTCAAAATATTTGAAATACTATTTGACAAGTTTGGCTTCACCACCAACAGTAAAGGATATAAGGTATTACCGCCCCAGGTTAGAGTGATACAAGGCGATGGGGTTAATTATAACGAGATCAAGAACATTTACAAAACTTTGAAAGAAAATGGGATCAGTGCTGAAAACCTGATACTGGGAATGGGTGGCGCCTTGCTACAAAAAGTTGATCGCGATACACAAAAATTTGCCTTGAAATGTAGCAGCGCCGTTATAAATGGAAAGGAAGTGGCTGTAGAAAAAAGTCGGACAGAAATGGACGCCGATGGCAACATAATGCCGAGTTTTAAAAAAAGCAAGGGCGGTCGTTTAAAACTGGTGAAAATAAACGGCATATTTAGAACCGTTAATAAACAAGAGCATTTAGAACTAACTGATGAATTGCACACTGTTTTTGAAAATGGCGAACTCATCAATCCGATTAATTTTGAACAGGTAAAGGCTAACGTAAACGCCAACTAACAGCGCATGAAAAAACTATTATTTTCAATAAAGAATTATGAGTACCTGGCTGAAAAGGTGTTGGCGCGCAGTGATTTTGAAAAAGGCAATATTGAGGTAGATCACTTTACCGACGGCGAACGGTACCAACGAATTATTTCGCGCCTAGAAAACCGCGACGTAATATTGATAGGCGGCACAGTAACAGACCAGGCCACGCTTGAACTTTATGACCTGGCTTGTTCGCTGGTCAGCTACGGTGCCAATTCTTTAACGTTAGTCATTCCTTATTTTGGTTATTCTACTATGGAGCGTGCGGTATTGCCGGGCGAAATTGTGACGGCAAAAACGCGGGCAAGGTTATTATCAAGCATTCCAAAATCAAACAGAGGTAATAAAGTTTTATTATTTGATCTGCACTCCGAAGGCATACAGTATTACTTTGAACATGATCTTTACCCGGTACATGTTTATTGTAAAGACATTGTGATAAAAGCTGCCCTAAAATACGGCGGCGACAATTTTGTGATGGCCAGTACAGACGCCGGACGGGCCAAATGGGTGGAGTCATTGGCCAATGATCTTGGAGTTAATGCAGCTTTCATTCTAAAACGCAGGCTAAAGGGCGACCATACCGAAGTAAGCGCGATTAATGCCGATGTATCCGGCAAAACCGTAATTATTTACGACGATATGATCCGTTCAGGAGGTAGCATCATCAATGCGGCAAAAACATATAAGGATGCAGGTGCAGCCGGTATTTATGTTATAACTACTCATGGCTTATTTGTAAATTACGGCGTTGAAAAGCTAAGAAAAAGTGGTTTGATCAAAAAACTGATCTGTACCGATTCACATGTCAATACACAATATATATCTGACGATTTTGTGGAGGTGAATAGTTTAGCTGAACTGATTTGTAATTCAATATGATTTAAGCACGTAATGTCTAAAGGAGTAACGTATCTCCCCTGTACCTGCATAGTTTAAAAGGTATTACTACCTTTGCCACCATGATTGACGTTATATTAAAGAAGGGCAAGGAGAAGGCTGTATTGCACAGACATCCCTGGGTGTTTTCGGGTGCTATTGAACGCGTTAAAGGCAAGCCCGAAAATGGTGAAATAGTGCGCCTGACGGATGCCAAAGGCGGTTTTATGGCCTATGGCTTTTATAATGATCAGTCGCGGGTTGCTTTGCGCCTGCTGGAATGGGATGAAACTGTTGAAGTTAACGAGGCATGGTTTAGGGAGAAAGTAGCAGTCGCAGTGGCAAGTCGAAGCGGTTTGCTGGCTGACGGCTCAACCAATACCTGTCGCTTAATATTTAGCGAATCCGATTACCTGCCGGGGCTTATCGTTGACAAATATGCAGATCATTTGGCAGTGCAGGTGCTTACTTCGGGCATAGAAAAAATGATGCCTGTTATTATCGACGAACTGCAGCGCCTTTTAAATCCAAAAAGCATCTTCGATAAAAGCGACGCATCTTCCCGCAGTCATGAGGGAATGGAAACGCAGAATACCGTATTAGCCGGCAATCATCCCCCCGATAGGGTTGAAGTGAAAGAAAACGGCATCATCTATAATATCAATATCGCCGAGGGGCAAAAGTCAGGCTTTTATTGCGATCAGCGGGACAACCGCAGGATCCTTGCATCACACGCCAAAGGCAAAAAGGTGCTCGATTGTTTTTGCTATACCGGCGGGTTCACTTTAAACAGCTTACAAAGCGGCGCCTCATCGGTTACTACTGTGGATAGTTCGGTACTAGCTATTGACACACTCAAAGAAAATGTGGCCCTTAATAAATTTGATGCGACAAAAGTTACTTCAATACCATCCGACGTAAACAAGCAGCTTAGAAAATTCAGGGAAGAAGGTGAATTTTTTGATATCGTTATCCTCGATCCTCCAAAATATGCGCCATCACGTTCATCGCTTGACAAAGCTTCACGTGCGTACAAAGATTTGAACCGTTTGGGGATGTTGCTACTAAACAAAGGCGGTTTGCTGGCTACGTTCTCCTGCTCCGGTGCTATGGATTTGGAAACTTTCAAACAAGTACTGGCTTGGGCGGCCCTTGATGCAGGCAAACAGGTACAATTTATCCACCAGTTTTGCCAGCCTGAGGATCACCCGGTACGGGCCTCATTCCCTGAAGGGGAGTACTTAAAGGGCTTGCTTTGCAGGGTGCTGTAGTTAGGTGAAAGGTGAAGTAAGTCGAAAGTCGTTAGTCGCAAGTCCTAAGTAAGGCGCGTCGTTTTACTTAGAGCCAAAGACTTTCGACTAACGACTTTCGGCTTAAGACTATTTCAACCCCAGCCTGCTTCGCAAAGCCTCACGGTAAGTACTGCCAATTGGAATCTTTTCACCATTAATGACAAGCTGATGCACTTCTATCATTGAAATGTGTTTGATAGCCACTACGTATGATTTGTGCACACGGACAAAATCCGTCGCCGGCACCAGATCGAAAATATCGCCCATGTTTTCGCGGATCAGGATATTTTTGTCCTTTAGGTGAACGGTTATATAATTGCCGTCTTTTTCAAGGTATAATATGTCTCCTTTCTTAACCTGGTAGGTTTGGGCGCCGCTTTTGATGAACACGGTGGCTTCATCCTCATTGCTTATAGTATTTTTTGAAGATGACGCAGCCGCTGCTTTATTTACTGCTGCCAGGAAACGATCGAAGGTGATGGGTTTCAGCAGGTAATCAAGCGCGTTCAGATCATAACTTTCCACGGCATAGTGGCTATAGGCGGTGGTGAAAATAACCATAGGCCGGGGCGACAAGGTTTGCACCAACTGCATCCCGCTGATATCGGGCATGTTGATATCGAGAAAAATGAGATCTATTTTTTCTCGGTTCAGGAACTCAATTGCCTTTACCGGCTCCCGAAAGGTAGCTTTCAGATCGACCAGGCTGGTTTTAATGCAATAGCGTTCTATTACCTCAAGCGCCTTAGGCTCATCATCAATAGCAATACAAGTGATCATTCCAGGTCGAGTTCAAGTTTAATATTGTAATGACTATTGTCTTCGCTTATCTGCAGCGTATGTCTACCGGGATACAGCAGTTCGAGCCTTCGTTTTACATTTTCTAGCCCGATGCCGCTTTTTTCTTCTATTTTCCTGATAGTACGGTAAATTGTATTCTCGCAGGTAAAGATCAATTTTTGATTTGAAATAATGATGGCAATATCAATGCCGGAGGTTTGCCCGATTGCAATGCCGTGTTTAAATGCATTCTCCACAAAGGGGATAAAAAGCATTGGTGCAACGGTCACGTTTCCCGGATTCAACGGGTGCTCAAACGTCACGTTCACCTCGTCGTCGGCGTAACGTAATTTGTTCAGGGTGATACAATCTTCCAGGTAGGCTATCTCTTTGCTCAACGGCACACTTTCGGCATTGCTGTCATAGATCATGTAGCGCATCATGCCCGAGAGTTTCGAGATACCGTCGGCAAGTTCATCATTCCCCTTAGCCTGCGCCATTGAGAACAAGTTATTCAGCGTATTAAAAAGAAAGTGCGGATTGATCTGCGATTTAAGAAACCTGAGTTCCGTGCTTAGCTGGTTTGCCTGCATCTGATTGCGCGACTGTTCGGCCTTGGTCCATTCTTTCAAAAAGAAATAAGCGATGGAAATACCCATTATCGACAAAAAGATCAGCAATAAAATGGCCTGCGAGCGGTTCAAAACATCAAATGAAAAACCAAGCTTTGGTGAGCCGCTGAGATCGTGGTGAGGCGGAATCTGCAAACCAGGGTGTGGCGGATTGGGTGGAAATGGCGGGGATTTAAAATGACTGTCACGGGCAAATAGCGCCATGAAAATATCATTTGCGCCAAACAGCAGAATAAACCAGCCGGCGGTTGCCGCAATCCGGGCTATACTGCTACGAAACGATAGCACCTTTTTAAATAACCAAAGAATATTACTATAAAATAATATCATCAGAAAACAGAGGGTAGTAACCGACAGCGGGAACATTGTCTGCAATTCTTCTCCTTCCATCAACATCCCATTGCTCCTTACCCTAAATCTGATAGCTGAGGTATTGAGCGAATTGAGGGCATAAAAAACCGCTGTCCAAAACAAAATATGGATAACGATCTCCGCCAGCTGTCTTTTTTTAATCCGGTTCATTGGTTCAAAGATATGATGCTGTATCCGGGTTCAATAATTTATGGTGTAAACATGTAAAATTCGCGGGTGAACGGGGTCATCTTGAAATCCGATGTCAGCCCCTCCTAAATCCTCCCCGGTAGGGAGGACTTAAAAAAAGCCTTTGAAGCTAAAGTCTCCCCTCCCGGGGGAGATTTAGAGGGGGCTTAACCCCCTAAATAACAAATATCTATTTTTCAGCGGCTTGAAGGGCCCGTTCATCACAAAGTTTTCGGCGGGTTGAAATAGCAAAGTAGACTTGCTTAAAATATTCAAAACATGAAAAAGCAATTTCTACTGATTACCGCGCTATTAATGGCGCTGCTGTCTGCGTCGGCACAGAAGCCGGACACAGCAAGTATAATCGTCCACTACAAGTTTTCGCACCAGCGCGACACCACAAACCCGGCAAGTGTTACCATCGAGAACATGATGCTGCTGCCAGGCAAAAGATCTACTGCCTATAAGAGCTACGACGCCCGGCTTGCCGCTTTAGATGTAAAACGGCAGGTCCAGGAACAAATGGCCGCAAACGGTGGTAACGGACGGATCAGGATTAACCAGAAAAATGGCGCCATGGGTGGTACGGAGTACTATCTGTACCCGAACGAAAATAAAATGATCAGGATAGAAAGAGAGATCTTTAACAAGTACCTTATTGAGGGGCCGCTCCCTGTTATTAATTGGCAGATAAGTACAGATACAGCCACGTTCGGCAACTTTCATTGTCAAAAAGCAACAACCCATTTTAAGGGGCGTGATTACACCGCCTGGTTTTGCCCTGATATTCCCTCTCACGGTGGCCCATGGAAGTTATCAGGTTTGCCCGGACTGATATTGGAAGCCTACGATACCAAAAAGCAAGTGGTTTTTAAATTTGATGGAATAGAAGATGCCGGAAAAATGGCAGCTCCAGAAAAGCCCGGAAATGAAACCACACAACTTCCCGGCGGCATGAAGCTTCCGGGCATGGAGGCTGCAGATGAAGATCCAAGGTTGATAGTTTTACCTTCAAATGCTATCAAAACCACTGAGCCCGAATTTGCGAAACTCAAAGAGGCCATTCAAAAAGACCCCAATGCCTTTATCGGTCCAACCGGCCCGCACATGGCGCTGTCAGTAAAGCGGGGTCCGACGCCTGTAGAGAACAATCCAATAGAATTGCCTGAAAAGAAATAAGAAACAGCTAAATAACAGATCCATGAAAAAGAGTTTTTTATTGTCAGCCTGTTTGCTGGCACTGGCTTTTATTGTCCGTGCACAGCGGCCGGATACAGCAAGCGTCGTCATTCATTACAAGTTTTCACACCAGATTGATACGACAAATCCAAAGAGCATTTACCAGGAAAACATGATGCTGCTGGTGGGCAAAAGATCAACTGTATATAGAAGCTATGACGCCCGGTTGGCGGATATGGACGCAATAAAGCAGATCCAGGAACAAATGACAGCTAACGGCGGCCATGGCAATTTCAGGGTTGACCGGAAACACGCGGGCAGCGCTACTGAATACTACCTTTTCCCGGCAGAAAACAAACTGATCAGGAAAGAAAAGCTGCTCAACAGTTACCTGATAGCCGGGCCGTTGCCGGCAATTGATTGGAAAATAAATACCGCCACGGCCACTTTCGGAGGGATGCATTGCCAGAAAGCGACAACACATTTTAAGGGTCGTAATTACACGGCATGGTTTTGTCCGGATATACCCTCACACGGCGGTCCATGGCAGTTGTCGGGTTTGCCGGGATTGATATTGGAGGCTTACGACGCCAAAAAGCAAGTTGTGTTTAAGTTCGACGGGGTAGAGGACCTCAGCAAAATGACAGGAGCCATGAAGACTGCGCCGCAGCCCCCCGGCGGACTAAAGTTTTTTGGGTTGGATGATCTCGATATGGACCCACGACTCATAGCCTTACCGAAAAACAGCATAAAAACTACCGAGCCGGAATTCGCAAAGCTGAAAGAAGCCATGCGAAAAGATCCTAATGCAATGTTGCAAATGGAAATGGCCGGAGCCGGCGGACCTCAAATGCATGCGGATAGAAAAGCTGGCCCGCGGCCCGTGGAGAATAACCCGGTTGAATTACCCGAAAAGAAATGAGCAGAAATTTCAAATTTACCGGGCTTCTTGTCATAGGTCTGATATTTTCAGTTGCGAGTTTTGCGCAGAGCATTCGTGGCACCGTCACGGATAGCCTGGGCAAGGCAGTACCTTACGCAAACATCAATCTGAAAAACGGCAGCAATCTTATTATTGCTTATGCTATCAGCAACGACAAAGGCGGCTACCTGCTTACTGTTCCGGCTGCTGCGGCAAAAGACAGCCTGCGGGTTGAAATAAGCTGCATGGGGTTTAAGAAGCAGAGCAAACCCATTACCAACATTTCAGCGCCGGTTAATTTCGTATTATCCGCCGCGGTGAATCAGCTTAAAGAGGTTATTGTAAAAAACAAGAACCCTTGGCTGAGAACAAATGGCGATACAATTGGCTATAAAGTGTCCGATTTCAGTAACCCGCAGGACAGGGTGATCGGTGATGTGATAAAAAAGCTGCCGGGAATTTCGGTTGCAACTGACGGCACGATCAGTTATAACGGAAAAAACATTTCGAACCTGTACATAGGCGGTGATAATTTACTGGATGATAAGTACAACATCGCCACCAACACTATCCCGAACGGTGTTGTCGACCAGGTGCAGGTGATCCAGAACGACCAGCCCATAAAAATGCTGCGGAATAAGGTGGTTAGCGATGATGTTGCGCTGAACCTGACCATAAAAAAAGGCGCTAAACTGCAATTGGTGGGCCAGGAAACTGTTGGCGCAGGTTTGCCGGGTAATTATGACGTTGATCTGAACGCCATGATGTTTAAAGATGCCTACAAAGCCATTAATTATTTGAAAGGCAACAATACGGGTTATGATCTGCAGCAGGACCTGGTATCGCATAATGCTTCCGATTACCAACAGCTTATCGGCAACAGCCTGCCGCAACCCTTACTCTCACTTGGTACGATCAATGACCCCGAGCTTGCACGAAACCGCTATCTGTTTAATCAGTCGGGAGTGCTGAACATAAATAACCTTGTTAACCTGAAAAAAGACTGGCAGTTGCGGATCAATGCTTATTATTTGCACGACAGGCAAACACAGGACAACAGTCAGCAAACCAGTATTTTTTTACCGGGCGATACCGTGCGCTACAATGAATCACAACATAACCGCATCAACCAGGATATATTTCATGCGCAGTTCAACATCAGGCACAACGCCGATAAGAATTTCCTTAACGATATGTTCCAGTTTGATGATAATCATACCGTCAGCTATTCCGATCTGAATACTAATGGCGCCCCGTTAAGTCAAAGACTGAAGGACCATTTGCAAAGTTTTTCCAATGAGTTTAACCTCATCCAGTCGAACAGATCGAATAATATCATCCAGGTATACTCGTATATCAGCCACCTTACCGAGCCTGAAAGTCTTGTGATCGAACCAAATTACAATGCGGCGCAATTCAATAATGGAATCCCCTACGAGCAGCTGATACAAAATGTTAATGTGCCAACATGGTACACCAATAATTACGTTTCTTATAAAATACCGGGCAGCCTTGGCACTGAAAGTTTCCGGGCAGGCTTCAGCCTACAGTCTCAATCGCTTAACTCTAATCTGGTCACGTTACAAACGGACCATTCCATTCACGCACCATCCGACAGCGCCGTTAACCGCCTCAACTGGGACAAAAGAAGATTCTATGCCGAGGCTGCTTATGATCTTCCGGGCGACAAGCTTAAAGCTAACCTTACATTACCGCTCACACTACAGCAGATCAATTATACTGACACCACTTATGCATTGAACCGGGGCCTGACGCGGTTGTATTTTAACCCGCACCTGCAGTTGAAATATTATACCAGTATAGAGAATTTCGTGACCCTGCTGTATAATTATCGGAACCAGGCAGGCACAATAGAAGATATTTACCAGGGTGATATTCTGAAAAATTACCGTACGCTGTACACCAACAGCGCCGATCTCACGCTTCAGCAAAACCAGGTGGGGGCGCTGGGATTTAATTACCGCAAAGCACTTACTCTTTTTTTCTGGAGCGTAAATGTATTGTACAATCACATCAGTGCTAATAATATCGCCTCAAGCATTATTACCGATAGCCTTCAACGACGTGAAGCATTGCCATATCCAAACAGCACCGATGCCTGGACAGTGAATGGTACCGTCAGTAAATATTCATTTGCGTTGACGACTACTTTCAGCGGCGGATTTCAATTTCAAAGCACCCGAACCGTGCAGATCCAAAATAATGTACTACTGCCTTTTAATACCACTTCGGAGAACGTTAATGTAGGCGCCGATACCAAGGTGAACGACCAAATAAACTTTAGCTATAAAGCTAATTTTACCCGGACAGACAGTCATTCACAGGCGGCGGAATCTGCTTATCATATCAACCAGTTGCTGCAACAGGCGTCGGTCAACTATAACCCTGCCGAGTTTTTACAGCTCAAGTTAGCAGGAGAGCACTATTTTACGCGCCAGCAGGGCAACCCCGATCTGAAATACTTTTTTGCTGATGCATCGGCAAAATACAAGATCGATAAATGGAAGATGGACCTGGAACTGGATGCCAACAATTTCCTCAATGTGAAAACCTACAGCGCGCTTAATTTGTCGGCCAATACACTGACGGCAAGTTCGTATACTCTGCCGGGAAGGATCATATTGCTCAAAGTGCTATTTAATCTTTAAGGATGATTGCCGACATAAATACATCCATGCTATTCTTTCCTCACCGGGTTTCGGCAACCTGCAAAATCATGGTTAACATGGTTAACACAATTTTGATTGTTTTTGCATTTATATTATTGATAATCAGATTATTAATTAAAAATGGACGTCAAAAGTGTTAACCATGATTTTGCGAATATTTACCTAAAAATTATTCATCAAATCATTTTGAAATTTCAAATATCAATCGTAATATTGCGATACAATATGGGCTTAACAAAAACTGAGATCTTCACCGATGAGCAAAACAAGCTGGCCGTGCAATTGAAAGCCATAGCACACCCGGCACGGATCGCTATTTTACAGGAGCTAATCAAAGCCAATGCTTGCATCTGCGGCGACCTGGTAGAAGAGTTAGGCCTGGCCCAGGCAACTATATCGCAGCATTTGAAAGAATTAAAAAATGCTGGGTTAATACAAGGCACTATTGAAGGGGTCAGTGTGTGTTATTGCATTGAGCCTAAAGCCTGGAAAAACCTGCAAAACGAGTTAAACATACTTTTTTCCTCTTACCGGGATATGAATAATTGCTGTTAAAAAATTTTGTTTGGATCAATCGTAATATTACAATAAATATGAAAACAAATGAACAACTCAAAGAGATCGTAAAGCAAAAATATAGTGAGATCGCTTTACAGGATAAAGAAACTAACACAGCATCGTGCTGCGGTTCGGGTTGCTGTTCAACCGAAGTTTATAACATCATGACCGATGATTACACCCAGGTTGAAGGGTACAACCCGGACGCCGACCTTGGCCTTGGTTGCGGTCTGCCCACTCAATTCGCTAAGATCAAAAAGGGAGATGTAGTGATCGACTTAGGCAGCGGCGCAGGCAACGACTGTTTTATCGCCCGGTCAGAAACCGGTGAAACCGGTAAGGTGATCGGTATTGACTTTACGCCGGCAATGTTAGATAAGGCCAGGATAAATGCCGAAAAGCTTGGCTTCCATAATGTAGAGTTCCGGCAGGGCGATATTGAAAAAATGCCGGTCACCTCAAATATTGCCGACGTAATAGTAAGCAATTGCGTACTGAACCTGGTGCCTGATAAGGACGCTGTGATCAAAGAAATATACCGCGTATTAAAACCAGGTGGCCATTTTAGTATATCTGATGTAGTACTGGTGGGGGATCTGCCTGACTCTATGCGTAAGGATGCGGAAATGTATGCAGGCTGTGTTACAGGTGCTATTCAGAAAGACACTTACCTTGACCTGATAGGTAAAAATGGTTTCAAAAATATTGTTATTCAGAAAGAAAAGGCGATCGTTATTCCTGATGATATCCTTATTAACTATATGGGAACACCCGAACTGGAAAGTTTTAAAGCCGGCAATACAGGCATATTCAGCGTAACTGTTTTTGCAGAGAAACCGACTGAAGAAAAAGCGGCCTGTTGCGAGCCCGGTTGCTGCAATTAATTAAAAAGAACATGAAGAACATCTTAGTCCTGTGTACAGGAAATAGTTGCCGTAGCCAGATAGCCGAGGGCTATCTCCGTTATTTCGCAGGTGATAAAGCAAACGTTTACAGCGCGGGGATTGAAACTCATGGTGTAAACCCCAAAGCCATCCAGGTTATGGCCGAGGATCATATTGATATCTCCAATCATACTTCAAATCATGTAGATGAATATCTGGCCATTCCATTTGATTATGTGATCACTGTTTGCGATAATGCGAATGAAGCCTGTCCATTCTTTCCGGGAAATGTTGAGCGTTTCCACCAAAACTTTCCTGATCCGGCTAAGGCCCAAGGTACGCCTGATGAAGTTATGGTCGAGTTCCGCCGTGTAAGAGATCTGATCAAAGTCTATGCAGCAAACTTTGTTCAAACTCATCTGTAATGAGAAAATATATTGCCGAATTGATCGGCACTTTCATTCTTGTTTTTTGCGGTACAGGGGCTATGGTGATCGATCAGCAAACAGGGGGTGCCGTTAGCCATGTGGGTGTAGCCATTACCTGGGGTCTCGTCGTGATGAGTTTAATTTATAGCTTAGGCGATGTGTCCGGCTGCCACATTAATCCTGCTGTGAGTATTGCTTTTGCCTTTGCGGGCCGATTTAAAGCAAGTTTGCTTCCAGGATACATCGTCAGCCAGATAACAGGTGCCTTCTTAGCCAGCCTGACGCTAAAATTTCTTTTTCCCGCTTCCCCGCTATTGGGTGCAACAATACCCGCTGGAACAGAGATGCAATCGTTTGTCCTCGAATTACTGTTGACTTTCTTTCTAATGCTGGTCATTATGAACGTGGCGCATGGCAGCAAAGAACAGGGGCTGTTCGCGGGCATCGCAATTGGCGCGGTGGTCGGGCTGGAAGCTATGTTTGCCGGCCCGATCTGTGGGGCGTCCATGAACCCGGCGCGGTCCATAGCACCGGCAATTGTTTCCGGCCATTTGGAACATCTTTGGCTTTATGTTGCTGCCCCGATGGCCGGCGCTGTGTTGGCTGTGCCGGTTTGGAAATATTTGATGGCTGTAGTTGATTTGTGAACCTAATATTCGCCTTATCTTAAACTCTTTTCTCCAAAAAATATGTAGTCTTCCAATAGCATACCCCGTAGGGGTAACACGTTTGTAGAAAATCAATAAAAGATCAAATTTACCACGTCAGTGGTTACCCTTTTCGAAATCGGTCACCACTCAGATACTCGTGCCAGGCCGGTGTTATCTCCTCATCAGCCCTTTTGATATATTATCTACACCAACTGGATGACAAATTTTTTCAATATCAAATCGAAAATTTTTTAGATCCAAATCGGTCAGTATAGTAGAATCACGCCAATATTTATCGCTGATAATATCCGAACTTTCGTAAGATATTCCTTTATTTAGAAATAAACATGTTTTTAAATACTCCGAATAAATCTTTATCACGTTAGTTCGATATACTTTCTTTTCCTTTTCACTCCATCCGCTTCCTACATCTCCATCCAGATCAATGACCCCATACGCAAAATTCGTCAAATCACCGAACTCTGCGGCTCTATTGGCAAAAGATACAAAATCAAGGGTATCGAAATTTTGTACCCAATCCCTTAAATACGTGGTATCGTTTGTCTTCCAAGCCTCCTGTAATTTATAATAGTCGTATTGAAATTTTGGTTTTCGAAAACACCCTGTAAAAGGCATATAACAGAATAAGATCAATACGATATATTTATACATTCTTATTTTTTCAAAAAAATAGAAAAAGCTAGAAGATATAACTTCAATACCCATATCAAAATATTTTTACTAAAACTTCCTCAATCGTCTTCATCTCGATTTTGCCTTCCCGATGAAGTTTTATTTGCTCAAACGATTTTTTCAATCGCTTATAAATTGCTAACTCAGCCTTGTTCATTGTTTTCCGGTCATCAATATTTGGTTTGAGCCTGCTCATATATCTAAACTACCAAAAATTCTTTAAATAATACATTTGTGTGCAATTCACATTGTCGGTGAGGCTGGCGTTATGCGGCTAAAGCCGTCATCGGATTTTTTTTATTCCGTCCGCTGAAGCGGACGGCAATGAAATAATATGTTCATTGCCGTTGGTTTAAACCAACGGATAGATGACTATTAATGAGAATGGGGCTTTAGCCAAATTTTAGATCGTGACATTTTGAAAAGCACCGTTAATTTGCGTTGGGCGAATAAAAACTGTTATTTTAATCAACAAATTATTTTACCTCTTGTCCAATCCCTAAAACACCAGTCGTCATCCTGTCATAAACAATTAAAAAATTAAAACCATGAAAGAATTTATGCTGATCTTCCGAAACGCAGGTATGGACAATGCACCGCTAAGCGCGGAATCGGAAAAACAATGGAACGACTGGATGGGCGGTATTGCAGCTGCCGGGCAATACGTTAAATGTTCCCGCCCTGAACCGGAGGGCAAAACGGTAAAAGCAAAACATGTAGTTACCGACGGCCCTTATGCCGAGATCAAGGAGATTTTAATGGGCGTGTTCACGGTTAAAGCCGAATCTATGGACGCTGCCGTTGAAATGGCAAAAGGTTGCCCTATACTTTTAGCTGGCGGCACCGTTGAAGTACGGCCGGTTATGCTTATGAAAATGCTTTAAAAGTTTTGACCATGAATGAATTTGTAATGCTTTTTAGAAATGCACCGACCGGTGATGCCAGGCCATCGCCAGAGGTGATGCAGGAATTTGCAAAAAAATGGGACGTATGGCTCGCCGGGATCTCAGCAAAAGGCAAATTTGTAAGCGGCAGCAGGTTAAGTTTTGAAGGCCGCATCTTAAAGCCCGTCAATGTAGTAACCGACGGCCCTTATGCAGAGGTAAAGGAAATATTAGGCGGACTTATCAGCGTAAAAGCGGAGTCGCTGGACGACGCATTTTCAATGGCGTATGGCTGTCCTATTTTATTGCTTGGGGGCTATGTGGAGGTGAGGCCGGTGATGACGAATTAAAGAGTCAAGAGCCAAGAATTCAAGAGCCAAGATAGAAGCATAGCGGATTAGATGATCAAAAGAACCTTAATTCTGTCTTGATTCTTGACTCTTAAATTCTTGACTCTTTTTTCAAAAAGGTGTCCAATTTCAAAGCGCCCGGTCGTCATTGAGGTATAACATTAAACTTTAAAAAAATGAAAGAATTTATTTTGCTTTTTAGAAATGCGTCGTCAAACGCTCCTCAGCTGACGCCTGAGCAGATGAAAGAAATTTCGAAGCCATGGCAGGACTGGATGGGCAGCCTGGCTGCTCAAAACAAGATTGTAAACATCGGAGCCCGCTTAGCCAATGAAGGCGCAACGGTAAAGCCGGAAGACGTTGTAACTGACGGGCCTTATGCCGAAATCAAGGAGATCCTGCTTGGTTTCACAATCATTAAAGCCGATACGCTGGAAGAGGCCATTGAGCTATCCAAAGGTTGCCCGGTATTAGCGATGGGCGGCAATGTTGAAGTAAGGCCAATTGTTCAAATGAACTCCTGATTTAAAACAACAGCCTCCGAAGCTACACGCGGGGGCTGCTGTTTTATCTGTAAATTTGTTTGTTTATGCAAACAGGCAAACAACTCATTCCCCACTTATTCAGAACAGAATACAGTAAAATAACTGCGGTATTAGCCAGGTTATTCGGCTTTGAACATATTGAAATCGCCGAAGATATTGCCAGCGACACCTTCTTGCTGGCAGCTGAAACCTGGGGCATTAAAGGAATTCCTGAAAACCCTGTGGCCTGGCTTTATACCGTAGCAAAAAACAGGGCTAAGGACCATTTAAAACACAACGCCATATTTTCTGATAAGGTTGTTATCCATATTCAGAAGACAAACACGGAACTACATGAACTTGAGATTGATCTTTCCCCCCAAAATATAGTGGACAGTCAGCTGCAAATGATGTTTGCCATTTGCAACCCGGCAATAAATACCGAGGCGCAGATCGGGTTGTCGTTACGGATCCTTTGCGGTTTTGGGATAGAGGAAATTGCAGATGCCTTTTTAAGCAATAAAGAAACAATCAATAAGCGTCTGTTCAGGGCAAAGGAGAAATTGCGGAAAGAAAAGGTAAAAATTGAGTTCCCTAAACCGTCAGAAATAAATTATAGGGTGCAGGCAGTTTTAACCACTTTATACCTGCTCTTTAATGAAGGCTATTATTCCCTTTCGCAAAACAGCACCTTACGGAAAGATCTCTGTTTTGAAGCCATGCGGCTGAATTTTCTGCTGGTTGAAAACAAAAGTACTAATATACCTTCGGCCAATGCCTTGCTGTCGCTGATGTGTTTTCATGCCTCGCGGTTTGAGGCAAGGACTAATACCAACGGCGAAATAGTATTATATGAAGACCAGGACACCTCGCTTTGGGATAATGAATTGATAACCCAGGGGGAGTTTTACCTGAACAAAGCGGCCGAAGGTAATGAGATCTCGAAATATCATTTTGAAGCGGCTATCGCTTACTGGCACACCAAAAAAAATAACAATCCGGATAAATGGGAGAATATCCTGCAGCTGTATAACAAACTACTGCTGATAGAATACTCCCCTATTGCCGCGCTGAACCGCACCTATGCACTTGCCAGGGCTAACGGCAAACCCATCGCTATAAAAGAGGCGGAAAAATTAAAGCTTGATAACAACCATTTGTATTATTCCCTGCTGGGTTATTTGTATACGGACGTTGACAATGAAAAAGCACTTGCTCATTTAAAAACCGCGCTGAGTTTGGCGAAGTCGAAGACGGATAAGGAAATGATAATGAAAAGTATCGATAAAATACGGTAATCCCACATACGTAACGGGCAAATCGCTTTTAAAATTCTTGAGGGCTTTCTGTGTTGTTTTGATGGAAAAAAAACAGACGTCATGCCGAATTTATTTCGGCATCCCACAGGACATTCCCGCTTGCTTGGTCTAAAACATGCATATCGCAGACTTTGTTATCGTATACTTTCTGGTGGGATGCCGAAATAAATTCGGCATGACGTGGTGGTTTTTTAAAAGCGACTTCCCTGTTGCACCCATAGACGATTCGTGTCCATTCGCGTCATTCGTTCTTATTCGTGTCTAATCGAATTTCACGCCGCCATAAGTGGTATGTATAATTACTTGTGCGTCGGTGCCGCCTTTACCAAAATGTCCCTTATAATTCCTGGTCGGACCAACATGTTTGCTGCCGTCGGGGGGATTTTTACTGGTTATGGTGACTTTGTTGTCATCGTAATTAAAACCGCCATAGGTAGTAGTGATATCAAAATCAAAATTATTACCGCCGGGAACACCTAATGACACGCCGGAATATGATGAGTTTACGTCAAGTTTCTTGAAAGACGTCGCCATTTCGTCTATCTTAAATCCGCCCATGTAGGAAAGATTAAGGTCGGCCGCGCCTTTTAACTTTCCGAGTTTAAATGAGCCATAACTCAACACGCCTTTAATATTAGTACATTCATCCAAATCAACGCCACCATATGAATAATCAAGCCGGGCGCCATTAATGGCAGTTGCTTTAAAGGTGCCATAGCTGCCCTGTATATCATTGGATGCATTACTCAAATTTTGGGCGGAGACGCTGCCGTAAGACGAACTGATCTTTACCCTTCCCGAAAGATCGGGCAGTTGAATAGCGCCATAACTGTCTTCAACATTCAGATCTGTTTTAGAAGGCATGTATACAACATAGTTTATCTCCAGCTTATGGTTCTTTTTACCACCCCAGTTCCATATTTTCCATGAATTGTTACTGTTCGGCTCAATTGACGTTTTGAACGAAACCTGGTCGCCGTCTTTGCTGTCACGTATCTGTACACCGTCGAGCAGCTTTTGAGCATCATCATCATTATCTGCTTCGGCCTTTACGGTTACATCAACCTTTACTTCGTTTTTCTCCCAGGTATTAACTGTTATTCTGCCGTACTGATTGCTGAGCTTTATTTTATCATTTCCGTCAATAGGGTAGCTTTTGCTGTAGCTTTTGAATTTTTGCTTCGATTTAACTGATGCATTATCCGACCTAAAGTCGAAATCAAGATTTGTAAGATCATTTAATTCTACTTCAATTTTAGGGGCTATATCTGTATTAAAATCTTTCACATAATTGTTAACCTCTGCATTGATCTTCGGAGCGATATCATTAACCTTAACCACAACAGTATTAACCAGACTTTTTATGCCCGATTTAAGAGTCTGGGTTAAATCCCCCTGCTTTTCTGATGAGGATTGGGTTAAAGTTATTTCCTGGGCAAACCCGGTAGTATTAACGGCAAGAAAGGCCATTAAAGCCACAAGGGCACGCTTATATATTTTTGCTGTCATTATCTTGTTCTTTTTTCATTTTATCCATTTGCTCAATAACACCCAATTGTTTACTAAGCACTTCTGTTTGTATCCTCAGGTTGTGGATCATCGCCCGTAATACACGCTCCTGGTTGGGGCTGGTCAGCAGCTCCGTGTTCATTTGTTTGTAGGTAGAGTCCATTTGAGCTATCTGATCGGTAAAGTCCTTATACATCTGCGGATCAGACTTAGCTATTGATTTCAGCTCGTTACGTTGTGTTTCTATCAATGATGTATACTGTATTTTTTGCTCAGCATAAACGGGATTAATCGCTGCAAAGTCAACGCCGGTCCTTTTTGTGTTTCGCAGGTATAAAATAAAACTTATACCCATAACCACTATTACCGTCGCCGCCACACGCAGTACAAATCCCAGCGAAAACGTTTTTGTCTCGCGCTTTTTTATCTCAATTTCCTGGGCCGGTAAATGTTTTTCAATCCGTGCCCACAGATCTGCCGACGGCTCCAGGTCATCAAATTCCTCCCTGTTCATTTGTATGAAATCCTCTAATCGCTTGCTCATGATGGTATTCCTTTTCCTTTTAAAATTTCAACTAATTTTCTTTTTGCCCTCAAAAACTGTGTTCTTGATGTATTTTCAGATATGTTCAATATCTGCCCTATTTCTTCGTGATCGTAGCCTTCAAGCAGGTAAAGCGTTATCACCAACCTGTAGCCTTCGGGCAAATCTTTTATAGCATCTTTGATCAATGCGGCTTTGTATTGTACTTCTTCATCGTCCTCAACTTCTTCCTCGGCTATATTTTCTATAGCCTCGCCTTCAAGCTCTATCATTTCCAGTTTGCGTTTCCGCAGCAGGTTGATGGACCGGTTAACAACTATTTGCTTAAGCCACAACCCGAAAGTTGTATCCTGCCTGAAATCTTTCAGTTTGTTGAAAGCGTCAAGAAAAGCTTCCTGCAATACGTCTTCCGCTTCGGCAATATTTCCCACTATCCTAAAGGCGACGTTTAACATCGCTTTTGAATATAATCGGTATAATTCGTAGCAGGCTTTTTTACTACCCTGCTTACACTCAACCACCAGGTTATAATGCTTGTCAATAAATACGGCTTCCAAATTTTAATCAGCTTGCATAGTATATGACGCAATGATTTTTACAACGTTGCATGAAGGTAACGAATTTCGCATTGCGGATGTTCGATTTCGGATTTATTCGATAAATTTCCGATTTGCTGAACGGGGATGCGGCTTGTTTGACGTTTAGGAGCCAATATTTTTACAAGCCACTGATTCCAGGTAAACTGCAAAATCCTTATCTTTGGGCGAGGTAAAAATTGGATAAAGTAAAAATTCTTGCAACGTATTTGCCGCCTGATGCAGCCCCGCTCATAGGCCGGTGGATCGACTACTTTAAATGTGAGTTCAAAATCTCGCGAAACCGCAACAGCAAATTTGGTGACTACAGGCCCCCACATTCAGGGAAAGGGCACCGTATTTCTATAAATTACGACTTGAACCCTTATGCCTTCCTGGTAACGACGGTGCATGAATTTGCACACCTGCATACCTGGAACGAGCATAAACACAAAGCCAAACCACATGGCGTCGAATGGAAGAATAACTTTAAAAAAATGATGCAGCCGTTCTTCGAAAAGGATGTTTTCCCTGCCGATGTTAAGCATGCTATAACCAATTATCTAAATAACCCCGCAGCCTCCAGCTGCTCCGATCTAACGCTATACCGGTCGCTCCGCAAATACGATACCCACAAAGAGGCTATTACCACAGTGGAAAAACTTCCTGTTAAAGCTGTCTTTAAACTCAAAGATGGCCGTGTATTCAGCAAGGAAGAAAAGCTTCGTAAACGCTACAAATGCATCGAGGTGCACTCTAAACGCATTTACTTATTTAGTCCTGTAGCAGAGGTAGAGCATATTCAAAACCAGGCGTAATCTTTTTTGTTCCCTTTTATTCTAAATTTCAGATAAACAGAATTATAATTTAATTTTTAGTCTTGTCTAAAAAAATTATTAGCTTTGCTTAAATTTATTGAGGTCATACACAGTTAACACCCTGTTTACAGTGCAGCACTAACTTCGCGCGAAATTAGCTTATGAAAAAAAACATACTCCTTTTCATCGTATCCTTAATCGCTTGTAATGTAGCTTGTGCACAGGACACGGTTAAACAGGAGCGCTATAGCTTCCATTTTCAGCAAACCATTATTTCTCAATATAAACCCAGTTTTAGCGCACCATACAGCGGCCTCAACAGTTTGTCGCCCAAATCGGAGACACAAAGCTCTATAACAACTACATTTTTCGGCGGCGCCCGGTTATGGAAAGGCGCAGAAGCCTATTTTAATCCCGAGTTGTCAGGTGGGGCTGGTTTGAGCCAAACATTAGGCGTGGCCGGTTTCCCTAATGGTGAAACCTTCAGGGTTGGGGCTGCCGAACCTAAAATTTATATAGCCCGGCTCTACTTTAAACAGAATTTTGAGTGGGGCAATGAAAAAGATACCATTGCTCCTGATCAGAATGTATTGGGAGGATTAAAAAGCAAACGTTATTTCTCTATAGCAGTTGGTAAGTTCGGCATGGCCGATTTTTTTGATGATAACAATTTCAGCCATGACCCTCGTACCCAGTTTATGAACTGGGCCTTGATGGACAATGGCGCCTGGGATTACCCGGCCAATACCCGTGGTTACGTATTAGGCGCTGTCGCCGAATTGGGGCAACCGACATGGTCGCTTCGCTTTGCATTTACGATGGTGACCACCGAGGCCAATGAATCAATATGGGATGCCAAATTAGGCAAGGCAAATACAGAAACTATTGAGTACGAAAAACGCTATAAAATTGGTGGCCAAAAGGGTACAGTAAGGGTGCTGGGATTTTTGAATAATGGCAAGTTCGGAAATTATGACCTGGCTGTAGCACAAAACCCAACAGCCCCTGATGTTGATTCCACACAAGCCTATGGCCGTCATAAATATGGCTTTGGCATAAGTGCCGATCAATACCTGACCAAAGATTTTGGCGTTTTTGCCAAAACAAGTTACAACGACGGCCATACCGAAACCTGGTTCTTCACCGAAATTGACCGGTCATTTACTTTTGGCGGGGTATTAAAGGGTACACAATGGAAGCGCGGCGAGGACGAAATAGGCCTGGCATTTATAATTAATGGGTTATCACAACCACACCGCAATTACCTGGCAGCCGGTGGTTATGGCTTTTTAATAGGCGATGGCAAATTGAATTACGCGCCTGAATCAATTGCTGAGTTGTATTATAAATTAAACGTTTACCAAAAGAAATTCTACTTAACTGGTGATTACCAGTTTATATTAAACCCCGCCTACAATAAAGACCGCGGGCCGGTGAATGTGTTTTCGTTAAGAGCGCATGTGGAGTTTTAGACTATAAAATGCATAGTCAAACTTACGAAGTTTTGGAAACTTCGTAAGTTTTATGCCCCTATCAATGTATCGGCTTATTCGGCGGCTGAAACTTAATATCATGTTCATTAATATCATAAGGATCAATTGCCGGCACGTGCATGATGATGGCTTTATTCGCGGCAATATCAAACTGCACAACGTTACCGTCGACGGCATTACTTGTTTGTATCCTTTTTGTTAGTTTGCTCATAAAACCCGGATCAAGCGTTTTACCTGTAATAAGTTCCGAACCGTCATAACATAGAAATGTGTTGGAGTTATAGGTAAAATATGAAGATGGGTAATCTGGCAATTGATTTTTGTCCGCTAACTGATAAATTGTGACCCTGACGAATCTGTCTCGTCTTGATATCAAAACTTTAAAAACTTTAGCGGTTTTATCTTCTAAATTAAACGTTGAATCAACTACGCTTTTTAATTCACCGTTTGACAATATCAGTTTACTTAACTGATAATTATACGACTGATTTTTATCATGGAGTGTTTTACAAGAAGAACAAATAATCAGCAGCAGTATAAATATTTTCAATTTTTTCATGTTTTTATATTAACCGTTTCCGGTTTTCTTTATCTAATGTAAAATTAACGGGTATAAATTATTTGTATCTACAGACAACGTTATTTTGCGCCCTATCGTTATTTACTATGATGAAAAAAATTATTCTGCCTCTATTTATAATTATATTAACAATCACCGCAAGCTTTACTTCGGTAAACAGCACGGTAACCCGTTCGGCAATAACCTTTCAAACAAAAAACATGGGCATCGGTGTCAGTGGTACTGTCGGAGGCCTTTTGGCGGACGTCCAATTCAATCCGGCCAACCTGGCCTCAAGCACTATTTCGGCATCTGTTGACGCCAATACCATAAACACTGATAATTCAAGCCGTGATGAGCATTTAAAAGGCGAGGACTTTTTTGACGTATCGCACTTCCCTAAAATTGCGATGAAGTCGGTTTCATTTAAACATAAAAGCGGCAATAATTACTCCGGCTTATTTAACCTCACCATCAAAGGCAAAACCAAACAGGTTGAGATCCCTTTTTCGTTTATTCAAAAAGGCAGTACCGGCACGTTCAAAGGCGGCTTCAAAATGAACCGCCTTGATTTTGGTATCGGAGACTCCAGTCTCGTCCTCTCTGATGATGTAACTGTTAGTATCGAGGCGGATGTAAGTGTATAGTTGATTAGGTTGATTAAGTGAGTAGTGGGCCTATGTTTAAATAAATTTAACCTAATCAACATAATACAACATAATCAACTATTAACTAAACCACTACCTTTACAAGTATGAAATTACGCATACTTGTTTTAATTAACGCAGCGGCGGTTGCTATAACCCTTTCCGCGGTAAACTACTATTTTCAGCACAGTTGGTATAATGTGACTTTGACCTTTTTGGTAACTATTGTTACCAGTTTTTTGGTTTTCTATTACCTGATAGAAAAGTACGTTTATTCTAAAATAAAACTCATTTATAAACTCATTCATAATTTAAAGCTAGGGCGTGACCTGCGCGACGCTTTGGGCGAACATATCAGCGCCGATCCTATTAACGATGTTGAGTTCGAGGTAAAGGAGTGGGCCAAAGAAAAGAAAAGCGAAATTGATGAACTACGAAAACAGGAAAAATTTCGCCGTGATTTTTTATCCAATATATCGCATGAGTTTAAGACCCCGCTTTTTGCCATACAAGGCTATATTGAAGCAATTCAGGACGATGGATTTGAGGACAAAGAACTGGCAAAGGATTTTTTAGCAAAAGCATCCAAAAACGTTGACAGGCTAAGTTACCTGATCAAAGACCTGGATGAAATATCAAAACTTGAGTCGGGTGAAATCCCTATTAATTTGACCAGGTTTAAGATAAATGACCTTATAAAGGAGGTTTTTGAGTCGATGGAGATTAAGGCAAAACAACATAACACTAAATTAATATTCAAACAGAAATACGATGAGCCAATTTTAGTAAATGCCGACCGGGAAAAGATCAGACAGGTACTGGTAAACCTGATTGATAACTCATTTAAATACGGAAATGAGGACGGAAGCACCTCTGTAAGCCTATTCGAATTGCACGATCAGGTACTGGTTGAAGTTACTGATGATGGTATTGGAATAGAAGAAAAATACCTTCCACGCCTGTTTGAACGTTTTTTCCGGACAGATACCAGTCGCTCCAGACAAA
>Ga0206898_10031_pt1 | contig 42288 bp, 39 predicted proteins | sample Alteio_BWOrgHeat_50_FD_153237 | JGI IMG/M metagenome (GOLD analysis project Ga0206898, IMG submission 153237) | Enriched cells from forest soil in Barre Woods Harvard Forest LTER site, Petersham, Massachusetts, United States -... | ecosystem: Environmental > Terrestrial > Soil > Temperate forest >...
GGAGATTTTTGAGGGGCAATTTTGTTTTAAAACTATAAAACTTAATACGCTTATGAAATTTTTATCACAAAAAAGGTATTATTATTTATAACAGACTGCCTTTATGCTCCTTTTTATTTTAATTTGTGAGGTGTAAGTTGACTAAGTTAGATTACATTGATGAGGTGAGCGTTTGCAAAAAACCAAATAATCAATATAATCCAACCCAATCAACTCAATCAACTAAATAAAAAAGAATGAATGTCCCTAAAGGTAAACTGATAATTATAGGCGGAGCTGTTGATATGAACACTAATTTAAGTGCGCAGGAAGACATCATCAAACCTGATCATCTTAAATTTTTTGAAGAAGGGATATTAAAAAGGATCATTACCGAATCGGCAAAAAAAACGGGATCAACTGTTGAAGTAATTACCACCGCCTCGCAGATACCCGACCTGGTGGGCGTTGAATATATTGATGCCTTCGGCCAGTTGAATGTGCAACACATTGGCGTAATGGATATCAGGAACCGCGAGGACGCCAAAAAGGAAGAATACCTGGAACGCATTCGCAAAGCAGACGTGGCCATGTTTAGCGGTGGTGACCAGTTAAGGTTAAGTTCCATTTTTGGCGGCACCGAGTTTTTGCAAATCATGAAAAACCGCTATCAGGACGAGCATTTTGTTATTGCAGGCACTTCTGCAGGTGCGGCGGCAGCGTCAACCAATATGATCTATCGTGGGCAAAGCAGCAAGGCGCTTATTAAAGGCGAAGTACAGATAACGGCGGGCTTGGGCTTTATTGATTCGGTTATCATTGATACCCATTTTGTACAACGTGGCCGCATTGGCCGATTGTTATATGCTGTAGCCAGCAACCCTGGCATGCTGGGTATAGGTTTGGGCGAAGACGCCGGACTGCTAATAACCGATGGCACCATGATGGAAGCCATAGGCTCCGGGCTCACCATTTTGGTAAACGGCCGTAAAATGTCGGAAACCAATATTTACGAGGTAGAGATGGGTTCGCCGGTATCCATCAAGAATATGCGGGTGAGTGTAATGTCGATATTTGACAAATTTGATCTCACCCAAAACCAATTAATTATCAAAAAATCCGTTAAAGTAGATAAGAGCGCTGTTTAACAATTGATGTGAGATATGAGATTTGAGACGTGAGATAGCTTTTTCGCGGTTAAACGGATTAGGTGTGAGATGTTAGATTCTCTCTTGCGTTTGATACACCTTCCGTCTCACATCTCATGTCTCACATCTCCAATCTAAAAGAAATGAAACTCATCATCCACGGAGGTTTTTTTAGCGAATCGCAAACTAACCAGGAAATAAAAAAAGCCAAGCAGGAGGCGCTTGCCGAAATTGTAAAGGCTGGCTACAAACACCTGCAAACCCATACGGCTGTTGAGACTGCCGTTTATACCGTTTGCCTGCTGGAAGACAGCGACCTGTTTAATGCCGGTACCGGTTCGCAAATACAAAGCGACGGCAAAATAAGGCTGAGTGCATCGCTGATGGATGGCAAAACCATGAAATTTTCGGGTGTTATTAATGTGGAGGATGTGAAAAACCCCATTTGCATAGCCGAAAAGCTTTTGGGATATGAGGATCGTGTATTGAGCGGTAAAGGCGCCAAAGACTTTGCCCGCGAAAACGGCTTCGATTACTACAATCCCGAGACCCCGCAACGACGTAAAGAGTATGAAAAAAAGCTGAGCGATTCCATCCGCCTGGGTACTGTTGGCTGCGTTGCGCTTGATGTTTATGGTAACCTGGCTGCCGCTACGTCAACCGGCGGCAAAGGTTTTGAGATACCCGGCCGGGTGAGTGATTCGGCTACAACAGCCGGTAATTATGCTAACGCTTTTGCGGCCGTTTCGTGTACAGGTGTGGGCGAAGATATTGTAAGCGGCGCCGTTGCCAGCAATATTGTAACACGCGTTACCGATGGTATGCCCCTGGCTGCCGCTACCGAAAAAACACTGAACGAACTAAAGCCTTTTGATGGCTTTGCCGGCATAATAGGCCTATCTGCCACCGGCGAAGTTTACCATGCCGATACGCATCCATACATGGTTTGGGCTTCGTTTGATGGGGGTGTGGAGGTGTTTGAATAGTTTTTTTCGCTTAAGTTTGATAGAAACTTCAACAATATTACTCATTCCATAGTTCAGAAAAAGGGATCGACTTAATTTCGCCACCTTTTATTAGTAATGCCTCGTTTAGTCCGCGCTTTAACGAATCAAGTTCGGCCGGGCTCAAATTTTCCCCATTGCCATCGTTTTTTAAAATATTTCCGCCCTTTGCCTTCACAAAGTTTAATATATCGGCTACCGCTTCGTCGGGAATTTCAATGATCAATGTTGTCATCAACGCAATTTTTAATTTAATACAAATGTTGACATTTTATAGTTATAATAATTGATTTGCAACTTATATCGGGGTAATTCAAATTGTCGCTTCAGTCAACCAAACGTTCCTATGGAACGTGAAATCAACTTTTGAATATTGCTACCGACCAAACGTCCCTATGGGACGAAAAATCAATACTCGTCCCATAGGGACGTCTGGTTGGTAGCACGTGAATTAAGACCGCTTTTAGCGTTCCATAGGAACGCCTCGTGATATGCCACAATTTGAACGGCGATCAATTAAACCTCCTTACTAAATCGTTTCTTATAAGCAATCCAAACGTAAAAAGGTATCCCGCCCATCAGCAGTAAAAAGCCATAATAAACTACATCCTGCCCCGAGCCGGCAACCGCCCACAGTGAATAGGCAAATGCCAGCGATGCCACTACAATAGCCGACACCCATCCACCGGTTTTCAAATGCTCTTTCTCGTATTTAATGATGATGTACGCCGCCGCGCAAAAAAGGTACGGTATCAATGTGCATAGCGTAGTTAGCAGCGATAAGAATTTAAATTGCTCTACCAGCCCTTTCGAAAAGTTCATCATCATCAGCATCGATGCAAAAACACTGCTGATGATGATAGCGGCGTATGGCGCTTGTCGCTTATTAAGGCGACTAAAAATGGGCGGGAACAGCCTGTCTTTGGCGATGGCATAAGGCATTTGGCCCTGTATAAGCGTCCAGCCGTTTAAGGCGCCAAAGCTGGCTAAGGCGACGCCAGCGCTTGCCCAATAGCCCGCACCATGGCCAAACATAACCACTGCCGCATCGGCATACGGCGTGGCCGAATGTTTGAGGCTGGCGGCAGGGATAATGCCCATAATGCTGATACTACCTAAAACATATACCAGCGTGGTAATCAAAAGCCCTATCATGGTTGCCTTAGGTATGGTCTTCGCCGGATCCTTTACGCTACCGGCGGGGATGGTGCCGCATTCAATACCCAGGAACGAATACATGGTAATGGCCGCCGTGGCCGAAATGGCCTCGAAAGCCGAGGTGCCACTACTATTAAAGGGATGAAAATTTGCCGGGCGGATAAAAAACAGCCCTCCAACCGAGATCACCAGCAAGGGTACCAGTTTGGCAATGGTTGACACCAACTGCACATTGCCCGATGTTTTTATGCCGCGATTGTTTATCCAGGTTACCAGCCAGATAAAGCCCAGTCCGGTAAAAACGGCTACTATTTTATTATGGTCGAGGATCGGAAAAAAAGTGCTCAGGGCGCTCACCAGCGAAATGGTGATCACCGCGATTGCCGTTACGTTCGATAGCCAATAGCCCCAGGCTACAATAAAACCCGCAAAATCGCCAAAGCCGTTGTGGGTGTAGGCATACGGGCCGCCCGTTACACTCGGCAAAAGCATACTCAGGTTGCTGAATACCCGGGCAACAAAAAAAGTACCAACAGCTGCAAAAAGCCAGCCCAGTAAACCAATGCTGCCGTAAGCGGCCATAGCGGCCGGCACCAAAAATATGCCTGCACCAATCATGTTACCCACAACCAGCGAGGTACTTGCCAGCAGGCCTATTTTATTCTCAGTGTTTTCGGCCATAACGATGGTTTGGGATTATCAGGTAAATCATCAGGGCAGCAGGCTGTTTATCGGTTCAATAATTTCCCTAATATATTATTTTTATTGGATTGATTGTTGGGTGGGAACGGCTTTTAGGAAAGGGTTCAAGTGGATTATCGCAAAAACTTTTAAAACCAATCCGCTCAACAATCCGTAAAAGTTTCATATTGTCAATTTATTTTTTACTTTTAAACTGATAAATTACCGGCTATTCGCCAATTAACTAATTGTTAGTACTTTTGCATCGTAATTAATTTAAACATTTGAAGTCTTTATTAAAGCTTTTCCTGGTTATCCTGTTTGGCGCAATATGCACCTCTGCATCGGCCCAATGGTATAAGCTTGATTTTAAAAAAAATAAAACCGCTATCCGCCCCGAAGCTGAATTGCTGACCGTGACTTCAGTTGCGCGTTTGCCTGCGGAAAAAATATATTCCCCTAAAAAAATATCACCCGTTATTTTTGGCCCTACCGAATATAGCTTACTGGCTGCCGAAGGCATTGTAATGCGCGAGGCACAGCACAATATGCGGTTCAGGGTATATAACGAAGCAAGCTACAATTTTACTGAACTGGCACGGTTGTATGTGCAGCAAAACCGGCTTTCGGAAGCCAAATGGTACCTGCTGCAGAGTAATAATATCTCGCGCCAGGAAAACGACGATAGACATACTATCACCAACCTGATTGAACTGGCAACCATAAAAAATAGCCTGGGCGAAGTTACACTTGCACAAGATGACCTTGCCGAGGCCCATGATCTGGCTACCTCCAAAGGGTTTAGCGAGTATATTGAAACCATTGACCTGGCCATGCAGTACATCAAACAAAACAAACTCCCCAAACAACGGCCGGTTTTAATTTATGCCGATGGCGCGCAAAATAAAACCAAGGCCGAATAATAAAAGGTACTGCTTTTAAGTTTAATTTATTACGGACTTGTAACAGATTGACAACGGCGAGCGTCTGATATGTAACATTTTAGTAAAATGCGAAAACTTTTATAAAACAAGTAAAACATTATTGTATAATTGTTATTCATAAAAAAGAGACAGCATTGAGACTGTCTCTTTTTATTTATTATTTACATTAGCAAATTAATTGGCCGAAATATTGATGTTTCATTTAACCCCCGACTTAAAGAAGGTAAAAGATATGTTTAAGAAATGTTATTTAATGCTGGTAATTGGTACAGCCCTGGCGTGCCATGCCGCTGCATCAAAACCGGTAAAAGTGCCGGGCTCAAATGATTTGCAGCCCGATGAGCAGGAGAGTGTAGTTTGCAAAACTGTTGCCGAACTGATCACTAATTACAATTATAAAAAAGTGCCGCTTAACGATTCGCTTTCGGTGGTTATTTATAATCGCTATTTAAAGCTGATGGACGAAAGCCACAATTATTTGCTGGCATCGGATGTGGCTGATTTCGACAAATACAAAACCGTTTTGGACGACGATGTAAAAAGCGGCAACCTTAACGATGTGTTTTATATGTTTAACGTATATCAAAAACGTTATATCGAGCACATCAAATATTCGATTGCGCAGCTGGATAAAAATTTCGATTTCAACAAGAGCGAAAATTTTATTTACGACCGCGATAGCTTGCCATGGATAGCCTCGCAGGCCGACATGGATAACACGTGGGGCCTGCGTGTAAAATACGATCTGCTGAACTTAAAATTAGCTAATCCCGATCTTACAAAAGATAAGGAGACGCTGAAAAAACGTTACGAAAATTTATTGGCGCAGGTTAACAAACTCAACAGCCAGGATGTCTTCCAGCTGTTCATGGATGCGTTTACCGAGGCTATTGATCCGCATACCAGCTATTTTAACCCTGCTAATGCGGCAAACTTTAATATCGAAATGTCGCGCCAGCTGGAAGGTATAGGCGCCGGCTTAAATACCGAGAACGACTATATCATTATACGTTCAATTGTTCCGGGCGGCCCTGCCGATAAGAGCAAACAAATTGGTGTTGATGACCGCATTGTAGCGGTTGCGCAGGGCAAGGATGGCGAGTTTCAGAATGTGGTTGGATGGCGCATTGAAAATGCGATAGCACTAATCCGCGGCACCAAAGGAACCATTGTAAGGCTGGAAATGCTGCCAAAAGGTGCAAGCGTATCTGCCAAGCCAAAAATTGTTGAAATGGTTCGCGAAAAGATCATTTTAAAGGACGAATCGGCTAAAAAAGAGATCAAGACTTATATCAGCAATGGCAAAACCATTAAAATAGGTATTATTTCGGTTCCCGCTTTTTATATCGATTTTAACGATTACAAAAGCGGCAACCCTAACTACAAAAGCACCACGCACGATGTAAAACTACTGCTTGATTCGTTGAAGCAAGAAGGTGTTGACGGCATTGTTATGGATATGCGCCAAAACGGTGGCGGCTCGCTGATGGAAGCTATTGAGCTGACAGGCCTATTTATTAAAACCGGACCGGTTGTGCAGGTGCGCGACGCAAAGGACCAGGTTGAGCAAGATAAGGATGACGATCCGTCTATCGCGTATTCGGGCCCGTTGGCAATATTGGTTGATCGTTTCAGCGCTTCGGCGACTGAAATATTCTCGGGCGCCATACAGGATTATGGCCGCGGCATTATCATTGGTACACAAACTTATGGTAAAGGCTCGGTACAAAACGCTATCGACTTGGACAGGGTAGTGCCAACTTCATTAAAGGACCGTATTGCTTCATTAATGGGCAAGGGCCAAAAAACTGTTTCAACCGGCAGTCAAAGCACATTTGGACAGTTAAATTTAACCATTGCCAAATTTTACCGCATCACCGGTAACTCAACACAACATAAAGGCGTTATGCCCGATATTCAGTTCCCTTCAGTAATTCCAATGGATAAATACGGCGAAGATACCGAACCATCGGCAATGCCATTTGATATCATCGCTAAATCTGATTTTACAAGAGTTGGTGACTTTACCCCGGTTTTACCGCAACTGCAAAAACTGCATGACCAGCGTATGGCCAACAGCCCAAGTTTTAAATACCTGCTGGATGATATTGCCGCATTTAAAAAACACCAGGACGAAAAAAGCATTGTGTTAAACGAGGAGCAACTGAAAAAACAACGTGAAGCTGATGACAAAAAATCATTCGACAACGAAAACGACCGCAGGGTTGCCATGGGCCTACCGGCACTAAAGAAAGGTGAGACAAAACCAAGAAATGAGGACCTGGATTTCTTAAGAAAAGAAGCCGGTCAGATTTTAACAGACCTTATCGGCCTGGATAACAAGTTGACCAGCACCAAAGAAACCATCCCGGTAAACTAAATAATATTAAACGATTTTTTTACAATAGATCCCGGTTCGCCGGGATTTGTTGTTTAAAACCAATTTGTATATTGATGGTTAATTACTGGTATGGCAAAAAAACCACTGCTCGAATTTACCGACAAAGGCATTTACTGTGCACAGGGCCGATTTTACATCGATCCCTGGAAACCGGTAGACAATGCCGTAATTACCCATGCCCACGCCGACCATGCCTACATCTGCAATCAACATTACCTGGCGCATGAACTTTCCAAGGAAGTGCTGCTGTATCGTTTAGGCCCCATTAACCTGCAAACCGTTGCTTATGGCGAAAAGGTGATGAAAAACGGTGTGCAGATTTCCCTACACCCCGCCGGTCATGTGATTGGCTCAGCGCAGATAAGGGTAGAATATCAGGGCGAAGTTTGGGTGGTATCAGGCGATTATAAGGTGGAGGACGACGGTATTTCAACCCCTTTTGAACCGGTGCCCTGTCATCATTTTATTTCGGAGTGCACCTTTGGGATGCCGGTTTACCAATGGAAACCACAGGCATCGGTTTTTAACGATATCAATAATTGGTGGCGCACTAACCAGGAGCAAAATGTCGCTACTGTTTTAGTGGGCTATTCGCTCGGCAAAGCGCAGCGCATCCTCCAAAACCTCGATCTTTCTATCGGTAAAGTGTACACGCATGGCGTTATCGAAAACACCAACGAAGCATTAAGGCGTAATGGTGTAATCCTCAACCCAACCGAGAATAACCCCCGAATCATCAAAAGAGGAAGTGCGGAAAGGCATTATCCTGGCGCCGCCGTCATCGGTAGGCACACCGTGGATGCGGCGGTTTCAGCCGTATAGTTTTGGTTATTGTTCGGGCTGGATGGCTATTCGCGGCGCCAAACGCCGCCGTGCTGCCGACAGAGGTTTTGTATTATCGGACCATGCCGATTGGGACGGCCTCATCAGCGCTATTGACGCTACGGGCTGTGAAAGCGTTTACCTGACACACGGTTATACGGCAACCTTTTCCCGGTATTTAAACGAAATTGGGTTTGATGCGCATGAAGTTCATACGCTTTACGGAGCTGATGAAGAAGCGGCTGATCTGCCCATACCGGAAGCTGAACAAGTTATGGCAAATGATGCGGAAGGGAGCGGATCATGAGATCATTTGCCCAGCTATTTTTATCGCTTGATGAAACCAACAAAACCAACGAAAAGGTTAAGGTGCTTAAAAACTATTTTAACAGCGTGCCCGATAGCGATAAAATGCACATGCTGGCACTGTTTGCAGGCCGTAAGCCCAAAAGGCAGATCAACTCCACGCTGGTGCGCAACTGGGCGATAGAAGCCTCTGGCATCCCCGCATGGCTGTTTGAAGAAAGCTACCATGTAGTAGGCGACCTGGCCGAAACCATGGCCCTGCTAATGCCCCAACATCGCGGTAACAGCAGCAAAACGCTTACCGATTGGATAGCGGAAATAAACGCCCTGGGCAATAAAACCGAAGAGGAAAAAAAACTGTGGCTGATTGAGTCCTGGGCAATGCTGGATAGCAGCGAGCGCTTTGTATTTAACAAGTTGCTTACCGGTGGTTTCAGAGTAGGTGTGTCACAGAGTTTGGTAATAAAGGCGCTGGCCGAAATTTCGGGCATCGAGGCGGCAACCTTAACCCACCGCATTATGGGAAGCTGGATGCCGGAAACTTATAGTTACAGTCAACTGATGCAGGACCAGGATGCCAGCGACGATATCTCGCGCCCATATCCGTTCTTCCTGGCCTACCCGGTGCAGGAAACATCGGAAAAGCAAAAATCGGCAGATGAGTTAAAAACGGCTTTGGGCGATGAAGCCGACTGGCAAGCCGAGTGGAAATGGGATGGCATCCGGGCGCAAATGATAAAACGGGGTGGCGAAATATTTATCTGGAGTCGGGGCGAGGACTTGGCCACCGATAAATTCCCTGAGTTACATCCTTTTTTAAATGCATTGCCTGATGGCACTGTGCTGGACGGCGAACTGCTGAGCTTCAAAAATGGCCTACCATTGTCCTTTAACGTGCTCCAAACGCGTATCGGTCGTAAAAATCTAACTAAAAAAATATTTGAAGAAAGCCCTGTTGCAGTAATAGCATACGACTGCCTGGAATATAATGGTGAAGATATTCGCTACAAAACACAAGCTGAAAGGAGGCTGATCCTGGAGAAATTACAGGCCGAGACACCTTTCCCGACGCTATTTAACCTATCCGCATTAATACCTTTTAGTACCTGGGACGAACTGGGCGCTACAAGGGAACAATCAAGGGCGATGATAGCCGAGGGTATTATGCTGAAACGCAAAAGCGCCACCTACCAGGTTGGCCGCAAACGTGGCGACTGGTGGAAATGGAAGATCGACCCATTATCGGTCGATGCGGTGATGATTTACGCCCAAAAAGGCCACGGCCGTCGTGCCGATTTGTACACCGATTATACCTTTGCGGTTTGGGATGGCGATAAACTGGTGCCCTTTGCCAAAGCCTACTCCGGCCTCACCGATGCCGAGATTAACAAGGTAGATTACTTCATCAAACGTAATACCCTCGAGAAATTTGGCCCGGTACGAACAGTGAAGCCCGAATTGGTTTTTGAAATTGGGTTTGAGGGGATAAACAAATCAACCCGGCATAAATCGGGGATTGCCTTGCGTTTTCCGCGGATACTCCGATGGCGGCAGGATAAACCGAAAGAAGAGGCAGATACGCTGGAGACTTTAAAAGCGCTGCTGGGAGAGTGATTCGAATTCGGAATGCGGAAGTTCGATTTCGAAAGTTTTCTTGTTATGGTAAACTAAAACCTTCTTCCCGTCTTCCGGACTTTCCGACTTTCGGTCTTCCGGACTTCCCACAAAAATCATAGCTTTACAAGCTAACCTCCAAAAACATGAGCATCCTCCACATCCTTAATGGCGACAGTACCGCCCAGAGTTTTGAAGATACCGGCCTTGAGGGCGATACATTGGTTTGGCGCGAGGTATTATCGGAAGGGCCGCTGGAAGAAAATATTACTTCAGCTGGCTTTTGGCGGAACCGGTCGGAATGGATAGGTGATACCTTTAGCGAGGTGCCCGGCAACTACCAGCAAATGGTACTTGATCAGTTAGCCAAATTGGATGATGGTTATGAGGAAATTAACCTGTGGTTTGAGTATGATTTACATTGCCAGGCCAATATGCTGGGCGTACTGGCTTACCTGGAGCAGAAGACTGATCTTTCCGTACCGGCAGTTTATTTGATCTGTCCGGCTGATTTCCCTGGCAAGGACCGTTTTGGCGGCATGGGTGAATTAACCGGCGAAGAGCTGGAATATTTGTATGACAACATCCGCGTGCAGCTTAACCCAATGGATTTTATGCTGGCTAATCAAGCATGGGCCATTTATGTAAGCCGCGACGAGGAAAAACTAAAAGAGTTTATAAACTCAACCGATTATTGGGGCAACCTGCAAAACTTAAAACCTGCCCTTGCCGCCCAGCTTAAGCGCCTCCCCGTCGATGAAAAGGGCCTCAATTACATTGAGCACAAACTGCTGGAGGTTTATAATTACGGCTATAAAACATGGCCCGAAATATTGAGCGTTTTTTGGCAATCCGAAACAATTTACGGCATGGGCGATCTCGAGATTGATATTTACCTGAAAAGGCTGATTAAAAAGGGGCTCATCAGTTTGGAAAATAGATAAAAACTGCGAAAACCTTCAACCCCCATGTCTTTTCGACAGCAGGGAGAAATCTTCGGTAGCACTGCACAATCGCAATGCAATTACATTGCCACACCAGCAACAACAAGGTGGGATTATTTCATTTCGCTCACAAACTCGCGCATGGCCTTTCCCGGATCCGCTTGTTTCATAAAATTTTCGCCGATTAAAAAGCCGTTAAAGCCTGCCAGCTTAAGCTGCTTAATGGTTTCCGGGTTGCTGATAGCGCTTTCGGAGATCTTTAAAAACTCCGAAGGGATATGCGGAGCCAGTTGATACGACGTCTCAACCGATACCGAAAAATCGGCAAGGTTGCGGTTGTTAACCCCTATGGCATCCAGGTTGGGGTTGATGCTACGCTGCAATTCCTCCATATTATGCACCTCCAGCAAAACATTTAAACCCAATGATTTTGCAAGCGACGCCAGTCTTTGAATTTCATCGGGTGTCAGGATAGCGGCAATCAATAAAATGATATCGGCGCCAAGCGATTTTGCCTCAACTACCTGGTATTCATCAATCATAAAATCCTTGCGCAAAACGGGGATGGCGTTTGTTTTACGGGCTTCAACCAGGTCGGCTTTATATCCCATAAAAAAGTCAGTGTCTGTTAAAACAGATAGCGCCGAGGCACCGGCAGCGGCATATGCGCTGGTAACATCCCGCACACTCACCTTATCATTAATGATCCCTTTTGAGGGCGATCTCCGCTTAAATTCGGCAATAATGCCCGTCCTTAGTGGATCGAGCAAAAAAGCTTTAAAGGAGTAACAGTCCCTTTTAAAAAAGTCCGATGCTTCCAGCTGTGCGTATGAAATGCTGTCTTTGGCAATTTGTACTTCTTTTTTCTTTTGCGATACTATGGTATCTAATATGGTCATTTTTAAATTTAATTTAAGCATGGTCGTTTTCTACCAACCAGCGTTTAAGCAATTCAACATTCTCCAGCGAATAGCTGTGACCCCATTCAGAGTCGCTGAACTCGACATCATTGCGCTTAAGACAGGTCAAACCCTCAATTGCGCCAAGCAGGGCCTTAATAAACAGAACGGGCGAATCTTTTATAGCAAGGAAAATATCCTTGCCTATATCCTGCATCTTGATTTCTTCCGGTATGTCGTCGAAGCCGCTTTCTATCATTTCCTCGAAATAAGTGGGCATATCTTCCCATATTATCAAAGCTAGTTCGTCGTTCCCGGGTTTAAATAACCAGGTTACCAGTGAAGGTTCGAGGTCGTGGACGATGAAAAGGTATTCGCCTTCGTAAGCCACGCCATTATAAATATGTGACGACTTTTGATTCTCAACAATTGAAACGGCCGCCGCAAGTAAATAATTTAAAGGATCGCCAATGTAACTCGCCGAATAGTTGAGTCGTTTATCCCCGTTTCCGACGCACAACTCCATCCAACCGTTTTTTATTTTCTCAACACGGATGTAAAAGTCTTCGAAACAAGTATAGGATAAATTGCCAAGCAGATCCATTTAAACAATTTATACTGTTTTCAACCAGTTTTGCATCAATTCTTTCCCATACTCGGTTAGTACCGATTCGGGGTGAAACTGTACGCCACGCACATCAAACTGCTTGTGCCGCAGCGCCATTACCGAATTATCGGCCTCGTCAATAGCCGTAATTTCCAAAGCGTCCGGGATAGCATTTTCATCAACCACCCAGGAGTGATACCGCCCAACCTTGAAACTTTCGGGCAGACCAACAAACAGCTTTTCCTGCCTGTCGGTTATTTTAACGGGCGTGGCAATGCCATGCATCGGCTGCCCCAGGTTGTACAACTTGCCGCCAAAAACTTCCGCAATAGCCTGCTGCCCCAGGCAAACGCCAAAAATACTTTTTGTGGGTGCATATTTTTCAATAACCTCCAGCAACAAACCAGCCTCCGATGGGATGCCGGGCCCCGGCGAAAGGATGATCCTGTCGAAGGCATCCACATCGCCAATGGCAAATTTATCGTTTCTCCACACCTCGCACTGCAGCCCTATCTCATTAACCAAATGCACCAGGTTATAGGTGAAGGAGTCGTAATTATCTATTATTAATATTTTGCCCCCCGGCCCCCTAAAGGGGGAGGACTTATTCTTGTTTTTATCTTCGCTCATTTTTTTATTATTAAAATTTTACTCCCCCTTTAGGGGGCCGGGGGGTTACAGCTCTTCCGCCAATTCTATCGCTTTCCGCAATGCGGCAATTTTATTATCAACTTCTTTCAGTTCGCTTTCGGCTACCGATCCGGCCACTATACCGGCGCCGGCCTGGTAATGCAGCGTATTGTTTTTGCTTAAAAACGACCGGATCATGATGGCGTGGAAAAAATCACCATTAAAGCCCATAAAACCGATGGCTCCGCTGTAAAAACTGCGTTTGGTTTTTTCGTTTTCGTCGATGATCTCCATCGCGCGGTATTTTGGCGCACCGCTTAGCGTGCCCGCAGGGTAAGTATCGGCGACCACTTTAAAGGATGATACTCCCGGCAACAATTTCCCGCTTACATGCGATACCAGGTGTATCAGGTGCGAATAATACTGTACTTCCTTAAACGACTTCACCTCCACTTCGGTACAATGGCGACTCAGGTCATTACGGGCCAGGTCAACCAGCATTACGTGTTCGGCCGATTCTTTGGGATCGTTCTCAAGGTTGCGGGCTATCTCGGCATCCTTCACATCGTCGCCACTGCGCTTGAATGTCCCGGCAATCGGGAATATACTGGCCACCCTGTTTTTAATGGTGATCTGCGCTTCGGGCGATGAACCGAAGATCCTGAAATCGCCATAGTCAAAATAAAACAGGTAAGGCGAGGGGTTGATGGATCGCAGGGCCCGGTAAACATTAAACTCATCGCCCAAAAACTTGCGCGAAAAGCCCCGTGACGGCACGATCTGGAAAACATCGCCGCGGTAAATATGTGTTTTCATTTTTTCAACCACCGCCATAAACTCTTCGCCGGTCAGGTTCGATTGCTCTTCGTTATGGCTTTCAAAACCATATTCGGGGAAGTTTTTATTCCTGATCAAATCAGCCAGTTTTTCAAGACCATTGCTGTCAGCATCCGCTTCCGGCTGGTTATGGAAAATATACAGTTCGTTTTTAAAGTGATCAATAGCGATAATGTACCGGTAAATATGATATTGCATCACCGGTATCTTGCGGGCAGTATCGGCACTATCTTTCAGTTTAATGGTCTCAAAATGCTCAACCGCCTCGTGGGTAAAATAGCCGAACAAACCATTCGACAACATTTTTCCGGGGTTGACATCGGTTTCAAAAGCACCAATAAAACCATTTATTTGGTCGATAAGATCAAACTCACCGGCCGCCAAATTTTCTTCGGTGCCATCCGGGTAGCTGATCTTTAATGCACCATCATTTAATACCACACCGCCAATCGGCGCGCAGCAAACGTAGCTCAGGCTGTTTTCGCGGCTATGGTAATCCGAGCTTTCCAGCAGCAGCGAATTAGGGAATACATCGCGCAGCCGCAGGTAAATACTTACCGGTGTGGTGGTATCGGCAAGCATCTTTTTATGGGTAGTTATTATCTTGTATTTTTTCATTTTTTTCTTTAGAGTGCTTAAAAGCAAAAAACCCAGCGAATGAGGTTCGCCGGGTTTCCTATTTAGGTTTACAATTGATTAGTTTTTCAGATCAAAATATCACCGGCTGCCAACGTTGTTGGTGCCACCAGTTGTTATTATGATTGATTTTGATCATTGCGGTGACAAATTTATAAAGAAAATTGAATTACCAAATTTTTTCTGAACTTTTTTGTTACATAGAACCAAAAACCGGCAATTTACCCGCCAAAATGGTCGCGATGATGATAAAAAACGCTAATGAGTAAAAAATGGTTATAGTTTTAAACTTACCTTCTGATAGTTCATTTCGTTTCGCTTTGCTATGCCCAATGGTGATTAGCACGATGGCGATAATCATACCCAGCCAATGTTCAACGGTAAAATAACGGGTAACATCATTTTTCATGGTGTCGCTGTTAAACTGCACGTTGGGGCTCAAAAAGAACAGCACAAGGCCTATAAGCAACTGTGTATGTGCCGAAATAAGGGCGAATAAATTGATCTTGCGGTTAAGCTCGGTATAAGGCTTTTTGCCCAACCAACCCAATACCGACTGTGCGATAGCCAATACTACCAGCAGAAATACAATATACCTGAAACCGGAGTGCAGGTCTTTAAAAATTTCGTAAATGCTCATGGGTTAAATTTTGTTCGAATATACAATATTTAGTGTGATTGAATAAAATGGTGTTTATTGTATAATTGCACGGGACATTTGTACCAGTCAACAACTTAAGGCTAAACCTATCCAAGCACAGAAAACATAATTTCCTGCACGCCCTGTTTCCAGATTTCTTCGCCAAGCGCTTTCAGCAGTTCCATATCTTGCTCAAAAACTTTCGCAAAAATATTGCAGCAGTCCAGTCCCCGGCCTTCGCCATAATAAATCCCCATGCAATTGGATGTTTTTGCCCTGGCAGGTTTGAGCGGACCATAAACCACCTCGCCGGGATCGGTAAAAACCGAGGCGTTTTCCTGGATGATATCCAACGGCGGCGCTTTATCCGTCCAGATTTCCTGGCCCGATACCCTTGCATGAAAAAAAGTGCGTTTAAATGGCAAAAGAGAGGTAAATGCGACGCAGGTTATGGGCGCCTCGACAGTGTAGAATTTAAAGCGAATAGTATGATCGGTGGTTTTTATATTAAAGCCGACCATCAGCATAAAACTTAGGGATAATGAATAGTAAAAATACTAATCAAAACGACTTATTGCGAAAGCTGAATTAATAAGTTTCGCTCAGCGGCGGCACGCCCTTATGTTCGGGCGTTTCCTCATGGGCTTTGCCTTTAAAAAGCGTGCTTACTTTTTCCCAGAGGCCTACCAACATATCCTCATTAATAAAATGCGACGCTTTTTGAGAAACAAGGCCAACCAGGGTTTTTACAATAAAACCAGAGTTGCGGAAGATGGTTTTATTTAAAGTAAATGGCAACACAAAACGCGATATCAAGCCAACAATATCCTGGTCAAAAAAACTGCCGCTTTTGGCACCATCGGCATTGGCAGGCGAATGAAATAACGACATGATGGTTGATAAAAGCGCCGATGGGCTTTCAACCCGTTTGCCCAGTGCTATACTTTGTTCGCGTTCAACGCCCTTTAGCCTGGCTATTTCGTTGCGCAAATCCTCAATATTTCTTACAGGTAAGTCCATTTTAGTCTTTAAATATTTTTTGGATAAACGCGTTAACAATAGGCTTTTCGAGTTTTTTCTTGTTGTATTTAATGCCGAATGCAATAATCAAATACAACAGGGCCACACAGCCAAAGCCTGCCCAGGTAGCGTGAAAAACTTCTTCCCCCAAATAATACGCCAGCGTTAAACTTGCAAAAATAAAAGCCAGCACCATGCTTATGGTTGTTATGGTATCAGCAATAAGGCTTGCAGCAATTGTAGTTCCCCCTTCAATAGCCTGGTATTTGGCCAGCTTTATGCGGGTTTCTGCATAGTCCTTCAGTTGATCAATAATAGGTGGCGGCGTATCAGTTTTGGGTTCCATATTTTTTAGTCTTGAGACTTTAGTCCTGAGTCTTAAGTCGCGCGTTGTTTCCCGCTTTGGACTCAAGACTCAGAACTTAAGGCTTATTTATGCATGTTCCAGGTCATCCTGGTATTCCTGCTCAACACCATTCATTTTCGATTTGATGTTGCCAACAACTTTATCCTTCAAATCCTTCAGGTTATCAATCTCTTTAGCAGCGGTTTCTTTAATTGAATCGCCCAGGTTTTTTAATGATTCAGACAGCTTATCACGTGTTTCGTTTCCTTTGTCAGGCGCAAACAAAATGCCTAATGCTGCTCCTGCCGCAAGCCCTACCAGCAATGCGACAAATACTTTTGAGTTATCCTTCATAGACTATAAATTTAAAAATTGACTAATTGTTTTTATTATGATTAAATATCTGGCCAAATGTTACCTGGCTGACGTTTTGTCCTTATTTATTTTTAATTTTCCGTGCGTTGTTGTTACAAATATAATTATAATTTGCCTTAGTTAAGGCCCGGTTCGTATCCTTTCGAGCCTGTCGGCCGCCATTCTGTTGGTTTCATAAATCTCCAGTAACAGCAAAAAATATGAAAGCAGTAAGGGTCCGAAAACCAACCCAGTTATTCCAAAAAGCGGGATGCCGATAAACACACCTATAATGGTTATGAGCGGATGTGTGTTGGCCACCCGTTTGTTAATCATCATCCTTAAAAAGCTATCTACATTGCCTATAAACAATAGGCCAAAGGCCAATAGCCCTATGGCTTTCCAGGTGTGCCCCTGTGCAAATAATATAGCGCTGGCTGGTATAGTAAGCGTTGGTGCGCCAACAACCGGTAAAAACGAAATAAAGGCACCGATGACACCCCAAAAAACCGGATCGGGCAGGCCGAATATCAAAAAGCCGTTGGCCAGCAATACACCCTGTACCACGGCTATAATGCCCTGCCCAAATACATTTGAATAGGTTGAATTACGCAGGGCCACCGCAAATTTTAACGCGTGCTGTTCCCTGAAAGGTGCGTACTTTAATAGTGCCGATTCGAAGTCGCGCAGCTGCACAAACATAAAATACAACAAAAAGTACATCACTAATAAAGTAATAATGATGTTGAGGGGGATACCCAGTATCGAGGGAAAAAGATCGGTTAAAAATGCACCCAATTTTTGCAGGGTGTTTTCGGCCAGGTGCGCCTGGTGGAAATTATATTCTGCATAATCATCTATTTTATTGATCCAACCCTGCAAGTCGAATGATTTAACGTTGATGCTGCCTATTTTACCAACCATCATGATGCATAACGACATAAGGGGTATGATGATGACAATGAGCGAAACCAATATGATCAGGATGGCCACGATAGATTTATTCCACCTTTTCTTTTCAACAAAGTACAGATACACCGGCCTGAAAATGGTGTACAATACGATAGCTCCCAATATCGAGCTGAATATACGGGTTAAAGCGTACAGCAGGAAGCACCCGAGGATGATGATCGCCCCAAGTACTATGTTGTTACGCTGTTTGTAATTAAATATCGACATTCAAAGGCTTAAACGATACCTAATAAACGTGAAAACGGAAAAAAGTTTTATTGCCGGGAATATTAATTTGGCGATTGGAGATCAGCGATCAGGAAAATGACTTTATGATTAAAATAGGTTGTGCAGCTAAGCTCCGGTTTCTGTATTGGAAAGCAATGTGGTTATTTTTGCGGTGCTCATGGAGATTGAATCCAGGTAAAAAAGACAATCCTCGGATGCATCGGGAATTTCATAACGGAGCTGCTCCAGCGCTAAAAGGATGTTTGAAAGCTGATTATTGATATCATGTTTTAGTACCCGCAAATGGTCGTTTTCGGTTTTATTTGAACCTGCCGTTTTGTTTTTTGCGGAACCCTTCATGCTATTTTATGTTGATGGCTTTCATTTTATTGTAAAGCGTTTTTCTGTCGATGTTTAATATTTCGGCAGCCTTGGTTTTATTGAAATTCACTTCCCTCAACACTTTTATAATGGTATCGTACTCAGCTTCCAGTGCGGCATTTTTTAAATCGTGACGAGGTTCCCGCATTTCATAATTTTCTGCCTGGCTCGAGAAATCGTTCACCGGCATCTTATAGTTCGAAATTTCGAGCGGAAGGGCCTTCATCGCAATTTCAGTTCCTTCTGTCATCAGCGTGGCCCGGCGTACAACGTTTTTCATTTCGCGTACGTTGCCCTGCCAGCGGTAGTTCATAAAACAATCCACTACTTCAGGAGAAAATGACGTTACGCCGCGACCCAATTCGTGATTGGCAAGTTTTAAAAAATGCTCGGCCAATAACATAATGTCGCCGCCGCGTTCGCGTAGGGGCGGTATCCAGATACTAAATTCGTTAAAGCGGTGATAAAGGTCTTCCCTGAACCTGCCTTTTTGTATGCCTTCCTGCAAGTTTTCGTTAGTGGCTATAATAATGCGCACGTCAAGGTTAATTTCCTTGGTGCTGCCTATTCTTTTTACTTTACGTTCCTGCACGGTCCTCAATAATGCCGCCTGTATCTCGTACGAAAGATTACCCACTTCATCCAGGAACAAGGTGCCACCGTTGGCCATTTCAAAGTGCCCAATTTTGGTGTATAAAGCACCGGTAAATGAACCCTTTTCGTGACCAAAAAATTCGCTGGCCGCCAGTTCCTTGGTTAACGAACCGCAGTCCATTGCAATAAAAGGCTGATTGTAACGCGGACTGTTAAGGTGTATGCTTTTGGCTACCGATTCCTTACCGGTACCGCTTTCGCCCATAATAATTACACTGTAATTGGTTGGCGCAACCAGCTCTATCTGGCGCATCAGTTCTTTTGAGGCCCGGCTGGCGCCCAACACAAATTCGCCGTTAAAGGCTTGTTTTCTGTTTTCTCTTGATGATTTGTCGTTGCCGGTACTGCTTGGAGTTGCTCTGTCTTCAACAAGGGCATAATGGGTTTCAATAGCCTTGGTGATGGTGTTTAATATTTCATCAGGATAAAGCGGCTTGGTAATGTAGTCGTAAGCGCCCATCTTAATCAGCTCAACAGCCATCTTAATATCTGAGTAGCCGGTAATAATAATTACGCCTGTTTTTGGATATTGGGTCTTTATGTTTTTCAACATGGCACGGCCATCGGTATCTTCAAGCCTGAAATCGCATAACACGAGGTTAAAATCGCCGTTTTTCAGATACTCCATACCAATGGTACCGGTTGATGCAGTAGTGACATCAAAACCGTTACGCGTTAAAAACTTTGATAATAATAACGCAACATTAACTTCATCATCAATGATGAGTATTTTTTTCATATCAGGTGTTACTTTTTACAGATAAAAGGCTTAAACGGGGTAAAAACGCTACTAATCTGCTAATTTATAAATTTAATCCTTTGATACGGTTTTGCGCAACAAAAAGTTATAAAACAACAAAGGAGGCTTGCGCCTCCTTTGAAAGTTGGTAAAAATTAAATTATTTGGTGGCGAAAGCATAGGCTACGCGAAGGCCAAAAAAGTTAACTTTACTGTTATCAACGTTGCTGTTGAACTTGGTAGTAGCTTCGTATCTTACACCGGCATCAATATAACTTTTGCCGCCTAAAGGGAACTGAACGCCAACCTGGGGAGCATATACAAATGCTGCGCTGTTATCAAAACCCAAATCAGATTTATTTAACGAGAATGCTGCACCGGCTTCGCCCTGGATGTAGAAATTATTTACCGGGAAGAATTTTAAACCGGCTTTTACAGGCAATAACTGAATGTTGGTTGCTTTTAATCCTGTACCATAAGCATTATCCTTACCGTAAAGATTATTGTAACCGGCGTTAACGGTAACAAATAATTGATTAGCTACCGGTATATCGGCCTGAACGGAGCCGCCTAAGTTCCAGTTATAACCGTTTGATAAATTGCCTGACGGCAAACCCGCATCCACACCGATGCTCAATATTACACCATTTGACGAGGTTGAAGTTTTAGCAGATGTACTTGATTGTTGTGCTTTTGCGCCTACTGTTAATCCGGCAAAAGCTAAAATTAAGGCTGAAATTTTTAATGTACTTTTCATGACTTTGTGTATTAAATTAATGTGTTTGTTTTGAAACACAGGTCAAAGTAACAGCACAAATCAAATAGATTTTTTCATCCTATTGTCACGAATATTCAATCGATTGATTAACAGAAAGATAATTTTTGACCGATATGGTTTAAAAGTCAGGCGTGTGTAAAATTCAGTTATTCGCCTTTAAATTCGGGCTTGCGTTTTTCCATGAACGCGGCAATGCCTTCCTGCAGATCTTTGGTTTTAAAGGCATTTTCAAACGCCTGTATCTCGGTCTCGAACCCATTTACGCCATCCTTAAAACCGGCATTTACCGCCGTAATAGCCGAGGCAATGGCCAGCGGGGCACGCAACAATATCTTGTTTAATATCTCTTCGGCTTTGTTTAGTAATTCATCCTGGCTTACAACATGGTTAACCAGGCGGCATTGAAGAGCATCGGCAGCGGTGATCATATCTGCAGTCATGATCATTTCCAGTGCTTTGCCCTTACCAGCTAACTGGGCCAGGCGTTGTGTACCGCCGTAGCCGGGTATCAACCCAAGCGTAACCTCGGGCAGTCCCATTTTTGCGGTATCGGCCGCTATGCGGATATGGCAGGCCATGGCCAGCTCCAGCCCGCCGCCCAGCGCAAAACCGTTTATTGCGGCTATCACGGGCTTGCTCCCGTTTTCTATCAGATCGAAAACATTCTTTTGTCCGTTTCGCGCAATTTCGCCGCCGTTACCGGCATCAATATTGTTAAACTCTGAAATATCGGCCCCGGCAACAAAAGCTTTTTGCCCTGCCCCGGTAATAATAATGCCGCCAACACCAGGGTTGTTAAAGGCATCCGAAAAAGCGGTATGCAATTCTGCTATGGTTGCTTTGTTTAGGGCGTTAAGTTTGCTTTCGCGATTGATGGTGATATATTGAATGCGCCCCTTGTTTTCTATCAGCAGGTTTTGGAATGACATGATGGTGCTATTTTAAAAATTCCGGTGCTCATGCACCCAATCGGTTATGTATTTAACTATGTCTTTGGTACTGGTACCGGGGGGGAATAACTCGCCGGCGCCCAGTTTCTTCAATGCGTCCATATCGTCCTGCGGGATAATACCGCCACCGGTGATCAGCACATCATCCATGCCTTTTTCTTTTATAAGATTAAGGATTTTTGGGAAAACCGTCATGTGCGCACCCGAGAGTATGGAGATCCCAATGGCATCCACATCCTCCTGCAGGGCGGCGTTCACCACCATTTCGGGTGTTTGGCGCAGACCGGTATAAATCACCTCCATGCCGGCATCACGCAGCGAAGTAGCAATAATCCTTGCCCCACGGTCGTGACCATCGAGGCCCACCTTGGCAACTAAAACACGTATAGGGCGATTAAAAGGTTTACTCATTGCATACCGCTTTGGTTGGCGTAAAAGTAGTAAGAAAATATGATGTTGCGGAAATGGCTGGTAGCATTCAAACTAGTCGATCCAACAGGTCTAAAGAGCGAAGTTAAAGTCTCCCCAACCGGGGGAGATTTAGAGCGGGGCTAATCACGCGTATCCTAGGGTATATCCTCATCCAAAATAAAATTTATAACAACCTGCACATATTCAACCATAAATAATATTTTTATACCCTATGCCATCACCGCCACTCTCCCTAAAAAAAATACGACCAATACAATTGGTTGCTATTATATTTTTTACGGTATCGGGCGGGCCATACGGGCTGGAATCTTTAATCAGCTATGCCGGGCAGCACGCTGCTTTATTGATATTACTCATCACCCCCTTAATGTGGGATGTTCCCGCCATTTTTACGGTATTGGAACTCAACAGCATGATGCCCATTGAAGGCGGCTATTACAAATGGGTAAAACACGCGCTGGGTACCCGCTGGGGCTTTTATGAAGGCTGGTGGACCTGGCTCTACACTTTCATCGACCTGGCCATATATCCCGGCCTGTTTGTAGTTTATGCGTCGTTCTTTTTCCCGTGGGTAATGGAGTACCGCCTCCCGATATGCCTTATTTTTATCTGGCTGTCGGCGGGGTTAAATATCCTGGGTATAACGCCGGTGGGTAAAACATCGCTGTTTTTAGGCGCAGCAGTTTTAACGCCGTTCATTATTTTATTTGGGCTGGCATTTTATCATCACAATATTACAAGCATTCCTTCGCAAACATTAAAGGGCATACCTTTCCCATCAATGGGCATGGCGCTATATACCGTTATGTGGAATTGCCTGGGTTGGGACAACGTAACCACCTACGCAGAGGAGGTTGAAAAACCGATAAAATCGTACCTGTACTCAACCTTTACTGCCTTTGTACTGGTGATTGTGCTGTACTTTTTAATCATCCTGGTTTCGCAGCAATCAGGCATCGATACCGGCAAGCTGGCGGAACATGCCTTCCCGGCAGTGGGCGAATTTATTGGTGGCCGGTGGCTGGGTTCGTTTATTGCCCTGGCGGGAATGGCGAGCAGCATTGGCATATATGCTGCCGTGCTGTTGTCGGTGTCACGCGTGCCTAAAGTTATGGCCGATGACGACCTGTTGCCACAAAAACTAAACCGGCTGCATCCAAAATTTAAAACGCCCTATATATCCATCTTTGTTTGCTCTGCAGTAGTAAGCTTTATGGTATTGTGGCCTTTTGGCGATTTGCTGATCATCGATGTAACCGTTTATGGTGCAGGCTTATCATTGGAGTATATCTCGTTGATCAAACTCAGAAAGGTATCGCCTGATGTGCCGCGACCTTTTAAAATACCGTTAAGCCGAACAGGGCTCTGCATGATGGTGATACTGCCGGCATCGGTATATTTTATTGCCTTAGGCGGCGCCTTTGCTTCAAAGGAACAAGGGGCCTGGGCAGCAGTTTTTGCTATTGTGGTATTAGCCAGCGCCGAACTCATCTGGCGACTGATCATATGGAAGAAACCGCATCATAAGACTGGAGTGCCGAGTCTTGAGTCTTGAGATCTGAGTCTTGAGTCAAAAGTCGATAGCCTGATACGAAAACGCCCCAGAATTTTCTAAGGGAATCTCGCCGATTACAAAAAATCAACGAGAGGATTGAGACTCAAGACTTACGACTAAGGACTTAAGACTCAAAACCTACTCCTCAACAACTTCGCTGTTAGGGCTGCTGGCCTCCGGTGTTTCGTGTTTGAAATACCGTTTCTGAAAGATTAATATCGCGATAACTCCAACCGATATGGATGCATCGGCGAAGTTAAATATAGGTTCGAAAAACACAAACTGCTGCCCGTGCCATACAGGGAACCAGGTTGGGTATGTGCCCTGTATTAGCGGGAACGAAAACATATCAACCACGCGCCCCTCAAATAAATGCCCGTGCTGGTAAATTAAGCCGTAAAAAGTTGAATCGATAATATTGCCGAGGGCGCCGGCAAATATAAGGGCCACGCAGGTTATTAAACCCCGGTGGTATTTATGGTTAATCAGGTAAACAAGCCCCCAGCCAATACCGGCTACTGCCAGTATACGGAAAAGTGTAAGCGTAAGCTTGCCGCTTTCGCCGCCAATTTCCCAACCAAAAGCCATGCCGTTATTTTCGGTGTAATTGAGCATGCCCCTCTGGCCCAAAAAGTGTATCGTGTCCCCAAGTTGCATGTGATGCCGTACCCAGGTTTTAATAACCTGGTCAATGAGGATAATAAGGGCAATTAACAAAAAAGGTCTGGTGTAAGCCGCCTTCATTTATTGCCTTAATTTAGCTTCCATACTTAAGGTGGTGTGCGGCACAGCGCGTAACCTTTCCTTCGGGATCAGTTTGCCGGTTTCGCGGCAAATACCGTAAGTTTTGTTTTCAATGCGTACCAGTGCTGCTTCCAACTGCTCAATAAACTTTTTCTGACGCGCTGCCAGTTGGTTTATTTGTTCTTTTTCAAGCGTAGCCGATCCGTCTTCCAGTGTTTTGTAAGTGCCGGCTGTATCATCGGTACCATTTGCATTAGGCGAACTTAAAGAGGTTGCCAGCGCGCTTAATTCTTCTTTTGCGCTGCGCAATTTTTCCAGTAAAATGCCTTTAAACTCCTGCAGGTCTGACTCGGAATACCTGGTTTTTTCGTTTTCTTGTTTCATTTAAATTTTACTAATAGCAATCAAAATTTCATTTCCATCAATCTCCACTAACTCGCCCTCAGTCAGTCCATTATCAGCGACAATGTGCTCTGCCAAAATTTCGGCGCAAATATATGATAAATTATTATTCGCCGCATCCCAAACAAATTCGGGACATTTTATGGCAACATTTATCTTATCGGTAACATCAAGTCCTATCTTTTTGCGGATGGTTTGTACGCGGTTTATTACTTCGCGCGCCACTCCTTCCTGTTTCAATTCGTTGGTAAGGGTAACATCTAAAGCCACAGTTAGTTTTCCCAAATTTGCAACCTGCCATCCGGGAACATCCTCAGCTATTATTTCTACGTCAGTAGTGAGTAGGAAGTAGGGAGTGGTGAGTGCTGAATTGTTAGTTGTAAGTTCGATAACACCCTCATTTTCCAGTGTGGCAATATCTTCCTGCGATAGGTTGCCTATCGCTTCAGCTACCGCTTTCATGTCCTTACCAACCTTAGCGCCCAGTGCTTTAAAGTTTGGTTTTATCTTCTTTTTGATAAAACCCGAAGCATCTGTTATGTACTCTATGGTTTTGATGTTGGTTTCTGACAGGATCAGCTCCTTCACCATTTCTACCTGGTGCTCAAAGTTTTTATTGAGGATGGGCAGTAATATGCGGCCCAATGGCTGCCTTACGTTAATGCCCACTTTTTTGCGGAGTGATAATACCAGCGACGATATATCCTGCGCCATCTGCATCCTTTCTTCCAAACCTTTATTTACCAGAGCTGCATTGTAGTCGGGGAAATAAGCCAGGTGCACCGATTCAAACTCCTCTTTTTTGGTTCCCTTATTCAGGTCGGTATACAATTTATCCGCAAAGAACGGCGCCACCGGCGACATCAGCTTGGCGATGGTCACCAAACAGGTGTACAGCGTTTGGTAAGCCGATAATTTATCAAAAGAATCGTCCGATTTCCAGAAACGGCGGCGGCTTAAGCGCACATACCAGTTGCTTAAATGCGCATCGACAAATTCCTGTATGGCGCGGGTAGCTTTGGTAGGTTCAAAATCCGCATAAAAAGCATCAACTTCTTTGCTCAACGTATTCAGCAGCGATATGATCCACTGGTCAATCTCGGGGCGTTCGGTAATGGCTATTTCAGCTTCGCTGTATTTAAATTTATCAATATTGGCATACAGCACAAAAAACGCATAGGTATTATAGAGTGTCCCGAAGAATTTGCGGCGAACCTCATCTATTCCCTCAATATTAAATTTAAGGTTATCCCATGGCGACGCATTACTGATCATATACCAGCGTGCCGCATCGGCGCCAAATTGCTCAATTGTTTCAAACGGATCAACCGCATTACCCAGGCGTTTCGACATCTTGTTGCCGTTTTTATCCAGCACCAAACCATTCGAAACCACATTTTTAAAGGCTATACCGCCATTGCCCACTTCGGCGTTTACGGCTTTTACCTCATCGCTCACTTCGCTCAACATCACCGCTATAGCATGCAATGTGAAAAACCAGCCACGGGTTTGGTCAACGCCTTCGGCAATAAAATCGGCCGGGTAGGCATTTACAAATTGCTCTTTATTTTCAAATGGGAAATGCCATTGGGCATAAGGCATGGCGCCGCTGTCAAACCAAACATCAATCAGGTCGGGTTCACGATACATCGGCTTGCCGGTAGATGAAGTGAGCACTACGTCATCAACATAAGGGCGATGCAAATCGTCTATCACAAACCCTGCAGGCATTAAACCCGCTTTAATTGATTTTTCAATTTCTGCCGTTAAATCGGCAATCGACCCAATACATTTTTCCTCGATACCATTTTCCTCTCGCCATATCGGCAGCGGGGTACCCCAGAAGCGTGATCGTGACAGGTTCCAGTCCACCAGGTTTTCCAGCCAGTTGCCAAAGCGGCCTGTGCCGGTCGATTCGGGTTTCCAGTTGATGGTCTTGTTCAGCTCCACCATTTTGTCCTTAACGGCGGTGGTGCGGATAAACCAACTATCCAGCGGGTAGTATAATATTGGCTCATCCGAGCGCCAGGAGTGCGGGTAACTGTGTTCGTATTTTTTTACATCGAAGGCCTTGTTTTCGGTCTTTAACTTTATCGATATTAAAACATCGGTTGGTTTAAAGCCCGGCTCTTCGCGTTCTTCTTTACTGTAATATTCTTCTTTTACATAGCGGCCGGCAAAATCGGTAACCTCATCCACAAAACGGCCCTGTTTGTTAACCAGCGGCACTTCCTTGCCAAACTCATCAAATACCATTACCGATGGCACACCATTTTCTTTACAGGCCCTGAAGTCATCCGAACCAAAAACCGACGCCGTGTGCACTATGCCGGTACCATCTTCGGTGGTAACAAAATCGGCCGGGATTACACGGAAAGCGTTTTTCTCAAGATCAGCATTGGTTACATACGGCATCAGTTGCTCATAATGCAGATCGATCAGCTTGCTGCCCTGGAAAGTGGGCCGCATATAATCGCCGAAAACACTTCCTGTAAAATCAATCTGGATAACTTTGTAAGGGATAATTTTTGCAGTAGCGAAATCAAAATCGGCCAGCTCATCAAGGGTGGCAACTTCCTTAAATTTCTTTGGGTCGAATACTTTGCCCACCAGCGCATCCGCCAGTATTACTGATATTTTATCGCCGGTGTACTGATTATAAGTGGTTATACATTTGTAGGCTATGCTTATACCAACAGCCAGCGCACAGTTTGCCGGGAGGGTCCAGGGGGTGGTCGTCCAGGCTAAAATGTACAGGTCGGTGTCAATATGCTGAAAAAATATATCCGAGTCCTCATCGCGTTTAACCTTAAACTGGGCGGTAATGGTAGTATCCTTTACCATTTTATAGGTGCCCGGCTGGTTCAGTTCGTGCGAGCTTAAACCAGTGCCTGATTTTGGCGAATAAGGCTGCACGGTATAACCCTTGTACAGCATATCTTTATCGTGCAACTGCTTCAGGATCCACCAAAGCGACTCAATATATTCGTTTTTGTAGGTGATGTAAGGATCTTCCAGGTCGACCCAGTAGCCCATTTTTTCGGTAATGTCATTCCAGATATCGGTATAGCGCATTACCTCCTTGCGGCAGGCATCGTTATAATCCTTAACCGATATTTTTTTGCCGATATCATCCTTGGTGATGCCCAAAGCTTTTTCAACAGCCAGTTCAATAGGCAGTCCGTGCGTATCCCAGCCGCCTTTGCGCTTTACCTGGTAGCCTTTTAAGGTTTTGTACCTGCAAAAAATATCCTTTATGGCACGCGCCATAACGTGGTGAATACCGGGCATACCATTGGCAGACGGCGGACCCTCATAAAAAGTGTATGGGTTATTGGCCGGGCGACTGCTGATACTTTTTTCAAAGATGTTATGCTTCTTCCAGAACTCAAGGACATCCTTGCCGGTCTGCGATAAGTTTAACGCTTTATATTCCTTATACATCAATCTATTTCACCTTTATTTTTAGAGGTTGCAAAAATACGGAATTTAAGCTAAAAAATATCATAAAAGTGTGAAATTGAGGGAGCAAAATTGAGTTTAACGCCACGCGCTACATTTTTTGTATCGATGGTTTTGGGGATTGCCATTCCACGCATTCCGTTACTCCCCGGCTGTTGTTGTTTGGGTCGGCGCGGTTTGCGGGGTTAACCTGTAAACCAAAACAAATACCGCCGTAGGGATGGCAAAAGAAAGCCATGATATTACCCCTGTTGCACTATCCTTTGGGTTTGACCATGTGCCCAGCAGCGGAATAATGCCCAGCAACACCTCAATAGTAACCAAAGTAATGAGTTTGTTTACTACGCCGCTTAAACCGAACGACGGCAGCCAGCCAACAATTACAAACATGACCACCCAGGGCAAAACGGTAATAAACAGGTATATAAGCGCACCCATAAAATAATACGGCGTAAATATGTCCCCAAAGGTTGGCGCAGGTTTTTTAGTGCCGAAAAACATATCCAGCAAGCCCAACACCAGCGGCGCCAAAAATGCACTGGTTAACCAAACCTGCAAACTGTATTTTAAGGATTGTTTCATGGGATGAATGGCGAAAAGTATTGTGTGATGATTGTGTGCAAAGATAGGAAGAATTGGTGTTTTATTGGGGGATAGCCTGGGCGTTTTCTGTTGAGCTTTAACTTATCTATTTAGTAATTGGTCAGCAACTATTTTGCTGCCTAAAATACAAGCTACTGTACCGAGTCCGGGCCAGGTAGTGTCCCCTACCATTCTGAAATTCTTTATACCGATATCGTGAGGCATAGCCTTGAAGTTTGAATTGTGCACGTTTTGCCGAACGCCTCCAACAGTGCCATTTACCCGGCCAGTGTATTGGTGATAAGTGCGTGGAGTGCCGATCTCGTATATAACCGCATCTTTACCAAGTTGGGGATAAATGCGCCTGGCCAAAGTCATCAGGTCACCCCCTATGTATTCCTTTTTTTGCTTATATGCATCTTCCGTCAGGTTCTGCCATTCGGAAATTTTGCAGTGTGTGGAAATCATCACCGCCCTATAGCCTTTTGGAGCACTGTCAGCGTCATCGGGTGCCGAGACCGAGATGAACATGTTATTTCCATTGCCTAAGGGTAAATTATAATCATACATCAATTGATGATGAGTGAGATTTTGACAAATAATCTCAGATTCCGGAACTCCCAAAAAAACGATAACAGCGCTTTCATAATTACCTTTATCCCTTTCAACATATTGATTTAACAGATGCTTTATTTTAGGAGGAGCAATGGTCATTGTATTTTCAGCGGGTATTGCACTTACCAATTGGCTGGCCAGAAAGGTGCCTTTTCGGGTTGTGAGAACGTAACCTTGATTCGTGCATTCAAATTTTTCAACATTTTTACCTACTAATAAAACACCCCCTATTTTTTTATAATGTTCTACAAGTTTGGACCAGAAACCTTTCATACCACCTTTTGCCCTTCGCAATCCAGCTCCACGGATGGTTATTCCAAGGGCTGCATTAATTAACGGAGCGTCTTCCAGAGTGCTATTTACAGTGTCCTCTATCAACATTGATAAAACAGCTTTTAATTCGATGTCGTTTTCAAGGCCATAATGTTTTAAAATATCCATCACGGTATAATTTATGTAACGAGCGAATAATATATCACGAATCCCAATTGCTTTCAAAGCGTTAAAAGCGTCCGCAACGTTTTGAATAAGCAATTTAATACTCTTACGACTTGCTCGCCAGAAAACAACAGCCAGCTTGTCCATTAAAGCCCAGAAATTATGATGCGATGCTGTGTTTCCCAGCTTTTCAGCTCTTTCTTTATGCCATTTAATTTGGTCGCGATACAGATGCAGCGATTTATTTGGCAGCCATAATTGATAATCAAGAGGTTCTGATTCCGGCATTTCTAAACCGATCTCGTGGAACAGGTCGCCGCCGATACCATTTGGCTCAAAATCGACCAGTGTTGTTGCACCCACATCAAAATTAAATCCCTTTTTTGAATAAAAACCGGCGCAGCCACCCGGCTGACCGTGTGATTCTAAAATTAAGGTTGATTTACCAGCTGCCTGAAGCCGAATTGCAGTTGCCATACCGGCAATTCCACATCCGATTACGGCTACATCATACTTATCCATGAGACAATTTAATAAACTCCGATTGAGTTTGTGTTGTGAGTGCTTTCAAAGCTATTTAATGGTTACGTATATAAAATTAAAACAATGGCCCCTCAGCCCTTCAAACATTCCGCTACGGCGTCATCGGCCATCATGTTTTGGAATTTAAAGCCACTCCGCAACAGGCGCTTGGGCATTACCCATCGGCTTTTCAGGATCAGTTCGGTTTCGGTGCCGATAACGATGGAACCAGCTTCCAGCAGCCATTTGGGCGCGGGCAGTCCTAACGGACAATGGTATGCTTCGCGAATGATGTGCATCAGTTCTGCATTTTTAACCGGGTCCGGCGCGGTACAGTTGAAGGTACCGGTCAGGTCGCCATGATCGGCAAGCCATTCAGTACTGCGGGCCACATCCAATTCATGTACCCATGAAACATATTGCCTGCCGTTGCCCTGTTTGCCGCCCATGCCCATTTTTACCAGGTTGAGCAAGCGTGGGAAAACACCGTCGCTGCGGCCAAGCACTATGCCCATGCGCAGGTTTACTTTGCGCGTTTTAGGGTTGCCATATTTATTAAAACTGGCTTCCCAGGCATTGCACACATCCACAGAAAATCCACTGCCAATTTCCCCGCTTTCTTCGTCTTGCGGACGGTCCTCCGCATGGCGGTATATGGTGGCTGAGGTTATGTTTATCCACAGTTTGGGCGGTTCGGTCATCGCCTGTATGGTATGGCCCAATAGTTCGGTGGGCAATAATCTTGAAGCAAATATTTCGGCTTTGTTTTTTTCGGTGTAGCGGCAATTCACATTTTTACCGCACAGGTTTATCAGCACATCAGCATTCACCAGTTCGGCTGCCCATTTGCCCCAGTGTTTGCCATCCCAAACCACCGTGCGTATATTGTGGTCAGCCTGTTTTTCATGTCGACTTAAGATCACTATTTCATTCGCTTTATCTTTATAATAATTTGCCAGCACCCCACCCAGGTAACCATTACCGCCGGCGAGGACTATTTTATTGTATTTCATGGTGTTCTTACAATTTTGTCGTTAAATCTTACATCAATATCAAGCCCAGCAAAACAACCCGGTACACTACCCAGGTAATGGTCATTATCCACCCCAATTCCAATAGTTTGCTCCTGCGGATATGTTCTAAAAACATCAGTCCGGCGGTTGCTGCAAAATATTCAGGGTAAAAAATGGCCGGGAATTTTATCCAGGTACACAATATCACCGGCACCAGCAGCAGCAGGCTGCCGGCGAAAGAGATTGTCATCATATTGCCGAGGTAGGCCCAAATTTTTTCCCTTGCAAAGGTGCTGATTATAATCGCCTGGAAGATGATCTGCCCGCCGCAAATAAAATATTCGCGAAAGGCGCCGCCAATGGGAATAACCGCACCAAGATGACGGGTATAAGCCGTAAGGATAAAGCCGGTAAAAAACCAGGTGAACAGCAAGTAAGCAATCCGGTAATGCAATTTTAAGGTGGGCTGGTAAACATAGCCATCACCTGCTTCCGCGGCGGGGATAATCACCCTGCGGTTATAGGAAATAAAAGCATAAACCTTGCTCATTAGCCAAATAAATGGTTTAAATGCAAACAACGGCCCAAATACGGGGCAGGCATTGCCGATAACCTTAAACAAACTTTTAATACCATAGGTCACTTCACCGCTTTCCAGGTCGACGAGTGCAATTTCGTTGACGGCCCTTTGCTTGTCAATTACGGGGCAGGCGTCCATCCCGGTTTGGTAATCGGCGCGGCCGTTGGCATCAAGCATCCCGGTTTTAACCATCGCCAGCGTATAGGCTTTACACATGGGGCATTCGCCATCAAACAGGATCATGTGTTTTTGCAATGTTTTCATATTTTCAGTAATTAATGAAACATGTGTCTAAAAAATATACCGGTGCTCCCGGCATGCTGAATTTTGTATTTTGATGATTCAGTATACAAATGTACATGTATTTTTCAAACTTTCAATATTTATTGAAAATAAAATTTAAATGTAATTCGCCTGTGCAAACCGCCGCAATAATCTGTAAACCCCTTACCCGGTCGCACATAAAAAAGCCCCGCAACATTACGTTGCGAGGCCGGTTGGTTTATAGTTTAGTAGAGACGCGATGCATCGCGTCTCTACTTGGCGTCTCCGCTATAAAATATTATTTATTCAACATCTCGTCAATAGTTACCTGTGGCAGCAGCGAGGCATGTGTTTTTTCGGTCACAATTTCTTTTGCCAGTTTAAATGAAACTGTTTTGGCAATGTCACGTGATGATGTACCCACTTTTATCTTGTACTCGCCAGCATCAGCAACCCAGGCCGACTTGTCGGTATAAAAAGATGCCAGGTCGCTTGCTTTTAGCGTAAACGTAATAAATTGCGACTGACCGGGAGCCAACAAGCCTGTTTTAGCAAAGGCCTTAAGCTCCTGGTTTGGTTTGTCAAGCGTTTGAGTTGGCGCACTTAAATAAAGTTGAACTACCTCTTTACCTGCAACTTTGCCTGTGTTTTTAACGGTAACCGTTACGCTGATACTACCGGTAAACGTAGGTGAGCTGGCCTTTACATCGCTAATTTTAAAGGTGGTGTATGATAAACCGTAACCAAACTCGTAAGCAGGGTTCACTTTAAACGCATCGTAATAGCGGTAACCAACATAAATGCCTTCCTGGTAAGTAACCTCGGATGGACGACCGGTCATTGGGTTTGGTGCAGGGGCCCCCGCTGGCAGCGGCAGATCCTTGCCCGGGAAATTTTTAGCCGAAGGCACGTCCTGGTAATCAACAGGGAAGGTGGTGGCCAATTTTCCCGAAGGATTTACTTTTCCGCTCAGTACATCGGCAATGGCGTTGCCTGCTTCCAGGCCGGGTTGCCAGGCTAATAAAATACCGTCAACCTTATCGCGCCAGCTGGCAACTTCAACCACGCCGCCAACGTTTAAAACTACAATCACTTTTTTGCCTTTTGCATGGAAAGCAATTGAAACACCGTTGATGATGCCTTTTTCGGCGTCAGTCAAGGTAAAATCGTTCTCCACTTTGCGGTCGGCGCCTTCGCCGGCATTGCGGCCTATTGTTATTATCGCTACATCAGCGCCGTCGGCTTCCTGGTCAAGCGACGCAACAGGATCCATTTCGGGGATAGGCGGGGTAGGGATAAAGAAATTCATGTTTTTAGGCTGCTTTGCCTTCGCATCAGTTATATAATCGGTATAACTTTTTGCAAGCTCTTCCTGTGGTTTAAAACCTGCGTTTGTTAAACCCTGCAATAACGATATCGTGTACGGTTTGTGAACATCGCCGCTGCCGGTACCGCCCGCAATAATATTGTACGATGTGTTGCCATACAACGCAATTCTTTTGCCGCTTGCAATGGGTAACGATTTGTCTTCATTTTTAAGCAATACCATGCCTTGTGCAGCTGCCATACGGGCAACTTTGGCGTGGCCGGCCAAATCCGGCTTGTCCGAATATTTGTAGCCTTTAAATGTTGGGGATTTAAGTATGATGTTCAGGATCCGCGCTACGTTTGCATCCAGTTGCTCCATGCTCAGGCGGCCGTCTTTTACGGCCGCTACTATAGCTGCAGATTGGTCAGGGTTGCCGGGCATCAGCAAATCGTTACCGGCGTTCATTTGTGCAACGGCGTCAGAACCGCCAAACCAATCGCTCATTACAAAGCCTTTAAAGCTCCATTCCCTTTTCAGGATAGCGGTTAAAAGGTCGCGCCTTTCCGAAGTATAGGTGCCATTTAGCCTGTTGTATGATGACATCACCGTCCAGGGATTTGATTTTTTTACAGCCATTTCAAATCCGCGCAGGTAAATCTCTCTCATAGCTCTTTCGCTTACAATGGTATTTACCTGGTTGCGGTTTGTTTCCTGGTTATTGGCGGCAAAGTGTTTAATAGAAGTACCCACGCCATTGCTTTGGATGCCATTAACAATTGCAGCAGTCATACTGCCGGCTACCAGCGGATCTTCGGAGTAGTACTCAAAATTACGGCCACCCAGGGGGTTGCGGTGAATATTCATACCGGGGCCTAATATTACGTCGACGCCATACTCGCGGATCTCGTTACCAAAGGCCACGCCTACCTTGCGTACCAGCGCAGTATCCCATGACGAAGCCAGCAACGTGGCTACCGGGAAGGCTGTAGCATAATAGGTTCTCTTATCATTAGGCCGCGTAGGATCAATCCTTAAACCGGCCGGACCATCAGAAACGGTGATAGAAGGGATACCCAAACGCAAGATAGCATGTGTTCTGCCAGCAGTACCGGCAACTTTTTCAGGTATTTCGTAGGCTTCCGGATCCGATGGGGGCAATTTAAATCCGCCAATATCAATTGGTTTTTGTTTTTCGCCTTTTTTCGGGGCCGGCATCCCGGGAAATTTAAAGCCCATACCTACTACCAGTTTGGCTTTTTCCTCTACGGTCATCGCTGCGATAACCTGTTTTACACTGCTTTTGCCCAATTTAGGCAGGGGCTTACCGGCCTGCACCTGCGATTCGAACAGGCCTGCCAATACCAGCAGTGCGGTTGTAAAAGTTAGTTTGTGATTAATTTTCATATCTATGGTTTAATAAATTTAATTGATGTGGCACAGGTAACCGGTTTATATGCGATGACATAATATACTCATTGTGTCATTGTTACACAATAGTAGATATTATTTTTGGAACAGGAAAGAAAATAGACAGATATAGTACAAACACCGATGAATATTTGTTTTAATACTATGAAAAGGCATATCAACCAATCCTTATTATTTATGAGCTATAAAAAGCTCTCTTAACTAAAAAAGCATCGAAAAATGCAGCATGGTGCAAATGGTTAGTGGTTTTTTCAAGGTAATCTTTTTGTAATACTTGCGCTATCTTCTCCTTCCAAAAAATATTAGCGGTATTTTAGCGGCTCAATAACAAATTTTTAGCAAACGGATGACCTACAGAGCAACATACCAGGCGGCAACCTCGGCAGCACCGGCTATTGAAAAGCATTTTTTGCGATTGCTGGCAGCGGCCGCTCACCAGGGCGATGAGCAACTTGCGCCCGCGCCACCATTAAAGGTCATCAGCTCGGTTATTGATGTGGCTTTTTGGGCCAGCTTACGGAAGGAAGAGGGTCAGCCGCCAAAAATATCCATGGCCTATTTGCCGCCTTTACTGGCCGGGCATCCGCTTATTTTTGAGGAACGGATATTATTAACCCCCTATCTGCTTACCAAACTTGCACCGGCTGTTGAACGCTCGGGCATACACCTGGGTATTTGGGACGAAGATGGCGAATTGTATGTTTGGGGCACTACCCGATCGATCCCCGATTGTTGTTTTGTGCTTGAAGTAATTGAACCCGGTTTACTGGTGATAAAACACCGCCGCATAAAGGGCTTTGGCAAGTTTATAAACGTGGCTGTTTTAAAGGGTGATGAGATAAAAATTATTGATGAAGACAGCAAAAGCCTGCCGGATTGCCCGGCGATGCTAACCTCGCTGCTTGATTATAATTCGCCTTCCGGTTGGAACGACTCGGTAAATGTGTTTGTGCAGTTAGCCGCCTCTATGCGGGCGCATGGCTATGGAGGCTCGCTACTGATCATCCCGACAGGTAACGATACCTGGCGCGAATCTATTGTACACCCCATTACTTACCAGGTTACCCCGGCTTTCAGCGGACTGAAAAAACTGCTCGAAAAAAAGGTGAGCGAACAAAACATAGCACTTTGGAAAGAGGAAATTAACCGCACGGTTGAAAATGTTGCCGGCCTGACAGCGGTTGACGGCGCTACCATTATTAATGACCAGCTGGAACTGCTGGCCTTTGGGGCGAAAATAGAACGTGCCGCCGAAAGCACTACGGTGGAACAGATTTTGATCACCGAACCCGTTATTGGCAACATCGGTACGCTGGTACATCCCTCGCAAATGGGAGGCACCCGACACCTGTCGGCAGCGCAGTTTGTATTCGACCAGCGGAATGCTATCGCACTGGTATCCTCGCAGGATGGCCGGTTCACTATATTTTCATGGTCGCCCTGCGAAGGGGTGGTGCATGCGCATTATGTGGATGCTTTGTTGCTGTGATGCCTGCATTCCCTGAAGCTGCCCTTTTCAAAGGGTTGAGGATTAACTATCGGCAAAAATGCCGGCAGCCATAGTCCTTCTCAGCGGAGAAAGCACGAAGCTCAAATACTCGGAAACATAGTTTGCGCTGCATCTCCCATAAAGGGGATTGGCTTTTTTTGGCTGTTAATAGCACCGATAAGCCCTATGAGCCAGATAATGAAAAGTATAAGGTACACAATATTAAACAATGAAAGTGCTGAAAAAACGCCTGACGATATCCATACCAGCCCTATAATTAATCCTACGCCAAATCTTATCACCATGGAAACGATATGAAACAATAGGGTCTGCCTCAACTGGTAGCTTGCCAGGCTGGTTTTATTGTTTTGATACAAAGCAAAATAGGCAATAAGCCAGCCGATAATTGAAAAATAACTGATAATGCCGGCTATTTTGCCGTTTTCCTCGTTTACAAATGGTTCCATAAAACTTAGGGTTTAATTATTGAATGATTAAAATTAAGATAATTAATCAAAAACAAATTACTTTCGGCATAAATATCTTATAAAATTGAATAAATAATTTATTGTGAACAACCTGATAAGCAGCGAAATAGACTTGTTTTATGCCGGCGCAGCCGAAGATAAAAGGCTTAGCTACGGCCTGGGACCGTTGGAGTTTGAGCGTAACAAAGAATTGATTGGCCGCTACCTGCCTGCAAAAGGCGGCATTGTTATTGATGTTGGCGGCGGTCCCGGGGTTTATGCCGAATGGCTTGCCGGTTTGGGGCACACCGTAAATCTAATCGACCCTGTACATAAACACATACAACAAGCCCAGAAAAGGGCTTCGAAACTCAAGAATCCCTTCAAAGCATCTATAGGCGAGGCCCGGCAGCTTGATTTTGCCGATAACTCGGCTGATGTGGTTATATTACACGGCCCCCTGTATCACCTGCAATTAAAATCCGACAGAATAAAGGCCTTAACCGAGGCCCGCCGCGTAGTGAAGCCAAACGGGGTAATGCTGGGATTTGCCATAAATCATACCGTATCCACCCTCACTGGCTTGTTAAACGGCATGATCCACGATTCACAGTTTTATGCCATGTGCCAGAGCGAGTTAACTACAGGCATACATAACCCGCCGGCAAGCTGGCCCGGTATATTGCCCGAAGCCTATTTTCACAAACCAGGGGAATTAAGTAACGAAGTATCAGAAGCGGGTTTTACTGCGATGGAGTTATTCGCTGTTGAAGGGATGGTATGGCTGGATAGCAAATATTTTGAAACCCGATCGACACCTGAAAAAAAAGAGGCGATGATGAACCTGTTGCGAGCTACCGAACAAAACCCGGAGCTGCTATCGCTGAGTCCTCACCTGATGGTATCGGGGAGGAAAGGAGCTTGAAGTCTTGAGTCAAAAGTCCTGAGTCTGTTTTACGTCTTACGACTCCAGACAAAGGACTAAATAAAGGCCAATACCTTTTGCGCCAGCGTGCCAAAAACCGGTATTGGCTTTTCCTCGGCATTGGTGGCGGAGCTTAAGCCCATCACCCAAAACACCAGGAATACCGCAGTGACAACAATTTTTAAGTAAAAGATATTTAAAAGCGGTGAAGTTTCAACCAGCGAAGCCTGCACCAAAGTTAAGCCGAACCATATGGCCAGGTAACTAAGATACATCAACAGCGTTTGCCTCAGGTGATAGGCGCTTAAGCTGTTTTTGTTGGGTTGATGAAATCCGAAGTAGCCTATTGACCACCCGATAACAAAAAAATAACTGACCATTCCCGCGGTTCTCCCGCCGTCCTCAATCCCGAAAAGGTATTTGCGTTCCATAAAAAGGTTATACTATTACTACCCCCGCTTTTACGGAATTGCGCACGGCTTTGTTGCTTAATCAGTTAATAATTTTCGCATGCCGGTTTAATGACATTCAAATAACAATCAGCAAGTTGGCACTTGATTCACCGTCAAAATAATCAACGCAAAAACCTGTTTCAACTTAGTAAACCTGCTAAAAACGGGGTACGAACCAGGACTTTTTGCCCGCTCAGAAGGATCCACAAACATATAAACCCGAAGTTTGGAAATTTCGGACAGCGGTGCCAAATCAAAGCCGCTGTTGCTCATCTTTTGTCCCGTTTGTATCGCGGGAAGCTTTTTTATTGTTCGAACCAAATGAACGGCTATAGGATAGCTTGACGATAGGGCGAAAGCTGGATTCCGCCTGGTAATTAACATAAACATCGCTGTTAAAAGCATCGGTAATTAGCGCTCCATCATGGCCCCGGTAACTTGCGGCACTAAAAACATCGGATATGCTTAACTGAAAACTGCCCCTGTTGTTTTCAAGCTCCTTTTTAAAACCCAGGTTGCAAATGGCATTTCCATTGGAGCGATAGTTGCCGCCATAGGATGCAGAGTTATAATAGCCGGACACTTCAATGGCGTACAGCCGGGGCAGCTTAAAGCTTTCGGTAAAATTAATTGAATAGCTTAAATAGCTTTTCAGCAGCAATACGGGGAAATAGGTGATGCGATACCTGTGCCATCCGCCATTAAAATTATAGTTCATTTCCCACCAGGCTGCTGCTTTTAGCGGAATGGTCACCTGTGCTGCCAGGTTGTTTTGCCAGTCGGCGTTTTCAGGCGTCAGGTAAACCAGGCCGCGCGTGGGGCCGGGCACGCCCTGCACACCCTCAATAGGATCGGCATCATGGCTGTATATTAACGAAAACAAGTAGTCGTTGGCGTTATATGCCAGCTTTAAGTTATGGGTGATGGTCGGTTTCAGCGCGGGGTTGCCCGTAAATACAGAAACCGGGTCGTTATAAGCTACATAAGAAGCAAGGTCTGCAAACGACGGGCGGGTGATACGTTCGGTATACGACAATTGTATTCCATCATTAGCATTCAGTTTGCGGCTCAGGAAAACGTCCGGAAATAATCTCCCCAGCTTGCGGTCTACAAAGTATTGCGCATTGAGGGAATGATCCGTCGTGTTGCTTGAATATTCGTACCTGGTCCCGGCAGACAGGCTGGTCAAACTGTCGGGTTTCCAGTTCAGCACCGCATAGGCTGCGCCGATCAGTTCCCGCGTGGCAAGGTCGTTGGAGGTGCCTGCGCCGATGGGTACCCACTGGCCGTTCACCAGGTTTTCGATGGCGGCAGTGCTTTGGCTAAAGGTATAAGTACCTTTTATGCCGCTTTCCAGCTGCAACCGTTTATTGAACTGATTTGTATAATCCACCTGGCCTACGCTCACCTTGATGCGGGCATTTGCCAAATTGCGCTGTCGCGCCCCAAAAAGGCTATCACTGAAATTGCTTTGTACTTGTGTCGGGCTGTTGCTGGTATTGCTAAAGTAATCCAGGTCGACATTGAGTTTTTGATCTTTACCGATGGTTTGTTCCAGGTAAAGGCTGGGGTGCAGGTAGTAAGTACGGCTGGTGCTGGTCAGTTGCGAATCAAAGACCAGGTTTGAATCGGGCAGCACGTAATTGCCAAAATTATGTCCAGCGTTTTGGCTGGAGCTGATGCTGTAATAAACACGGCCGCCGATGGTGGTTGCAGCACTTGCATGATAATCCAGACCTCCACCAAAGCCCTGGAAGTCGGCCGGGTGATTACTTTGCCCATCATAATGAAAAGTAGTTGGACCACCGATGATAGGAACGTTTTCTGTGCCCTGTGCCAACAGTAGCGCGTAGCTATGGTCGTGGGCGTAATCATAGGTAGCATTTAGGCTCAATTTACCGCTATTGTGATTCAGATTAATATCGGCAGATGCTTTGTCGCCTTTACCGTAACCTGCCGAGGCAGTTATTGAACCACTGGTACCGGCTTGCTTATTTTTTTTGGTGACGATATTGATCAACCCGGCATTGCCATCGGCATCATATTTGGCGGGCGGCGTGGCGAGCAACTCTATCTTATCGATGTCGTCCGCAGTCATGCCGTTTAACAGGGCAGCCACCTGGTCGGCAGAGAGGCGCAGCAATTTGCCATCCAGCATCACCATTACCCCGCTTTTCCCGTTCAGGCTAATGGCGCTGGATTGCTGATCGATAATAACACCCGGTGAACGAGCGAGCACCTGTAAAACGGAGCTGCCTTTGGTCATGAGGCTGTTTTGCACATTAACAACCAATCCGCCAGCTTCCTGCTGTACCAACGGTTTGCTTGCCCGAATAACCACTTCGCCTAATTGTTTGCCGGATGTTTTAAGCCGGATGGTTCCTGCATCATACGAAGGATGCGAAGGGTCAAGCGTGATAGGTGCCGAAAGATAATTAGCATACCCTATGCTGCTCACTTTAATAACGTAAGCACCGGTTGGTACGGCGCTGAGCGCAAAATGGCCTTTTTCGTCCGATAGCGCGGACCGTACGATTGTGCTGTCGGCACTTTTCAGCAATACCACGGTAGCAAAAGATAAGGGGCTGCCATTGGTATCCGTAAGGGTACCGCTTACCTGGCCCCGGACGGTGGTGGCAAATATTAATGCGCAAAGAATCAGTAATAACGTTTTCATACCCAAAGAAAGTTTGGATAAGCAGCGCGTGGAAATCTGATTGACAAGCTGCGGAAGCCAATTGACGACCTGCAGGAAATAGTACCATCAGGGAGCTTTGGCCATTATAACGGCCCGATTTACCTTTTATACTTAGCCTGTTGCATTTCGTCAATTAAATGCCACCACTTGTACATTCTGCTGCGGATATTTATAAGATTAACCCTAATTTTATTGGCTATGGCATCTAACTGGTTTATCAAATACAAGATTTATCACATTCCCTTCTGGATGTTGTATAGTTACCTGTTATGGTCGCTTGAGATCGGCAGCCTCTCTGACGCCGCCCATGAAATGTTCTTTTCGGTCTTTTTTGCAAAATCTTTCTTTTACACCATATTTCCCGCTTTCGCGGTTTATTTTAACCTGTATTTTCTCATCCCGCGTTACCTGCAGAAAGGCCGCTATGGCTTATACATTTTTATCCTGGCATTAACTATCGCCGTTTCTTCCCTGCTCATCGTGCCGGGCTATTTCGTGAGCGCCTGGCTGGCCGGCACTAATGCAAAAAAAATGTTCGGCCTTACCTGGAGCTGGAGCAGCTTTTATAACGCTGCAAGGACGACCCCGCTAACAAACACCATAGCCGCCATTACGCTGGGCATGAGTATCAAACTCACCAAGAACTGGCTCGAAACGCAGCGGCGGCACCAGGCGCTTGAAAAGGAAAAGCTGGAAACCGAGTTGAAATTTCTGAAATACCAATTTAACCCGCATTTTTTGTTCAATAGCATTAACTCGATATTCTTCCTGATCCATAAAAACCCGGACATGGCCTCCGCCTCGCTGGCCAAATTCTCGGAACTGTTGCGGCACCAGCTTTATGAATGTAACGACCAGCAAATCCCGTTGGACAAAGAGATAGCCTACCTGGAAAACTTTATTGAACTGGAAAAGCTGCGCCAGAATGAGAACCTGACTGTCAGCGTGAATATGGAACCGGTATACAGTCCTGATACCGGTATTGCACCCTTTATCCTGATGACCTTTGTTGAAAATGCGTTTAAGCATGTGTCCAAAGAGAAGGACCACGCCAACTGGATCAGCATCAGTTTGGAGCTGAATGCGGGGCAGCTTCATTTTACCGTAGCCAACAGCACTTCCGGAAACGCGTCTGCCGAGGTGGTGAATTACGGTGGTATCGGCTTAAAGAACGTACAGCGCAGGCTCGACCTTATCTACCCCGGCCAGTACGATCTGGATATACAAAATAACGCCGGTAAATTTGAGGTAAAATTGCGT
>Ga0206898_10028_pt1 | contig 41493 bp, 25 predicted proteins | sample Alteio_BWOrgHeat_50_FD_153237 | JGI IMG/M metagenome (GOLD analysis project Ga0206898, IMG submission 153237) | Enriched cells from forest soil in Barre Woods Harvard Forest LTER site, Petersham, Massachusetts, United States -... | ecosystem: Environmental > Terrestrial > Soil > Temperate forest >...
AGCACAATGGGTTGATCCAGTTGAGCTCGGAAAGATGTCCGCTGGAATCTCGCCCCGGCCATAGGCAGTGAAGATTTCGCACTACTGCGGGATCTTCAATCGCCCGAAGTAGCCCCAGGTCGAACGATCCCACGATTAGAGGGTTGGAACACCGCGAGCGTACGTGTTGAACTAATGAATTGACATCAATACCACGCCCCTTTACATCTAAGTACAGAGCGACGCCACTGACGAGCGCGATAAGGGCGGACTCCAACAGACCCTGGACTGGGCCAAGAGGTCCATGTTGGACAACGTACCGGCCACGGCGAAGACGAACATCGAGCTCAATGATGTCCGCGCCATCGCGAATTGATTCGGAGATGTACGAGAAGCTACCACCTTCCCAGAACTTGCCGCCTCTATGGGCGATGATCAGGGGAAGGCCACACGCGCGATCATGAGGCATTTGAGTGAAGTTAAATGAGACGGCCCGAGTCATCCGCGCTCAGCCCCTTGGATCGCAAGGGTAGGTCTGGGAGCCGGAGGCGGATTATGGACTGAAGGTGTCTTTATTGAGCGAAGTGACTGAGTAACGACCAGGCAAAGGGGAAATTCAACTGAAGTGTAACCGCTCCGGATTATTTGGTCAAGTCAACCTCACATGACATGAAATGTCGGGGCATGAAGGTCTTCAGCACTTGAAGGATGCCAGATTGTGACGATGGCAAGCTAAGGCAGGGTTTCCCACCGCACCTGCGAGACTCCGGCGGCGTGGGACGGACGTGCGATTTGAAGATTCTCGCTGCGGGTTCATGGCTCAATAGGCCTCGCCGCGATTCTCAACAGCCAGCACATGAATCGTCCCGCCCGGCACTCTGCGGAATCTGACCCGCCAGCGACTCGCAGCCGGTGAGCGCCCGTAAACTTCCCCTCCAGCGCTCTGACATCGCCATCGTGGGATTCGGCGTAACGTCAATGCGTGCAAAATCCGTATGGGGTGTCGCGTTCGATTCTGCGAAGCCGCCTATATTCATACGCCCGGAACAAATGAATTTGAGTGGTTGCGCGGAGCGGCGCAACAGAAAATCGATTTCGGCGGAAAGCCGGTTGGAGCGCCCCCGGCAGACAGGGAAATTATCAAAGCCAAACCAGAATAGCCGCCTTCTTGGAGTCGAGCGCACCCACGAGATCGCTACAGACCGCCGCCGAATAGAGAAGTCGCCCTTGCGGGGATACATCACTCACTGCAAGCCGGCGAGCCATTGACCTACGCGCAGAAGGTGGCTGATGGCGAAAAAGCCCGAAGTGACCCGAGCGGTTTTTATCACGGCTGACCGTGACATGCGCCGGGATGAAGTATGTGTTGTGCGGCCCGCCTGCCTGCTTTGAACCGGGAGAGACGGAGCAGCTTGACCTCTTCGGCTAAAGAAGGCGGTGCGAACGGCAACCACGTGATGCGAGACAACCCGGGGGCGGAAACGCCCCCGGGTTTGCCGTTTTCGCCCATCAATCCGCCGGGGCGCCGCCCCGGCCCCGACGAGGGCGTATCCGTATTCTTCCTACGTATTTTTCTGGGGTGTCGTCCCCCCCAAATGAGGGCGGACTATCGGAAGCGCAATCCATAGGCCCACTCCCGCTGCCGGATCATATACGGGGATCGCGCGGCAAAATGCCGGATGAGACAATCCATGTTTCCCGGCTTCGATGACACCGAACATCCCGCCAGTTGCGCCGAAGTGTCCGAGGTGCGGATCGGTTTACACGGAGCGGATCAGGCGAAGCGTGATTGAGCGGATTGTCTCTGAAATCTCCCGGCGCCGAAAGTGGGAATGTCTGACATGTGATCACCGATTCTGGTCGCCAGCACGGGAGAGTGCAAAGTCCGGCTGACCGGAGGACAAGCGCACTGGCACCCGTCCTCCAGCTATCGGGGATTCAGGCTATTGGAACCGGTAAATTCAGCTCAGAAGGTCCCGAGCGATCTACTCAGTCTTCGCCGTGGCCCGCTTCTTGGTTGGTGTTTTCTTCGCCGAAGTCGCCGCCCGCTTTACCGCCCATCGATGCTTCATCGCCTCCGCGAGACGCTGGCGGCCCGCAGCGGTAAAACCTGCATTTCGGGGTTTGGGCGTCGGGGCAGTCTCAAGCAGGATCTGTACCGTTGCTTTCTTTGCGGCCCATCGTTTCTTCTGCGCTTCTAACATACGCACGCTATTCCCACCGCATCTTCAAAGTCCTTGCTGAACGGTGCCTTGCCCGGCAGTTGCGGGACAGTTTCGACTCAAATTCCCTTAGGCGGCAGGAGAGGCATTGGACAGTCAACCCGCGCCGCAAGGCCGGGCCGGGAAACGCAAGCGGCGATTCAGACCATACCTAAGGCTAGGGATGCCGCTCGAATCGGAGAACCGCGAGAGCGAGGACTTGCCTGAGACATCCCTGCGGCCGCCAATGAGCTCCCGAACTAAAGTCGGGCGAGGAGCGCGAGAGTGCGTATCATACGGCTGCGCAAGTGGTTGACAATATGGAGCCTTAAAAACACTGAGGATGCTACTGCGAAGCACTTGTTAAAGCCCGGCGGTACGCGCGATTCTTAATCGTGTTCGACCAACTACCAAGCCATGTTTAAGCCAATATTGATCGTCGCCATGACCGCAGGATTGATCTGCAGCGCGGTATCGCCAGCCTCAGCACAATCTGTCGAACGGGGGACAGTTCACCGGATCAGTGATTACGAGCTGGCTTCGCGCCTTTCCTTCTTTCTGTGGAGCAGCATTCCGGACGACGAACTCCTGGATCTGGCCGACGAAAGCAAGCTTCGTAACCCCAGGGTCATCGAACGTCAGGTGGAGCGGATGCTGGACGATCCGAAATCAAAGGCCTTCCTCGAAAACTTTGCAGGGCAGTATCTGTTTATCCGCAATCTGGCAATGCAGAAGCCAGACCCGGATGCCTTCCCGATGTTCGATGCGGATTTGCGTGAATCGTTCGCTAAGGAGACGCAGCTTTTCTTCAACGCGATCGTGCGAGAAAACCGCCCGGTAACGGAACTTCTGGACGGCAGGTTCACCTATCTGAACCAACATCTTGCGGAGTTTTACGGTATTCGGGGCGTATACGGGCCTCAGTTCCGGCGTGTGGAACTGACCGATGTGAACCGGGCCGGCATTCTTGGTCAGGGCAGTCTGCTCACCGTCACTTCTTATCCGAATCGGACCTCGGTAGTGCAGCGCGGTAAATGGGTTTTGGAGAACCTGCTCGGCACTCCCCCACCTCCTCCTCCGGCAGTCCCTCCGCTCGATGCCCACGGGAAAGACGGAAAAATGTCTCTGCGCCAGGCAATGGAAGCGCATCGAGCGGATGCGGTGTGCGCCTCGTGCCACGCGCGAATGGACCCAATCGGGTTTGCACTTGAAAACTTCGATGGTATCGGACAGTGGCGCGATGAAGACAACGGCACTCCAATTGATTCCTCGGGCAAGCTGCCCGACGGCACGACTTTCAGTGGTGCGGCTGGCCTGAGTCATCTGATAATCACTCAGCACGGAGACGAGTTCATCTCAACTTTCACAGGAAAGCTGCTGACTTACGCGCTCGGCCGGGGCCTCGAGCCGTATGACCAACCGGCGGTTCGCGCGATTATGCGCGAGGCGGCGAAGGACAACAGCACCGTCCCGGCCCTGATCCGTGCCATTGTCGAGAGCCCACAATTTCAGATGAGAAGAAATCGAGAATCCTGACGATCCGCTGATGTCCGATTGCGGGCCTCGTGGCTACCGGGGTCCCTGGTACGGTTGCAACTGGGCACGCCTGAGCGGAAGAGAAGGCTGGTACAATCCCTGACGCGGCTCATACGTATGACATGTCGATGAGACTTTGCGAGGTATTCCTGATTGCTGCCTGCGCGGCATTCGGGCAGGCAGACACAACCATCAGGCTCGATGTTCGACAGGTTTTAGTTCCCGTCGTGGTTACCGACCACGGGGGCCATCACGTCGCCGGCCTCAAGGAATCCGATTTCGAGATCTATGAGGACAATGTCCGGCAGCGTATTGCCGGGTTCTCGGTGGAGGGCTGGACATCATCGGCCAGCGCCAGGGACTCGGTGATACAGCCGCCAGACAGCGTATCGCCTGCTGGCGCGACAGCCACAGCGACAGCAATGCGCGCTCAGCAACGAACCTACGTAATTTGCTTCGACATGCTTCACACCTCGTTTACAAGCTTCGTTCGGGCGCGCGAGGCGCTCAATAAGCTGTTCGATCAGGAGAAGGACACCGGCTCACGATTTGCGCTCATCAGCCTCGGGAGGGAGTTGCAGGTAGTCCAGACTGCTACAACCGATTCGGCCACGCTCAGCGCGAAAATCAACAGCCCGGCTTTCACCTCCACTTTCGGCAATATGGAAGCGGCGGATTTCGGTGGTCAGATAGCCGATGTCACCAGGCGGATGGCGGCCTTTTGCAGCGGCCCCTGCTCGATTGCATGCGGTCCGGGTGGGAGGCCGCGGGGCGCCTGTGACGCGGAGTTGCAGCAGATCCGGGTGAATCTGGATGCGCGTGGGCAACAGCGGAGCACCTGGAGTGAAGGCTTCCTGGCCGGATTCGAGCGTCTGTCGGAAGAACTGGCGAAGATCGACGGGCCGCACACGATCATTCTGGTATCCGACGGCTTCACGCTCAGGCCAGGCGCGGAGTTTTATTCGATCGCGTCAGCTTGCGTGCCGAACAGCCCCTACTTTCATTTCGTTCCGCCTTACGATCTTCAGCTGGAGCTCGATCAATGTCTTAAGATCGCGGCGCGCAACAACATCATGGTCTATACCATCGATGCTCGCGGAGTCTACAACGATACCAGTTCTCTGGCCTTTCAGAACACCAGTGTGCTGAGCCAACTGGCGTCCGCAACGGGGGGCCTTTTCTTTGAGGGAAACAACGATCTCCTACAGCTATACAGGAACGCTTTAGCCGACGGCAGAGATTATTACGTTCTCGCCTACACCTCCACAAACACCGCCGCTGACGGCAAGTACCGGCGGATTGTAGTGAAGGTGAATGGCAAGGCGCACGGCGTGCGCGCGAAGCAGGGGTATTGGGCTGAGGGAGCAACCTCACCTTAGGGTTTCGCTCGCCGATTCCCTGGCGCGAGGTATCGGCGAATATGGAAACGCGGAAACGGGGCAGGAAAGCGGCCCGGCGCTCTACGGCCGAATCGCTACCGATACTTACTAATATCGCGCCCGGCAACGCGACCGCGCCAACTCGATTCGACCAACATCGCACATGCCGTTTTTGGCCAGCATTGCACGAGTGGCCGACGATCCGCCGGAGCGGGTCAGCTGGGCCTGCCACATTCCTGCTTGACGGCCCATCTGTATTACTGTATCTTGTCACCAATACAGTAAATGTTTTTCAAACTAACAGCCACCAGCGGCCAGCCACTTTACATACAGCTCGTTCAACAAATCCGGCATGCTGTGGAATGCGGAGCTCTGCGCCACGGCGACCAATTGCCCGGCATTCGCACGCTTGCAGAAGAACTGACGGTGAGCCCGAATACGGTCGCGAAGGCCTATTCAGAATTGGAACATGACGGGATTCTGGAGCTCCGTCAGGGCTCGGGGGCTTTTATCTGCCTGAGCCGGCGGTCCCGGTCGGTCGTGGACCATGTTGAAGATGCCCGCCAGCGCGCCGGGGCACTGATCGATGAATTGCGTGAGGAAGGGCTGCGCGACGACGAAATACGCCGCGTGTTTGAGGCGGAGTTGTTGCGTCCGGCCGAAGTGACCGTGAGGCGATGATCGATTTACCCGCCATCGAGACAAGCCGGCTGAGTAAATCCTACGGACAAATGGAGGCCGTTCGCGATCTGAATCTGTGCGTCACGGCTAATCGAATTACGGGTTTCCTCGGCAGCAATGGCGCCGGCAAGAGTACAACCATAAAAATGCTGCTGGGCATGATCCGGCCTACCAGCGGAGGCGGAGCCGTTCTTGGCAGGAGAATTGACCACCCGGCCGAAAGCGTGAAACTTCGCCGCGATGTGGCCTACGTCAGCGAAGACAAGCGGCTGTATGGCTACATGACCGTCGAACAGACAATCCGATTCACGAGCGGTTTTTACCCCGGCTGGCGCTCGGAAACCGCCTGGCTGCTGCTCAGAAAATATGAGTTGCCGCCCGAGCGTAAGGTGAGGTCGCTCTCGAAAGGAATGCGGACTAAACTCGCACTGCTGCTGGCGATCTCGCGAGGCCCGAAGCTTCTGATTCTGGATGAGCCGAGCGAGGGCCTCGACCCAGTGGGTGTGGAGCAACTCCTCGAGAGTCTGGTGTCGCAGTCGGGCGAGGGCACGACAGTTTTCTTTTCTTCTCATCAAATCGAAGAAGTGGAGCGCATCGCCGACCGGGTCTGCATTCTGGATCACGGCCGCCTGCTGATGGACCTGTCGCTCGATGAGATTCGCGAGGGCTATCGGCAGATTGACGTCGTATTTCCGGTCGAGGCACCCGAACGTGAATTCAGGCTGCCGGGCGTAGAGAGCATCGAAACAAAAGGCCGCCAGCTTAGGTTGCTTTCCAGCGGAAATACCGACGAGATCGTCGCGCAGGCGCGCGCCTTGAGCGCAAGCGAGATCGATGTCGCGCCTGTTGGGCTCCGGGAGATTTTTCTGAGAACGGTAAAGAGTTCCCATGCTCTGGTATAAGGCCTGGCTGGAAACGCGCTCGCGATTTCTGGTTTCTCTCGTTGGTATGGTCGCGTTGCCGTCGTACTGGGTCTTTCACGAGGACGGCCTCGGGACACGTCTCGACTGGTATTACCGGACACTTCATAATGGCCACGGGTTGTTGTCTGCCATGTGGGTGCTCGCGGTGATCCTTCTGATGATGGGCGGCCTGCTTCGGGAGAAAGCAGCCGGGACATCGTCGTTCACGCTGGCATTACCGGTCAGCCGAGCGCATCTGATGCGGGTACGCATCCTGTTTGGATTGGCGCAAGCGATGACGCTGATTATTATTCCCTGGGGCGTCATGTTCCTGGTAGCCGCCGCGACCGGAAATGCGAATTCGGTCTCACAGGCCTTCTTTTACGTGATTCTGTTGGCGGGAGGCGGCGTGGTGTTTTTCGCCGTTGCTTTGCTGGTGTCTTCGGTGGTAGAAGGCGAGTACACGGCCCCGGCGGTGTGTTTCGGAATCCTGTTTCTCGACATTGTTGCGTTTGAAAACGGGCCTCTGACCAGCTACAGTCCCTGGACTTTTCTGGTAGGTACCGAATACTTCGACAGAGCGTCCCAACAGCTTGCGGGACCGGTGCCGTGGGTACATTTCTCGGCCAACGTTTTGGCGGCGATTTTGTTGATCGCGATCTCGATCCGGGCCATTCAGCGAACCGAATTCTAAAACAAATCAGGAGAGTTTCTATGCTTCGAATCACAGCTATCGTGGCTGCGCTTGCAGTGCCTTCCGTCCTTTCGCAGGTGTCGACGGACGCGAGACCATCATTCAGCGTTGCGTCTATCAAGCCAGCCGCGCCAGACGCACGTCTGGGTGTTGCTATACAGCCGGGTGGCCGGTTCGTGGCCAACGGTGCACAACTGAAGCTGCTGATTTCCCTCGCCTGGCACGTGACTCCATTTCAGATGTCCGGCGGAGAAGACTGGATGACCAGCGACAGGTGGAACATCGAGGCAACTTCTGAAGGTGTCACGGCAGTTCCGGACTGGACCCCTCCGAATATTCCCGAGGTCATGGCTATTCGGCTGCGCTCGTTGCTGGAAGATCGTTTTCTGCTGAAGGTGCACCGCGAGACCAAAATACAGCAGGCATACGGGCTCACGGTGGGAAGGAACGGGTCAAAACTCGTGCCCGCCGATGCCGGCGCCGCTGCGCCCGATACACAGCGTCCCGGCTCATTTCGAGCGGGCCCGGGCATCGTTATCGGAGCGGCAGTGACCATGGATCAGATCGTCGCCTACCTGGATAAGCTGATGGACCGACCCGTGATTGATAAGACTGGTCTTACGGGGCATTTCGACTTCAAACTGCAGTTTGCGACTGAAAGCACACCGCGGGCCCTGGCAACTCCCGCCAGCGCATCCGGCCCCGAAATGCAGCCGTCGGGCGATCCCTCGATATTCACCGCGATTCAGGAACAGCTCGGATTAAAGCTGGATGCGTCGCGGGAACCGGCTCAGATTCTGGTGATCGATTCGGCCCAAAAACCTTCCAAGAATTGATGGAGCGGGGCGTCTGGGGCCTTTGCCGCGAGTAACGGGCAGTGGCGACCTGAAATTTCAGTAGCGACACGCCGGCGAGACTCGCCACTTAGCGGCTACGCGGCCATCGGCCTTGTGAAGGCAGTGGAGATTATCATCGTTGGTATGCCGAGCAAACGTGCGCACAAGGCGCTAAACCCACTGCCCGGCAAGCTCACAGGCTGCAGGGAGCGTCGCTATCCCCTACCGATCGCGGCTGATCTCGCCGGATGGACCGCAATTTGCCTGGCAGTCCTGATCGCCTATACCCCCGCTCTTTACGAGACGTTCCTGTGGGACGATGCGGCGCACGTCACGCGGCCCGATTTGCAATCTGTGCAGGGTCTTTGGCGTATCTGGTTTCAATTGGGTGCGACCCAACAGTACTACCCGCTGTTGCACAGCGCTTTCTGGATCGAACACCGGCTCTGGGGGGACGCGGTATCCGGATACCGTCTGGTCAACATTGCTTTGCATGCGCTTTCCGCATGTCTGGTGGTAGCCATTGTTCAGCGGCTGGAAGTGCCGGGTGCGTGGCTATCGGGCTTTTTGTTTGCGTTGCATCCGGTCTGCACCGAAGCAGTTGCATGGATTTCGGAGCAGAAGAGCACGCTCTCCGCGTTCTTCTATCTCGCCGCCGCGTTGACTTACCTGTCCTTCGACCGAACTCGCCGCGCGACGCTTTACTGGTCGGCCTTTTTCCTGTTCATTCTGGCGTTGCTGAGCAAATCGATAACCGCAACACTTCCCGCGGCCATCCTTCTCATCCTTTGGTTTCGACGCGGGCGGCTGAGCTGGAAATTCGACGTTCTGCCTCTGCTGCCGTGGTTTACTGTGGGCGCCGCGTCCGGACTGTTCACGGCGTATGTGGAAAACAAATATATCGGAGCACATGGGGCGACCTTCTCACTGGACCCGGTTCAAAGAGTGCTCCTGGCTGGTCGCGCGGCCTGGTTCTATCTGCTGAAGCTGGTGTTTCCTTCTGATCTAATCTTTGTTTACCCGCACTGGACGATCAGTTCGTCCGTGTGGTGGCAGTATTTGTTTCCGGCGGGAATCTTCGTTACTGCTGCGGCTTTGCTCGCGCTGTCACGACGGGCTCGCGGACCACTGACAGCCTTCCTGTATTTCATCGGGACGCTTTTCCCCGTTCTGGGATTTTTCAACGTTTACCCTTTTCGGTACTCCTGGGTCGCCGACCATTTTCAATACCTCGCGAGTCTCGGCATTCTGGTACCGGCCGCGTGGGCTGTAAGCCGGTTGCTGTCGGGATCGGCGCGATCGGAACTCCTGAAGGTGGGCGTTCCCGCATTATTGTGCCTTACATTGGGCGCATTGACCTGGCGTCAGGGTGGTTTCTATAAATCGACCGAGACGCTCTTTGCCGAAACTCTTGCGCACAACCCCGATTCTTCAATGGCGAATAATAACCTCGGATTCGAACTGGCCCGGCTGCCAGACCGACAGGCTGAGGCCGTCGCGCGCTTTGAAGCCGCGTTGCGAGCAGACCCGGAATCCGCTGAGGCGCATGAGAATCTCGGCCTGGCCCTGTCCAAAGTTCCAGGGCAGCTTCCAGAGGCGATCGTTCATCTTGAGAAGGCTGAGCGCCTTCAGCCCGATTACCCGGAATCTCACTTGAATCTGGGCAGCGTTCTCGCGAAAACACCCGGCCGTGCATCTGAAGCCATAGCGGAATATGAAACGGCGCTCCGCCTCAAGCCGGATTATGAAGTAGCCCATCTGGATCTCGGAACGGCCCTCGCAGGAACCTCACGCGTCAAAGAAGCCATCGCGCATTATCGAGCAGCCCTCGCTATCGACCCCGAGTCGGCGCAGGCACACTATAGTCTCGCCAACGTGCTGGCACGGACGCCGGATAGCATGGACGCCGCGATCACGGAATATGATGCGGCGTTGCAAATTAACCCTGCATACGTGGAGGCCAGGACCAATCTTGCTACAGCGCTGGCCACGATTCCCAACCGACTCCCCGACGCAGCCCGCGAGTATCGAGCTGCGCTGGAAATCAATCCTCAATCCGTGGAGGCCCACTACGACATTGCCCTGGTGCTGGCTCGAATGCCCGGACGGGAAAGCGAGGCCATGGCTGAACTTGAGACGGTCATGCGTCTTCGTCCCCAGTTTGCGCAGCCGCGCAGCATGCTGGAGCAGTTGCGAAAGGCCCTCAGTGCGGAGCACTCCGCAGACAGACATACGGGCAGGTAATCCGGTTATCACTGGCGCGTGCTGATTCGGCGGGGCGCCCACGTCGCCCACGCGTAACGGCGTAGCGTTTACCCAAGATTTGCCATCAGTGAAGCTTTGGTGACGTTCTCTCGAGGCGGCAATGAGAGGTCGCCCCGTGCCTCGTGCAAGCGCATTGGGGATCGAAAGAAGGAGAGCCTGTTCCTGTTCTCAAGGCTCCTGAACTGACATCTTCACTGGCTGACGCGAGGGATCAACGCTGTCAGCATAGCGCCGAGCCCATTCGATCCATTTCGCAGGGGAGGTCACATGTACCAACTGGACAGGTGACCCCTTCAACCTGTTGGCGGGCGCCTGTCATCCCCCACAGTGGCGGAAGGGCAGAGGTCAGCCGAAATTCTTCTGCCTTGCGCCCGATCACCTGTTGTTGCGGCAGATGTTCGAGGGTGAATCGGCCAAGTGCCATTGACAGGAAGTTCGATTTGAGTCTCAGGACAGGCCAGAATCATGACTTAACCGCAAATGGATAGAGAGGCTGCAACAGGCGATGCTCGGCGATTACTTGCGCGATCGCGCCGCCCGCCGATTCGCGGATACCCCGCCGCTTCGCGATACGGGCTTCCTTGTATCTGGTCCCTCAAACAATTGCCGAAACCAGAGTTCCAACTGTTCGACGGCCTTTCCCAGGGCACCGAGTTGCCCAACCCGGACTATCGCGACGGACGGGCGCAGGTCAAACGATGGGGGACGCAATACTTTCACCGTGTCGATAGAATGATTCCTCGCAATAAAGCGAGCAGGCAGCAGCCCGATACCATAGCCGGACTGAACGAACGCCAGCTGCAAATGCATGTTGTGGATTTCAGCCGCAATCATTGGGGTGAAGCCGTCACGCTCCATCCGATCGATGAGGCTTGCCCGAAGCGGACACCCGGGCGGGTTGAGCACCCACGGTGCTCTGCCCAAACTTTTCCAGTCACCGTCAACGTTGCCCGCGGCGCACTGAACGATCTCCATGCGGTCGCCGGCGATGATATTCGTCAGAAGTGGTGGAGGCGCGGTTTTACCTTCGGGCAAAAGCACAACTGCAACATCGAGTTCACCCGCGAGCAACCGGTGAAACAGTTCACGGGTAAGTTCGCTTAACAACCGCAGTCGGACCCTGGGGTATTTCTCAGTCAGCGCCAGAATCGGGTCGATAAGCGTCCCTTCGGCCAGAGGATGCGCGAGTCCGATGCGCAAGAGGCCGTGAGGTTCAGCGTCGCTCGAGGTAAGAGATTTCAGCGTCTCCGTCCGCTCCAGCAGATCTCGCGCCTGTTCGAGCACCCTGGAGCCCAGCGAGTTCAGGCGCGGCGGCTTTACCGAGCGGTCGAGCAACTCTGCACCCAATGCGGCTTCCAGCCTTTGCACTTGCCGGGTAATAGCAGAGGGTGTCCGGAACAGACGGTCGGCTGCACCGGCTATGGACCCGGCCTGGGCAAACTCTACGAGGGCGCGTAAATCATCCAGCAAGGGAACCTCCTGTAAGTACTCCTGAACTTCCACTCAACGATTATCAGAATCGTGCGTAGACGTCAATATCATCGTGATAATAATGAAGTTGTGGAATTGTGGGTTCTCCGTTATAAAGAGTAAGGAGTTCAGCTCTTGTGGAAGTCCTGATCGAAACCCAACGAGATGTTTCAGCCGCAAACGCAGTCTACCGAGAGGACCAATGGCAGAGACGTTCGAAGCATACCGAACTCGCGTCCTAAGCTATCTTGGCGATGAGGAGCCCATCGGTGTCCAGCAAGCCACCCCATCGCAGCTTGATCGGCGCCTGCGCGATGCCGCGCCCGAGGAGTTGATCCGGCGCCCTGCACCGGAAAAGTGGTCAATTGTCGAGATCGTAGCCCACCTGGCGGACGCGGAACTGGCGATGGGGTGGCGATTGCGAAACATGCTGGCGAATCCGGGCGTGGCCCTAACGTGGTGGGATGAGGCGGTATGGGCGGAGCGCCTGGGTTACGCGCAGCAGGATTCGAGCCTTTCGGCAGGTGTCTTTCGGACGCTGCGCGAGAGCAACCTGCGACTGTTGGGGGCGGTCCCGCGCGCACGGTGGGGTGAGTGCCATGGGGTCCACGAGGTACGCGGACGCCAAACGGTCGAGGAGTTCGTCCGCCTGGAAGCGGCACACGACTTGAACCATCTTCGACAGATCGACCGCATCCTGGGTGTCTGTATGTAGTGGTAGCCGTTTACGGCGAGCCGGTTCAGCCCAGCGCCAGAGAAGTTAAAAAACGTCATGTCGAGGCTTGCATTCGGCGTTACGCGCAGCCCGAATCGTTGAAAGTGACGCAGAGGAGCTCCACATGAAGAAGATTCTGACTCAGTACGGAGTGTGCGCGCTTGCGACCGCTCTCATGGTGCCGATGGCGCAGGCGCAGCCAGCAGGAACGCAGGCCGCCTTCGGAAAAGATGCCGGAACGCTTTCCGACAAATTTACGGGACTTGCGCGCGTTATGTCGGGCAAGTACGATTGGAAGCCCGGCCAGGGCGTTCGCTCCGTCGGCGACGTGTTCAACCTGATCGTTACGGAGAACGGCATGCTCGGCGGCGTGCTCTCGGGCACACCGAATAACGGGGCACGGCCCGCGCCCATCACCGATCCGGAGAAATTGCAGGAAGCTCTGAAGGTTTCTTACGTGAATCTGCAAAAAGCGATTACGGAACTTTCCGACAACGACCTGCAGGCGACGGTGAAGCTCTTCGGAAGAGACATGACGAAGCAGGGCGCGCTGATGCTGCTTCTCGAAGATCAACACGAGCATCTGGGGCAGTCGATCGCGTACGCGCGCAGCAACGGCGTGGTTCCGCCCTGGTCTAAGTAGGATCAGGACGGCAAGCCGGAAAAGGAGAATCGGGTCCTTATGAGCGGAGCTTGGATTAGTGCAGCGGCGATCGCAAGGTTTGCGGTCGCTGGTAGCGTGCTGACGCTGATGGCTGGCGGACAGAGCGCTCCCAAAGCGGCCAGAATCATCGTTGAGCAAACTTCGTATTTCGCGTTAACAGCCAAGGCGGAAGACGTCTACCGGGTAAGACTTCACGCCTCCGATATTCTCGAAAAACTCGGTCTCCCGCGAGGCCATGTTCTTCGGCGCCAGGGAGACTCGGACACGCTTCCCGACGTGATGTGGTTCGTGGAATATCCGGACGAAGCCGGGCACCAGCGGAGTCTGAAGACCAGACTTGAGTCGCCGGAATTCAAGGCGGTGCGGGATGAGATGAAAACCTTGATCAGTCGCGCTGATGTGGGCATTTGGGAGCAGAACTGACCGGCCATGGAACCAGGTTTTGTCGAAGAATGCATGTCTATATTGACCCGTATGCCCGCAACGCTCAACGCGCTGTTGGGTGATTTGCCGGACGCGTGTACTGCCGCCACCGAGGGCCCCGGAACATGGAGTCCCTTCGTCGTCATTGGCCATTTGATTCACGCAGAGAAAGCGGACTGGATTCCACGTCTGGCGATCATTCTGGAGTATGGCACCAGCCGCCCCTTTGAGCCTTTTGATCGCGAGGCGCAACTCCGCGAGAGCGTTGGCAAATCGCTCCCGGCCTTGTTGCGGGAATTCGCGGATTCGCGACTGGATAGTATCGCGAGACTTCGGGCAATGCACCTGACGCCGGAGAAACTGGAATTGAAGGGGATGCATCCAGGACTTGGCATTGTAACCACCCGGCAGCTGATGGCGACGTGGGCCGCGCACGATTTGGGTCACCTTTTGCAAATCAGTCGCGTAATGGCCAGGCGTTATAAGCAGGAGGTTGGCCCGTGGGCGGCGTATCTGTCGGTGATGAAATGAGTCCGCGACAGAACGCGCAAACCCACACTCGGTTCTTACATGCCCACAAAGCCCTGGAAGCGCGCGCCACCTCCGGCCCCTCCGCCCTGATCGTCGAACCCGCTGTCCACAGGAGTTTTTCATGAGCAAGACCACAATTACCTCGCCTGAACTCGCGCCGCCGGTGGGCCCGTTTTCCCCGGCCGTTGAAGCCGGCGGTTTCATCTATTTCAGCGGTCAGGTCGGCCAGGACCCGACGACGGGCAAACTGGTGGCGGGAGGTGTTGAAGCCGAGACGGAGCGGGTCTTCCGGAATCTTTCGGCCCTTCTCAAGGCGGCAGGCAAGAGTTTCGACGATGTCGTGCGCGCCGGTGTGTTTCTCACGAGCATGAATGACTTCGTGACGCTCAATGGCGTTTACGCCAGGCATTTCAGACAACCTTTCCCCGCCCGTACGACGGTCGCAGTTGCCGCCCTGCCACTGGGGGCCTGCGTGGAGATGGACCTCGTCGTGAAGGCTTGAGCCGGCGCAAGCAGGAGGATCTCATGAAATATCGCTTTTACATCGTCGATGTGTTCAGTTCAACGCCGTTCGGCGGCAACCAACTCGCGATTTTGCCGGACGCCACCGGCATTTCGACCGAAGGCATGCAGAAAATCGCTCGCGAGTTCAACTTTCCTGAATCGACCTTCGTCCTGCCGAAGAACGATCCCGCGAACTATCGAGTGCGTATTTTCACGCCGAGGGCAGAGCTCAACTTCGCGGGACATCCCACGATCGGGACCGCCTGTGCGCTGGTGATGAAACAGCATACCCGGACTGTTGGTCCCATCCGACTGACTCTGGTGGAGAATATCGGTCCCGTGATGGTTGATGTCGCTCAGCGCAACGGGGGGTATCACGGCACATTGACGTTGTCAGGGAAGATCGACGCGCCTGCCGGTGCGCCTGCTCTGTCCGATCTCGCCGCCGTCCTCTCCATCGAGCCGGCCGAGGTGAGTCAATCCTTTTTCGCGGGCGTCGGTCTTCCATTCTGTTTTGCCCAGCTGAAGTCGAACGACGCTGTCGATCGGGCGGCGGTCAATCGTGCCGCCTGGACAGCAACGCTCTCGCGAGCGTGGTCCCCCAACCTCTTTTTCTTCGCCGGAGATCTACGGGACGGCGGCAACCTTTACGCTCGCATGTGCGCGCCCGCGCTGGGCGTCGAAGAGGATCCCGCGACGGGCAGCGCCTGTGCCGCCCTCGTCGGCGCTATGGCATCGAAGCATGATTTTGGCGGGACGAACTATCGCCTTTCGATCCAGCAAGGCGTCTCGATGGGACGCCGAAGCGAAATCGAAGCGGAGGCGCGTAAGAGCGGAGGCGTTGTGACCTCTGTCAGCGTTGGTGGCGCTACGGCCTGGATCGCCAGCGGCGAAATCGAGGTGCCGCCGTCCGCTGGAAGAAGAGCAGCTGAAATCTCACATTGAACGCTACGGCAACATCGCGCACATATGGGGTAGCTACGTGCTGTACATCGACGGCAAGCAAGTTACGGGCATCATGGTGCAGGCCGAGTCGGCCACTGCGCCGCTGCCCAGCGAGTATCTGCCGTAAGCGAGCAAGCCTAAGGGAAGCGAGGCAGTCGCTCGCGGATCGCTTGATTTAGCGGGCCTGAAAACTCTTTAAGGGTGTGGAGAGCGAGTCCTTTTGGGTGTTGCCGTTTACGTCAACGCCTGGGGGTCCTGTTCCCTAATGATCGCGCCTGAATGCGGGCAGCAGCTACGCGCTGCACAGCGACGGCAAGCCAGGCTTCGGACTGTAAGAGTTTTGCATTCGATATTAGCCACTCAAGGGGGTTTTGATGACCACGTTATTGCAGGATATGCGGTACGGACTTCGGCTGCTTTGGAAGAGTCCGGGTTTTACGATCGTCGCGGCGCTTTCCCTGGCCTTGGGCGTGGGCGCGAACACAGCGATTTTCAGCATCGTGCATGCGGTTTTGTTGCGTTCGCTTCCTTTTTCGCACCCGGACCGGCTGGTCAAGATCGTGGCCAACAACAAGGGGGCGGGGGCGCAGAATATCGGGTTCTCGGTTGCGGAACTGGACGATCTCAGATCAAGGGCGGGCGTCTTTGACCAGGTGACCGCTATCTTTGGAGGCGATACAAACCTGACCGGCGGAGAGCGTCCGCAACGTCTCGAACTGCTGACTGTAAGTCCTAACTATTTTTCCATTCTTGGCACTTCCGCGCACATCGGACGGGTGTTTGGCCCGGGCGACGAAGCGCCGGGGTTCGCAGAAGCGGCAATAATCAGCGACAGTCTGTGGGCCCGCGGATTTGGCAGAGATCCCGGAGTTTTGGGGCGAAAGATGCGACTCGACAATGATCCCTACACCGTTGTCGGGGTTCTCCCCTCGGGGTTCCGTCATCCCGGCAGCACGGTTGCCACGGATGTCGATATATGGGTAACAGCGGGATTCAGGGGCGATCCCTTCCCGAAACCACAGCGCAGCCTGCGGGTGGTGCCTGGCGCGATGGGGCTCTTAAAGCCTGGAATCAGCCTGCAGCAGGCGCAATCCAGGCTGGACGTGTTCGCGTCCCGGTTGCGCGCGGAATACAGCGACTATCCTCCGGAGTCGGGCTGGTCGATTGAGGTGCAATCACTGCAGGATTCGCTGGTCGGCGACGTCCGGCCCATGTTGTTGGTCCTGATGGGCGCGGTGGTGCTGATCATCCTGCTGGCCTCGGTCAACGTTGCGAATCTGCTCCTGGCCCGCGCTTCCGGGAGACAACGGGAGATGGCTGTACGCCTGGCCATGGGGGCAAGCCGTGCGCGAATGATTCGGCAGTTGCTGACCGAATCGATGATTCTGTCTCTGGTGTGTGGGGTGGTCGGAGTGCTCACCGCCATGGCAGCCATGCATTTTGTGCAGTTCCTGCCGGCGCGAATTCCCCGGCTGGCCGAAGTTCAGATGGACTGGACAGTGCTGGCGTTCGCCTTGTTGGTTTCCCTTCTCGCCGGACTGGGGTTCGGATTGGTTCCGGCCCTCCAGTCCTCGAAGGCGGAAATTGCCATGGCCATGCGGGAAGGAGCCCGGGGGTCGGGCACCAGTGGTAAAACCAACCGGTTACGCGGTCTGCTGATCGCATCGGAATGTGCCCTGGCGGTGGTGCTGATGGTGGGAGCGGGTCTGCTCTTGCGCACGTTTTGGGGACTGCTGCAGGAAAATCCCGGTTTCAATCCATCAAAAATTGTTGCCGCCAATGTATGGCTTCCGGTACCCAACAATCCCGACATGGATCGCTACGCTAACCCCGAAATTCTGAACTCTTTCGTGCGGGAGGTCTTGCGCCGCGTGCGCGCTATCCCCGGAATTGGACTCGCGTCCATGACTACCGACTTGCCAGTCACCCACTTATCGCGTCGAAATCCCGTCAATATTGAGGATCGTCCGGAGGAATCCCGCAAAGGTCTGTTTTTTGAAGTCACCAGTGTGACTCCTGAGTATTTCAGGGTGTTGCAGGCGCCGCTGCTGCGCGGACGTTATTTCGCTGAAGGCGATGAGCCCGGCAAACCACAAGTAGTCATCGTCGATGAAACTACGGCCCGCACTTTCTGGCCGGACCGTGATCCCATTGGCCGGCGTTTGAGCATCAGGAGCCGCAGGGGCACAGCCAACCCGCCCTGGTCGACCGTAGTAGGAGTAATCGCAGACATCAGGAACGATGGTCTCGATCAATCCGGAAGCCCCCACTTCTACTCCCCGATCTACCAGGTGCCGCGAATCCGGACTCTGAGCGTGACCGTCCGGACATCTTTGCCTGCCACCAGCCTGGAGCCGCTCATACGCCATGAGATACAGGCAGTCGATCCCGATCTGCCGGTATTCAACGTACGTACTATGAACGAACTCATTGACGGTTCTCTCGCTTCGCGCCGCTTCTCCGTGGAGTTGGTGGGAGCATTTGCCGTGGTGGCGCTTCTGTTGGCGTCGGTGGGAATTTACGGGCTGTTGGCCTACATGGTAGGTCAGCGGGCGCACGAGATTGGAGTGCGCATGGCGCTGGGAGCCATGCCTTCGACCATTGGGAAAATGATTGTGAGCCGGGGTGCGGAAGTGGCTGGAATTGGAGTTGTGGGCGGCCTGATCTTATCGAGAATGATTGCACCGCTGATTTCCAGTTTGCTTTATGGAGTTCGGCCTATTGATCCGGAAGTGTTTATCGCGGTACCGTTGATCCTCATTGTGGTTGTACTTGTGGCGAGCTACATCCCGGCGCGCCGCGCGGCCCGGGTGGACCCGATCCTCGCCTTGCGCGAGAGTTGAAAACAGCAGGATCAGGATGCGGTAATCACCGGGATCGCGGACAAGGATCCCCAAACGGTAGTGTCCTATCGGAAGCGCGCCGGGGGAGAAAGCTGAAGGGCGGCCCGATGTTTGGCCCGGAGCGCTTTCGATAGGGGCGTTTGAAGTGAGCCGCGGACGTTTGCTGGGGATGCGGCAGGGCTACACACGCTACGCTCGCCGAATCTCTCAATCGGTTGGCAAGGGACCGGCAGACGATCTAAAGCTGTTTGACGACGACGGCAAAATAAACGTCAAGATAGCTGTCCCCCTGTTCCAAGCTTTTTCCAAGTTCGAATTAAGTGGCCGATATGAGCCCGATGAGTCTCTGATCAGTGCAGGTTTGCGGGCTGCGGGTGTCTTGTAGCAAGAGCTGCCACCTGGGATATAGGCAACGGTTACCCACGTTCGTGGTGTGGCGCTCTCTTTCGAGGAAAGCATTGCGCGCGATATCGATCGTCTTGTGACGTTGCGGTCTGTGGGGTGGACAACAACCCGGCACGCGTGGCCGTGAGCCGATATTTTGCTGGCTGTCGGGGCACTATCGGTCTATGCCGTTGACACGCTGCTCACGGTTCGGGCCGCGCGCATGGAACCACCGCCGCATTACTCTGGCTGCATCCGACTTCGACGGAGGCTGGACAATTTCGTATCGCGATGGATGCAGGCTATGTGAAAAGTGAGCACACCCTGCTTCTCTTCGAGGATGCGAAAAGGCGAACAGCACGTACTCTCGATTGAATTCGGAACCCGCTCAATCGCTTGTGAGCGGATGATTCAGAGTCCGCCACAATCAAATCGTGACGGCGAAGCTGAAGAACTCCCGAGCCCACTTTGCCACGACGCGCCGGCGTACAACGTATTTCAGATGCAGACGCTGGTTGATCGTTCGACAGCGCAACGGCGGTTTCTGATGATGTTGCTCTCGGCATTCGCGTCAACTTCCATACTGCTTGCCGCATTGGGAATCTACGGTACCATTTCGCAGACGGTAAGCCATCGAACACGAGAAATCGGATTGCGGCTAGCGCTGGGCGCATCGCGCCGTGAAGCTTTCCGCCTAGTGCTCAATGAAGGGTTTCAGCTCACCTTGATTGGTGTCCCAATCGGGGCGGCTACCTCGCTCCTATTGACTCGATTGATGCGGGGCGTGCTGTTCGGGATTGGCCCTTCGATCCGCCTGCGTTCGTGATTGCGACGGCGGTACTGGCGCTGCTTGCCCTCGCAGCCTGCACGCTGCCTGCGCGCCGCGCGACGCAGATCGACCCGCTGGTGGCTCTCCGCGATGATTAGCAGTAAAAGCTTATATTTCAGACGGAACTGAATCTTCCGCAGCATGCCGACAGCATCCTACTCGAGATCTGAGATGCCGCGCTTTCCCCACTAGAAGTGCAATCGTGGCACCCGCACCCAGCCAAATCGAACCCGGCTCGGGAGCCACGGTTTCCACATCCACCGAGAAACTGACCGGTTCGTTCACCTGCTCCGGGGACTGACTTCCATCAGGATCGCCGAGCAAGCTATAGCTGCCGGTATAAGGGCCGAAGGCTGCCGTGAATGATGGGCTGATCATGATGTCGAATAGCTCGATATCGTCAGAAGTTTGATTCGGATCAAGGGAGATCGGAACGTTCCCGAAGTCGTCATTAACCGTGAAATTCAGGTTGTCGCCATTGTTGTTGAAAATCAGGCTGTCCGCATCGAGGTAGACTGTCTCGGATCCGTTGTTCACGATCCTGCCGGAAAATACAAAATCGTAGCCTGGGTTGCCGGTCTGATCCGGATTGTCCAGTGCCCCGCTTTGACTCGGATTGTCCAGACTGACCAGGATGCCTCCGTCCGCAGTCGAGATTGCAAACAATGCCGCTGTGATCAGATAGAGAGCTGTTTTCATGGTGTGTTCCTCTTTCCTTAGGGCAATGTGATTCGCGCGGTCGAAACGAAAGTCCCTCCCGCGTATGTTCCCGACAAGCTCATCGTCGAAGCTGCGCCGGAGTTTCCTGCCGTCCCCGGGAACGTCACGGTCACCTGCGCGGAACTGCCCGCGCCGATTGAGCCAATGGTCTGTGGTAGGGGCGTCCCAGATGTGCTTCCGATCTTTGCCGACGTCAGCACGACATTCTGCGCGTTGGCGCCTCCGTTGTTGGCAATGGTCAATGTGGCGACAACGTTTCCGCCCACACGAGCCAGCGACTTCGTGATGATCAGGTTCACTCCGGACGCAGTGCTGGCATTTACCGTGATCGGGACGGAAGCGGTTGCCTGAGTGTAATCGGTGGAATCGGTGGGCGTAAACGTCACAGAAAGAGTCTGTGTACCTGACGGCAAAATGGCGCCGGCAGATGGATTGTAGACAAAAGTTCCCGGCACGTTTGCAGTCGCATTGAGTTGAGCGCTGTTGAGTGCGGAGCCATAGATAATTGGTGCTGGTGACGCCCACGACAGGGCGGGCGCAGCCTGCGACACGTTCTGTGGCAACACCGACGACGTGCTTCCCTGATTGTTGGAATTCCCGCCGTAGGCCGCTGCGATCGAGTGCATGCCCGCCCCCAGTGCGGGTGTTGTGAATGTGGCCGTGCCGCTGTTCAATATGCCGGTACCCAGTGCGGTCGCTCCATCTGAGAACGTGACAGTGCCCGTTGCGGTGGTTGGCGAAACCCTCGCTGTAAATGTCACCGATTGACCGAAGACTGCCGGGTTCAGGGAACTTGAGATTGCCGTCGTGGTCGTCGGCAGATTCACCGTCTGGTTCAGCGCCGAAGATGTGCTTCCCGAATCCTGGCTGTCGCCGCTGTAAACCGCGGTGATCGAGTGCGCGCCGCCCCCCAGAGTGGTTGTTGAGAACGTAGCGACGTTATTGTTCAGATTGCCTGTTCCGAGCGTGGTGGAACCGTCCTTAAAAGTCACCGTGCCGCTTAGGAAACTGGGGGAAACTCTGGCCGTGAAGGTCACCGACTGCCCGGCGGATGAAGGATTCAAAGAACTGCTGACCGTCGCTGTAGTCGGCGAAAGGGTCACGGTTAGAAGAACGAAATTAGAGGTGCTCATTGCGTCCTGCATGTCCCCCATAAAAACGGCCGCAATCGAATGCGAGCCCGCAGTCAGAGGCCCGCTGTTTACAGAGAACAATCCGTTGGACACATTGCCCGACGAAATCTGTGTAGATCCGTCGTAGATGTAGATCGCTCCGCCTGAAGAAGCGGGCGATATCGTCACGTTTATATTGAGTCCCTCTCGGACTGTTGCCGGATTTGGCGAGACGGTAAGCGTCGATGTGCTTTTCGCAAGATTGACCGTTTGAGTTAACGGCGCTGACGTGCTTGTCTCATAGATGGAATCGCTGCCATAGACGGCGGTGATCGAGTGCGACCCCACAGTGAGAGCGGATGTCGTGAAAGTGGCGGCGCCTCCACTCAGACTGCCGGATCCCAGCACGGTTGATCCCGACTTGAAAGTCACCGAGCCAGTGGCTGCGGACGGTGTAACATTCGCCGTGAAGGTCACCGAATCCCCGAAATGGGAAGGGTTCAATGAACTTGAGACGGTTGTTGTGGTTGGCGCCACCACGTCGATCGAGATCGAGTTGCTGGTTGCCCCGGAGTTGGTTTCGTTCCCCACGTACGTGGCTGTGAAGGTATGGGGGCCGTTAGTCAGACTGGACGCAGTAAAAGAGTATGGGCTGCTGGTCTGAACGGAGGTTCCGATAGCCACGGCGCCGTCGAGAAAGGTTACCGGTCCGGTAACGGGCGAGGCGAAAAGCCCCGAATTGGATAGCGTCAGCGAAAGCGGCACGGTGGTTCCCGCAACGATCGTGGCTGGCGCGGTGGTCGTAAGTATCGCGCTCACCGGGGCCAGTTCTCCGAGAATCAGCGAGAGACCGCTCGAGATGCCGATAGCAGCAACGTCGAGCCTTCCGTCATTGTTGAAATCCCCCGCCGCGAGCGCGTATGGGTAGGTGTTGCCAGGCAGCGAAATGCCGCTGCTTAACCTGCCTGTACCATCGCCGGTAAGCAACACCACCGTGCCGCCGGAAAAATTCGCAACCGCGACATCGAAGTTGCCGTCGCCGTTGAAGTCTCCGACCGCCATCGCGCCCGGGCTGTCGACAACTGATGATGTTCCAAAGGGACTCCCGCTCGCAGGCGTGAACCCGCCAGTTCCGTTCCCGATCAGAAGGGTAACGTCGCTGCTGCCCTGGTTCGCGATTACGAGGTCCAGCTTTCCGTCTTTGTTGAAGTCCGCGGCTCCGATCGAAAAAGGCGTGCTTCCTGCCGCGAACGGACTTCCGCTCGCCGGCGAGAAGCTACCGGTTCCATCGCCCAACAAAACCGTCACATCGTTGCTGTTCTGGTTGGCGATCGCTAAATCGACTACTCCATCGCCGTTGAAATCTCCGGCAACGATGGCGACCGCCGAGGCCCCGGCAGCAAAGGGGCTGCCCGTGGCGGTCGTGAATCCGCCGGCTCCATCGCCCAGGAGAACTGTGACGTTGTTGGTGAACTGGTTAACGATGGCCAGATCCGGTCTTCCATCGCCATTGAAGTCCGCTGCGGTCATCGCATCGGGTCCGTGCCCGGTTGTAAACTGCCGTTGATTGGCCAGCGAGAAGTTGCCGTGTCCGTCTCCCGGCAACAGGATGAGCGTGCCCGGATCCGATTGATTGGTCACCGCCAGATCCAGGGCGCCATCTCCGTTGAAATCCGCCACGGCAAAAGCCCTCGGTTGTGATCCAACCGTCAGCGTGGAAACGAAGCTTAGCCCGCCGCTTCCGTTCGCCAGAAAAACGGAAACCGTGCCGTCCCCTTGATTTGCCACTGCCAGATCCGGAATGCCGTCACCGTTAAAATCGCCGCTCACGATGGCGTCAGAAATATCTCCGGTCGGGAAAGGACTTCCCGGCCCCAGAGCCATCGTTCCCGGAGCGTTCGGCGTGATTGTTACCAGTTGGCTGGAAGACCTGCTTCCGAGATCGGCCGCATCGCCGCCATAAACCGCGATGATCTGGTGCAGGCCGAGAGCGAGCGTCGAGATGCCGAAGCTCGCCACACCGCCGGTCAGAGTCCCGGTGCCCAATATCTGGTCGTTGAGGGTGTCGCGGAAGGTAACGACGCCTGTTCCGGATGGGGAAACAGTGGCGGTGAAGGTGACCGTCTGACCAAACGCAGTCGAACCCGGAGAGACGTTGAGGCTGGTCGCAGTGGCAGTACCGCCGGAAGCTGCCGTTGCGGTAGACCCGGCGATTAAAGCGGTCAGATACACCAACGGGAAAACTTTACGTACGAGCAAGTCGGTAGCCTCCGGTCGAACTGACGTTAAAAATCCCAGTTAGAATAGAGTTTCGAAAGGCGAAGCCCGGAGTTGGTAGTAAGTAACAGTTACATTCTTTTAAATCAGTGAGATGAGGTTTCGTTAAACGGCTTCCGTGCGAACGATAAACACAATATTTGTACGGAGCATGACGATCTAGAGCTGTTGCTGATAATCTGGAATGACGGTTGTGGGGATTCAGACCGAGATATTGACGCCGGACCTATCCCTGGTCCGCGAACACTTGGCCCGCGTCCTCGCATCTCCACAGTTCGCCGGGTCCGCGCGGCTCAGTCGCTTCCTTGAATATTGCGTCGACTCGACGCTCGAGGACCGTGGCCGGCTGAAGGAATACGACATTGCCCTTGAAGTGTTCGACCGCGATTCGAACTTCGACCCCCGAATCGATCCGATCGTTCGGGTTCAGGCGAGTCGTCTTCGCGCAAAGCTGAAAGAGTACTACCACGAGAGTACGAAACTGGAAAGCTTTCGTATCGTCCTTCCTAAGGGCGGATACGCAGTTGCCTTCGAACTCATTAGCCCTGTAACGCCCGCATCCGCCGATACCAACCTCGTCGATCCCAAAATTCCGGAAGCTCTACCGGACGTTCAACCGGTGGCCTCTCCAAGACCGCGACATCGACGCCTCGTTTATGCAGCCGTCGGCATAGCAACCCTCGGCCTCATCGCGTTGGCCATTTATGCGCGTAACCCCCGATCCGCTTCTGCTGCGCGACGGTCGGTGGCGGTTGTCTATTTCAAGAACCTCTCCGGCTCTGCGGCGTCTGACTGGCTTGCCACCGCTTTAAGCGAGATGCTCACCGCCGAACTAGGATCGAGCTCCCAAATCCGGATGATCCCCGGCGAAAACGTGGCCCGAATGAAAACCGAGCTCGCGTTGCCTGAGGTCGACGGCTTTGATCGCGAAACGTTGCAGCGCATCCGGCGTAATCTCGGTTCCGATCTCGTTCTCGCCGGTTCATATCTTCCGGTCGGCGGAAAAATTCGAGTGGATATCCGTCTTCAGGAAGCCGAGTCCGGTGAGACCATTGAGTCCGTCACTCGCACCGACTACGAGTCGAATCTGCTGCCGCTGGTGTCGGCGGTTGGCGGACGGATTCGAAATAAGCTGGGCGTTGCGCTTCCAACGTCAGGTGAAGAATCGGTGTTCCGGGCCTCCTCTCCTTCGAATGCCGAGGCCGTCCGGCTCTATTCAGAAGGATTGCGTCAGTTGGAGCGTTTCGACGCGCTCGGCGCTCGCGCAACGCTGGAGCAGGCCATCGCGGCGGATCCTGCTTATCCCCTGTCGCACGCCTCTCTTTCCATGGCTTGGTCGCGGCTTGGATATTATTCGAAGGCTGCGGCGGAGGCGGCCGCGGCGCTCAAACTTTCCGGAAGTCTTTCCCGCGAGGAGCGCCTGCTCGTGGAAGGCCGGTCCGACGAAGCCAACTCTCAATGGCCCAAAGCCGTCGAAGTTTATCAGGCTTTGTGGAGCTTTTTCCCGGACCGCATCGATTACGGACTGCTGCTGACAAACGCGCAAACAGAAGCCGGTCAGCCGAAGAAGGCCCTCGCCACCGTCGACGCGCTGCGTAAAACCGTTCCCGGTGGAGACGCGCGAGTGGATCTTGCTGAGTCAAAGGCCGCCGATGGGATGGCCGACAACAACAGAGCCGCGGCCGCCGCCGAACATGCCGAACAATTTGCGCGCATCAGCGACGCGCGCCTTCTCGAAGCCAATGCGTCGATCGCGAAGGGAAACGCGCTCACGCACCTGACGCAGCCGGACAAGGCGGTCGCGGCCTTCGAAAATGCCATCGCTATCTGTCACGCTGTGAGCGATCCCGGGTGCGTTGCGAGCGCGCAGAATAACGAGGCCGCGCTCCTCCGCACCCGCGGTAACCTCGATGGTTCCGGCCAGCTCCTGGAGACCGCGCTCGATACCGCGACGAAAATCGGAGATCGGCGAACCGCAATCCGGATACTCACCAACATGGGCCACCTCGCCCGCAGCCGCGCCGACCTTCCCGCTGCCGGCAAATACTTCGACCAGGCGCTTGCCAGCAGCCGTGAGACAGGCGATTTGCGCTACGTAGCAATCGAGATGAACAATCTCGGCAATATTGCCAACAATACGGGCCAGGCGGTTCTGGCGCGTACGAGATATGAGGAATCGCTTTCGGCGGCGCGTGCGATTGACGATCGCTCATCGGTTTCCGTGGCTCTGGGAAACATAGCCATCCTCGACTATTCGGAAGGCCGCTTAACTGAGGCGCGCCGGGGCCTTGAGGAGGCTCTTGTTCTGAAACGCGACTTGGGCGACCGCGCGAGCTACGCCTACAGTCTGAAGCATCTCTCGAATGTGCTCCGCCTTCAGGGAGAATTGGCGCAGGCCCGCAAGGTCATGACCGAGCAATGTGCGATTTATAGTGCCGCGAATGAACGCATCGCCGCCGCCGAGTGCACCTTGGGGCTGGCCGATCTGGACCTACATGAGGGGCATCCTGATCTCGCCCTGACAGCGGCGTTAAAGATCGCCGGAGAATTTACGACTGTCTCTCCGGCGACCGAAGCGTGGAGGGTGGCGGCTTTGAGCTATCTGAACCTGGGCAAGTCTGCCGATGCGCGTACGGCGATTGACAAATCTCTTGCCATCGCGCAGAAGAGCGCGAACGCAGTGGATTTCCGGATCCCGTCCGCCGTTACAAAGGCGCGGATTGATGCCGCATCCGGGAATACCGGTGCGGCCCTTGCCTCGCTCCGCGAGAATCTGGTTACCGCTCAGAAGCTCAATAAGAGTGGTCTGCAATTCAATATTCGTCTGATGATGCTGCGACTCCAGAATTCCTCTGGCGCCGAAGTAGCAAAGTTTGAAGATGAGGCGCGCCGTGCGGGTTATGGGCTTTACGCCGATGAGGCCAAAGCCTTGCGCACCTCGAAACGATGAGCATTTCGAGCTCGGCACTTGGGGCTTGGGAGCGTCGACTCTTATCGACCAAGGGGAGGGGCCGTGTCGGTTGGAATGACATGCTTTTGCCGAACCGGGGAACGGAAAGGATAAGCGGCGCTGTAGATAAAATTGAGGCGGCCGTTTCCTCCGGCTTCAAAATGGAGCCACTCGTTTCAACAAGGCCGTGCCATCTGCCTGAAACATAAGCAGTTGAAAATAGGCGATTTCGGCGGCAAGGCCGTGAACGGCCTTGGGCGCAGGGGGTCGCCGGTTCAAATCTGGCCGCCCCGACCAATACACATACTCTCAGTGGCTTGCAGACTGATCCCAATTTAACGATTGGATGGTTTGCATACCTGGCATTGAAGGTTCAAACAGCTCACCAGGAGAACGGATTAAATGTCTCCTCGCGAACCGTCCACCGCGGAAGCCATCGGCGACCCACATTTCTGGATCGCTCACGGCTCTATCCCCTGAACTGATGCCTGAGGTAAACCGCAAGCCGCGATGGCAACCGGCATGGACGGATATCAAGGCGAGGCTCGTGGGCTTCGACCGGTGGGGGTCAATAGGGCTGATTCGGGAACTCTACGCCGCCCACAAGGAAAATCAGACCTTTCTTCCTGCGCGCGTTGGCGTCGTCAGAGACGCTTTGCGGCCTGGCGGAACTGATGGTCTTGTACTGTGAGCGCGCCGCCGGATCTTGCAACGATCTCGGCAATCAGGAACATGGGTACTTCGGCGCGCTCGTCCGCATGTTCGAACAGGCTCTCAGGGCGGCCAACGATCTGCATCCAGTCCCGATGCTCTGATCGCCCGGCTGGATCGCGTACGCGTCATCAGCCACAACTTCGGCTAAGGTGTCGGCGACGACATGTATCCCCTGCTCGCCAGACACTCAGGATTCTGGTGCATCGCATTCCAGCTTTTCGGGAGAAATAGGCCTCACGCTGCAGAATGGTGGGCATGACGTCGCCGCTTCAACCCGTCCCATTGATATGCGCTGCCATCAAACAGACGCGCATGCTCCGGCTGATTTACCACGGTAAAGAGCGTATGATCGAACCGCACGATCATGGGATCCTCAATGGCTCACTCCAGTTGCTCGGGTATCAGGTCGCCGGATCCAGTAGCCGCCCCCTCCCCAACTGGCTGCTCATGAAAACCGCCGAAATCATCGACATCGAACTGCTGGACCAGACTTTCCCGGGCGGACGACCTACTGTGTCAGGCAGCCACATTAAATGGGAAAAGCTGTTCATTCGAGTCAAACCCACCACCAAACGCACCCAGACTGACGCCATTTAGCCTCCGCGTCTTGCGGTGCATCCGATATTCCGAAGACACCCACTATTCCGAGCGCAATCCTCGTCTGAGAAACAGCGGCCCGGTTGTAGGTTGGCTCAGCAGAACTGTGCCAAAACCCGACCTGTTGAAGCCGCCTGGATTACTTTTTGAGCGAAAAGCACGTTCCTCAAGTGGTTATTAGAAATCCGCATACCAAATGCGCCTTCGGAAGCGCAAAGGCTCCATCGGGCGCAGGCGTCGAGCGTTCAAATCGTCCCGCCCCACCAATAGATCCAGAAGACCCGTCGATCGTGGCCCGGTGGAACTCGCGAGATGTAATGACGGTTGACTTCCCGTCTGTTGGCCGGTTCCCAGACGGTCGACCGAGCGTTTTCCGGAGGCCAGTGCCCCAAGCAGTCCCACCAAACCAATTCGTACCGGCATCGCGATGCCGGTCATCAACAGCGCCCATTGCACCGGCGTAAGCATGTATAACTTCGCAACCGTGATGACGGATTCGCACGGCCGTTTGATGACCAGCAGCATTGCGGGGATCAGCAGGGCGCCATCTGCCATGTACGCATGTGGCGCGGCGAGGACCCCGGCTGTCAGGGCCGCGGCCAGTCCGTATTCGCCTCGTCCGTTGCGCGATGCGAGCCATACCGGGCAGGCAAGTGTGCAAATACCGCCAAACTCCAGCAAGCCAGAATGCGGAATGCCTGCCAGCAGCGAATGCAGGTTCGGCATGACTTCGAAATAGGGATTGGCTGAGGGCTCCCGCAACAGCGTCAGGTATTGCACTGGCCACGCCCAACCTCCGGCGATGAATGAGAGAACACCGAGTGCCGCACATCCGGCCACGAGTCCGCGAGCGAAACGCCATTGTCTGCGTGCGCAAATCCAGACCGGGATCAGGACAAACAGATGGAACTTGGCAAGGCAGAGCGAGGCCACGATTCCAGCGGCTCCGGGGCGTTTTCGCCGGGTCAGTAGAGCCGATATAGCCACCGCCAGCAGAACGAACCCAATATCCTGACCCTCCACCAGGGTCATCAGTAACGGGAGGGACCAGCAGCAAGCCGTCACCGTCACCCACCGCTTCCCCGACGGCCAGGCGACAGCGAAAGCAATAATTGCCAGGGCGCATAGACCCTCCCACAAGGGCGACGCGATCCGATAAGGCAACTGGGCGAATGGCCAGTAAAACGGGGCGAAGCATGGCAACCGCATGAATAGGCGGGTTTTGCTGTACCGCCCTTCGGACTGGGCTTCCGTGGTCAGCACGCGGGCGGGTGTGTACAGATCGCTCGTAAACGCCAGTTTGCCCGCGGCGTAAAGATCCATGAAATCAGTCTGGCCACGCTCGATGAATTCGTAGGCAGGGGCGAGGGTGAAGGCATTCAGGGCCAGCCCGGCCAGACAAAATATCATCAGACCTCCCCTCGCGAGGTGCGGCATATTCTCAGTTTTGGGATTGGTTGAGCTTAGTGTCAACCCTGACCAAGGTTATGGGGTAACCGGCTCACTCTCGCGGCGTGACCGATCATAAACGCAGAATCTTCAGTTATCCTTTACGGTCATGCCGTGCCGTCTCCGGCGCTCGGCGCTTACGTAAGTACTTACCGCCTGGTAAGTCTGGTACTGACAACGCGCGCGGAATTTTTTTTAAAGCTTGTCCCTTGCGCACGTGATCCGACGCTATTTAAAGTGGTGAATCGACCCGCGTCGTTTGGCGCGGTCTTTCCAGGGTTTCAATAAGGTTTCTTTCCCAGTTTCGCCGGAGGTAAGTGAGGGTCCTATGCGCACCACAATGACAAAGCTGGTTCTTCTCCTGTCTTTTGCCGGGGCGCAGCCGTTGTGGGCCACATCTCCGGTCATCACCTCCGTCGTGAACGGAGCCAGTTTCACCGGTAACTCACTTGCGCCGGGATCGGGAGCGTCCGTCTTTGGAACGAACCTCACGGCAACCACCGCCACGGCATCCTCATTGCCCCTGGCCACGACACTGGGCGGCGCACAGGTGAGCGTCAATGGAACAAACGCTCCCCTCATTTTCGTCAGCCCCACACAGATCAACTTCCAGGTGCCCTATGAGACGGCGACTGGTACGGCCACTGTGATCGTTACCAGCGCGACTGGCACGTCCAACTCCTTCAACGTTTCGGTCACGGCAACCGCGCCCGGAATCTACACCGTGGGGAACGGCAATCAGGGCCAGATCCTCAATCAGAACGGAACGTTGAATTCCACCACCAACGCCGCCTCCGTCGGGACGACCATTTCCGTCTTCTTCACCGGTGGCGGAGCCGTCAGCCCGGCGGTAACCGATGGCGCAGCGGCCCCGGCTTCACCTCTCTCGTCCCTCACCACGAGCCCAACGGCTACCATTAACGGAGTTGCTGCAACCGTGGGCTTCGCCGGTCTGTCACCCGGAAACGCAGACTATACCGACCAGGCAAATATAACAGTCCCAGCCAGCCTCGCAACGGGTACTTATAACCTCATAATCACTTCGAATTCGGCGGTGAGCAATACGGTTACGATTACCGTAACCACCGAACCCGCTCTTTCCATCACTTCGGGCCCGAACGGTACTTTCATGCTGGGCGATCTGCAGTTCCCGCTCAGCGCTTCGGGTGGTAACGGTACCTACACATGGAGCCTGGTTTCCGGTTCGCTGCCTCCAGGCATGAGTATCCGGACAGATGTTCCTTCGTTTTTTGCCACGGGCGTGCAGGCCGGCATCATTGGAGTCGCATCCGCCACCGGTACCTACCACTTCACCCTCCAGGTAATCAGCGGCAATGAAATACTCACGCAGGCCTTTACGTGGAAGATCACCGCTCTTGCGATCAAAGACAACTACACGATCCCCGATGCGTTCGCTAACAATTCGTATTCCTACACGTTTACCGGCCTGAACCCCGCTAATAACGCCACCCCGTCCTTCTCTGTGGCTCCTAACAACACACTTCCAGCCGGACTGTCTCTATCCACCGCTGGAGTACTGTCTGGTTCTCCCAGTACCGCTGGGGCCTACAACTTCGGAGTCAGCATGACCGACGGCGTCGACACCGTCACCCGAACCTTCACCCTCAATGTCTATGCCGTCGACATAACGTCGGCAGGCCAGCTGACTAATGGCCAGCAGGGAAGTTCCTATGGGCCGGTCACTCTTACCGCGACCGGCGGTTCCGGCGGCTATACATGGAATCAGTGCTGTAATCTGCCGCCTGGCCTTTCCATGACCTCCGGTGGCGTGATATCGGGAACCATCACCGGCGGCGGAGGAAACTACAACTTCTCCGTTACCGCCAGCGACACTTCCGGCCACTCGTATACCAAACAGATGGCGATCAATGTAGCGGGCACGAATCCCACCCTTAATCGCATTACCCTCAACAATGTCGATGACGCCGTTGTCGGAATGCCTTTTAGCTGGGGCGTGGGCCTCTGTTGCGGCGGTATCGCGCCCTACACCTGGAGCGCGACTGGTCTGCCGTCCGGAATGGGCGTTCGTACAGGCGCTGGTGGTCCAACCTCAAGCTACGTTGGCGCCGGCTTCGGTGAAATCTGGGGCGTGCCTGCGCAAACCGGGTCCTATACCGTAACACTTACTGTCACTGACGCGAATAACGTCTCCGACAGCATCACCTTCACCTTCAACGTAGGCGCGATCGACGTCAATCCCGGACTGCCCAACGGCACGATAAACACTTCTTACTCATCCTCGATTCGGATACTCGGCGGCGCGCCTGGCTACACGGCGGCGCTGGCCCCCGGTTCCAACCCCTTGCCGGATGGGCTGGCTCTTTCCGCTGGCCCCATCGTCAGCGGAACGCCGCTCGAAAACGGCGGCTTCAATCCCACTTTCAACCTTGCCGACTCTTCCAGCCTGACACTCCGCCGTACCATCAATTTCAATATCTCCGGCGGCGCGAACGCGATCACTATAGGAAACAATTCGAATCTCGGCACGATATCCCTCAACTCGAACTATTCGATGCAGCTCAACGCGTGCTGTGTGGCGAGCGACGTCTGGAGCGTGGCCGGCGGAACACCGCCCTCGGGGATCACGCTCTCTCCTTCAGGATTGCTGAGCGGAACAGCTAACGCGTCGGGTACCTTCACATTTCTCGTAAAAGCCGCCGACGCCGCGAATTCCGCGCCATCCGGATATCGGCAGTTCACCCTCGCCGTAACACCAATAACGGTTCCCGGTTCCGGCCTCCCTGGAGGTCATGTAGGGGTTGCCTACTCCGCGCAGCTCGGGAGTTCGTCAGGGCTGCCCTCGGGCGTCACCGCCGCCGTGACGCCGCTCAACTATCTCCCGCCGGGCCTGAGCGTTTCTTCCTCCGGAATCATCGCGGGCACGCCCACTTCGATCGGCAATTACTTCTTCGGCATTACTTTTTCCAGTGCCTCGCAATCTCCAGCTCAGATCATTTACTACAACCTCTCGATCTTTCCCTCGAATACCTATCCGCCGATCACCTTCAACAACAACACGAACCTCGGCACCTACACCCTCGGTACCAACACCATTCAACTCAATGCCAGCGGTGGTACAGGTTCCTACGTATTCACCGGCACCAATCTCCCGCCTGGCATGGCCATCGGACCCATTCCGAACAACCCCTCCCAAACCGGCCTCGTCGGTGTCGCCACCACACCCGGTAATTATACTTTCAGCCTGTCAGCCGGCAGTTCAGGCACGGCTCTCACGAACAATAACAACGATCGGCCCGCTGCCATCCGCCCTCAGGCAGGCGGAACCGCCGAGTCCACCACCCAGACCTTCTCCATCCGCTTCACGGCACTCACCACCAAAGACAATTACAACCTTCCCCCTGTCTTCGTCGGTTCCGCTTACTCTTACCAGTTCACCGCGCTCAATAACTCCGGAACCCCCACCTTCACCGCCACCAGCTCGCTTCCCGGAACCATGAGCCTTAGCCCTTCCGGTCTGCTTACCGGAACAGCACCGGCGGGCAATTACAACATCAACCTCAGTCTCAACGACGGCACGGATACGATCTATCGCGGCTTCCAGCTCAGTGTCTACGCGCTTAACATCACCACCCCGGGCGTCCTGCCCACGGTAAATCAGGGTGCGTCTTATAACCAGACCCTCACCGCTACCGGCGGATCCGGTGTCTACACGTTCTCTACCGGAGGGCTTCCCTCCGGTCTTTCCCTGACGTCCGGCATCATCTCCGGTGTCGTGAATGCCGGACCCGGCAAATACAACTTCACGGTCACGGTTTCCGATACCAGCAACAACTCCTACTCGAAGCAAATGTCCATCACGGTGGTCGGCGTGCCTCCGACCCTCATGCGACTCAACCCCTATAGCCAGACGGGACAGTGGGACGACGCGGTAATCGGCAACCAGTACAACAACGGCATCAGCGTCTGCTGCGGAGGCACCGGTCCGTTCACCTGGAGCGTCACGGGTCTTCCTGCCGGTATGTCCCTGCGCTCGGGAACCGGCAACGAGGCCAGCTACATCGGGGCAGGCGATGCGGAAATCTGGGGCACCCCCACAACCCTCGGTAATTACAGCGTGACTGTCACCGCGACCGACACCGCTACCGGAAACACCGCCGCCAATACCTTTTTCCTGCGTGTATCCGCGCTCGACATCCAGCCTTATCTGCCCAACGGCACTATCAACACTCCCTACAGCACCAGCGTCTACGTTCTCGGTGGAAGCCCCAACCCAACCTACAACGTCACTCAGGTGCATCCCGGCAGCGCGCCGCCCGACGGGCTCACGCTCAATACCGCGGCCCTCGCATCCAGCAACGGGTTTTCGGTCGGCGGTACGCCTGTCGAAAACGGCAGCTTCAATTTCGTCTATCACGCCACCGATGGCAGCGGCAACTCACTCGTTCGCACCACCTACTTCAACATTGCCAATACCAGCAACTCGGGCATTTCAATCAACAACGGCCCCAATCTCGGCCAGATCAACCTGAACAGTAATTACAACAACCAGCTTTCCGCCTGCTGCGTCAGTTCCTATGTCTGGACCGTGGTGGGTGGCTCCACTCCCACCGGCATCAACCTTTCGAGCAGCGGACTTCTCAGCGGGACCGCGACGGCCGCAGGCACTTACACATTCCTCGTGAAAGCGGCCGACGCCGCGAATGTCGCCGCGCCCGGCTACCGGCAGTTCACCCTGGTCGTCAACACTATCCACTTCACCACTAACAGCACTCTTCCCTATGGAAACGTCGGCGCAACCTACAGCGCCAGTCTGGCGGCCGCCGGCGGAACGAGCCCCTACACCTTCGCGGTTCAAACGGGCAGCATCCTTCCCGCCGGAATCACCATGAGCACTGCCGGCGTCTTCGGTGGATCTCCCACCTATACCGGCCAGTTCGGCTTCTACGTCACCGCGACCGACAGCACCAGCGACACCGCAACTTCATTCTTCACCATCAACGTCTATCCCTCGGGCCAGGTGCCTCCCATCAACATCAACACCGGCGCCGCTCTCGGTTCGTGGCCTGTAGGTGACGATCAGATCGAGCTCGACGCCTCGGGCGGTAACGGCTCCTATACGTGGAGCGTCGCCCAGGGCAGCAGTCTGCCGCCCGGTATGGCCCTGCGTACCGATTTCCCGTCCTTCTTCTCGAGTAACGCCTCGGCCGGGCTAATCGGCGTCGCCACCACGCCGGGTACTTACACCTTCACCCTCAACGTCACCAGCGGCACTGCCACGGCATCCCGCGCGTTCACTATGACGGTGACCAGGCTGAATGTCATGGACCCCAACCTGCAAAACGCTTTCGTTGGAAACTCTTATAGCTACACCTTCACCCCCATCGGTCAGGCCAATGGATCCACTGTCACGTTTAGTAAGGGCAACGGGTTCCCATCCTGGCTCACGCTGAGCCCAGGCGGCCAGTTGACAGGCACTCCCACGGCTTCGGGCTTCTACAACGTTCCGATTCAGATCACCGATGGAACCAGCACCATCAACTACAACTTCGGCTTAAATGCCTATGCAATTCAAATCACCACCAGCGGCGCGCTGCCCGGCGGAACGCAGAACGTCGTTTACCCGGGTGCAAGTCTCGCCGCATCGGGCGGTTCCGGAACCTACACCTTCACCACCGGCGGAGGTCTGCCCAATGGCCTGACTCTCTCCGCTGCGGGAGCCATCTCCGGCACGGTCAACGCAGGTCCCGGTCTCTATCAGTTCAACGTTACGGCTACCGACACCAACAGCGTCTCCTATACCAAACCTTTCAGCCTGCTTGTGATCGGGGAGCCACCCGCTCTTCCCCGCATCAGCTGGTATCGCCCGGACGATCTCGTGATCGGCAATCGGGTCAGCATGCTCTTCTCCACCTGTTGTGGCGGCGCCGCGCCCTTCACATGGAGCGCGTCTAACCTTCCTCCGGGTCTCGCGCTTCGCCAGGGTTCCGCTGCGTCCAGCAACGTTTTCCCGGGCCAGGTCGAAATCTTTGGCGTACCGCAGACTACGGGTTCCTACAACTTCACCCTCACTCTGACCGACGCCAACGGGAACTCGACCTCCAATACCTTTCCCATCAGTGTCGTCGTTATGGACATCAACCCGGGTCCGCCCGCCGCAACGCTCGGCATATCCTACGACGGAACGATCCGCGTAATCGGAGGAACCAGCCCCTACAGCGCGACTCAGATCGATGGCCACATGCCGGCCGGTCTTGGTCTCATTGCCGGACCGCCTCTGCAAATCACAGGTACTCCCGCTGAAGATCCCAGCGGATACAGCAATCCCGTGTTCCAGTTCACCGACAACGCCTCGGACACTATGCGCCGCACCGTCGGTATCCAGATCAACGGCGGCTCGTCCACCATTAACGTCAATGGCAACGGTTTCGAGAGCTACAACCTCGGGACGGTCAGCGTCAATTCCAGCTATTCGACCACCTTCTCGGCCTGCTGCGCGCCGAGTCTGAACTGGTCTCTTTCGAGCGGCACCCTGCCTCCCGGCCTCACCCTGAACTCTGCCACCGGCACCCTCAGCGGAACCGTGACCACTGCCGGAACCTACACCTTCATCATCGGCGCCGCCAACTCCGCCAGTCTTTCTAACATCGGCCTGCGGCAGTTCACACTTACTGTGACGCCCATCGCCCTCACCCTGGGTGGCGGCTCGCTGCCCTATGGCAACGTGGGCACGGCTTACAGCTATACCTTCGGCCAGACCGGCGCTACCGGCTCGGTAACGTGGACCGTTGGTTACGGCACCCAGCTTCCGCCGAGCATCTCGCTCAATTCCTCCACGGGCGTTCTCAGCGGCACGCCCACCAGCGCGGGCCTCTACAACTTCACCATCATCGCTGCCGATACCGGCAGCCACACGGCGATCGCCAGCTACTCGCTCAACATCTACGCCGCCGGGATGAATCCCCCGCTCTTCCTGAACAACGGTCCTAACCTCGGCACCATGGCCATCGGCCCCAATCAGCTCCAGATTCAGTTGACGGCCAGCGGCGGAACACCGCCCTATCACTTCTCTTACTCGCCGAGCGCCACCGTAATTCCCGGCATGCGCGTGCAGGATGGCCAGCCTTTGCCCACCAGCTTCCCGTCGAGCGTTACCGGCGGTTTCATGGGCGTGCTTGGCCCCGGCTCTTACAGCACCTCCCTGCGTGTTACCGATTCCACCGGCGCGTTCTACGACAAAGCCGTGAACTTCAACGTCGCCGCGGTCGACATCCTTACTCTCGGAACACTGCCGCCCGCCATCGCCGGTACGCCCTATACTTTCCAGCACACGCCCTACGGTGGAAGCGGAACCTATACGTGGAGTCTCGCGAATCTCCCCGGCGCTTCCATCAGCGGTACCGGCATGCTTTCCGGCACCCCGACTGCCGGCGGAAGCATCAGCTTCCAGGTGAGCCTCGCCGATGCCGCTAACGGCATCACCATCACCCGTACCGAGACCCTGACCGTCAATCCGTTCGCCATTAACGATGCCGGCGTGCTTCCGCAGGCCACCGCGGGTGTCAGCTACAACCACACCCTCTCGGCGCCCAACTGTGGCACTGGCTGCACATGGTCCGTTGTCAGCGGCAGCCTGCCCTCGGGTATGTCGCTCAGCGCCGCGGGCGCTCTCACCGGAGCTCCCACCACCAACACCGGCGTCGAGAACAGCTTCACCATTCAGGCGAAAGGCTCGGCCGGAACCGCTCAGAAGAACTTCACCATCTCGGTGTCGCCCAGCCTTGTTACCGGGCTCACCATCACCAGTAGCTTTACGCCGCCCTTCGCATCCGGCATCATGGGTGTCAACTACTCGGTCGCACTCAACGCATCCGGCGGCGCGCCGCCTTACACGTTCGCGATCACCGCCGGCTCCCTGCCTCCGGGTATGAGCCTTGCCACTTCGGGCGACGCCATCAGCAACCTTTCCCCCGGCATCTACTACCTCGCCGGCCGCCCCGAAGTAGCGGGCACCTACAACTTCACCCTGCAGGCTACCGACAGCCATAACAACACCGCCACTAAGGCCGTCTCGTTCCCGGTCTCGCAGCTCGACATCCTTTATCAGTCGCTGCCCATCACATCTCCCGTCGCTAACCCGCTCATCCTGGGCCAAAGCTATACCCAGCAGATGCTGGTTATTGGCGGCACCGGTACTTACAACAGCTGGGTCACCGCAACGCCCGTCTACCCAGGCCTCGGCGTAAGTTCCACTACAGGTACCATCACGGGCACTCCCACTAATACCGGCAACGTGTCCACTTTCTGGACCGTTACCGATAGCGGCGCAAACTCCGTCACCTCGAACGTTTCGATCAACGCCTCTTCGAACTCCGGCACTGAAGTTACTATCAATGGCGGCCCCGGAACCGCCTCCCTCTTCAGTCTCAACTCGAGCTCCACCTACACCCTGACCGGCAGCGGCGGCACTGCGCCCTATACGATCACCGCCACCTCCACCGTGCCTGCCGGCGTTGCTCTCGTCTCAGGTAACGCCGAGACCAGCGGCCAGCCGAGTGGCTCTTATCAGCTCTATTTCAGCCCGGTCACTCCTGGCTCCTATACCCTGACGCTTCAGATCGTCGATGCCAACGGAGTTACCGGCGCGCGTACCTTCTCCTGGATTGTCACTGGCTTCAGCAACCCCGTCGTCTCCGCCCTGCCGGATGGATCGGTGGGTACCTCTTACTCGCAATCGGTCCTGACCTACGACGCCACAACCGCGTCCACCTGGGCCCTCACGCCCGGCGCCGCCACCCCGCCCGGGCTCACCTTCTCTTCAGCCGGAATTCTCAGCGGCACACCTACCAGGGCAGGGTCTTACGCCTTTAACGCAACTCTCACCGATTCCAACGGCACCGTCACCTACACAATTACGGTGCGCATCTCGAATCTGACAATCACCACTGTCTCGCCGCTTCCCACAGCGGTGGTCGGCACAACCTACACCACCGGGAGCCCGCTGGTGACAATGGCCGCAACCGGCAACACCGGCCTCACCTGGTCCGCTACCAGTCTTCCCGCGGGGCTGAGCATCACGGCTGGCGGTGCGATTACCGGAAGCACCACCGCCGCAGTCGGTCTCTACACGCCCACCATTACGGTCACAGATGGCGTGTCTCCCACCTCGCACGTCTACACAATCGCCGTGGTGGCCACTAACTACACCGAACTGGACTACTTCCTCCCCAACACCGCGCTTCCCGACGCCGTCGTTGGCCATAACTATCTGCGCTCGCTGCTTCCCGATGGCGGGTCCGCCCCCTACACCTGGGCCGTTGCCTCAGGCTCAAATCTCCCGCCCGGCCTCAGTCTGCTCTCCGGTTCCGCGCTCCCCGCGGGCACCGGCGCCGGCATCACCGAAATCGGCGGAACGCCCACCACGGTCGGCCAATACTCCTTCTCACTCAACCTGACCGATTCCACCGGTGCTTCGCTGACCCGCACCTTCACTCTCAATGTGACGGGCATTAATCTCTTCACAACATCTCTGCCCACCGCAACGCTGAACTCGGCCTATAGCTATCAGCTCACCGCGTTTGGCGGAACTGCGCCCTATACCTTCACCGCTTCCCAAACCAACTTCGTCGCCGCCGTTCTGCCCTCCGGTCTTACTATCTCGAGCACCGGCCTTGTTTCGGGCACGCCCACCAGCACCGGAGCTTACTCGTTCACACTCAAGGTGCAGGACTCCGCGGGCGCCACCTACACCACAACAGCTTCGCTCACCTCGAACAACGCGAACGGACTCCGCGTCAACTCGAGCAACCTGGCTTCGTTCGTAGGTTCCGCCTTCGGCGCCACGCTCACCACCAGCGGCACTTCCACTTACACCTGGTCCGTCGCGGGGGGCTCGCTCCCCGCCGGCCTTACCCTCAACAGCGCCGGCGCCATCAACGGCTGGTTCACCGTCGCGGGCACCTACACCTTCACTCTCCGCGCCACCGACAACAACAACTCGTCGAACTTCGCCGATCGTCAGATCACCTACACCGTGGCGGCGATGACTCCGACCAAACCTGTCTACACCGTCTTCACCGCCACCGCTCTCCCCACGGGCAACGTAGGAACCGCCTACTCGTTCACGCTGGGAGTCGCGGGCGGTACGCCGCCTTATTCATGGGCCGAATCGCCCTTCTTCCCGCTGCCCCCAGGCATGTCCATGAGTTCCACCGGAACCCTCTCCGGCACTCCCACGCAATCCGGTCAGTTCACCATTCGCCCCTTCGTTACCGATTCGACCGGGTTCGTGTACAAGACCATTAATCTCAACCTCGTGATCGCACCCGCGGGCAAAGCCGCGCCGATGATCCTGCTCGACAACAGCGGAAGCGACCCGTCATTCGGCGTGCCCTACCTGCTTGAGCTCGACTACCGTATTCAGGGCGGTACTCCGCCCTACACATGGACCGTTCCGCAGGGCTCGCTCCCCGCCGGTCTCTCCATCTCCACCGGTACCAGCGGAATGCCTTCCTTCATTACCGGCATTCCCACCGCCGCCGGCCCCAGCAGCTTCACGCTCCTCGCCTCCGACGCGGCTGGCCACTCCGTGGCAATTCCCGCGGGCTTCAACGTCTCTCCGCTCTCCATGTCGCCCGTCGAGCTCCTGCCCGCCAAAGCAGGCAGCTCTTACTCGGCCACCCTCTCCGTTGCCGGAGGCACGCCGCCCTACACCATCGCGTTCGATCCGTCTTACAACATCGTGCCCGGTCTTACCCTGGCCAACGGCACTCTGTCCGGCGTTCCTCAATACCCGGGCGACTTCAGTATCCTCTTCAACGTCTCTGACAGCGCCGGCAACACTCTTCAGCGCTACGTCGATCTCTATGTTGACGACTCACTCGGCGAAGATCCCGTCATGTACGGTTTGCCCAATCCGATCAGCCTGTACTATCAGCAGGGCGGAACCGCTATCTCCGTCCCGATTCAGCTCGCTTCTTCCAGCGGCAATCTCTCTTTCACCGGCCAGGTGAACGGCATCTCCGGCGCCACGCTCTCTTCCGCCGCCGGAACCACCACATCCTCGGTGAACCTCAACATCAATCCTTCTGCTCTCAATGTGGGAACCTACTTCGGATACGCGGTGTTCCAGGCGCCCTCTGCCTCGAATCCGCCTGAAGCAATTCCCGTCACGCTCACTGTCGCCGCTCCGCCGCCCTGCGCTTACTCCATCAACCCCTCGGGCAACAGCATCCCGATCGCCGGCGGAACCGGAACCTTCTCGCTCTCTACCGGAGCCGGATGCGCCTGGTCGGTTGGCGTGTCCGACTCGTCGCTGATCAGCCTCAGCAGCGCCACCTCCGGCACCGGCCCGGCCACCATCAGCTACACCGTGCCCGCCAACACCGGAACCAGCCAGCTCAACGGGACCATCACCGTGGGCGGCCAGACTTACTCCGTCAGTCAGTTCGGCGCCACCTGCTCGTTCGCCATCACGCCCTCGGGCATCAACGCAACCTCGGCGGGCGGCACGGCCCCCATCTCCGTCATCGCCTCCGATTCTTCCTGCGCATGGACCGCCACCGGCCTCGGCGTCACACCCACCAGCGGCACGGGCAGCGGACAGGTCACTGTCACGATCCCGGCCAACACCGCGAACTCCAGTGCCCAGTCGTCCGCCACCATCGCTGGCCAAACCCTCACCGTCAACCAGAGCGGCGCTCAGTGCATCGTCACTCTGCCTTCCAGTTCTGCCTCCGCGCTGGTCTCCGGTGGTAACGGGTCCGTCCCCGTCACGCTCCCGAGCGGCTGCACCTACAACACCGTCCCCGGCCCCAACTGGATCACGATCACATCCGGCGCTTCGGGCAGCGGCCCCGGCGGCACGCTCGTATATAACGTGGCGGCCAACTCCACAACCGTCGCCCGCTCCGGC
>Ga0206898_10032_pt1 | contig 41269 bp, 36 predicted proteins | sample Alteio_BWOrgHeat_50_FD_153237 | JGI IMG/M metagenome (GOLD analysis project Ga0206898, IMG submission 153237) | Enriched cells from forest soil in Barre Woods Harvard Forest LTER site, Petersham, Massachusetts, United States -... | ecosystem: Environmental > Terrestrial > Soil > Temperate forest >...
ATATAACAATACCTGCAAAAGAATACGCAGATCAGTATTTCTTGCGATTTTTCGGGCCAGTACAGTGGCAATTGTTCCACCAGCACTATCCCCGGCGATGATGAGGCGATCAGGATCGATGCCAAACTTAGCTCCCAGGCCGGCTACCCATTGCGCGACGAAGGTATAGCATACGCCGCCCGTTTAGAGCGGGCGGGAGTGAAAGTAAAAACCAGCATTTATAAAGAGATGCCGCATGGGTTTTTCCAGATGGCAGGTTACATTGACGGTGGTAAACAAGCAATTGCAGAGGTTGCAAAAGCCATTAAACATGCATTGAGGAATTGATACCGGCGTATTTAATATCGAAATCAACGATATTTCGTTAAAAAATAGAACATCTATCTAAATATCGCTAATTCTCCGGTTTATAATAGATATAATCGGCTCAATATCAATTTACTGCTATACGGGCATGCCCTTTGTTTAGTATATAAGGCCTGGGCCCGATGACCATTATCATCATTGGGTAATTTTTGCAACCAGACTGCTTTTAAGCTATGTCTGATTAAATGAATAAGGCAATACCTCTTCATTTTGAATGATTTAAAAATTAAATTTGTTTAACAGGACTTATTGATAATAAAGGCTGCTTAACAAAATAGCCAATACATATATTTTTATAAACGATGAGCAACTACGACCATCTGCTTCACAAGGTTAAATCCTTTGTACATGACTTTTACGCCGGACATAAAAATGATGCATATCTATATCATGATCCCGGGCATACGCGCGATGTGGTTAAAGCAGCACAAACTATAACCGCCTATTATGAAATTAAGGGCGAAGACCACTTCATCGTAATTACGGCGGCATGGTTCCATGATCTTGGCTATTTTACCGATCGTGCGCACCATGAAGAAAAAGGCGCAGATATGGCGGCGAAATTTTTAGCTGCGGAGCATGTGGGGGACGAAGTTATTCAAAAAGTGAGAGGTTGCATTTTAGCCACAAAGCTGCCGCAGCACCCCCTTAACCTGCTTGAAGAGATTGTGTGCGATGCCGATCTGTTTCACTTCGGCACCAAAGACTTCAGTAAAAAAAGCAAACTGCTGCTGGAAGAATACAACAATCTTCATGATCCGCCCATAAGTAAATCTACCTGGCGGGATAAAACAATAGCTATGATGGAGGCACATCATTATTTTACCGACTACGGCTTGCTATATCTTGCCCGCGATAAGGAAAATAACATCAGGAAACTAAAAGAAAAGGCTCACCACGATATTATCAAAACTGAAATGGAAGTACCCGAAAACCAGGAACAAAAACATCATAGCCGCCATTCAAAAGATGAGCGCCAGGCAAGCAAAGAACGGCCTGAAAAGGGAATCGAAACTATGTTCCGGATCAGTTCAAACAATCACTCACGGCTGAGCGATATGGCCGACAATAAGGCCCACATCCTGATCACCGTCAACTCGATTATTTTATCGGCAGTGATAAGCCTGTTGCTCAGGAAACTCGAAAACAATGAATACCTGATGTTACCTTCGTTCACCCTGCTGGCGGTGAGCCTGGCTACCATGATATTTGCCATATTGGCTACCCGGCCAACTATACCTAACGGAGTGTTTACACCCGATGATATCGCCGAAAAAAAAGTGAACCTGCTTTTCTTCGGTAATTTTTACCGGATGGATCTTGACAAGTATCGCGACGCTATGCTGAAGGTTATGGACGATCACGATTTCCTGTATGACAACTTGATTCGTGATGTGTATGCCCAGGGCGTGGTTTTGGGACGAAAATATCATTTGCTCAGGATCGCGTACAACATATTTATGTTTGGGTTGATTGTAGCTGTGGTGGCGTTTATTATCGCAACTGCCACTTCCCATCCTAACCCGCACGCCCTGTTGCCTAAAGCCACGGCGACGCTTTTTCCGGCAGGAGGGTTTTGAATGAACCGGCAAAAGAAATATTTTTTCATTATTGCCTTTGTGCTGCTTGTTATCTCAAAAAGGACGTCGGCACAAAGCGTCGATTTGCGGATACTGGAGGCGATAAATCCACAGCATCCAACATCAAAATATTGGGAATATACCAGCACTTCGGCCTACGTGTTTTCAGGAGTGGCTACGATAGCACCCTTTGTTTATGGCCTCACATCGGGCAATCGTGATGCACAGTATAAGTCTTACCAGGTTATGATAGCTATGGGACTCGACATAATTGCACAAGAAGGGTTAAAAGTTACATTTAATCGCGAACGCCCGGGTGACAAATACCCTAACCTGGTATTCCCGAGTGCACCAACGCATGGTAAATCGTTTCCTTCGGGGCACACGAGCCTGGCCTTTAATACCGCTGCCGAATTGACTATTCACTACAAAAGATGGTATATAGCGGTGCCTGCATATTTATGGGCAGGTTCGGTTGGTTATTCAAGGATGTACCTGGGCAAACATTATCCCAGCGATGTGCTTGGCGGGGCGGCAACCGGCGTCGGGACGGCGTACCTGGGTACATGGCTGAATCATAAACTATTCAAATCGTATTACAAACATGAATAAGAAGACGCTTATTATGCTATTGCTTTTCCTGGTATCGGGGCCTTTACTCAAGGCACAGGACAGTGTTGTGTACCGGATTATATTGATTGGCGATGCCGGTGAAATACATAAGGAACAATCGGCCGTGCTGGGCTTTGCAGCAAATTCGATCATCCAAAACAAAACCACCGTAATGTTCCTTGGCGATAATGTCTACCCGCGCGGTATGGGCCTTCAAGGCAGTCCTGACCAGGAAAGTACCGAAAATATTCTGCGTTCTGAATACGGGCCCATGCGGGCAAAGGGCGCGCCGGTATATTTTATTCCGGGCAATCATGATTGGGACCGCATGGGGCCGCACGGCCTCGAAAAAATCAAAAAGCAATGGCAGTACCTGGAGGAACAAAAAGACTCGCTGCTGCGTTTGGTGCCCCACAATGGCTGCCCCGATCCGTACGAGATTAAGATAAACGATCAACTTGTTGTGATTGCCTTCGACAGCGAATGGTGGTTATTCCCGTATAATAAGGCAAACCCCGGTGCAGATTGCAGCTGCCAAACCAAAGCGGATGTTACCAACCAGCTCGCCGAGTTATTTTACAGGAACAGGGACAAGATCATCCTGCTGGCGTCGCACCACCCTTTCCAAAGCTATGGCGTTCATGGAGGTGTTTTTTCGCTGGAAGATCACATTTTCCCGTTTACTGCAGTCAACAAAGATCTTTATATCCCGCTGCCTGTTTTGGGTTCGGTATACCCTTTGCTGCGTACTGTTTTTGCAAATCCCGAGGACGTTGGGCATCCCGAATACAGGGATATGATTAAAAAAGTGGATGGAGTATTTGGCAATTACCCCAACCTGGTGCATGTGGCAGGGCACGACCACGGCCTACAATTTATCAAAAACGACAAGGACCAATACCAGGTGGTTAGCGGCGCAGGCACCAAGCATGTTTATGTTAAAAAAGGCAAATATTCGCTGTTTGCCGATGCTGTACAAGGCTTTGTAACTGCCGATTTGATGAAGGATAAAAGTATGCGGTTCACCTACTACATCTACACCGAGCAAGGCGTTAAACCGGCCTTTACCTATACCAAACCTTATGTACCTGTAGCCGCTTTAAATGAGCAGCACTATAAAGACCCCGATGCTGATAGCGTTACCGTGCGCGTGCACCCGGCTTATGACAGCGTAAGTGGTTTCCACCGGGCCGTATTCGGCGAAAATTACCGTAAAGAGTGGGCCGCTAAGGTTAAGTTGCCTTACCTCAAACTCTCGAAACTACATGGCGGCCTGACACCCGAACAAAGGGGCGGCGGTATGCAAACCAAATCGCTGCGACTGATAGATGCTGATGGTAATGAATGGGTGTTGCGTACGGTTGAAAAGGATCCGTCAAAATTATTGCCGGATGAATTGCAGCAAACCTTTGCCTACACCTTGCTTGACGATGCCACCAGTGCCCAGCATCCCTTCGGTTCGCTGGTGGTGCCACCTATAGCCGAAGCATTGCACATACCCCACGCCCACCCCGTTATTGGAGTAGTTGCCCCTGACCCTAACCTGGGTGAGTATGCAAATATATTTATCAATAAGGTTTGTTTGCTGGAGGAACGGGAACCCACCGGCAAATCGGACAATACCGAAAAAATGGAGCAGGCATTGCAGGAGGATAATAACAACCGCGTGGATGGCAAAGAATTTATAAAGGCGCGCATGCTTGATGTGCTGATTGGCGATTGGGACCGGCACGAGGACCAATGGCGCTGGCAGGGAGAAAAAATCGATGGCGGTAAACTGTATACGGCTATTCCGCGCGATCGCGACCAGGCCCTATATATCAGGCAGGGGCTGGTTGAAAACCTGGCGGCACGCCGCTGGATATTGCCAACCCTGCAGGGATTCAACGGCCAGATAACGGATGTGCGTTACTCCATTTACAAAACCCGGTTTATGAACCCCTACCTGGAGTTGATTGTTAGTTATGCCGAATGGATGAAGACTGCAAATGAGGTAAGGGCAACTGTAACCGACAGCCTGTTTGAAGCCGCCTTGCGCCGGATGCCTCCCGAAATTTATAAAATACGGCATGACGAATTGCTCAAAAAGTTTAAGATGCGAAGAGATAACCTTCCGGCCGCTATGGATGAATATTACCGTTTTGCAAACCGCATCGTCGATATCAGGCTCAGTAACAAAAATGAGCAGGTTGAAATAACGGATGCGCCAAATAACGGCATGGCTATTACGGCATATAAGATCAGTAAAAAGGGTAAGCTGCAGGATACGCTGCTGAAGGCTGTTTTTGATCCTTCCATCACACAGGAGATAAGGTTATTTGTTGCCGACGGTAACGATAAAGTGGTCATCAATACAAAAAACACGGCAATCAAACTACGCATTGTTGGCGGTGATGGCGAAAAACAATACCAGGTGATCGAATCGAACAAAAAAATAAAGCTTTATGGAAAGGATAATAACAGCCATACTTTTACCGGCGACTCGACCAGGTTTGTTACCCGTTTCAGCAACGACACCGCAAATACCGCCATCCATAACACAAACCTATATGGCGTAACTATGCCGCTGGCCTCGGCTACCCTGAACCGCGACGACGGCTTTTTGCTCGGCCTGGGCTTTAAATATACCGGGCAGGGTGGCTTCCGCAAATTTCCGTACACCACAACACAGGAGCTTTTGGTTACCCATTCGTTCACCACGCAGGCTTTCAGTTTGCGGTATAATGGCGACTGGACCAAGGCCGTTGGCAGAGCCGACCTGTTGCTGCAGGCAATTGTAAAGGCACCTAATAACACCATGAACTTTTTCGGCCGGGGCAATGGCTCGGTTTACGATCAATCAAAGGATTTTGCCGAGTATTACCGGATACGATTTGATACCTACGAGTTTAACCCAGCCTTGCGCTGGCATACGGCCACGGGTTCAACTTTAAGCATCGGGCCATCGGTATATTATTATCATCTTAACCCGGATGAAAACACCGGCCGTTTCATCAACAACACCGCTGCAATCGGTTCGTACGACAGCACAACGGTTAACAAGGACAAGATTCACGCGGGTATCATTATAAATTATGTAAGCGATAAACGCGACAACAAAATATTCCCGACCTCGGGTATCTATATCAATGTAAAACTGCAGAGCTACGCAGGCTTGAACAGCGATTCCAGGTCGTTCGCGCAATTAATGCCCGAGATTGTATTTTACAGGGGTATCGGCGCCAACTCCAGGCTGGTGATTGCTGAAAGAATAGGCGGAGGTATCACCGTGGGCCAAACGGCTTTTTACCAATCGCTATTTTTGGGCGGACAAGGCAATTTGCTGGGCTTCCGCCAAAACCGCTTCGCCGGGCAGGACATGATCTTTAGTAACCTGGAAGCGAGGCTCAAACTGGGCGATGTATCCAGCTATGTTTTGCCGGGACAATTTGGATTAAGCGGGTTTTATGACGCCGGCCGGGTTTGGGACAAGCACGATCAATCCAACATTATTCACCAGGGCGTAGGCGGAGGATTTTATTTCGCGCCGGCGAGTATATTTGTATTGCAGATACAGGCGGGATATTCTAAAGAGGGCTGGTACCCTGATTTCTCGTTCCAGTATCGTTTTTGAACGGAGGTGTATTATGAAAATAGGATTAGGTTACGTTCCGGAAACACATAAGATGAATGACGTAATCGATACAAAAATATCGTTCAAACCCTTCGTTAATTATCTTGAAGCTCGTTTAAAGACGGAGAAAACATCGAAGGCAAAGTTATACGAGCTTGTGCTTGAAGCGTTTTACAGAGATCCCGCATCAACCGGCCATGTTAAAGTTGAAGAAATAGCGCAACACGCCAAATTGCTCGAGCTTATTTACACCATACTTTCTCCCTTTACTGCCGACGAAAAAGAATATTTATGGGCGCTGTCGGCGCCGGCCTCAAAATATCTGTTTTATGGTACAGATGCCTACGTATCGCTGGTCGAGAGTGAAAACTCAGCGGAAGTAGAGTCGAAATTCATTAGTGACGAACGGGAAGAAATCAAAAAGCGGTTCATGAAGTTCGTCTATAAGATGATCCTGGATAAATACTATAACCTCGATTCAATTCGTGGAGAAAGAATTATCTATTCTCATCTTGAAGCGGGCACCGGGCTAACCAGCTATTATGAGGTGAAGCCGGATATACGCTTTGTGGAAATAAATTACAAGGAACCATTACCCTCTCTCAATTGTGATAAGCCTGCGATGTATGTTCAGCATGGGCAGATGACCGAATACCTGGAAGAGGTACTCCCCTTGTCGAATTTTTATCTCGAAGGGTTTACGGTGATTACACTGGAAGATATTACCGAAGATTATGCGCTTGAGATCATTAAAAAATCACTGATCGCCCATGCTGACGATGAGGACCAGCTATTTGAACAGGTGCGCTACGGCCTTAAACTTTTGGGTGGTTGCAAAGATACGGAATTCGGAATGCTGCCCTTCCTTTCCCTCAACAATAAACTCGTATTTGACGACGTGGAATGTTCGCGAAGCGCAATGATCAATGCAGCCCGCAAGAGTAAAACAAACATGGATGCTGTTTACGATTCGGCCCGGGAATACATGCGAAATCCCGAAATGCGGATCTTCCCTTTTATTGGCGAAGAAGAAAAAAAACGGGACCCGCATGTTTATGCCCTCACAGAAATCGGCGTCAGATCGTACGCGGTACTGCCTGTTTTTTACAATCAAACCTTAGTAGGAGTGCTTGAAGTTTACTCGCGGATAGAAGATGTACATTACGAGCAGCTATTGGCCCGGGTCAACAACGCTATCCCGCTTATTGCGCAGCTGCTGCAAAACAGTATCGACAAATTTGATGCTAAAATAACCAACATTATCCGTGATAAGTTTACTGCCCTTCAGCCCGTGGTTCAATGGAAATTTAATGAAGTCGCGCTTGATTATTACCGCGATATCCACGCCGGGAATAACGACGCGGTGATTGGCACGGCATCATTTCACAATGTTTATCCATTGTATGGCATGATAGATATCCGGAATTCAACTATCGAGCGAAATCATGCGCTGGCAAAGGATGTTGATAATTTGCTCGACCTGCTTCATATCGAAGAGAAGAATATCTGCAAGCTGCTAAATGACGATAGTGCGGAGCAGGTACAAAATGAATTTGTAAAGTGGCATGCTGCGATTAGCCTGTTTCTAAATTCCGGAGATGCCGGGCTTCTGAATTTGTTTTTACAAACAGAGGCTATCCCGTACCTGCGCGCACTGTTGAATAGTAATCCGGAGGCAAATGGCCCTGTTAACAGGTTGAAAGATATACTTGAAAAGGACGGCGCCGAAATATCCGAAAACAGGGATCGCCTTGAAGAAGCCATGCAGAAAATAAATGGGGCATTGAACAAATTGTTTGCGGACGAACGAAAAGCGTTAATGGAAATCTACCCCTGCTATTTTGAGACATTCAGGACGGATGGTGTTGAGTATGATCTATATGCCGGACAATCAATCAGCCCGGCTGACGAATTTCTTCCGTATCACCTGGAGGCTTTCAGACTTTGGCAGCTGAGGTCGATGATCAGGGCCACCGGCATCGCAAAAAATGTTCTGAAAAAAAGGGACTGGCAGCTTTCAACCACCCAATTGATCTACGTAAACCCTCATCCCATCAATATTAGTTTCAGAAATGATGAACGCCATTTTGATGTGGATGGCGGCTACAACATACGATACCAGATCATAAAGAAAAGGGTTGACAAAGTTCACATCAGGGATACCGGTGAACGTTTAACGCAACCCGGAAAAATTGCCATTGTTTACTACAATGATGCCGATGCCGGGCTGTATTTGCAATACATAAAAACGCTGCAGCAGGAGCAGTTGCTGGATGACGAGATTGAAAACGTTGAACTGGAAGACCTGCAGGGCGTTTTTGGTTTAAAAGCGATAAGGGTTATGGTACTATGAGTGATAATTGAAAACAGCCAAAACGGTGTACGCCAAAAACTAACCATGTTAAATACTGTTATCATTTTATGAAAATTAGCATATTGGCAATCCTGGTAGTGCTCGGCTGCATCGGTTCCGGGCGGCATTCGGACGTTGTTCCCCAGGACGGATTAAGGATTGTTATCATTAGGCATGGCGAAAAATCAGATGCTGATAATAACCTTAGTTGCAAAGGTTTTAACCGCGCAAAGTTACTGCCGGCAGTTTTGTACAAAAAATTTGGGGTACCCAGTAAAATCTATGTTCCAACGGTTGGGACCGGAAAACGGCCGAAGCATTTGCGTATGATGCAAACTATAACCCCGTTTGCCAACAAATACCACGTACAAATCAATTCGCAATATAATGAAGATGATTATGATAATTTAGCTAACGCACTAATACATGAAAAAGGCCTGGTCATTGTCGCCTGGGAACACAACACCATCCCCCCAATCGTGTATCAGCTGGTACCCTCGGCAAATCATCTTCATTGGCGAGACAACGATTACGATTCTATCTGGATAATCTCCTATAAAAATGGCAAGCCCACGTTGTCATTTGACGCGGAGCGCCTAAATCCGAGCGATGATTGTAATCCCTGAGGATTCGCTAAAAACCACTCGAAGTTAGGCTCAGCATCAAGGGGCTTTGATGGCCTGTTTTTACTTTTATCGGCTTTCGATCCAGCACACTTTCAATTTCCGCTCCGAAAATAGCCAGGCACCGTCCTGTTTTACCATGATGTCGTAATAACGAATGCCGGCGATCATCAGCTTTTGTACGCCGTCCACAACTTTAAGGTGATAGGCCCGGCAGTAAGTAGTGCCAGTCGCTAAGTCACCGTTAAGTTTAACGGTGCTTTGCCCATTAAAATGCATGGTCGAAAGGTATTGATTCAGGTCATCGAAGACAGGACGAAGATTGTTCCTGCCAGTGATCACATACGTCGGCGCAGCTATTTTTTCATCCATATACACCTCAAAATTTGTATCCTCCGTAAAAATCGCCATTTGCCCCTCGGCGTCGCGGGTATCGGCACAATAAGTGTATTGGTCAACAAGTTCCCGGATAGCAATCCGGTCTGCAAGTTCCTGTAATCTTTGTTCAACGTTCATCGCTATTGGTTTTGGAGTTTAATTTCTGCCGGGGTATGTCCGTATTTTTGTTTGAAGGATGTATAAAAATGGGAGAGGTTTTCAAAACCCAGGTCCAGGTAAATATCACGGGGATTTTGGCTCTTTTTTTTGATGAGATAATATGCCTCGGAGAGACGCTTGTTTTTGAGCCATGTGCCGGGCGATGTCTTAAAGGTTTCTGCAAAATCACGTTTGAAACTGGTCAGGCTTCTTCCGCTGAGCCTGGCAAAGTGCTTAATAGGTGCGTTGTGATGAAAATTCTTCAGCATAAATTCCTCCAGGTTCTGTTTATGCGGATCGCTGAAATCAAAAAGAAAGGATTTCAGGTCAGGCCGCATTTCCAACAGTAATGCAATCGCTTCATTCACCTTTATAGATGCCAGCGTCGTACTCAGGTTTTTCCCCAGTTCGATGTACGGCAGCACCGAAAGGAAATAATCTTTCAAAATGCTGGTCGGCTCAAACAAAATATTCTTGCTCCCAAAATACTTCTCGTGGCAAAAAACATCATTATCCAGCGCATATTGTTGCAAACGGTCGCTGGTCAGCAATACCGAAATACATTGATAGGCCTTTTCTTTCGCGGGGACTTTTATGCTTTTGGCGAACTGATTCCTCCGGGCAAGCAGGATCTGACCCTCTTCCAATACCATTTCACCCCGCTGATGATAAATTTGCGTTTGCCCCGAAATCTGATAGGCCAAAACGTGCTCCGGCACAAATTGCTCATAGGTATGCGTTTTATCAAACGAGCAGCTATAAAGGAACGATTCTCCAAATATCCGGATCACTGGCTTCATAATTACAAATCTAATTCTTTATCGTCCATCTTCATTTGCTGTGCGGCCCAAAGTTTATTTGCCGTGGAGGCCAAATTTCATTATTCCTGAAGTCGACACGGTCCAATCTAAAGTCAATCCCCGGGCCAATCGGTTAAGGTTTGTACGCCGGGCCTTACAGCAAATAAAATTTGGGCCATACGGAAACTAAGCAGCGTTGTTTAGTTTATAAATTCGTAAAATCAAATTCAACCGCTAAATGGATATAGTAAAGTTGAGTACCGACTGGGCCAAAGCAGAAATATTTTCAGGCAAAATAGTTTGGCTGTTTAGCCTTATATTTATTGTTACGGCTATTGGTTTTTGGTATTTCGGCAAGACGGCTACGGCCAAAGCTTTTGTATGGCCGTTGTTGGTCGCAGGATTATTTTTGATCGCCGTAGGCGCAGGATTATTTTTTTCGAACCAACCGAGGATCGCCCGATTTGAAAAAGAATATCATCAAAACCCGCAAGCTTTTGTACAACAGGAGATTCAACGGACAACTGAGTCGCAAAAACAATTAACATTGGTGTTCAGGATTCTGCCTGTTATTATTATCATCGCCGCCTTAATAATATTACTATTGCCTGATTCCCCAAATTGGAGAGCGATTTGTATTACCTTGATTGCGGCAGTCGCCTTTTTAATGTTTGTTGATAGTAATACTGATTCCCGAAACGCGGCATATCATTCACTACTGGTTGCTTCAAAACATTGAGCCCTTCAATAAATTATTGGGGGCCTTTCAGCAAACAGTTTTGAGCCTTACAGAAAGCTTTATGAATATATCATTTTCCGCCGCTGTTGGTGTTGTCACCAACAGCTTTTGTGTATTGGTGCTGGACGCATCTGACGATTGACCCCCGACTAAAGACTCAGGACTCCAGGCTTAAAACATAGCTGTCCCTATCGCTTTTATATGTCGATGGGCTATGCCCATCGCCGGTATGTTACGCCCTTTCAGGGCTAGCAGTTCAACGGCAATACCTTTACAGCCCTGAAAGGGTGCAATATCGAATTGCCAATGCTTTGCCTTAATGGTGTGTTGGGCGTTTCCCCGGTTGGTAGAATCCCGATAGCTATCGGGAGGGGCCGCGCCATACACTCATACTGCGCAGGGCCTTAGCCACTTATTCGCCACCGAACACGCTGCAAACTGCCAACTCCTAAAGCAAACTGGAAAGGGCCGGTATCCGTTTCTGTCGCTAACGCGGGCATGCGGGTGCTATTTTTATACTTAGGATAGCATCGGGGCGGTAATACTGTATACCTGTCAGCGGGGCCCTAGTACGCCACTTCGTAGCCCAACGCTGCATACTAGCGCCAGATTCGGGGTATCTGCTAACCACGCCCCCCACACTTATTTACAGCCCATAATACTTTTAACCCTTTTGCTGGCGATGCTGATAATCGAGGATCACGCCCAAGTCTTTGCTTTTAATTTCTGGCCATTTATCCTCGCTCAGATCTGCCAATTTTTGACGTTGATTCGGCGACACCTCGAAAAAAAGCTCATTGATCTGACGCACACGATTTAAAAAATAACAGCCGATCAGAGGTTCTAAAATACCCGCGTCCTCCAATAGATAAACTCCACCCGCTATATGAATTGCTGTATTTTGAAACCTATCTTCCTGCAGCCCCTGGATTGGTACGATAAATAGCATTCTCGGTAATTTAAGGTAAAGAAATTTATGTTCTTGGTTACCCGTAATCCCAGCATCAACGTAGCGCGCAAAATAATGTATAAACCGGTCGGGAGTGTTCAACTCATCAATCTCATTAGGATGCCTGACATCGACACCGCACAGAAGATGAACTCTATTAAAATCCTTCAGTTTTTTTTCTCCCAGTAAATAGCGCCTCCATTCCTCTTCCAAATTTGTGAGCAACCTTCGATAAGCAGGTTCGGACTCTTCCGGTAAAAAGTCCTGCTTGACCAGTCGCCAAAGAACAGACAGTACGAAAAGATGAACTTTGTGATTGTAGTCGAACCGATCAGCACCATCATTAACAATAGGGTAAAAGACCTCTTTGGCGAAATAGGTTTCAAATCCACTAAACAGATTCTCACAATTATCACATAAAAAATAATATTTGGGGCCATCTTGTCTCCTGATATTGAGATTTTCGGCAGAACGCAAATGGCCCGAACCTGTATCTTTGATCCACTTGAAAATATATTTTGGGATTAGGTGGCTTTCCCGCAGGGATTCGGTCTGGTTACATAACTGGCATTTTCCTGTCATTTGCTTGTGGGTTGAACAAACAAGATACGGTTTTATAATAAACCCGTCGTACGCAAGTTTCACCTATGACCAACTTTTCGTCGCAGCAGAGTCTCCGGAGCGGAACCCTGCGCTGCAATATCCGGGTGGCGAAACGGCAAAAGTGTAAACCCATTACAGGACGAGACCCTAAATTTAGCATCCTAAAAAGATAAAACACATTGATTATCAAGATGTTTCGCAGTGTTCCACGGTGTTCCGCACGTGAAAAAATGGAACGATGGAACGCCTGCGCTGTTTTCAGTTTGCAGTTGGGAGTTGGCAGTTTGCAGCAATTTTGAGTGGCGTGCTCCTCGTCGTTAACCCTGGTCTACATGCTAAATACCGCTGTTTTGGGTGCGCAAAATCGGCCAATAATTTATAGTTTGGGAATTGCCTGGCCGCTAAAGGGTGTTTCCAGTGCGTTTTTAATTTGGGTGAGCCGGTGCATTGCCCTGCCGCCATCGGCATTGGTTAACATGATTTCGATGTTACGTTTCACGGCCTCTTTTACATTACCTTGTGTGGAGGCGCGATCAAGGCGAAGGGTTTCCGGCAATGTTACGGTTTCGAAATAGGTTATCAGCTCCTGTTGGGTCATCCGGCAAAGATATCAAGTCCCCTGGTATTTGGTACTTTCATCTAACAACAATTCGTTTGGCACACCCGGCTATTATCTATCCCCGTTAGTCCGGATTTATAATCCCGGACTAAATTACCGGGGATTTGTAATCCCCGCTCCCCGCACGCACCATTTATTCCAGCCAATCATTCAAAACAATTACATCCAGTATGCCGGTGTGTTCACCTGCATATTCCGCTGCCGAACTTAACACATAATCTTCGGCGCGGTAAACTATCCCTGCTTCAACCGGATTTTGGTGCGTATAATTAATCTTTTGCTCAATAAATTTGCCGCTGGTAAGCTCAATAGGATGCACGCCATCCTGCCAAAATTTATAGTCTTTTATCTTTGGATTATATTTTCCCGCATATTCAAAATGCCTTAAAACCCAATCCCCCGCTGTTCGAAGTCTGTGACTTCGAATGACTATGCGCGTAGTCTCCGACTACACCAAATGAAAAACCGCGATTCTTGAGCTGTTATCCGGGCAAGCCAAAAGCGGTGGCCCAGCGCCCCGCCCACTCAGTAGCCATGATGCATCCGGCACGCCCGACGACCTACCCATGTGCAATATGGTCAAATTGGAGTCTTGAGCCAGGACAACGCAAAATTTACGTAAGACGTACGACTCAAGACTATCGACTTGCGCCTAATTTAAGCATTTAAGATGATGGATTTGGTGACAGTGTTTTGTCAGTACTTTTCGCTTTTTTTGTGGTGGTAGTCGGGCATAAAACGGCCATAACAGCCCGGAAATGCACTTTTTACTGAAGTTTATTCATTGCAAACTGTTCCACCCTGTTCACACTGTTTCACTGTGAACAGCGGCGGCTTTTTCGGAATTTTTGGCTAAAATTAAAAAGCCGCTCTACTTTCGTAAAGCGGCCTTTGTAGCCCGTAGGGGAATCGAACCCCTGTTTCAAGAATGAAAATCTTACGTCCTAACCCCTAGACGAACGGGCCTTATTTTGAGTCTGGGTCTTATTTATAAATCCAAAGCATGTTTAAACTCCGGAAATAACGCTTTTAACCCAAAGCCTCCCCTTATTTTGGGATTGCAAAGATAAACGTTTACCGTGAAAATTAAAATAAAAAATAATTTTTTTCAAGAGGAGTCCGGGAGTAAGGGAGTTCGGAAGTCCGAAAGAAGCTGTAGGAGTCCGAAAGTCGGGAAGTCGGAAAGTCCGAAAGAAGCTGCGGAGGCGGAATATTGGGCCTGGAAACTGGCGTGGATCGACGAATTCCATCTTCCGGTCTTTCGGTCTTTCGGTCTTTCGGACTTTCCGACTTTTTACATTCCTCAAACAAAATGAGCGTGTACACATTATCATATATAACAATATCCAGTTACCTTTATACTACGAAACTTTACCCATTTTATGAAAGCTACATGGAACAACCAGGTAATTGCTGAAAGCAATGATACCGTTGTGGTTGAAAACAATCATTATTTCCCGATCAACAGTGTGAAAGCCGAATACCTGAAGCCTTCGCCCACACATACCACCTGCCCCTGGAAAGGCCTGGCATCGTATTATACACTTGATGTAGATGGCCAGCAAAACCTGGATGCAGCCTGGTATTACCCCGACCCTAAGCCGGCCGCAGCAAACATTACAGATCATGTTGCGTTTTGGAAGGGTGTAAAAGTTACCGCATAATATGAAACAATACGACGCCATTGTGATAGGCTCGGGGCAGGCGGGCGGGCCACTGGCTAAAAAGCTGGCACTCTCCGGCAAAAAAACCGCGCTTATTGAAAAGCGATGGATTGGCGGCACCTGTATTAATGACGGGTGTACCCCCACCAAAACCATGGTGGCGTCGGCAAAAATGGCTTATATGGCAGGCAATAGTCAGCACCTCGGCGTCAAAATAAAGGGCTTCTCGGTTGATCTGCCTAAAATAAAAAAACGCAAGAATGATATTATCCACCAATTCAGGAATGGCAGTCAAAAAGGGTTGGAAGCCACCAAAAACCTGGATGTGATATTTGGCGAGGCCACTTTTTCCGGCGATAAAACCATTCTGGTAAAACTGAACAGCGGCCGCGAAAAGGAATTTAAAGCCGACCTGTTTTTCATCAATACCGGTGCAAAGCCCGCCGTTCCGGAGATTGAGGGACTGGCAGATGTTGGCTATTTAAACTCCACCACTATTATGGACCTCAATGAGGTACCTGAGCATCTGCTGATCATTGGCGGTAATTATATAGGGCTGGAGTTTGGGCAAATGTTCAGGCGGTTCGGCAGCAAGGTTACCGTGGTGGAGCGGTCGGGCAGGATCGTTTCGCGCGAGGACGAGGACGTTTCTGCGGAGCTCACCAAAATACTGGAAGCTGAGCGGATTACGTTTTATACCAACGCCACCACCACGTCCATCAAACAAAAAAAGGCCGGTAAAATAACCGCAACGATTAAGGCGGGCGATAAGGAAGAAAAAATAAAATGCTCGCACGTGTTGATAGCTGTTGGCCGCACACCGCAAACAGCGACACTGAACCTGGGAAAAACAGGTGTGGAGATTGATGAACACGGCTTTGTTAAAGTCGACAATAAGCTGGAGACTACTGCGAAAGGTATTTATGCCCTGGGCGATGTAAAGGGAGGCCCTGCGTTTACGCATATCAGCTATAACGATTACACCATTGTTTACCGGAACCTGGTTAAAGGCGACGACCTTACTACCGATAACCGCCCGGTGCCGTACTGCATGTTTACGGACCCTCAGTTGGGCTGCATCGGCTTAAATGAAACCGAAGCTAAAAAACGAAAGATAAACTACAAAGTGGCCAAATTACCCATGGCCTATGTGGCCCGCGCCATTGAAACTGGCGATACCCGGGGCTTTATGAAAGCCATTGTGGACCCGGATACGAAACAAATACTGGGCGCCACCATTTTAGGCGCCGAAGGCGGCGAAACCATGACCATACTGCAAATGGCCATGGCGGGCGGAATTACTTATGAGCAGATCCGCTGGTTTATATTTGCCCACCCGCTTTACGCCGAATCATTAAATAACCTGTTCATGGCAATGGACACCTAGACCCCTGTTATGATAAAGGTACATCATCTGAGCAAACACTTTGGCAAAGTAAAGGCCGTAGATGATATTTCTTTTGAAGTAAAGGAGCACGAGAACCTGATATTGCTGGGCACCAGCGGCTGCGGCAAAACCACTACCCTTAAAATGATCAACCGCCTGATTGAACCTTCAGGAGGCGAAATTGCTATCGACGGAAAAAATATTTTTGAACAATCGCCCGAGGTTTTGCGGCGGGGCATTGGTTATGTATTGCAAAACAATGGCCTGTTTCCGCATTATACCGTGGCCGAAAATATTGCCATTGTACCCAGGCTGCTCAAATGGGACGAAAAACGCATTAAAAATCGCATCAGCGAATTACTGGAAAAACTACACCTTTCAACCGACTACCTCCACGTTTACCCCAACGAATTAAGCGGAGGTCAGCAGCAGCGGGTGGGTTTGGCCAGGGCCCTGGTTGCCGATCCGGCGGTATTGCTTATGGATGAACCATTCGGTGCGCTGGATAACGTTACCCGCTCCAAAATACATGCAGAGTTTAAGGCTCTTGATGAGTTGAAACGCAAAACCATCATCATGGTAACCCACGATGTGCAGGAAGCCTTTGAACTGGGCGACCGCATCTGCCTGATGGATAAGGGCAAAATAGTACAAAACGGCACGCCTGAAGAGTTGCTCTTCAAACCAAAAAATCAGTTTGTTAAAGGGTTTTTGCAGGAGCAACGGCTGCAACTGGAGTTTAAATCGATAAAGGCCCCCCAACCCCCTGAAGGGGGAGCTTTTGAATTGCGCGGTGCAACGCTGTCGACCGATATCAGTTTGTGGTCGGTTTTGGAACAGCTGAACTTTACACCGGACGAAAGCCTTGTTATCCGCGATCGGCATGGCAAAAAGACCGGAACGCTTGGTTTCGAGGAGCTGATGTCGGCATTCTATCAATATAAAAAACAACAGGCGCATGAATGAGCAGCAACAAAGTTTATGGGATTTTATGCGCCAGCAGTCGGATAAGTTGCTGGAGCAAACAATTCAGCACATCGGGCTTACGTTTATTTCGCTGTTCATCGCTGTAATTGTCGGTTTGCCTTTGGGCATTTTTATTAGTCGCAGGCGGCAATTTTCAGGGGCGGTATTGGGCGTTGCTGGTGTGTTGCAAACCATCCCGAGCATTGCTTTATTGGGTTTTATGATCCCGGTTTTAGGCATCGGTCCAAAGCCTGCCATTGCTGCTTTGTTGTTGTATGCGCTGCTGCCCATTATCCGCAATACCTTTACCGGCATTACCGGGGTTGATGCGGCCGTTAAGGAGGCTGCAGTGGCTATGGGCATGAGCAAATGGCAGGTGCTTTTTAAGGTTGAATTGCCGCTGGCTATGCCGGTGATTTTTGCCGGTATCCGCACCGCTACGGTAATAACGGTGGGCGTGGCTACGCTGGCCTCGTATATAGCGGCAGGTGGCTTGGGTGAATTTATTTTCGGAGGCATCTCCCTTAATAATACCAATATGATATTAGCAGGGGCCATACCGGCAGCCATGCTCGCCATCCTGTTTGATTTTTTGCTGTCGCGACTACAAAAGCTCGATATTAAAAAACTAAAAACGGCGACTAAAACACTACCGGCGCTGCTCGTGGTGTGCTCGTTTTTTTATTTTATCCCCTCCGCTTATGCAACCAAACTAAAGGCCGGCTTTACACCCGAGTTTATGGGCCGGCACGATGGTAACCTGGGCCTGCAAAGCAAATATGGCTTAAAAATAAGCACCGTAGTTATCAGCGACGCGGTAATGTATAAGGCTGCGTTTGAAAAGCAGTTGGATGTTATCAGCGGGTACTCTACCGATGGACGGCTTAAAGCTTATAACCTGGTTGTGTTAAAAGACGATAAAGGGATCTTCCCGCCGTATTATGCTGCACCTATTGTGCGAGAAAGTTCACTAAAAAAGTTTGCAGAATTAGAAAAAATACTAAATTTGTTAGCTAATAAAATAAATGACAGCGTAATGACTGCCTTGAACTACAAGACTGATTATCTTCACCAAACACCCGAAAAGGTGGCGAAAGATTTCCTGGTTGCACAGGGATTGTGGAAATCGCCGCGAAACGGGAATGAGGGAGTGGTACGCATCGGGTCGAAAATATTTGGGGAGCAATACATTTTGGCAAATATTTACAGTATGCTGATAAAGGGTAACAGCGATTATGGCGTGTCTACAAAAACCGGCTTAGGGGGTACCAAAATTTGTTTTGATGCACTTGCCAACGACCAGATTGATTTTTACCCGGAATACACTGGCACTGGCTTGCTGGCCATTTTGCAGCCTCAGGCCAAAACCGTTGATTCGGTAACCGGCAACCGCGAAGCCACCTACAATTATGTAAAAGCCGGCTTCGAGCAGAAATATGATATAAAGTGGTTAAAACCAATTGGCTTTAATAATGCGTATGCTTTAATGATGCGCAGGCAACAAGCCGATAAACTAAAAATTAAAACAATTTCCGACTTAAAAAGGTATTTGGAAAACAGGTAATCTAATGGAAACAGCAGAACAGGCAATTTCTACTGATATTGCGGCGTGTTATATCAAGGTACGCCAACGCACCGAACAGATTTGCAGTCCGCTGCAAACTGAGGATTATGTGGTGCAGCCCGTAGTGGATGTTAGTCCGCCCAAATGGCACATCGGGCATACCACCTGGTTTTTCGAAACCTTTATCCTGGTGCCTTACTTTATGGGCTACCAGGAATACAACCCCGAATACAATTACGTTTTTAACAGCTATTACGAAACGGTTGGTAACCGGGTGATCCGCACAGACAGGGGCAACCTGAGCCGCCCAACAGTTATCGAGATTTACCGCTACCGCGAATATGTGGACAATGCCATGCAGAAATTCCTTTGCGGCGAAATTGCCGACGACGTAAGGGATCTGGTAATTTTAGGTTTAAACCACGAAGAGCAGCACCAGGAACTGTTATACACCGACATTAAATACATTTTGGGCCACAACCCCCTTTTCTCGGCTTATTCAAAAGATTATGTATCGCCAAAGGTAAAATGGGTTGATAGCGGCGAATTTATTAAAATGAATGAAGGTGTTTATGAGATAGGTTTTAATGGTGATGGCTTTTGTTTTGATAATGAGTTAAACCGCCATAAAGTTTACCTGAATATTTTCGAAATTAGCCCCAACCTGGTTACCAATGCCGAATACCTGGAGTTTATGAATGCCGGCGGCTATCACGATTTCAGGCACTGGCATGCCGAAGGCTGGGATTGGGTAAAAAACAATAAAGTAGTTTCGCCAATGTACTGGCATGTTATTGATGAGGAATGGTATCAGTACTCCTACCACGGCTTAGCGCCCTTGAATGAGCGCGATCCGGTATGCCATATCAGCTATTTCGAGGCTTATGCTTATGCGGCCTGGAAAGGCTTAAGGCTGCCTACCGAATTTGAGTGGGAAGCCGCGGCAAACCGTTTTACCTGGGGTAAAAGCTGGGAATGGACCGAGAGCAGTTATCTGCCCTACCCAGGCTTCGCTAAAGCGCCGGGCGCAATAGGCGAATACAACGGCAAATTTATGGTGAACCAAAAAGTTTTACGCGGCGCATCCGAAGTTACCCCGCCGGGGCATAGCCGTATTACTTACCGCAATTTTTTTCAAACCAATTTACGATGGCAATTTACCGGTATAAGGCTGGCTAAATAAAAAACTACCATTAAAATGAAAAACATGGATTTTATGCAAGCCACACCGGTGGCAACCAGGATAAACCAGTCTGCGCAACCAGCAGCCGGCCAGTTTTATACCGATGTAATAACGGGACTAAACGCAACGCCCAAATATTTGAATTCAAAATATTTTTATGACGCCGTTGGCGATAAGCTTTTCCAGGATTTGATGAACTGCGAAGAGTATTACCCCACCAATTGCGAACTGGAAATATTTTCGGATAAAACAGCCGATATCTGCAAGGCTATAATAGGCGATGGCGACGCTTTCGACCTGATTGAATTAGGCGCGGGTGATGCCACTAAATCATCATACCTGCTTGGTTATTTATTGGATCACAATGCCGATTTTACCTATCTGCCAATTGACATCTCCGAAAATGTAATCTCCTACCTCAATATAACCCTGCCGGTTACACTGCCGGGTTTGCAATTGAAGGGGCTAAATGGCGAGTACTTTGATATGCTGAAAAAAGCGGCGGCAATTTCGGATAAGCGCAAGGTGGTGATGTTTTTGGGCTCCAACATCGGCAACATGCAGGCTGATGAAGCTGAGGGCTTTTGTCGCGAACTTCGCGAACATTTATCAGACGGCGATATGCTGCTGATTGGCTTCGATCTTAAAAAAAATCCAAAAACAATATTGGCCGCTTATAACGATAAAGACGGTATAACCAGGAGATTTAACCTTAACCTGCTTGATCGTATCAACCGCGAGCTGGGCGGCAATTTCGATAGCAGTAAATTTGAACATTATCCCACCTACGATCCCGAAACAGGCGCCTGTAAAAGCTACTTGATAAGCACCTGCAACCAGGAAGTAAAAATAGGGGCCGAAACGATAAGCTTTTCAAAGGACGAATATGTTTATATGGAGATCTCGCAAAAGTTCACGATCGATCAAATTGACGAAATGGCTTTAAATTCATCCTTTAAAGCAGCACATCATTTTTTCGACGGTAAAAAATGGTTTACAGATGCTATTTGGATTGCCGGGTAAATCCCGACGCCGTCGATAGATTTCCCTAGGTACTACAAAGCCGCTTTACGAAAATAGAGCGGCTTTTTAATTTTAGCCAAAAATTCCAAAAAAACGCAGCTGTTCACACTAAAATGGAGGAACAGGGTGGAACAGTTTGCGGTGAATAAATTTCACCGAAAAGTGCCATTACAGCCTTGAATGACCATTTTTTAACCAAAACCCATCGCAAAAAAACCGAAAAGTACTGACAAAACACTGTCACCAAATTCATCATTTTTAATGCCGAAATTAGCAGGCAGTCATGTAGAGACGCAATATTTTGCGTCTCTGAAGGTCCAAAGCCAAGACACGCTTCTCATAAATGCATCCGGAGACGCAATATTTCGCGTTTCTGAAGGTCCAAAGCCAAGACGCGTTTTTCATAAATACATCCGGAGACGCAAAATATTGCGTCTCTACCTTCATCGCCAGCAAGGTCTCAGACTAAAGACGAAGACTTTCGACTAAAGAATAATACCGTTCACCCATTCACCAACTCAATAACCCAATAACCCAATAATTCAATAACTCAATCCCTCACCCATTCACCAACTCACCCATTCACCAACTCACCAACTCACTAATTCACTAACTCACTAATTCACTAACTCACCAACTCATGCTATTTACCCGACCACCCGAAATAGAGGCCATCCGGCAGGAAACCCGGCCCAAACTTCCCGAAGACTTTGAAGATTTTGACGAATTTGACGACTTGCTTGATGAGTCAGAAGAAGAAGAACAGCCTAACGACGACTATATCGACCCCAATGTAGGCTTTATCATAAAGCCCGGCGAAACATGGCTGCAAAACGGGGCCGAAACGCCCCCGGCCCAAATGCTGTTTGGCGGCTTCTGGTTCCAGGATGAACTTTGCATCCTGTTTGCCGATACCAATGCAGGCAAGTCCATCCTCGCCGTACAAATCGGCAATGCCATTAGTCGCGGGCAGGCAGTGGGTCCGTTTGAGATGAATGGTCCGGCCGAAACCGTGCTTTATTTTGATTTCGAACTAAGCACCAGCCAGTTCCGCAAACGCTATATGGGCGATAGTGCCGATGGTGCAGGCGCATTTAACGAAAAGTTTTTGCGTGCCGTCATAAATCCATCGTCAAACAAGGCCCGCAAATTCAGCAGTTACGTGGAGTATATTGGTAACGAGATCGAAAACGCCCTCGTCAGCACCGGGGCCAGGGTGCTTATCATCGATAACCTCACCTGCCTGCGCTTCGGCACACACGCCGCATCGGGCGCCTTAAACCTGGTACATTTTCTGCAGGGCATAAAAGATGCCTACCAGCTATCCATACTGGTGCTGGCGCATACGCCCAAACGCAGCCTCAGCAAACCGCTCACCCGCAACGATCTCCTCGGCAGCAAAATGCTCATCAACTTTTGCGACAGTGCCTTCGCCATTGGCGAAAGCCAGTTGCCGCCGCCTGCCGAAGGTAGCGGACCGCTGCGCTATCTCAAACAAATAAAACAGCGCAGCACCCACGAGGTTTACGGTGCCGCCAATGTATGCCTGTGCAGCATCGTAAAAGCCGACGGCTTTTTGCAGTTTAAGTTTGATGGCGCCGCCCACGAGGCCGAACATCTGTCGCGACAAACCGAACAATATCGCAAAATTTCCGACACCTGCATCGCCGAACTCAGCCAGCAGGGTCTCTCCGTCCGTCAGGTAGCCGAAAAATTAGGCATCGGCCCCACCACCGTCTTCCGCGCGCTCAAACGCCTGGGTTAATGTGCAGATGTGCGAATATGCAGATGTGCGGATGGAAAGCTTCCGGCGAAAACCACCGTCATGGCGAGGAACGAAGCCATCTCTACACCTGCAAATCAACATCCGGCGGGCTAAGAGGGCATGTAAAGCCGCATGCCATTCCGTCCCACCCAACACCCGCCGTCATGGCGAGGAACAGCCTGTCCCGATTTCTTCGGGAAAGCCATCTCTACACCTGCAAATCAATATCCGGCGGGCTAAGGGGGGCATGTAATGCCGCATTCCGTTCCACCCAAAAACCAACCGTCATGGCGAGGAACGAAGCCATCTCTACACCTGCAAATCAACATCCGGCGGGCAATGGTGGGATTTAAAGCCGCGCGCTAATAAAACGCCATGCCAATCCATTCAATCAAATGCAGCCCTATTCGTTAATCAAATCCTCATACAAATCCCTCCATTCGGGATTCAATGAGTTAATCAAACTAATTTTACGCTTCCGACTCCCACCCTGAATTGTTTTTTCGGCGTTAATCGCCTCTTCAATTCTTGGATAAAAGAAATAGTAAACCAATTTATTACAATTATACCTTGCCGTAAAGCTGTTTGGATAATACTTGTTCTTATGCTGCCAAACGCGACCGGTTATATCCGATGTAACACCCGTATATAACACAGTATGCAATTTGTTCGTCATGATATAAACACAACCTCCCTGGCCTCTTGGAATCATTATGCAAGATAACAATAGCACTTAAAATAAAACACAGGCGCGCCGTTAAACCTCAAACCACAGGTCAATGACTTGCAGACGTAGAGATGGCTTCGTTCCTCGCCATGACGATTTAAAAGGCGCACACCCCCCAATACCCAATCAACCCCAACACCATGACCAACGAATTCACCACCTACTGCACCCATTACTACCACCTCACAACACAGCTGGAAGAGCACAACCAACACTTCCAAACCCTGCTCGACAGCGCCCCACCCTATACCGGACAGGCCTACCTAACCGAGCTGGATGCCATCATCAGCCATAACCGCAAGGTACACGCCGCTAAGGCCAAAGTGGACAAAACATACAAAGAATGGAAAGAGACCGCGCAAACCATCCTGAAGATTATGGAGTATTTTGAAATGCCACCCCGCACCTGGCTCACCGGTATAATACCCGGCGAACTCAAGTACGAAGTTTGGGCCAACGAAAAGGGCGACGTCTTTATCGGCAAAGTCCGCGACCTGCAACCCCCGGTGCATAACCCTAACGTCATCGAAATTAAATGCGCAATGGGTAAAAAGGGTAAATGATGAGCAGGCACAACCACCTATATCGTCTGAAAGGGACGGTATCCCCCACCATACATGGGCAGCCTTGCGGCAGTGACGCCAAATAACTTCGCTTGCAAAAATCCAATTTTTTTGGTGTACTTTCGTTGTTTGCCGCCTAAGCGTCAGTCATGAGTATAACAACCCATCATTTATTGGAAAAAGGTTATTTTACCGACGAACTTCCCCCACCTTTTCACACTCAGGATATCGCAACTCATCAGGCGGCTATTAAGAATCATTTTGCAACTTTCAGCAAAGCCGACCGTGATAAGATCAACGAAACATTGCCGGTATTATTCTCGACACCTAAGACGGGCATTTACCGCCGGATGATGGCGCTTCCAAATCCTATTCACCAGTTACCGCTTTCAGAACTCATCGCAAGCCATTGGGAAGAAATCCGAACATACTGGAAAAGTGCCGGGTTATCGGCCAGCACACCTATTTTCAAGATCAAAGACAAGCGAGCGATAATTCAAATCTCAAAATACCAGGCGTTCAAAGAAAAATGTATTTCTGTTTCTTATGACCGTTCTTATGAGTTAAAAGCCGATGTGTCAAAGTATTTTCCTTCTATCTATACACATTCGATACCATGGGCTTTGCATACAAAAGCTGTCGCCAAATCCAAATCGGGACGCGAAGTTAAGTCACTTGGTAATATGTTAGATAAGGCGGTCCGCTCCGGGCAAAGTGGTCAAACCAAAGGTATCCCTATTGGCACTGACACCTCACGAATCATTGCAGAGATCGTCGGTACAGGTTTAGACATCGACCTTATCGCAGCTTTTAAAAAAGACGGCATTAACTATATGGGGTACCGCTTTATCGATGACTACCAACTTTATTTTCACTCAGCTGCGGACGCGGAAAAAGCGTTGAAGATACTTCACAAAGTGCTCAATAATTATAGTCTTGATCTAAACGACGAAAAGACGATCATCAACAGTGCGCCCTATAAACTAGATAACGACTGGAGTTATCTATTAAATAGCTGCCCGCTACGTGATAAAGAAGAAAGTATCCAGGCGCATGACCTGATCACTTATGTTAATTTGGTCATCGATATGGCGATTAAGCACCCCGCTGACTATGTAATCAAATATGGCATTAAAAGATTATTGAAAACCGAAATATTCCCGGACAACTGGTCTCTGCTTGAAGCGCTAATCTTAAAACTTGGGACTTATGAACCAGCCGCTTTGCCCTCGGTGGCTGTATTTCTGCTACAGAACAAACTGGAGGTTAACAAAGACCGTATTAAAAACTTTGTCCAAAACCTTTTACAACAACGCATTAGTCGTGGCCATCATTTCGAGGTCGCTTGGTCGCTTTGGATCGCGAAGCAATTCCATATTGAAATTCCTAAAGACTTGGCACAGCAAATTATCGACAGTCGGGATGTAATTTCGATTCTCATCCTGCTGGATATGCAAGACAATTCGTTGGTTAGTTTTGATCTCGATTTAAAAGACCTTAAATCCGAATTCACTGAGGAGAACCTTTATAACGAATTGTGGCTATTGATCTATGAAGCCACTCACAAAAAATGGATTAGTTCGACGGCGGTGAGCGACTCTTTCTATTTCCAAAAATTAAATGCGCTAAAAGTCAGCTTTTACGATACTGATGCCGAGTTAGAGATCGGCGAAACAAATGTTATGGATTCGATTTCTGAAAAGGAATTCGCAGGATTGAAATTTCATACCAGATCAAAAACCCAAAAATTCAAAAAAAGCGGACGCAAAGTTAAAGTCGGGTCCGACTATTAACCGAATGTGCGCCGATGATTTAGCTGCCGCAAGCCTCCCGGCTTGTGGTCAGCATGCTAAGTAGCCATTAGACAGGTTAAACATGCGATTTTTTTTTAATAACAAGCATTAACACTGTTAATTACCTTTCAGTGGGCCATAAGCCGGGAGGCTGCGGCAGCGAGGGATTCGAATCCTTAACTCGCGACTGAATGGGCGGTAAAATTATAGAGTTAGTTTTGATAAATCGAAAGGGTGAGAAATTACAGATATTGGACATTGCTCGGTGATTTGAGCGAAAAATCCTTTTAAGAAAAAACTGATAAACGATATCGAATAAATTAATAAGTTTGCATTTTATCCACCAGTTTATGTTAAGTGAAACCGACCTTATTACGCTGAGCCAAAGCCCGTCTATTGTAGCTTTAGACGCGCTGCAACAACGGATCAGGGATCTCAACGTTCCCTCATCTGAATTACTCGATCTTACCCGTGAAATGTACACCGTGGGTAGCAAATCTCATCTTAATTCACTCAACCCGATGCTACGCGAGGAATTGGGCATTCAGTTAACTTTCCAAACCGAAGGCTTCCCAGAAAAGCGTAAAGCTTATACCGAAAAGAAAAATAAGTACCTGAGTGTTGGAAAAAGCTTTGCGGCCGTAAGTTTTCTTTTTGACCTTCTAAATGAAAGGTTTACCGATCTGGATATTTTACTGATGCATGAATTGCTTATGGATGACGGACAATACCGCGACGGTCCCGCTACCATAAAAATTTCGGATAATGAGACAAAAGTGTTCGCTGCCGATCAATTGAAAGAAAAAGTGGAAGTTGTAGTCGAATGGTTCCGTGAGCATGCATACGGTAACAGAGAAATATCGCGGGTAGTTGTTAGCGCTTTATTCCATTATTATTTTATGGCAATTCACCCGTTTAATGATGGTAATGGCCGGGTCGCCCGTATTTTTTTGAACTTGATTTTACTACAGTCGGGCTATTTCCCCGTTATTATTCCTGACCTGCGCCGAATTGAATATTATCATGCCCTTATAGATGCCGACAACGGTAAATTCACACCCTTGGTTAATTTCATCGCCGGTCTTGTCCAGGAAAAGCAATCGGAGTATCTGCGATTGACCGAAGAACTTGCCAACATGCGATATAACATCGAATGCTTGGTGTTGACGGAGGACGGCAATACGACAATGATCGCAAGCCTCTTGCAATTCTCTGGCTTCGACATGGATAAGACTTTCGTAGAGTCTTATGACGGCAAAGATAATATTGCAGCCGCTGCCTTCCTCGCCCGGAAAACAAAAGAAAAAAGGCCAAATTTAAAGCACATCATATTTCATCGAGATAGGGATTGTTATCAGTATCAAACCTTAATTCAAAATCTTTCTAAGATAGTTCGGAATAATGGTTTGGAGTCTCTTTCGACGATATTTATCACGGACGGTTACGATATGGAAAGTTATTTCCTCAATGCTCGGCATATTCACTCGGTATTCCCGGCGGTAAGTGAAGCGAGGGCAACTGAACTGATAGAGCACGCCACTATTGATTGTGAAGAGAAATCCAAAAAGAAATTGCGTATCGCATTGGCAGATGATCAAAAGTTTAAGCAATTGCCCGATCCTGAAGATGTTGCGGCGAAGATTAACGATATATACGATAAAAATCCCTCCTTCTATCGTTATGGCAAAGGTGTACTTTGGCGGCTCGAAGAGTTGTTGACAGCAGAATTGGGCGAAAACGATAAGATAAGCCTTAATAAACAGAGTCCGTTTATAGAGATTGACCCTTTGAAAAAGGCTTTGCGTAATTTATAAGTGTATTTTCCCCTCGCTCCCGCAAGCAATTTTTCGCTGCCGCAAGCCTCCCGGCTTGTGGCCCGTTTGCTAAGTAACCATTAGTTGGGTTAAACATGTAATATTTTTTTGAATATTGGGCATAAGCACTGTTTATTACCTGTCAGCGGGCCACAAGCCGGGAGGCTCGCGGCAGCAAGGAGTGCACGAGTGGCTTTTGCGCTTGGTGCGTTTGCGCGTCATAATCGCACCTTTGTAGAAAAAACACAACAAAAACATTAGAAATTTTGAAACAAATATTTAAATAAATTGTAACTATAATTTAAATCAGTTTAAAAAAAGAAATATTATGGGTATTAAGCCAGGACCAAAAAAAATTGCCGAATCCACTGGAAAACCAGACCGGCGTCAACGAGATAATAAAGAAACACCAGGTAACACGCCGTCACTGAAACCGCACATACATAAGAAAGGAAAATAAGTTAATTAAACTTGTTTTGCGCTATTCTTCCCGCAGGCTCCGTCAAAAACAACCCTGCGCCGCGTGCTTATTTGAAGAAGAAAGTTCCTGCAATCAGCCCCCCTAAAACAGCACCTTCGTTTCCAAATGCTCCGGCTCGCCTGCCGCCTGCCAGCGGGTTTTTATAATTTTAATACGCCATTGCCCATCTGTTTTCACCAGGTAATATTCGTACGGACCCATCGCACCAACCCATGCCTTTTGATGGTCGAGCGAAAAAATGGGGATGGAAAACGACATTTGGGTGTATCTTTGTGCGGTGTTCTCGCTTTTAACATAAGCGTCTTTACCCATCAGTTTAATGGAATCGATTTTGCCGGTCTGTAAAATAAAATTCCGACTGTGCCGGTTTTGCCATGCAAAAAATGCCGAATCATCCCGGCTAAAAATAGCACCAATCATTTCCTTATAGTCGATGGTGCCGGGCGGCCGCATTTCCGTAGTAGTATCGCTCCTGGCCGGTTCGTTAAAACCTACGTCAATATGCCAAAGCTCCTTCATTAAGCGCAGCGACCAGTTTGGTTTCCAACGGGTGGTATCAATGCGGCGCTGTTTTATAACCGTGTTTAGCACATCATAAACTTCCTGCGGTTTCACCGTTACAAAAGCCGTATGTTTTTTAGCTGCGGTGCCATATACCGGCAAACATTCAAACCGGGTACTGTCCCAACGGGCAATATGCATTTGCCAGCTTCTACTGCAAAACAAATAGTCTTTAATTCCCTCAAGCATCCAGTTATTGATTATGATGATGGTGCTGTTAGGTTTATAGGCTAATTCATAAAAAGGGGAGCAGACGTCCTGTATCCCGGAATAGCTTATTTTTCCGCTTATCCTGTCAACAAGGGCAATAGTTAAACAACTCGACCCGCAGCCCCACTCCACCAGCGTATAATGCCCGCCGAAATTAATTCCCTTGGTTTTGCATTGGGTTTTTATCTGGGTGCGGAATAAGCGTGCTGGCGGATCAGTTTTAAAATCCGGTGCTGCAAGTTTGCCTTTATAAACGCTTGCTTTAAAATCCGAAAATTTATAGGGCATGGTATATTTTTTAAAAACGCCATAGTTTTCATAATATCCTGCTTTATGGACGTTCCCTAAAATCAAGTATTTCCGGTCTTCATACAAAGTGTCTCCCTGGCTTATATGATGCTTTAATGGTTTACCTTTCACAATAAAATCAATGTTCATTGTGTCGGTTGGGTGGATTAAAAAGTTCCCGAATTTGTATATGGTATCTTTGTTATGGCCTTGCGCTAAAGTGTTTCCGGCAAAACAAATTACACACGCAAACGCAAACAGCAAAGGGGTAAATATTTTTTTCATTGATGATAAAGATAAGGCCGGTTGGAGGCATCCGTATGCCGGTTTGAAAAATAAAATTTACAGGTTACGCAGGTTTTTTGCCCACCACAAACTGCTAATTGAATGTAATTATTTTTCCAGGTTGTTAACTTTTTGAGGTTTTATGCGTCAGACAGAATAATTACAGATTAATAAATTATTTTAGTCGCATCATCGTTAACAGCATACATGAAAAAAATTCTTTTCCCGCTACTGTCATTTATATTATTGGGCGCAGCGTTTGCGCAGGCGCAAAATACGGTAAGCCATTCGGCTATATCATTCAAGTTTAAAAATCTGGGCGTGTACGCCACCGGTACCATAGGCGGTCTGCAGGCAACCGTGCATTTTAACCCGGCTAATATGGCCCAGGCAACTATTGATGCCTCGGTAGATGTAGCCACCATAAATACCGACAATTCGCTGCGCGACGATCATTTAAAAAGCGATGAATTTTTAGATGTGGCGCGTTATGCCAAAATCCTGATCAAATCGGTTGCCATCGTACATAAAAGCGGCGATAAATATACCGGTCAGTTTAACCTCACCATTAAAAACAAAACCAAGCTAGTGCAAATACCATTTACCTATAGCACAAAAGGTGATTTGCAAACATTTAACGGAAGCTTAAAAATAAACCGCCTCGATTACGGCATCGGCGGCAGCAGTTTAACCTTATCCGATGAAATAACTATTTCCATCGAGGCGGAACTCAGGGATTAAGCAGGACGGGCGCTTGCCATTAATTTATCGCTCGATCCCTACCTTGAATTAAAATTTACCTATAAAATTTGTTGTAATGACGAAGCATTTTTGTCAGCAGAAAAGCTTCGGCAAAAATCCGGAAAAACAGCAGGCCCGTGTGGTGGGTTGGGGCATAGGAACTTTTTGCATGCAGGGTAGAAAAGCGACAGGGTAAATCGGCAAAAAGATTCCAGCCCAGCGGCTGTTTTTCCGGATTGTGCGGCAAAGGCCCCGTGCGGCAAAGAAGCATTTCTGATGACTTGATTTTTTTGGTCCTTTTTGTATCAAGACAAAAAGGACTAGCCCCCGCGGCAATTGAGCGGACCGGCGTCTTATTCTGAGTCAAATAATATAGGGAATTGCTTTTTCATGGGCATCTGCGGGCGTGCTTTTTTTCTCTCCGTATTTTCTCTCTAAAAGGTAACACCTTCTTTATTAAAATATAACAAATCTCCGTTCGCGAATAACTAATTTTACAAGTATGAAATTCAGGATACTTGTATTAATTAACGCTGCTGCGGTAGCTATCACCCTTTCGGCGGTAAATTATTATTTTCAGCATAGCTGGTATTATGTTGCCATCACCTTCCTGGCCACCATCGCCACCAGCTTTATTGTTTTTTATTACCTCATCGAAAAATATGTTTACTCCAAAATCAAGATCATTTACAAACTCATTCACAACCTGAAACTTGGCCGCGATCTGCGCGACGCCCTCGGCGAGCACATCAGCTCCGACCCGATTAACGACGTGGAGCTGGAGGTAAAGGAATGGGCACGCGAAAAGAAAATCGAAATAGACGAATTAAAGAAGCAGGAAAAGTTTCGCCGCGATTTTTTATCCAATATCTCGCACGAGTTTAAAACCCCTTTGTTTGCTATTCAGGGGTATATCGAGGCCATACAGGATGATGATTTTGAAGATAAAGACCTGGCCAAAGATTTTTTGGCAAAGGCCGCCAAAAACGTCGACCGGCTGAGTTACCTCATCAAGGATTTGGATGAAATATCGAAACTGGAATCGGGCGAAATACCCATTAACCTCACCCGTTTTAAAATAAATGACCTGATAAAAGAGGTTTTTGAGGCGATGGAAATAAAAGCCCGCCAGCATAACATTAAATTAATATTCAAACAAAAATACGACGAGCCAGTGTTAGTAAACGCCGATCGCGAAAAGATCCGGCAGGTGCTGGTAAACCTTATCGACAACTCTTTAAAATACGGAAAAGAGGAGGGAAACACCTCGGTAAGCTTGTTTGAATTGCACGACCAGGTGCTGGTTGAAGTTACCGACGATGGCATAGGGATTGAAGAAAAATACCTTCCACGGCTATTTGAGCGCTTTTTCCGGACCGATAGCAGCCGCTCCAGGCAAATTGGTGGCTCGGGCCTTGGGCTGGCCATTGTAAAGCATATTGTTGAGGCGCACGAACAAACCATTAACGTACGGAGTACCGAGGGCCTGGGTTCAACGTTTGGGTTTACGCTGCAAAAATCCCGTCAGTCTTTACCTTTCCCTAACATACCTGTTCTGAAAAATTAACATTAACTTAACATTGCAAAGTTACCTTTGCGCAAACAACCCCCAAAATGTCACTAAATAGTATATTCCAGTATTTTGTTCCGAAGGATAGAAAAGTGTTTGCGCCGCTTTTTGAGCAGGCCGCCAATAATGTTGTTGTAATGGCAACCATATTGGTTGAAGCTGTTAATTCAGAGAACCCCGCAACCCGCGAGGACCTGATAAGGCAGATTGACAAACTGGAAAACAAAGGCGACGAAATTACCCATCAGCTATACCTTGAACTGGGAAAAAACTTTATAACCCCCTTTGACCGCGAAGACATCCACCTGCTGGCATCAGCCATTGATGATGTTGCCGATAACATACAGGGCGCGGCCAACCGGATGAGCCTTTATCGTATTGATGATTTTAATCAGCATATTAAAAAACTGTCGGACCTGATATTAGCCGGCAGCATCGACCTGGAAAAGGCCGTGAAAGAATTAAAAGACCTTAAAAATGTTAGGGCGATTGCCGATTCATGCATCCGCATCAACAGCATTGAAAACCAGGCCGATCATGTTTTCGACCGTGCCGTAGCCGATTTGTTTTTATACGAAACGGATGCCATCCGCCTGATTAAATACAAAGAAATATTATCATCGTTAGAGACTGCTACCGATATGTGCGAAGACGCAGCAAATGTAATGGAGTCCATCTTAGTTAAAAACGCTTAACATTAAATGATAACACCCATACTAATTGCCGTTGTTTGTCTCGCGCTGATATTTGATTACACAAACGGCTTTCATGATGCTGCCAACTCCATTGCCACTATAGTTTCTACTAAAGTATTAACGCCGTTCCAGGCAGTAATGTGGGCCGCTGCCTTTAACTTCCTGGTTTACTTTTTTACCAAAGAGTATAAAGTTGCCGATACGGTATCAAAAATTGTTGTTGAGCATTACGTTACGCTTCATGTTATCCTGGCGGGCTTAATTGCCGCCATTAGCTGGAACCTGGTTACCTGGTGGTTTGGCATCCCTTCAAGCTCGTCGCATACCCTAATAGGCGGTTTTGCAGGTGCAGGTATCACCAATGCGCTTTACATGGGTGCACCGGCTCTTAGCGCCGTGAAAATGGCCTACATTTTAAAGATATTAGCTTACATAGTGCTGGCGCCTGTTATTGGCCTGTTGCTTGCCTATATAGTAACCATCATCATACTACATATTTGTAAACGCGCCAGGCCGGCCACAGCCGAGCGTTGGTTTAAACGGCTGCAACTGGTATCATCCGCAGCATTAAGTTATGCACACGGTGGTAACGATGCGCAAAAGGTAATGGGTATATTGTACGTAACCATGCTTACGGCACACATTACTAAGGCAGGTGCGCCAATGCCGCACTGGATTCCGCTGGCATGCTACACCGCAATTGCATTGGGCACCATGAGCGGCGGCTGGAAAATTGTAAAAACCATGGGATCGCGGATCACCAAAATAACACCGTTGGAAGGCGTTAGCGCCGAGACAGCAGGAGCGTTAACCCTGTTTTTCACACAATATTTTGGCATACCCGTATCAACTACACATACCATTACGGGTTCAATTATTGGGGTTGGTTTAACAAAACGTTTATCGGCAGTACGCTGGGGGCTTACCATCAATATCATCTGGGCCTGGGTAATCACCATCCCTATCTCGGCCATTATTGCTTCAGCTATATTTGCATTGATACACGCTATCGGTTAATTTTTTAGCTTCGCTTGATAAACCGGATTCGCAGATGTACTTTTTCAGGTTTTTTGTTTGAATTACCTATCCATTCGGGGCCGTCTTTAACCAGGCTTATGGCTTTTTTATCGGCAGCTTCGCTCAGGCTTTCGATAACTTTAATGGCGGTTATACTGCCAAGCCTGTCAACCATAAAAGAGAGCTTTACCACACCTTCCTTATTATCCGGCGAAACAGCGTTTGCTTTTAAATACTTTTTAAAACTGCTCCATCCTTTTTGCGGATGCGCGGGGATTGCGTCGGCATCACTAACATCCTTCTTTTGCGATGTGTAGCCAATAACTACCTCCTCACTTAAATCAGTACCAGAGGCCTGCGGCGCATTTTTCGTGGTGTCAGCAATCGCTGTACTCGTCGGCATTGCTTTGTATTGGGCGCTAAGCATGGCCATTTTTTTACTGACGCTATCTGCTTTTTTCTTAAAAAGTTCGGCGGCATTGTTTGGCGTAGCTTTTAAGAGTTCCGAATTATTCGATGAATATCCCCCGAAAGACTCAGTGCTGTTTTTTGCTAAGATGTGATTGGTTAAATCGTTGTTGGTTAACAGCTGGTTGGCCATTGGCCCTGTTATATAACCCTGGGTAATCGCCTTATTTATATCGCCCCGTGGCTGTACTTGCTGACTCAGGCCCTGCACCCTTCCTATTAGCACCTGTACAGGTGCGTTGGTATCCGTTTTTTTAAAGATCTTACCTTTTCCCAACACATATATGGCGGTATCCACCTGGTTTTGAAATGGCGCCTTCCGTAACGCTATTTCTTTCAAAACCGGTGTGGGCTTGTCAGCGGCAACCTTTGGCGCTGCTGCAACGGCCTGCGGCGGCTCTATGGCCACCTCGTTTAAAACGACGGGCTTATCGCTGGCGGGCTTGTCGGCAACCGGTAAAGGCGCGGTATGATGAACAGTGGTGACCGGCGTTTTTGTAGCGGCAATTGATTTTGTTTTCGCAATTGAATCTGCCGGTGGCACAACTACCGGCGATGGAGCTGCCGGACTTGTGATGTTGGCGGCCACTTGTTTAGCCGGGGGAATATTTGTGTTGTTATTTTTATAAAACCACCAAACACCTACCGAACATACAACCAAAACCGAGGCTGCCGCACTAATCATCCACAGCGGTACAATTTTCCGTCGCGGTTCAGTAGTCCTTTGTGCCAACCGGTCGGATAAGTCCGTTAAGTTGTCTTGCTGATCGCCTCCGGCATTTGTGTACCCTTCAATGGCATCCATCAAAAACGGATCATCCTGTGCGCGACGCTCCAGTTGGTGCATAGCTTTGGCATCAAGCTCCCCCTGCAGGTACTTCCTTATTTGCAATATGTCGGCCTCCCTTTTACTCACTGTTCTTCTCCAGGCAAATTTTAAGGTTACGCTTACCGTTCTGAATATAGCTTTTCACTTCATTCATGGTAAAGCCCGTAATATCCGTTATCTCCTTGTAGCACTTCTCGTCAATATAAAACAGGTTAATGCTTTGTTGCTGATTTTTGGGCAATTTCTCCATACAAAGTTCCAAAGCCCTCATCGCAGCTTCGCGGTTGTTTTCTTCAGGATGCAAAACGGGCGAAAATTCCATAAAGTCATCCAAATTAACCGTCTCCATCTTTTTACCCGACCGTAATTGCATCAAACAGTAATTACGGCTAAGCACATACAGCCAGCTCCGAAATTGTTTAACATCGTGCTGTTTGGCCTTGTTTACCAATTCCTCAAAAATCCCCATCACGGCATCTTTCGCCAGTTCTTCGTCCTTCAGATATTTTAAACAAACACCATAAACTAACGGCATCTGTTTTTCATACAGGCGCCCCAAAACAGCCAGGTCGCCGCTTTCACGGTAACTTTTAAGCAATTTATCATCGTCTGCGTCCTGCAGGTTTTTTGGCCGGGTAAAAAAATTCATTTATGGGATGGCTAAATTAAATTTTTTAAACGGTTAATAAAAATGGCTATCTCGCTAACGATTAGGGCAAATCCCGCATACAAACACCCAGATTTCCCCATTTGAAGCGCAATTTCCACAGTTGGGCAAACGGATTTTAAAGCAGCCACCCCAAATTTTAACCGAAACGATAATTACTTTTCAAAAAAGCGGGGATATGCTTAAATCTGCCCCGAAAAATGGCATGGCACACATATTGCAAGTTAATAAACGCAGAACGATTAACAGGGGGAGGCGGCATTTACAGCCGGGAGCAACAAATGTTACTGTTGTTTTGGTTGGGGCTATTATCCATAAATAATAATAACCGTAACGCGGCAACAATAATTGAAAAATAACTAATAGGATTTGAAAATACAGTGTAAAATTTTTATTTTTAGACGATAATTTGTTAACAATAAAACCCGGAACTATTTAATTTAAAGCTTTAAGTTTAAACAACTTATTAAACCCTAATTAAACGATAACTAACCATGTGCAAACTTGTAGTAATTGATGATAATCCCACAGATCACTATATTATGCAACGGTTATTGCATAATAATTATAACTGTGAGCAAGCTACCTATACATATGATGGCCGCCTGGTTTTAGATTACCTGGAACAAAATAAAGAAACCGGATCCTTACCGGATGTAATATTTTTGGACCTTGATATGCCCGAATTAACCGGCTGGGAGTTTTTGGACGAACTGGAAACTTTTAATTCAGGAGCCAGAAAAAATGTGCAGGTGCATATCATGAGCTCGTCCATCCGTTCGGCCGATGTTTTTCATTCAAAAAAGTACGCCTGTGTTAACTCGTTTATGACCAAGCCCCTTTCAAGGGACCTGGTGAACAAAATATGCGAGGAGGCCACGCCCGACCGTAATCAGCGCTTTGATGTAGCCTGATGTTTTCTATCTAAAATTATTTTTGAGCAATACGTTTAAGCAAGGAAGGTTCTCTCAAAACCTTCCTTTGCTATTTTAAATAAGAGCCAGGAATCAAGAGTCAAGAGCCAGGACAGGATTATGTCTCACTCCATAACTGGTCTGATTTCTGTCTTGACTCTTGATTCTTGGCTCTTGATTTTAAAAACCTTGCTTCTTTTAACTATTTTTACGCCCGACAATGGCCATCCGCAATAAACTATACTTTGCTTCCGACTTTCATTTAGGCACCGGCACCTATGCCAAATGCCGCGAACGCGAGGCGCGCCTGGTACGCTGGCTCGACAGCATAAAGGCCGATGCAGCCGAGGTGTTTTTAATGGGCGATGTTTTTGATTTTTGGTTCGAATACAAAACCGTTGTACCCAAAGGCTATATACGTTTCCTGGGTAAACTGGCTGAGCTGGCCGATAACGGTGTAAAACTTTACTTTTTTAAAGGAAACCACGATATGTGGATGTTTGATTATTTTGAAAAAGAACTGGGCGCTACCATCATCAGCGATGAACTGGAAATAGAACGGGGTGGCAAAAAGTTTTACCTGCATCATGGCGATGGGCTTGGCCCGGGCGATACCTTTTATAAAATTTTAAAGAAAATATTCCGCAGCAAACTTTGTCAATGGCTTTTTGCCCGGATACACCCCAATTTGGGTGTGGGAGTTGCCAACTATTGGTCGACCCATAGCCGGATTGCGAACGATAAAAGAGAAAATGCAAAACCCGGCGAGCAGGAATGGCTGGTTATTTTTAGCAACGAACTGATAAAAACCCGCCCGTTTGATTACCTCATCTTCGGGCACCGCCATATGCCGCTTCAAATACCCTTGACCGACCAAAGCCTGTACGTTAACCTGGGCGAATGGGTATTTAGTAACAGCTATGCCGTTTTTGACGGCGAAAAGCTGGAACTGCATTATTTTGAAAAATAGCCCGGCGCAAAACCGACTTAGGATTCAGCGCTAAACACTTTTTGCTTCAAACTACTAAATCGTTTTCCAACTTTCTTAAAAATTTATACCTTACAACGTGATTAAACTTTATCAGCGTGTTGGTTAAAACTTTTGGAAGTGCAGTTTACGGTATCGAAGCAATTACGATCACCATCGAAGTAAATATTAGTGGCGGCGGCAAACCATTTTATCTGATTGTGGGGCTGCCCGATAATGCCGTGCGCGAATCGATGCAACGGGTTGAGGCGGCCTTGCAAACCAATGATTTCCGGATGCCACGGCAAAAAATAATTGTGAATATGGCGCCTGCGGATATCCGCAAAGAGGGCTCGGCCTACGACCTGCCTATTGCGCTGGCTATACTCGCCGGATCGGGCCAGGTAGAAAACGAAAACCTGGAGAAATACGTTATCATGGGCGAACTTTCGCTCGATGGCAGTTTGCAGCCCATAAAAGGCGCCTTGCCCATTGCCATACAGGCACGTAAAGAAGGGTTTAAAGGATTTATCCTACCGAAACAAAATGCCCGCGAAGCCGCGATAGTTAACGATCTGGAAGTTTATGGCGTAGAAAGCATCAAAGAGGTGGCCGCCTTTTTCAATGGCGACATGGAGTTAACTCGTGAAGTAGTAAATACGCGTGAAGAGTTTTACAAAAGCCTCACGACGTACGACAGCGACTTTAGCGAAGTACGCGGACAGGAGAACATTAAACGGGCGCTTGAAATTGCAGCAGCAGGTGGGCATAACGTAATATTAATTGGTCCGCCTGGAGCAGGTAAAACCATGCTGGCCCGCAGATTGCCTTCTATTTTGCCGCCTCTGAGTTTGTATGAATCGCTCGAAACGACAAAAATTCACTCTGTAGCCGGTAAACTTGCGGCAGCAGACGCGCTGGTGACCACACGGCCATTTCGGTCGCCACATCATACCATTAGCGACGTGGCCCTGGTAGGCGGCGGCAGCAACCCGCAGCCTGGCGAAATTTCCCTGGCCCATAATGGCGTGCTGTTTTTGGATGAACTGCCCGAATTTAAACGAAGCGCGCTGGAAGTAATGCGCCAGCCATTGGAGGAGCGCCGGGTTACCATATCCCGGGCAAAGTTTACAGTAGATTATCCCAGCTCGTTTATGCTGGTGGCCAGCATGAACCCATGCCCATGCGGCTATTTTAACCATCCCGAAAAAGAATGCATTTGCCCGCCCGGAACGGTGCAAAAATATTTAAGTAAAATTTCGGGGCCGCTCCTGGATCGTATTGACCTGCATGTGGAAGTTACCCCGGTTAACTTTAACGAACTCGCCAGCGACCGCCTCGCCGAAAAAAGCGAACTCATCCGCGACCGCGTAATAAAAGCCCGCGAATTACAGGCCCTCCGTTTCGGCAATAAACCCGACCTGCATGCCAATGCTCAAATGAGCCCCCAAATGGTTCGCGATATTTGTAAAATAAGCGCCGCCGGTCAAACGCTGCTTAAAAAGGCGATGGAAAAACTGGGGTTATCGGCGAGGGCCTATGACCGCATATTAAAAGTTTCGCGCACCATTGCCGATTTAGCCGGTACCGAAGAAATACAACTGGAACATTTGGCAGAGGCTATACATTTCAGGAGTTTGGACAGAGAGGGCTGGGCGGGGTAGGTTGGGTGCAATTCAAATTGTCGGATAACCACCAGGCGTTCCTCTGGAACGCTAACTCCTTGTTCATTTTTATACTACCCACCAAGCGTCCTTACAGGACGCGAATAATGAGACTTTCGTCCTGGAAGGACGTTTCGTCGGTAGAAAGACCAACATCCATTATTTCACGTTCCGTAGGAACGTTTGGTATCGGAGCGACAATTTGAAACGCATCCGGTAGGCTTATTCGGTTGCGACGAGCGTCGTTTTTTATTATATTTACCTAAGAGAGTGAGAATTGATTTATGGAAAATAGCCCTGAATTAAAAGCTTTAATAAGAAAAAACGCTCATTTGTTTTGGTATAGCAAAGACAGCGAAAAGGAAAATCTGCCGTTACCGGTAGTCTTGGAGTTCTTCATAAACTACGCCGACAAAGAAACAATCAAGGAGCTCTTCGCTATCGTCGGAATAAAAACAGCCGCAGAAATTTTTTTTGAGCAACTAAAAACCCAGAAAGACAGAAGCAATTATTTCCCGGAGCTTAGAAATTATTTTACTTTATATTTCAATAAATATGCATCTTGAAATATTGAACAGGCAATACATTTCAGGAGTTTGGACAGAGGGGTAAGTAGGTTAGCATGTTCACAAAATTAGCTATAATGGTATTTATTTTTTCGCTTACCTCCATGTTCGCGGATGGGCAAGCTCGTTTCAAACCAACGTACATAGCTTTTATAGACACATCGATAGGGCGCGAATTGCTAAAACAATGTTCGGGAGAAGTAAATTCATCATCATTTAGTCAACTATCATTCAATGGTCAATGATAGTTGACTAATAACCTCACCAAAACCACCAGGGCCCTTAACTGATCACCCCAAATGTGGTAAACCTGGGAGCCCGGGTGAATTAGCTATAACGGCTTTCGCCAAACCGCGCAATTAAAATCTTAGCAGATTATTACAGCGTTATGCTGCTGCCTATTTCCATCAGTTTTAAATCGATGCCGGCTTTTGAAAATTTAGCTTTGGCTTCTTCCTTATCAATCACAATAACCGGGAAGGTATCGTAGTGCATCCCGATAACATGTTTGCAATTGATAAACCCGCAGGCTTTAATGGCATCATCGGCACCCATGGTGTAATTGTCGCCTATGGGTAAAATGGCCAGGTCGAGGTTTTCATCGGCCAATAATTGCATATCAAGTGTCAGAGCGGTATCGCCTGCAAAATAAATCTTTTTCCCTTCCGAATAAATAACAAAACCGGCCGGGTTGCCGCCATAGGCGCCATCAGGCATCGAGCTGGAGTGCAGGGCGTACACCATTTTCACTCTGCCGAAGTCAAAATTAAAGCCGCCGCCAAAATTCATAGCGTGTACGTTGGTGATGCCTTTATTACCTAACCAGCCGGCAATATCGGCAATGCAAATTACCTGTGCGCCGCTGTTTTTTTGAATGGCCTCCAAGTCGGCCATATGATCGCCGTGCCCATGCGAAAGCAAAATATAATCCGGCTTTAAGGTGTTAATATCAATGGCCTTAGCCAGGGCATTGTGCGAAATAAAGGGATCGAACAACAGTTTTTTGCCGCCGGTTTCAATTTCAAAAGAGGCGTGCCCGTAAAAGGTGATTTTCATGGTATATAATATTTTGTTGATTTATAAAATAGAATCACTTAAGCCCGGCCAATCCACAATAAGGCCCCGGAGATTGCGCTTACAAAATTATACATTAAGTGTTCGGGCGACAATATTCGGCAAAGGAAAATTGAGTTTTTTCACGCCAGTGTAAAACCTTAAAACATGCCGCCCAGGCCGCCAAGCATTTCTTTGGTCATAGCAGCCATTTCGCTCTGGCTTACATTGTCGGCCTGTTCCATGGCTTTATTTACGGCAATAACCAGTAACTCCTCCAGTTGCTCGCGGTCGGCATCTTTAAAAAAGGCCTCATCGATGCTTATGGATTGAATAACCTTGTTACCATTGGCGCTCACGTTAATTTTACCGCCTTCGGCAGTGCCGGTTACGGTTATGGCGTCCAGCCTTTTTTTTACTTCGCCCGCCTTTTGCTGGGCCTGCATGAGT
>Ga0206898_10033_pt2 | contig 41191 bp, 31 predicted proteins | sample Alteio_BWOrgHeat_50_FD_153237 | JGI IMG/M metagenome (GOLD analysis project Ga0206898, IMG submission 153237) | Enriched cells from forest soil in Barre Woods Harvard Forest LTER site, Petersham, Massachusetts, United States -... | ecosystem: Environmental > Terrestrial > Soil > Temperate forest >...
CACCCCAACCGGTGTTGGATTCATATAGTTTTATTGTTTTTTCTATCAAAAACTCAAATGTATTCATATCACAAAATCAAATATTCACACAGGGGTTATTTAGTCTTGAGTCTAAAGTCTTTAGTCCTGAGTCAAAAAAAGGGCGAATTGGATTCGGGTCCCGATAACTATCGGGATGCGACTCAAGACTATTGATTTCATACACCGCTTCTATCGCCTTTATTTTCCCTTATTATCAGGGAAACCTATGCCCGGGCCAAAAAAACATACAAACCCCTTTATTTTACCATCTTTTAATGTAAAATACTCGGTGTTCGATAATACTTTGCCGTTTAGCGTCCAGCAGTGATAGGTTACAAAAACATTATCTCCATCAACCATAAGCTTATCAATAGTAAACTTTTTGATGTTGGCGCAATTTGGCCAGCACTTTTCCTTATATACTTTTATGTCAATCGGAGGAACATCAACCGGGCTGGAGAAAGTAAAGCCTTCGGCGAGAACGGACTTCAGCATGTTCCAATCTTTTTTCTCATAAGCGGTATAAACCGTTCTTACTATTTTTTCGTTGGATTGCTTGCTGCTCTGGGCGGTACCGTGAATGGTAAGCAAGAGCAGCGTAATCGCAAATAAGCACCGAAGTGTATTTTTTCCGAATTTATTTTTCATGTTGTTTTGTTTTTATTAGGATAGACAACTATAAAAGCAAATACCGGACATCAGGTGTTTGTTATTTTTTATGATAGTGTCGGATGCCCGCTATATTGCCTGGTGACGCGCAAAATACTTTCGGATCGTCAGTTCAAGGATGGGCAGCTTATTAAAATAGGGGTTGCGGTGAAGATCCATCAGGATGCGATAGGCCTTGTCGTTTTGGTGATTGTACTGCAACGCCACAGCATAATTTATTTCGGCAAACGGGCTGGGGTAAACTTTTAAAAGCACATCATAATATTTGCAGATGGCTCCCCAATCAGTATCTTCAAATTTGCGTGCATTGCAGTGCACACTGGCAATAGCCGCTTCAAGGTGGTAAGGTGAAAAGGTAGAATCTGCTGATTCGGTCAGTAAAAAGGAGGCAAGTTGTATCAATGATTGGTCCCAGAGCGTTCGGTCCTGGTACTCCAGCTCAACGGCATTACCCTGCGCGTCAAAGCGGGCATCAAACCGGGCTGCGTTAAAAAGCATCAGTGACTGCAGCGCTTTGGTTTCCGGATTGCATAATGGGCTGTCGAACAAAAATTTATTGAGCATAAGCGCATCTTCGCACAAAACTTTTCCCTGGCTTATTTTTTTGCCTGATTGCTTGTACCCTTCACTAAATATGAGATAGATTACTTTGTGCATGACCGAAAGCCGCTCCACGGAATAGCCATAAAGCCCGTTGGATAAAATCAATGACTCGTTTTTTATTTTTTGCCTTGCACGGTACAGCATCTTTTCAATGGCATCCGGTTCGGCCCCAAGCAGCAGCGCAATATTTTCAACCTTGAGGTTGGCAACATATTTAAGGGCCAGTATTATCTGCGTTTTTGGCGTCAAATGTGGATGACAGCAGGCCATCAGCATCCGCAATTGGGCATCTTTGAACCCATCCTCGGAAATTTCCTCTGCGGCCACCGACACCGTGTTGGCCAGGGATAAATCTGCAGTTTTAGAATTTTTTTTAAGCAGGTTGATGGATTTGTTTTTGCAGGTCTGGTAGAGCCATCCGGAAGGGTTTTCGGGGATGCCCGCCTTTGGCCAGTGTACTGCAGCCGCTGTAAAAGCTTCCTGCACAATATCTTCTGCCCAATCAATAGGCATTTGCCGGAAACGCTGCAACATCAGCGAGATGAGCTGACCGAACCTTTCTTTATAAAGAATTTCGATACGCTTGTCAAATTCATTCATTATTCACGCTGTACATGGTGGCAATAGGTCGCACCTCTCTCACTCCGAGGCCCCTTTGCACCAGCGGGCAGTTCTGGGCAATAGCGGCAGCCTGTTCAATATTTTCTGCCCAGATAATTTCGTAACCCGAAATTCCTTCGCTGGCTTCAATAAACGGGCCATCAGAAAGAATTTGATCCTTGCTTACATACCTGCCTGTTGTCAGCAGGGGCTCGCCCTTAATATAGTTGCCGGTTTCGATCAGCGAATCAACCCATTTGAGCATCATGGGTATGTTAGCAAATCGTTCTTCATCGGTCATTTTGCGCATCTTGCCCAAATCCTCCCGTATAATCAGCATAAATTTTTCCATGATTTGTCGTGTTTGTTTTCTATTTTAAAATGATTTTAACCGGATACATGAAAAAAGACAACGTCCCCTGCAAAAACCGGACACCGGAAAAAATAAAAATTTACAACAATGATCCATTTTCTATAAAATTACCGAACACTGTTTAAATAAAAGCATGTAAGAGCCGAAAAATGATAGAGAAGCTAATTAATGACGTTTAACTCGATTAGTTCAGGGCATGGCGGTTTGTAATTAAGAGGATCATTAGTTCGAACCCAGCGACTCCCACGGAATATCCCAATTGAATAAGAATTAAATTCTGGCTGCCTGTTTCCTTGTCTCTCCTCCGTTTTTTATCGGTTTCGCGATCCTTAAGCTCAGAGTTTCACAAAGGTTCCCTCCCCAACCAGGCTCTTATCAAAATTGTTAAGCACCCGGATAATATAAAGGCCTGGCGACAAGTTGGTAACATCGTTCTGCCAGTTAGACTGGGCGGACACAGCTGTTTTTACAACAACTCCGGTGATACTTACAATTTTAATGCTATAGGTGAGGTTTGCATTTTTGCCCGGAACCAAACTGACGGCCTTGTTCATCGTCAACAACTGGGTAGTGGAACTGCCGTCTTTTGCAGGCAACATGACCAAATTAATAATACTTTTCGCAGGGTTGGGATAGATATTGATGCTGCTGTTACCACCGTTTCCTTGGGCTCCGTAAATTAGCTTAATTACATTTGAATAGGTGATCGTCCCGTTCAGGTCTTCTATCTTTAGACGATAAAGGTCGACGCCCTCCGGCGGATTTTTGTCGGTGAAGCTGTAGCTACCACCCGCGTTTGATGTAAAGTAGCCAAGCGCTTTAAAAGTGGCGCCATTATCACTGCTTCGTTCAATACTAAAATTGGTGTAGTTCTGCTCGTTTTCGGTTTGCCAGGCAGTCTGTGCCCCTCCCGTTGTTTTAGTAGCTGTAAAATTTAGTAAATGCACGCCCAATGCAGGGTCCTGACGGATCACCAAACTAAACCGGCTTGCGCCATAGCTATTGGAATCTGCTGTCAAATCAAAAGTATAGGTTGCATTGTGCCGTATATCTAAGGAGTCCTTGTTATACCGGTCCATCAGCCAAATCTCGTAAAGTTGGGGAATAGCTTCTAACTCTGTCATGTTTAGCTTATAAGTGCCGTAACTACTGGCCGTTACAAATAATGGTATGGTCATTTGTTTAAGGCCTGGCAATGGCATTTTGTTTATGGCCAGTAAAACGCTGTCGCTTGAAAAGCTGGCCAGTTTTACTTTACCAGTTCCTTTCTTATAAGGCGCATCTTCATTGTTAACAAAAAGTGTTGAGGCATCCGATCTAAAACCGATATAAATATCATCCGTATTAACAGAATCCATGGCTACCTGCAAGCGTAAATGAGGGTCGATATGGGCGCCATTTAAATGAATCATATCCTGCTTAGTCGCCATAAAAAGATTAAGCCCTGTATTTTGCAAAGCAGTTTTTGCAGATTCATTAAAGATGAGTTGCGGGCTGCTGTTATTGGCTGCCAGTACAAAAAACCCCTGCCCGCTCATAATGGTCCGGGAACCTTTGTTGGTATAAATGCCGCCGGCCTGGTATGTATCATAATTATTGGTTATAGGATTAAGTTCGTAAACGGTGATTCCCACATTATGAACGTAGATGCCGCTTGTTGTAGTAGTGGTATTATATTGTTCCCAGTCGATGGAACTTGGATAAGGGTTACCTATCAGGTTAAAACCCCTTACAGCGGAGTTCGTGCCTGTACCGGAGCCTGTATAGCCCAGGTAAGGAGATGCCGGCGTGTGCCAGTCGTGCACAATTACCTGGCCCTGGTTTAAAGGCCCTGTTGTAGTTGTGGTAACTGCAGCCGGGGTATAGCCGGGTGTGGTTTCTGTTGCTAAAGAAGCGGAAGCCCTGTTCCCCCGGAAAAAAAATATCACCCCATTGCCGGCAGGAAGATAAAAAGTACCGGAAGTACCCGCGCCGCTAACTGAATAACTATACGCCGGGGAATTATTGATCGCGCTTATACCCTCAAAGTTCCCGCTGGTGAACGAGGAGTTGGAAGGTACCTGATCCTCACGGAATAAATAAAGCGTTGGGTTGCCTGTCTTATCAAAACCGCCACCTGAAGCCCCTGTGAGAAATACGGAAGAAGTTAGGTAATTGAGGCTGAAAACATTATTTGCACTAACGGTGGCCGAGTAAACAGGTGAGGATATTAAACGGTAACCCCGGTAACCGGCCCCGCCGGTGAAATAACGTTGTACGTTTACGCTGTTAGTAATTGTTGAACCTGAAGGTATAGCTGCAATTGTTGCTGAACCGGTAGCATCCGAATTCAATGTTAAATGGCCATTCGCATTTAAAGAAGTCGCGTTAACCATTTGTAGAACGCCATTACTTGAAACTGAAAAATTACCGGAACTCATAACCGCCGGATTTCCCGAACCGCCGTTTCCGCTAAAAAACACGTTGGTAAACATCGTCCCGGGGCCGTTATCGATGAGAACCTGGTTTTGGCCATTAAAAACGATGCTGCCAGTGCCCTGTGTGTAATTGCCGCCATTAGTATAATTGCCAGACATGGTAAAGCTCCCGGTTTGCAGGCTTAAATTACCCGAATTAGCCATATTTCCTGTTATCACAACATAACCACTGTTAGCAATTACATAAGCGTTTGACGAAATTATAATGCCTTGCCCAAATAGGAATGACGGCATAATCATTAATCCCAGGATAAGTGATATTATATTATTTTTAGCGTTCATTGCCTTATTTTTTAACAGTTACACCGGGTACTGCTGTACAGGGCCCATTTTTCAAGTAAGTTTACAAGCTCTTCAGGCGTCAGGTAAGCGTTGATTGTTTTGGGGAGGTGACTTTTCATTTTTATATTTTTTATCACTATTGGATCACTGTCACGTCAAAAGTAATGTTGCCAACAGCCCGTCCAAAAGTATCTGTATTTACAAAATCAACATCGACAGTATTGGTGCCTGTTACCCGCGACCAGGCAATAGAAATGCCTAAGGGTAAAGCTGTTCTCGGATTAATGATCAGATTTGCATGAGGAGTCGCGCCCGTTATGGTAACAGTCACCACATGAGCAGTATTATAATCTATAAATGTATTGTCATTAATGTTAAAACTGGTTTTGATCATATTGGTCAGCACTGTACCTGAGGTGCCAAGTTTATAAGTGCCGCTAACATCCAGGGTTGCAGTGGGGCTGGTGGTTGCAACGCCAACATTTCCGCTGCCGTCAATACGCATACGTTCATTGGCGCCAACGCCGCCGGTGAAAAATATTAAGTTTTTACCGGCAGTACCATTACCGATAGCGAAATCGTTGCCAGTGGAATATAGATATCCGTTACTTGCCCCGCCAATGACGCCAGTTCCCGTAAATCCGCTTGAGTTGATGCCCAAATCCACATAATTCACTATTTCCGTGGCAGCATCATTACTTGCCACCAAATCCGAACTCGCACTGGCGGTACCCGCCTTGTTTTGGATATTTAGTTGCAGATAATTGTCAATATATCCTTTACCGCAGATCACGTTGTAGGATGTGGTAGGATTAGAAGAAGAACCGGCGTCTACCAGGAATTTCTCGCGGGGCGCACCCGCCGTAAATGCCGGGGCAGTGCCAACGGCAACATTACCCAAACTATCAACCAAAACGCGCTGTGTGTTATTGGTACGCACTTTAAAGCCGACGTTATCCGTCGTTCCTAAAAAATTGCTGCTTGCGGTTGTCCCGCCGTTGCCAGTTAAACTCCAGTTGGTGCCTGCACTGCCTGTTAGCTGTACCCATGCAGTGGTTGTTCCGTTATAGTAATAAAATCCTTTGGTAGCATCGGTTTGATAAACCAATAAGCCATCTGCAGGGGTAGCAATAGCGACACGCTGGACCTGGGTCATTCTCGGAGCTAAAAACCCTTTTAAAACAGATTTTACGTCTAATACCGAAGATGCATTACCGGTAGTATATGATGCATCATCAGTAACAACCACAGTTTGTGCAAAGGCGCTGTTAAATGCAATCATCAAAGTAACTGCGATAAAAAAATTAAATTTAAGTTTTTTCATAATTGTGAGTTTTCATTATTAAATTCATCATGCTTTCGGGTCACTGAGCTCATTTTCTTACGTAAACTGCCCCCTCGAAAGCATGGTTTTTTAGTGACTTTCATCACTATTATTATTAATCCTCGTCACTTTTATTAATTACAGGAGAAGATAAATACAGATCATCAGCAACGTATGCCAGGTTCAGGCACTCCACCTGCATTGATATACAAGGCGACGTAGTGCAGAAATTGTGTTGGCATCACCATGTTTGATAAAGCCAGCTTCTAATTTAGCGCCACGTTTGTATCCTATTGATAATTAACTATTTAAATATGGGCGAACATTGATTTGTTCCAAAAAACACCCCTGTTTTCCAAAATCTGGAAATACACTCAGAGATATAAGCTTGGGTTTCTGAGTAGATAAAGGCAAAGAGACCGCCTGGTTGCGACTTGTGGAATCAGTAAAATTTTAGGTAACCGGAGTGAAAGATATTACGATCTGCCGGTTGTGTGAAACTTTTGCCTGGTAGTGACCGCAAAGAAGCCCAGCGATATTAAGGCAATGATGGCGATACAGGCTTGTTCCAGCTAAATGAAATGAAACAAATATATTATTTGCCATTTAGCTGTTTGTATTCTTAAAAAACACCTCCAAAACTCAGCGATATTGCTCTGTTTAAAAAAATAACAAAAAATTTAAAACAATTTTATGTAATTCCTATTAGATATATAGGAATAATAATATCTTTGCAATTATAGAAAGATAGGAGCATCAAATTAACAATTTGGAACAGAGTTTTTTAATGGCCTTTAAATGGCGAAATAACAGGGAACAAACGATGCGATTGCAAACTAAAGTGTCGTTTACATATAACTTAAAATGTTTGTATATAGGAGAGAAAACCCACTGCGCGATTAGCTTCATGAAATCTTCATAAGAAATCACTTATTTTGTTTAATAATTTACATAAAAATATAGATATAAGTTGAATATTAATATAAAATAGTCGATTTGTTTGTAATTATTTCATTGACGAGTTCTTGAGAATAAGGTTGTAAGGGGCTGGCGACAGCAAGAAAAAAGGTTGTAGATTAACTTGCAGTTAATGACGATGGAGAAAGGTATCAGAAGGCCCGAATGGGATTTAAAGAGGGGAATTCCGCCGTGAGCAGTTCATGTTGGAGCCGTTAAAAGATTTGATAAGCTGAGAGAAAACCATTTGAATGTTGTTTTGTTCCAGCTAAAAAAATCAGGACTCAGGTAAAATCCACCGATTTTCTATCGGAAACTATAATAACGGAATTGTTTAATTTTTACCCCTGTTAAAAAATGATCCGGAATAAAAATTTTCTGATATCGATACCGATATCGGAAGGGACCTATGCTGAATTTATAAGTTCGATAGTTACCCTTGCCAAAAGCAAAATATCGTCGTACGTGTGCGTTGCCAATGTACACATGCTCATCACTGCATATTTCGACGCCGGTTTTGCAAAAGTTGTAAAAAGCGCTGATTTAGTTACCCCTGACGGAATGCCCATAGCCAAAGCGGTAAAATCCATACACGGAATAAACCAGGAACGCGTTGCCGGAATGGATCTGTTACAGGATCTGTTGCCTGCGGCAGAGGAAAAAGATATCCCTGTGTATTTCTACGGTGGCACGCCTGATATGCTTGAAAATACCACCAGCTATGTGAAGCAGCACTATGAAAAATTACGCATTGCCGGGACATATAGCCCTCCATTCAGGGCACTCGAAGAAGATGAGGAACAAGAGATAGCCAACAGAATAAATGCCACCGGTGCAGGTATTGTATTTGTAGCCCTGGGTTGCCCTAAGCAGGAACGTTGGATGGCATCGATGAAAGGGAAAGTAAACGTGGTGATGGTTGGCATAGGTGGCGCATTGGCCGTTTTGGCCGGCGAAAAAAAAAGGGCGCCTGTTTGGATGCAAAAGAACAGTTTAGAATGGCTCTACCGGTTGATGCAGGAGCCCAGACGGTTGATAAAAAGATATTTTGTTACCAACCTTATGTTTTTATACCTATACAATAAGGCATTGATAACCAGATTTTTAAAAAGAAAATGACACTATGAAAAAAAGAGCTTTACTTACCGGTGTTACTGGCCAGGACGGCGCCTACCTAACGGAACTGCTTTTAGCTAAAGGATATGAGGTGCATGGTATAAAAAGGAGATCATCGTTGTTTAATACAGAGCGTATTGATCACCTGTATCATGATCCGCACGACCCCAACCGCACCATGATATTGCATTTTGGCGATCTGAGCGATTCCACCAACCTCATCCGCATTATACAGCAAGTGCAGCCCGATGAAATATATAACCTGGGGGCAATGTCGCATGTAAAGGTAAGTTTTGACACCCCTGAATATACCGCCAATGCCGATGGTATTGGTACGCTCCGGTTGCTCGAGGCCATCCGGATACTGGGACTCGAGAAGAAGACCAGGATTTACCAGGCCTCAACTTCTGAGCTTTATGGTTTGGTTCAGGCTGTTCCCCAATCAGAAACCACACCTTTTTATCCGCGTAGCCCTTATGCGGTAGCCAAGCTTTATGCTTACTGGATAACCGTGAACTACCGCGAGGCATACGGTATGTTTGCCTGCAATGGTATACTGTTTAATCATGAAAGCCCGTTGCGCGGCGAAACGTTTGTGACCCGCAAAATAACAAGGGCAGCCGCAAAAATAGCCATGGGCCTGCAGGATAAACTTTTTTTAGGCAACCTGGACGCGCAGCGCGACTGGGGCCATGCCAAAGATTATGTTGAAGCCATGTACCTGATATTACAGCAGGACACACCCGAAGACTTTGTGATTGCAACGGGCGTAACTACGCGCGTGCGTGAATTTGTGAGGCTGGCATTTGCCGAACTTGGCATAGAAGTGGCTTTTGAGGGCGACGGAGCATCTGAAAAAGGATATGTAGTGAGTTGCAGCCATCCTGATTACCAGGTAACCGAAGGGAAAGAGATAGTGGCTGTCGACCCAAAATATTTCAGGCCGACTGAGGTTGATCTGCTAATAGGCGACCCTTCCAAATCCATGAACAAGCTGGGGTGGAAACCTAAGTACGACCTGCAGGCTTTGGTAAAGGAAATGGTGGCGGCCGATGTGGAGTTGTTTATGAAGGAAAAGTTGTTGAAAGAGGCCGGTTACGCCATAAAAAACCAGTTCGAGTAAAAACGGGGCATTTGTCCGTCGATATTTTTTGTTCAATTAATTTCATCTACAATGAAAAAACACTTATTAAAGTTTCTTTTTTACCTGTTACCCGTAGTCGTTGCTCTTCAAATGGTATCTTGTTCTTCCACAAAAAAGATCAAGTATTTTCAGGATATCCCCGATTCAGGAAAGTTAAGCAAAATACAGGTTGCTTTATACAAACCACCGGTTATCCAAAATGATGACATCCTAACCATCCTGATTGAAACCATCGATCCGCAAAACACGGCCGTTATTAACGCCGGTAATATTCCGCTGTCAAGTACCGGTACATCTTTAAGCCCCAGTAGCCTCAGTAGTATTACCCAGCAGGTATCATCCGGCTACCTGGTTGATAAGGATGGCTTTGTTACCATGCCAATACTTGGCCGCATTAAAGTAGCAGGTTATACCACGTCCGAAGCTACCGATATGATCAAAAAAATCGCTACGGACTACTACCTCGATCCAACTGTGATTGTACGGTACGCAAATTTCAAAATAAGCGTAACCGGCGAGGTATTAAAGCCCGGAATATATGTTTTACCTAATGAAAAGGTGAGTGTATTGGATGCTATTTCCTTAGCGGGCGACCTCACCATTTTTGCAAAGCGGGATAATGTGCTTTTAATACGCGAAAATTCCGACGGTACCAGTACGCCATACCGCATTAATTTGAAAAAAACCGACGTGATGGCGACCCCATATTTCTATCTGAGGCAAAACGACATTATTTATGTTGAACCCGGCACAGGTAAAGCTGCGGCAACCGATGCCTCGCAGGCAAGATATTACACGCTGGTAGGCTCAGCCCTGTCGGTTTTGATCGTTTTATTTAGCAGAAAACTATAAAAATCTATTCAAAATGGATATTAACATCCCTACCATAAAAAACAACGAGGATAAGGCGGGTTTTGATTATAAGAAATTTATAACCAGGATTTTATTAAACTGGCCTTTGTTTATAGGCAGCATTATAGTATTTGGCATAGCAGGTTATTTATATAAAAGGTATGCTACACCAAACTATAAAATAACATCGATGATCATTGTTGATCCTGATACTAAATCAGGCGGTGGCAGCAGCGCCATGAGCGCGATGGGCGGCGGTGGTGGCCTTAGTTCGTTAACAGATGTTTCATCGTTATTTGGTATACCAAATAACGCCGAAAACGAAGTGCAGATATTACAGTCGCGCAGTATAACTACCAATGTGGTTAAAGCCTTGAATTTGAATATCGTCATTTACCGGAACGGTAAGATAAAAAATACCGAGATTTTTGATGAGGCCCCTTTTAACATTGCTATTGCCTACAAAACCGACTCGATTGCAAAACAGAGCTACGTGGTAACCGTTGAAAACCATACCATACACCTAAGCAACCGCAAGAAGAACATCGATATTAAAGCGCCTTTCGGCCAAATCATAAACCTGCCGCAGTACACGTTGGTTTTTACGCCTAAAAATAATCCAGTCGAAACGTTGGGTTATACCATTGCCATTTCGTCGCAAGAGTCGGCTGTTGAAATTTTATCAAAAGCGCTCGACATCAGCTTATCCAGTAAAACCACCACCACTATTGATATGTCGTTGGACTACCCGAATTCAAAAAAAGGAGAGGCGATATTAAATACCATGATGGACATCTACCTGAAAGCAAACAGGGATAACAAAGTACAGATTGCGGATAGCACCCTGGCATTTATAGATGGCCGCCTGGCCATGGTGGGCACCCAATTGGCAGGGATAGAGAAGAACTTCGAAAATTTCAGGAAGCAGAACAAGATAGCCGATGTTGATGAGCAATCCAAAGCATTAATAGGTGCATCAAGCGATTTTCAAAAACAATTAAGCACGCTTGATGTACAGATTTCGGTGATTGAGGACTTGAAGAAATTTCTCGACGATCCCAATAACAAAAAAATAATCCCTGTTGGGGCCTTAGGGTCTGATAATAATGGGTTCTCTGACGCTATTGGCAAATACAACGAATTACTGCTGGAACGCGACAAGGAAACGATGTCGAGTACGGATAAAAACCCCTATGTGCAAAGCATTGATAAGCAGATTGCCAACTTTAGGGGTATCATCTTAAAAAACATCAACTCATACCTCGGCGGCCTGGAGGTTAGCAAACGCGACCTTGAGAAGCAAAATACTTCGTTTAACGGAAAGATAGAAAATGTTCCTGCGCAATCGAGAGTGTTTTTGGATTATTCGCGCCAGCAAACAGTTGAAGAAACCCTGTACGTATTTCTGTTGCAAACCAGGGAAGCAACGGCAATTTCTAAAACCTCAACTATCTCCACGGCAAGGATTGTCGATGCTGCAAAAAGTGATTATGAGCCGAATAAGCTTAAAATCAACATGATTGTATTTGTGTTTTTGATACTGGGATTGGTAGCGCCGGTAGGATTCATCAGTTTGCGCGAAGCTTTAAATGTAAAGGTTATATCAAAAACTGATGTAGAAAACGCGACTAAGATTCCGGTTGTAGGCGAAATAAGCCACAATTCTAAAGGCGACAACGTAATTATTACAGATAGATCCAGATCGATCATCTCGGAGCAGTTCCGCGACTTGCGGACCAACCTTCAGTTTTTGTTAACGGCCGACAAACCGCAGGTGATTTTGATTTCATCCAGTATGAGTGGTGAGGGAAAATCCTTTATCTCCGTTAATATCGGGAGCGCCTTGTCCTTAAGCGGTAAAAAAGTTGTTTTTGTTGAACTCGACCTGCGCAAACCCCGGCTGTCGGGCAACCTCGGTATCGATAAAGAGGCGGTGTTGGGTTTCACCAATTATGCAGTATCCAATAAAATGGATATCGACGAAATTATTAGGCCGTCAGGCTTTAGCGAAAATTGTTATGTGGTGCCATCCGGACCCATACCGCCTAACCCTTCGGAAATACTATTAGGCGACAAACTTGCCAAGTTGATTGAAGAATTAAAACTCCGGTTCGATTATATTATTATTGATAGCCCACCTATCGGGTTGGTGTCGGATGCCTTATTGATCGAAAAATATGCGGATTTAACCTTATATGTAGTTAGGCAAAAATATACCTACAAGGCGCAGCTGGATATCGTAAATGACCTGATGACCAGCAAAAAACTACGAAAAGTGTACTTGGTAGTTAATGATATCGAGACTAAAAAAGGCGGTTATCACTATGGATATGGATACGGCTATGGCTATGGTTATGGTTACGGGTATGGTTACAACAGCAGCGATAACGGCTATGGTGAAGATATGGGCCCTAAACGGTTAAATGGAGTGGCCGGGCTTTTTAAAAACAAGAAATAACAAGTGCATATTATGTTATACAACTTATTGCTTAAATACAATATGTTTTACAATAACCTGAAAAGCATGTTTAAGGTACTTTTCGAACCCAGGAAGAATGCCTTTAACATTAGACGGAACGTATTGTTATCGTTTGTGTTTAAGGGGATAAGCATTGTTATCAGCTTTTTACTGATCCCGTTAACCATCCATTATGTCGACGCTACACAATACGGCATTTGGGTGGCATTAAGCTCGGTAATTTTGTGGCTCAACTTTTTTGATATTGGCCTGGGTAACGGATTGAAAAACAAACTGGCAGAAGCAAATGCGTTAGGAGACATCACCGGCGCAAAAACGTATGTGAGCACTACTTATGCCTTGCTGGCAATAATAGGCGTGTTGTTATTTGGGTGTTTCCTGTTTATCAATCATTTCCTATCGTGGAGCAACATCCTGAATGCGGGAAATTATAGCGGTGATAACTTAAACAATGTGGCGTTAATAGTTGTCGGCTTTTTTTGCCTGCAATTTGTTATCCAACTGATAAACATTGTGCTCACAGCAACACATTCCGCGGCTAATGTTTCATTAATTAATGCTGTAGGGCAGTTGGCTACCATTATTGTTATTTTTCTGCTTACCCGTTTTACTACCGGCTCCATGTATAAATTAGTTTTTGCACTATCCGGTATTCCTCTGTCTGTTCAGTTACTGGCCAGTTTGTGGTATTTCGGCGGCAGGTATAAACAATATGCTCCGGGTTTAAAGTATATAAATTTCGGCTACACCAGAGAGCTGTTGACTATGGGCGGCGTATTTTTTCTGATCCAGGTAGGCGCGCTCGTACTAATGCAAACCGATAATATTATTGTTACCCGGATATTTGGTCCCAATCAGTTAACCACCTACAATATCGCCTACAAAGCATTTTCGCTCATCATCATGGTATTCAGCATCATCATGTTCCCTTTCTGGAGTGCGTTTACTGATGCTTATACCAAAAATAATTTCGACTGGATAAAAAAGGCGCTGGCAAAAATGTATAAAATATTGTTTGTGGTGGCCATTCTTTCGGTGCTGATGCTGTTGGTTTCGCCATGGGTTTATAAATATTGGATTGGCAAAAACATTAGTGTACCATTCCTGCTGTCATTTGCTATGTGCTTGTATGTAATTGGCTATTGTTCGGTGATGGCTAACTGCTACCTGCTTAACGGTACCGGGAAATTAAGGCTGCAGTTGTACCTGTACCTGGCGACAATATTTATAAATATACCCCTGGCAATTTTTTTAGCCAGGTATTGGGGGCTGGCCGGTGTGATGTTTTCGAACGTGATTATATATGTTTTTATGGCGGTTATTTTTCATATACAAAGCCGCAAAATTATCAACCGAAGGGCCTTTGGCATTTGGAATAAGTGAAGATGGACAAGCGGATGATAATGATTTGTAACGCAAAATGTTAAAAGAGAGAAAATGATGTTTTTGTTTAAAGCTGTCAGAAAAGTGTATAGGATGTTGAGTGTGCTGCTATCTACGCTTTATGCAAAATTTGTTTTTTCTGTGTTTTCGGCTAAGTACGGGGCGCGGCTGGTATGCAAAGGTTTACCAATAATAGATATTCACCCGACAGCAAAAGTGCAGATAGGCGATGATTTTACGATGAACAGCGGGAATAATTTTAACAGGATAGGGCGGCAGCAAAAAAGTATGCTGGTAGTTGGTATTAATGCGAGTCTTTCGATTGGGAATAATGTGAAGATTAGTTCGACGGCTATTGTATCATACAACAGCATCATCATAGCCGATAACGTGATGATGGGTGGCAACGTGGTTATTTATGATACCGATTTTCATTCGCTGAACCACGAGCACCGTACCGCCAGCGAATCGGACTGGGCTTTAAACGTTACTGATGGGTCCAAACCGGTTATCATCGAAAAAAATGTTTTTATCGGCGCGCATTCAACTATACTGAAAGGGGTTACCATAGGTGAAAATTCAATAATTGCGGCCTGTTCGGTAATAACCAAGAGCGTTGGCGCAAATGAAATTTGGGGCGGAAACCCGGCGAGGCTGCTAAAGAAAATTGAAAATGTACAAAACTAAAGTTTGAGCGTGATTAACAGGATTTTAAAATTGGTTCCGTACTTGTTTCTTTATTTCATTAATGAAATAAACGACTTCATATTTCCTGCTGGGAAAAATGCAAGGATATCTTTTGAATTGAGCCTGTTTATTTGCTTTGTTTACTTTTTAGCCGACAGGTTGAAAAATAATTTCAACCAGATAATAGCCAAGGGGTGGATCATATTTTTTGTGATGGGGCTGATGAATATCAACAGCATTACCCGCCGCACCGGTGTATGGAATTTAAAAATTGAAGATGCCACTTTTTTCTATTTCTATTGCGTAGGGGTATTTATTATAGCCCTGTTGATTTTTGAAAGGCTGGTGATCATTAAAACAAACGAAAATGAATTTCAGGATGATTTTGCCAATGTTACCAAAACATCTTTCAGCTATTTCATGTACGTATTCCCTTTTCTGTTGCTGATAACTATCTATCTATCTATCGGCTTTTTACCGCTGCTATCAGGCGCCGATGTTACCGACGATATGTACGGCTACAATTACGGGCCTTTATATGGTTTTAAATTTGTTTGCGTTTACGGTTTCCTGATTGCTTTGCTGGCCACGCTTTTTTTCAAACTGGGCTCCAAAATCCTCAATATTGTTTACCTGGTTGTCTTAATATTCATTATATCGGTAGATGGAAAACGGTTTGTGTTGCTAACCTGTATTATGGCGGCCATACCCATTTACCTGTGGGCCATGCAGGCCAAAGGCAAAAAGGTATCCAACGTGCCTATCGCCATTTCAATGATAGCGGTTTTTATAGCCTATATCTTCGTAAATATTTTGCGTACCGGCAGTGATATCAGCCAGTCTATAACTCACATAGCCGAAAACCTGCCATTTGGGGTAGAGTATAAAGATTATGTACACAGCTTTAATACCTATGAGCCGGGGAAAATTCATGGCTATAATTTCGAATTAAGTTCGCTCGGCGCCCTCACCAATTCTGCGTTCCTGGAAATACTTGGGTTTAATAAAGACCAGTTGGTAAAATCAGGCAGTGCCTACGTATGGTCAAACCTGTACGATAGTAATATGGGCATACGGATAGGCATTATACCCGAACTTTATTTCGCCTATAGCTATTTCGTGATACCCCTGATGGCGGTGATAGCGTATTTTACCAATATTGTAACCCAACGGCTGCGTTCGCCAAAATCAGTATTCAACCTGGTACAGAACGCCATATTATTTTCATTAATATTTTTCCTGATTAACGGGCAGGCAACGGTGTTTTTCGGCTGCTTACCGGTTATGCTATACGTTTACTTAGTTTTTAAATTAATAGGTCGCATCAAAAAAACGCAAGGCAATGATATACATAGTGATACCAGTTTACAACCGGCTTAAATATACGCAGGCATGCCTCGATTGTTTGTTTAAACAAAACGTTGCCGAGTATAAAGTGATCGTAGTGGATCATGGCTCAACCGACGGTACGAGCGAGGTCATAGTCCGCGATTACCCTGAAGTTATTTTGCTGCAGGAAGATGAAAGCTTATGGTGGGCCGGTGCTACCAACAAGGGTATCCAAAAGGCCCTCAAACTATCGCGGCGTCCCGAAGACTTTATACTCACCTTAAACAACGACTTGATTGTGAAGCCTGGGTATCTTAGCGAATTGTTGCGGGTGTATTACGTAAACAGGCCTGCAATAGTAGGATCCTTATCTGTTCATATTAACAATGCCGATAAGATTGATTTTGCCGGTGTTAAATGGAACAAAATAACGGCTAAGTTCCGGAAGCCCACATTTTTAGGGATACCCTTATCGAAACTAAAAACAGAGCACGAATGGCTGGAAACCGATCTGTTGCCCGGGCGTGGAACACTGTTCCCGATCAGTGTATTCAGGAAACTTGGGTTGTTCGACGAAACAAAATTTCCGCACTATGCGGCTGATGAGGATTTTGCCTTAACATGCAAAAGGAATGGGTACCAATTATTGATAGCTGTAAATGCCGGTGTAGAGAGCTATGTAGATGAAACCGGCATAAACTACAAACATGGTAAACTTAATTTCAAGCAGTTTTTAAGGAGTTTGCGCGCCAAAAACTCTGCCACTAATTTGTCAATCCGTTACAGGTGGGCAAAAAAGAATTCCCCGGTTCCGGTGATCTATTTTTTTGCGGATGTATCCCGGATTTTTGGTTCCTGGTTCCGGAGCCAGTTAAATGGATAGCAGAGAGGAATAATAAAGACAAACACCAAATGATTAACATATAAAGCTTAAAATAATGGAAACGCTACTCGCCCCGGTTGTGATTTTTACTTACAAAAGGCTTGATACCCTCAAAAAAGCGATTGATTCGCTGCTGCAGTGCAGCCTTGCAAATGACACGGCCGTTTACATCTATTCGGATGGTGCAAAACATGCCGCAGACAAGCCCCTGGTTGACAATGTAAGGCATTACCTTGGTGGTATAAAAGGTTTTAAAAGTAAGGAACTGATATTTTCGGACAGTAATAATGGCCTGGCAAATTCCATTATTAACGGCGTTTCAGATGTTTTGACGAAACATTCAAAAGTGATTGTACTCGAGGACGACCTGATACTACGGCCTAATTTTCTGCTTTATATGAATGCGGCACTTAACAGGTATGAGGCCAGCCAGCGGGTATTTTCCATTTCCGGATATTCGTTTAATCTGCCGGTGCCTCCCGGATTTACCGATGATGCCTACTTTTTAAACAGGGGCTGGTCCTGGGGCTGGGCTACCTGGCGCGACAGGTGGGAAGCTGTGGACTGGCAGGTGAAGAATTACGATACCTTTAAAAATAGCCCGGCTGCAAAACGGGCCTTCAACAAAGGCGGCAGCGACCTTACGGCTATGCTGGAAAAACAGATGACTAACAAAGTTGATTCATGGGCAATCCGCTGGTCGTTTCATCAATTTAATATACAGGGCCTCACTTTATGCCCAGTGTACTCCAAGGTATTAAATGTTGGGTTTGACGAATTGGCCACGCATACAACGGGTTCGGTAACACGGTATCTGCCCAAATTGGATGAAAGCTTAAAGGAGGATTTTAACCTGCCCGCACGGATTGAAATCAATCAGCATTTTCAAAATGCCTTTCAACGGAAAATGAATATAGCATCCCGGGTGCGCTCAAAGCTCGCTTCGGTCAAAATAAACATTTTACGATATTTTAAAGCATAACCCCCATGACAAACATATTGAAACAGTTGCGGGATGTTTATTTGGTAAAAGTTAAATGGCGTGGCTATGCTATTGGCAAGCATTTCCATGCGGGCCGCAATGTGTTTTTGTGGGGAAAAAAAGGAATAACAATCGGCGATAACTGTTACATCGGTAAGTATTCGGTTATTGAAAATACCACCAGGATAGGTAATGATGTACTGATAGCCAATTTTGTTGCTATAGTGGGGCGCTATGATCATCACTATCAGCAAATTGGCCGCCCTACCCGGTTGGCGTCTGCCATCAGGGACCGGGACTATAACTGGTTAGGCGCCGATCAGGTCACCGTTATTGAGGATGATGTTTGGATAGGTTTTGGCGCCATTGTTTTAAGCGGAGTTACCATAGGGGCCGGGAGCATTATTGCGGCGGGTTCGGTAGTTACCAAAGATGTGGAGCGTTACAGTATTTACGGCGGAAATCCAGCCAAAAAAATAAAAGACCGGTTTGACTCCGACGAGGATTTGCAAAAACATATCGCCATCTATAAAAAATTTAAAGAACAGGATGCCGGGTAAATCCGGTAAAATATAGCACCCGCCCGGTATTAACAGGTTGCGGTATTTTGAAAAATAATAATGAATTGACCTATGAAAGAACTACTAAGAAGCGGAAAAAGAGCACTCAGCAGTACTATTGTACAAATGAACGAGGTGTATTACGGCTTTGCAAAAAGCGAAGTGGAATGTAATATTTGCCACTATAAAACCAAGAGATTTGCAAGCAATAACTGGCATTTATATACCACTTGTTTTAAATGCAAATCGGATGTGAGGCACAGGCTGATATGGGCGATATTTGAACATTTGGATTCGTTTAGCCTGAAGAAGATCATCGACGGAAAATCCGTCCTCCATTTTGCGCCCGAAAAAATTATCAGCAACCTGATAAGTAAAAGGGCCGCGGTTTATAAAAAAGCCGATTTTTTAGCCGAGGGGTATTATTTTGATGAGATTGATTACAATATCGATATATCGGATATGCCGATAATTGCTGACAACTCATTTGATTGTGTTATTGCCTGTGATGTTTTGGAACATGTACCCAATCATATCGGCGGCTTGAAGGAGATTTACCGCGTACTGAAAAAAGGCGGGTATTGCGTAATCACTGTGCCCCTAAGAGATAACCTGGAAATTACTTACGAAGACAAATCAATTACCGAGCCAGCCGACAGGAAAAAAGCCTATGGACAGGATGACCATTTAAGGATATACGGCGATGATTTTAGCAGGATGATGGCGGATTGTGGTTTCGATGTTACGGTCGTCGATAAAAACTTTTTTAGCAAGGAGGTTGTCGAACGGAATGTGCTGTTCCCGCCGGTGTTGTCAAAAAACGAAAACGCAACAAATTACCGAAAGGTTTTTATCGGCAGAAAATAAATCAAATTGGAGATAACAAAAACAGGAGGGTGTTATGAGAGCGGCAATAATCATCAGGACAGCATTTGTATTTTATTTTTTATTAATCATTTTTTCAGGCTACGGGCAGTCGGTTTACCACGTTTCCAGTTCCGGTAATGACGGAAATAATGGACTGTCGGCGGCTACGGCATTTAAATCGATTGATAAAGTTAATTCGCTGACGCTGAACCCAGGCGACGAAATTTTGTTTAACAGCGGCGATGTTTTCAGGGGGCAACTAAACATCCGTCAATCAGGTGCAGCCGGTAAACCAATTATCATCGGGGCCTATGGTTCCGGGGCAAAACCGGTATTAAATGGGTCGGTAATTGTGAACAAGTGGACCAATAAAGGGCGCAATATATGGGAGGCAGATTGCCCACAATGCAAGGACTCGGTGACAGGGGTATATTTCAATCATTATTCACTTCCGCTGGGCCGGTACCCCAATAGTAATGCACCGCGCAAGGGCTATTTAAAAATCGCGCATCACCAGGGCTCAACACAATTTACAGGCGAAGATGCCGGCGGCAGAAACTGGACAGGCGGCGAGGCAGTTATACGGACCAATGACTGGATAATAGATAAACTGCCTATCTCGGGCCAGGCGGGCAACACCTATAACCTGCAAGCAAAAGCCAGTTATGAAATCAGGGACAATTGGGGGTATTTTATCCAGGATCACCCTGGTACATTGGACCAGGAGGGCGAATGGTATTACGACAGGGCGAACAAAAAACTGCTGATTTACATGGCCGGCCGAGATCCAAATAATTTCACAATTGAAGCTACTGCATTTAGCCGGTGTATAAATATCTACGCATCAAACATAAGGGTGGAGGGCATACATATTAGCCAGGCCTTAAACATTGGTGTATATGGTCGCAATTCATCCGGTTTGACAATAGCCGATTGCGATTTCACTAATATGGGCGAAGATGCCATTGTTTTAAACGGTGCAGGGCAGGGCATATTGATAAAGGGCAATTTAATAGAGCATGTAAATAATGACGGCATTTATGTTACCGGTTATGCTGATTACACCTGTGAGGGTAATACCTTAAAAAGCATTGGTGTTCACGAGGGTAGGGGCAAAAACAATAATGGCCAATATATGGGCATGGAGTACATTTATGCAGGGGGCGCCGGAAATACCGTTATCAGGCATAATGAACTGGATAGCATTGGCTATATAGGAATTGATTTCAATTCGGCCAACATCACCGTCGAACAAAACGTGATCAGTAATTTTGACCTCGTAAAAAATGATGGCGGAGCTATCGATACCTATAATGGCAAAAATCATACTTCGAGGAGCAATCAAAAAATCGAAAGTAATATCATATATAATGCAAAAGGCGCCAATGCTGGCACGCCAGACATTTTCACGGGTGCTATGGGCATTTACCTTGACGCCGGGTCGGAAAACATCGAGATAAAAAACAATACCATTTTTAACTGTACCGGCAGCGGTATTTATTTACATGGTTCAAATAATATTGTAGTTGACGGGAATGTATCGTATGGCAACAACATCCAGTTTTCTATGGCCGATGACGACCAGGATGGCTACGACACCAAATCGAACAAAATTGCCAATAATACCTTTTTAGGTCAGAACGACGAACAAGTGGATGAGAAGCTCATGCACCATAACTCAAAACCCGGCGATGAGACTTCGTTTGCGGGTACGGTATTTAATGCAAACGCCAAGTCGGTGAGGCTAAAGCAACAAAATAGACGTAACACCGGAACTTTATTTGAGTTTAACCGGACCGATAAACCAAAAACTGTTAAACTATCAGGGCTTTATAAGGATGGTAGCGGAAATGTTTACCGGGATGAAGTGATTTTAAAACCCTATTCATCTATTGTTCTTGTTAAATCGGATTGATGGGGATATGCGGACATCGGCGTTATGCAGTTGTTTCGTTAAAGTAAAAAAATAATTGTAATTGACGCTAAAAAGCGTGAAATTAAATAAAAAGAAAATTGTAATTTAGTATTTCCTATTAATTATATAGGATATAGTAGATTTAGAGAAGGACGACTTGTTATATTAAGACTAAAACACAACGCAATGTTAGCAAAAGAAAGAATTTTATCGATTAATGTGTCCCGGGGGAAACATGCTGAGTTTGTTGATTCGATCCTCGATCTTGGCCGGAAGCGAAAATCGTCGTACGTGTGTGTAGCCAATGTACACATGCTGGTTGAGGCCCATTGGTCGGGCGATTTTCAGCGCGTGGTAAACCAGGCGGATGTTGTTACACCCGATGGTATGCCTTTGGCCAAAAGCTTTAAAACACTATACAATATTGAACAGGATAGAGTTGATGGCATGAGTTTATTGCCGCTTTTACTGCAAAAAGCCATCGCCGAAGATATGACGGTTTATTTTTATGGCAGTTCGCGTACAATAATTGAGCACACCGGCAACTTCATCAGGCAAAATTACCCGCTGTTAAAGGTTGTAGGCATGTATTCGCCGCCGTTCCGTTACCTCACCGAAGCCGAGGAAGAGGCCGTGATAGACAATATTGCCAATTCGGGCGCCAACATCGTATTTGTAGCCCTGGGCTGTCCCAAGCAGGAACAATGGATGGCCGAAATGCGGGGGCGCATACCATCGGTAATGGTAGGCATTGGCGGAGCATTGCCTGTACTCATTGGCCTGCAGAAGCGGGCCCCGCTGTGGATGCAGAAAAATAGCCTCGAATGGTTTTATCGGCTGGTACAGGAGCCGCGCAGGTTGTTTAAAAGATATTTTATAACCAACACAACGTTTTTGTACCTGTTATTTAAAGAAAAGGCCTTTAATAAAAAGGTTGATTATCGCCTGGCAAGCGATAAAATAAATGAGCATAATGAAGACTGAATGTTAAAATTGATATAAAAAAGCCGGCTATACATCCGGTTCAAAAAGAATTATTAACCCCTTAAATTGTTTGCATATGAAAGAGATTAGTTTTTTTGAGAACAACAGCGTAATTGTTACTCAAACCAGGTTTATTGTTGGCCACAAGGTAACGGAGATTAAGAATATCAGTTCGGTAAAAGTAGAAGTGCTGCGCAGTTACCGCAAAATCCAGGTAATAGTGATGCTGATAGGTTTTTTGCTGATGTTCTTTAAGGAATTCAGGATAGCCGGGTTTGTGGTATTTGGAGCTACTTTTTTATTTATGTGCCTGATGGAGGAGAAATTCACGGTGCGCGTCAATACAAATTCCGGCGAAACAGATACCCTGGTTTCTAAAGATAAGGAGTACATTGAACAGGTGGCAAAGGCGATAAACTCAGCCATGTGGACTTATTACTCGCAAGCAGCGCCAATGTAATATCCGCGTTTAACAAGAAGATGAATGTGTTGATAGGTAGAATACTGTTACCAAATCCCTGCGTTCCCAAACACCGGGATTTGGTAAAATAATAATTTTATGCCGTATCCGGCTCCCCGCCAAAATGCTTTTCACGATCTGCCGCATTATGGGCCCGTGCTTCGGCGATCTCATATTCCAGTTCGGGGTCAATGTTTTGCTCTTCAACTCGACGGGCTTTTTCCATCAAATCTTCATGGTGATCCTGCAGCCATTTTAATTGCTTTCGGCCGTAAGAAAAGCGGGTGAACAGCACAAATAAAACGGGGACTATAAAAATTGATACAGTTGATGATGCTATCATCCCGCCTAAAACAGCAATACCTATTGTGTTCCGCGATTCGGCGCCCGCACCGGTAGCAAATACCAATGGCAATACGCCGAATATAAAGGACATAGACGTCATGATGATCGGCCTGAAACGCAGGCGCACCGCCTCGATGGTAGATTGCAGCAAAGGCTCACCACGATCGACCCTGAGTTTGGCAAACTCCACGATCAGGATGGCGTTTTTGGCAGACAGGCCTATCAACGTAATCAAACCAATCTGTGCATAAACATTATTGGTGATGGTAGGGGCCATCCACAATGCCACAATGGCGCCAAAGGCGCTGATGGGTACCGCCAGCAGAACTGAAAATGGCACCGACCAACTCTCGTACAAAGCGGCGAGGAACAAGAACACAAAAATGATGGAGAACATAAAGATATACACCGTGATACTTCCGGCTTTGATCTCTTCATAACTAAGGCCCGAAAATTCGTAGGTATAACCGCGCGGCAGGTATTTTGCGGCCAGTTCCTTTAACGCATCCAGCGATTGACCGCTGCTGTAACCCGGTGGTATGGAGCCACCCACCTCGGCCGAACGGAATATATTAAAGTGCGATATGGAGGTGGCTGTGGCATCGGCTTTGTAGCTTACTACGGTGCTTAGCGGCAACATATTACCCGCCGAATTGCGCACATAGTATTTATTAATGTTGGTGATGAGCGCACGGTATGAGGTATCGGCCTCAATAACCGCGTGGTAAGTGCGATTATATAACGTAAAGTTGTTTACGAACAAACTACCCATAAAGGCCTGCATGGTCGAAAACACATCGGATATGTTAACGCCCAGTTTCTCGCATTTTTCACGGTCAAGGGTAACGGTAAAACTTGGTGTGTGTGCTGTAAAATTGCAGTACGCGGTTGACGTTGCCGGATTTTTTTTAGCGGCTGCGACAAACCTTTGAACAGTTTTTTCAAACTGATGGATGTCGTCGGTTGAGTTACCCTGTTCAATTTCTACGGTGTAGCCGGCAGCCAAACCAATGCCCCTGATAGGCGGCGGTTGAATGGCTACAACAGTTGCGTTTTTGATACCGGCTTTGGCTACCCTTTTACGGATGTTGTCCATTATGCCCTGTACCTTGGTTTCCTTCGTAGTTCGGTCGTCCCAGGGTGTTAACATACAAAACATGGTGCCGCTGTTATTACCGCCGCCGCCAAGAATGTTAAAGCCTGATGAGCCTACAAAGTGCATGATCCCGGGTGTAGAACCAACAATCTTCATCAGCTTGGCCAATACATTATTTGAGGCTGTGGTAGAAGATGCATCGGGCATGGAATAAGTAACAAATAAACGCCCGCCGTCTTCCGAAGGAACGAAGCCTGATGGCTTACCTTTGAATAGTAACCAGGCGCCAACACATATGCAAACCAATAAGATGACAATGTACCGTGCATTTTTTATGCTGCGTTTTACCCCATTTGAATACTTGTAGGTAAGCTTGTCAAAAATACCGTTGAACCAGTTGAAAAACTTATCGAACCAATTTTGTTTTTCGGATTTATGGTGCGATGGTTTCAACAAAAGTGTACATAATGCCGGTGTGAGCGATAATGCCGTGAATGCCGAAAAAATAACCGAGATGGCTATTGTTATGGCAAATTGCTGGTAAAGGCGCCCCACAATGCCGGGTATAAAACCAACCGGCACAAACACCGAAGCAAGTATGAGCGCAATCGCTATAACCGGCGCCGATATCTCTTTCATGGCCTGGTACGTCGCCTCCTTGGGCGACATGTGCTGCTCATCAATATAATGCTGAACAGCCTCCACCACAATAATGGCATCATCCACCACGATACCAATAGCCAGCACAAAACCAAACATCGTTAGGGTGTTAATGGTAAAGCCAAGCGGTAAAAAGAAGCAGAATGTGGCCAGGATTGAAACGGGGATGGCGAGTATCGGGATAATGGTAGAACGCCAGTTTTGCAGGAACAGGAATACTACAAAAGCTACCAGGGCCAATGCTTTTAGCAATGTACCTACCACCTCATGCATAGATACCTTGATAATGGTAACCGATTCAAACGGCACCACGTATTCCACATCGGATGGGAAAGACTTTTTCAGCTCTGCGAGCTTTGCGTAAACATTATCGGCAGTTTGCAGGGCGTTGCTGCCGGGCGACTGGAAGATCATCAGCAATGAGCAGCGGTTACCATCCACAAAAGAACCACCCGAAAAAGTAAATTTACTCAGTTCGATGCGGGCGATGTCTTTTAAGTAGATCATTCTATCCGTGCCGGGGATGGTTTTAACAATCAGCTTTTCGTATTGCTCGGGTTTGTTGAGCATACTGTTTACCACGATGCCCGTTTCGAAGATCTGCTTTGGATCCTGTGGTGGGGCACCTGCGGAGCCCGCAGCAACATAAACGTTTTGCCCGTTAAGAGCAGCTGTTATGTCCGAAGGCATTAAATTATAGGATGCCATTTTATCCGGATTCAGCCATATACGCATACTGAATTGGTCGGTACGCGCACTCACATCACCTACACCGGGTACTCGTAAAATAGCATCCTGGATAAATGTATTGGTGTAATTATCAAGGAAGGTTATATTATGTGTTTTACGGGGCGAGTATATAGCAACCAGCATCAATTGATCGGGATTGCTGGCGCGGACTGTTGCGCCAAGTTTGCTCACCACCGAAGGCAGGAGTGGGGCAGCTATACCCACGCGGTTTTGAACGTTGAGCGCGGCAATCTGCGGATTGGTCCCCACATTAAAGGTTACCCTTACGTTCATCCCGCCATTGTTTGAACTGCTGCTGCTCATGTACTCCATGCCCGGCGTACCATTCACCTGTTCCTCAATCGGTATGGCCACGGTTTGCTCAACCGTTTCGGCATCGGCGCCGGTGTATGAGGCATTTACGCTCACACTTGGCGGCGATATATTTGGATATTGATCTACCGCGAGGTTAAAAATACAGATCACGCCCGATATCATCAATACAACAGAAATGACGATAGCAGTTACCGGTCGCTTTATAAAAGTATTTGCAATCATGCTTCGCTGGTGTTATGAAGATCGCGTGATTTTTGTATTTCAAATTCGAGTTCTGCGTCAATATTCTGCGCCTCAACCTTCCGGGCTTTTTCCATCAGGTCTTTATAGTGGGCTTTCAGGTAAGCAAGTTTTTCCTTGCCATAAGCAGCTTTGGTGATCACTACAAATAACACCGGCACCACAAAAATGGCTATGGACGATGCAGCAAACATACCACCCAAAACCGTTAACCCTATGGTCCGGCGTGCCACAGCACCCGCGCCGGAGGCAAATACAAGAGGTAAAACACCTAAAATAAAGGCCAGCGAGGTCATGATGATTGGACGAAGACGTAAACTCACGGCATCGAGCGTGGAAGCAAGCACGTCTTCGCCACGATCAACCCGCACCTTGGCAAACTCCACAATCAAGATGGCGTTTTTAGCGGCCAAACCAATCAGGGTTATCAAACCTATTTGTGCGTAAACGTTATCGGTTAATGAAGGTACCATCACAAGCGCCAGTATTGCCCCAAAAGCGCCTATTGGCACCGCAAGCAGCACTGAGAAAGGCACCGACCAGCTTTCATACAACGCAGCAAGGAACAGGAATACGAACGTGATGGAAAACATGAAAATATACAACGTTACCGACCCTGCCTTTAACTCTTCGTAGCTGAGTCCGGAAAACTCATAGGTATAACCTTGCGGCAACACACGGTTAGCAAGAGCTGTGAGTGCGGTTAGCGCTTCACCGCTGCTTACTCCGTTAGGGGAGGAGCCATCAATCTCGGCTGACCGGAAGATATTAAAGTGCGAGATGAGCGGCGCCGCTTCGATGGGCTTAAAGCTGATGACCGTACCAAGCGGTACCATTTTGCCACCCGAGTTTCGCACATAATATTTATTCATATCGGTAACCAAAGCGCGGAAGGCGGTATCGGCTTGTACCACAACGTGGAAGGTGCGGTTATAGGTGGTAAAATCGTTGATATAAAGACTGCCCATAAAAGCCTGGATAGTGGTAAATACATCTGATACGTTTACGCCCAGCTTTTCGCATTTTTCCCTGTCGACAGAGAGGCTCATGTTTGGCGTATGCGCCGTATAAAAGGTATATGCTTTGCTGATAGCCGGGTTTTTATTGGCCGAATCGACAAAGTTGTTCACTACCTTTTCAAATTGCTGCAAATTATCGTTTGTACTGCGCTGCTCAATTTGAATACTAAAGCCGATGGTAGAACCCACGCCTGGCAGTGGCGATGGTTGTATAACCTCTACGTTGGCATTAGACACGCCCGCATCGGCAATGCGTTTTTGCATTACTTTAATAATCCCGGGCACCTGTTGCTCTGAAGAAGTACGTTCGTCCCAGGGTTTCAATTGAACGTAAATGGTGCCGTTGTTGGAGTTGCTGGCATTGGTAACCACGTTTAAACCTGATAAGGCGGCATAGTGACCTACGCCCGGAGTGCCCGCTACAACCTTCATCAAGGCCGACATAACACTTACCGATTGCGCGGTAGAAGATGCGGGCGGCAATTGGTAAGTTACATACAGGTTACCATCATCCTCCGAAGGTATAAAGCCGGTAGGTTTTGCCTCGAAAAGGAAATAAGTACCGGCGCAGAAACATACTAAAAGGATAATGATGAACCTGGAGGCTTTTATGCTCCATTTTACACCGCTGGTGTATTTGGCGGTCACCCTGTCGAACCATTCATTAAATTTGGTGAACCACTTGGTTATGCCTTTGTTCTTTTTGCTTTCGTCCGTTGGTTTTAACAGCAATGTGCACAGCGCCGGTGTTAACGACAAGGCAATAAATGCGGAAATAATTACTGAAATAGCGATGGTGATGGCAAACTGCTGGTACAGGCGGCCCACTATGCCAGGGATAAACCCTACCGGCACAAACACCGCAGCAAGGATAAGGGCGATGGCAACTACAGGAGCCGATATATCCTTCATCGCCTGGTAAGTTGCCTCTTTAGGCGACATTTTATCATGGTCGATGTAATGCTGCGTCGCTTCAACCACAATGATGGCGTCATCCACCACAATACCAATAGCCAGCACAAAACCAAACATGGTTAAGGTGTTAATGGTAAACCCAAGCGGGATAAAAAAGCAGAAAGTGCCGAAAATAGATACCGGAATAGCCAATACCGGGATGAGCGTTGAGCGCCAGGTTTGCAGGAACAGGAAAACTACAATAGCAACCAATCCTAATGTTTTTAACAAGGTACCCACAACATCCTGCATAGAAACCTTTACAACCGTTACCGATTCAAAAGGCACACTATAAGCTACATCCGATGGGAAAGTTTGTTTAAGTTTGGCCAGTTCGTCGTATACGCCGTTGGCGGTCTGCAAAGCGTTACTACCAGGCGCCTGGTATATTTGCAGGTACGAAGCACGGTGCCCGTCAACAAAGGAATTGCTGGAGAAGGTAAATTTTCCCAGCTCAACCCGGGCTACATCTTTCAGGTAAACCAGTTCGCCCTTTGTCGGGTTGTTTTTTACAATGATGTTTTCGAATTCAGATACTTCGCTTAAACGGCCGTTCACCAGGATACCCAACTCATAAGTTTGGGTTGGCGCCTGTGGAGGTACGCCCGCTGTTCCGGCTGCCACCTGTACGTTTTGCGCATTCAGCGCGGCAATCACGTCGGACGGTTCCAGGCTGTAGGCGGCCATTTTCTGGGGGTTCATCCAGATGCGCATACTAAAATCATCCGTAAAACGGCTGATACTACCTACGCCAGGTACACGCAACAAGGCATCCTGTATAAATATGTTGGTATAGTTATCCAGGAAGGTAACATTATGCGAATCCTTGGGTGAATAAATGGCTACCATCATCAGCATGCTTGGGTTAACCGCGCGTACGGTAAGCCCCAATCTGCTGGCAACTGCCGGCAATAGTGGCGTAGCTATACTTACGCGGTTTTGAACGTCAAGCGCAGCAACGTCAATGTTCGTCCCGATTTTGAAGGTGATATTCATCTGCATAGCACCGTTGTTAGTGCTGTTGCTCTGCATATATTCCATTCCCGGCGAGCCGTTTACCTGTTCTTCTACAGGGGTGGCAACTGTTTGTTCAACTGTTTGGGCATCTGCACCGGTAAACTGTGCATTTACTTGTACAACAGGGGGGGTAATATCAGGGTATTGGTCTATCGGCAAAAGTAAAATACTTACCGTTCCGGTAATTACCAGTACAATGGAAATTACTATTGCCGTTACCGGCCGTTTAATAAAGGTATTAGCGATCATACTTGGTTGGTCATGTAAAAATCCAGATAAGCTGTATAAACTATTTTACTGCCCACGTTTGCCCCCGCCTCCGGGACCCACCTTGTTAGCTGTAGTAATTTGCGCACCATCATGAATGGATTGTAAACCGTCAACAATTATCCTGTCGCCGGCTTTAACGCCGCTTTTAATAATAATATCGGGGCCAATAACCTGGCCGGTTTGTACCTTCTTCTGCACGGCAACCAGTTTCGGTTTATTCGATACGGGCTGCCCAAGCTTCTTCAGGCTGTCGGCGTTAACTTTAAATACGCTGTCTTTGGCAACGTAAACAAAATATTCGCCCATTTGCTCAATAACTGCCTTGTTCGGCACTACCAGCTGTGGCCCGTTGTCCTGGCTGTGAACCCGCACCACGCAACTCATGCCGGCACGTAAATAAAAATCGGGATTATCGAAAACGAGCCGCACCCTTACCGATCCTGTTTGCGGATCAACCGCACGGTCGATGATCGACAATTTGCCGGTTTGCGGATATAACGAGTTATCAGGCAAAAGCAGTGTAAATAATGAATCAACTACGTGCCCCTTGTTTTTTTCAATCTTTTCAAAAAAAGGAAGGTTTTTTTCATTCACTATAAAATCTACAGCCATAGGATTATCTGTAGATATGGTATCCAAAGTGGTTACACCGGGGTTCACAACTTCGCCCAGCCTTACCTGGCTAATACCGATGGTGCCGGTAAATGGTGCATAAACAGTGGCATAAGTTAAATTGGTTTTGGCCGTTTTTACCTGTTGTTCCGATGCTTTTACGGTGTTTTTTGCATTCTCCAGCGTAATAACGGCATGGTCATAAAGCTGCGTGGCAACGGCATTATATTTATTCAGGTAAACATAGCGGTCGGCATCCTGCTGGGCTTGGGTCAAGCTGCCTTGTGATACCCTTAAATTGGCCACTGCTTGGTCATAAGCCGCCTGGTAAAGGCGTTCGTCAATTTCGTAAAGTTTTTGCCCCTTGTTTACCTGGCTGCCTTCTTTAAAATATATCCCGGTAATGCCGCCCGATACTTGCGGCAACAGGTTTACCTGCATAAGCGCCCGGGTGGTTGCGGGGTATTTTTCATAATACAAAACGTGTTTTGCTTTTAAAGTAACCAGGTTTACGGGCACCTCGGGGTTAGGCGGGGGTGTTTTTTTGCCGCCGCATGCAGCAATGAAAAGGCAACTGGCAAAAAGGGTATTTAATACTACTCTGTTCATAGAGGCGGTTGATTTGTGCATTAACATTAATAGGTAATATTGCCCATAGCTTTCTGTAGGTCAATTTTGTTTGACAATACCTGGAAAAGGGCATTTAAATAGTTTATCTCGGATGTTATTAAATTCGATTGAGCTGTAATTACATTTAAATAAGGAACAATACCCTGACGATATTGCAGGGTCACTACAAAATATACTCTTTTGGATAGCGTTACGTTTTTTTGCAGTAGTTGTAAATTGTAGTAATTGCTTTTATAGTTAGCCAACGCCGATGTATATTCCGTATTGATTTGCGATTTCAGATCTGTTTCACTCCAGTCCAGTATCTGTCGCTGCAGTTTTGCCTTATGCAGATTGTTTAAGCGCGAAAAGCCGGTAAAAATCGGGATAGTTAACGATACCCCAACCTGCGATGTTGGATAGGAACTTGAAAAAAGATCAGACAGGTGATCGTTTTGGAAATTGCGGTTGTAGTTATAAAACGCAGAAGCCGTTGGTAAAAACGAATAACGGTAATAGTTAACCAACTGATCCTGTAAACTCTTGCTCGTATTTAATATCTGGAATTCAATCCTTTTTTCAAACTGCAATTGCTGGGCGGTGTCAATATGAATACCCTTCATCATTTCAAGGGTATCAAAAACAACATTAAACTGCTTATCTACCGGATAACCCATCAGCTTTTTTAAGGCTGCATATTGCGGAACAACGTTTTCATTAGCCTGTTTTAGCTGGGCCATGGTGTTGTTCATGGTGATCTCCGCCTGTTCGTAATCCGTCTCGTCAACAATACCGCCTTTATATTGGTGATAAGCATCGCGAAGGCTTTTACCAAATTGGGCGGTATCTTCCTTCAGTACGTTAATCTGCTCCAGGTTGTTCAATAGTGTATAAAATGTTTTGCTGACGGAGGAGACCAGGAATATTTTGGTGCTATCGGTAGCTTGCTCAGCCTGCTTAACATAAAGGGCCGAACTTTTGTAGGCGTACAAAAGGCTCGGATTAAATATGGTTTGCGTTACAGAAACACCCGGTACAAAGGTGTATTTAGGGCCGGTGGTGGTGGCCGTGGTTGTTGTGCCGGAATCAATAACGGCCGATCCGCTTGATTGCTGTAAATAATGCACCAGGTTGCCCGATGCATTTACCTGTGGTAGTGCGCCGGAAAGATTTATCAAATTGGTTGTTTTAGCTACGTCGACATTTATCAACGCGATGTTTACACCCGGCTGATGCTGTATCGCGTAATCAATACATTGCTGGAGCGTTAAATATTCAACGGCGCCGCTTTTGCTGGTGTCTTTTACTTTTACCGGCTGAAGCAAACTTACCTTGCTGGTATCAGGCTCAACAACAGGCGCCGATACGCTTTTTGGGGTATTATTTTGTGCGAAAGCAGATACCGATAAACAAAGCAAACAAGTATTGAGCAACAACACACGGGCGGTGCCCCTGCTGGAAAAGATATTCTGCATGTTAAAACCGGGTAATTTGTATTTTTTTGTACGAATATATCATAAACTTAAAACCTGTAACTAAATATATTTCAGGTTATTAATACCTACATAAAGCTATCCGTTATGTTTTGTAAAAGTGTGAAAAACATACGTTGCGTGGGGTAACAATTTTGTTAATGTATTTGCCGCCAGCTATAAACAGCAATATTGTTACTTAAACGCTCTCAATTTAATAAATAGGTGTAATGTTAAATAGGAATAAATAATATTTGAAGATATTTTATATAAGATAACAGAAACGTGGTATTTGTTAAATGTTTATAAGAAACCATTAATATTTTGTTAAACAGCCATGTGTTCGCCGGCGCGCGGGTCATCGGGTAATATCTCCAGGTCAGGATAATTAATATATTCGGCATACCACTGTATGGCGCCTACCACGTCAAGTGCATCATCGGCTAATATATTAATGGTTTCAAAGGCATATAGTTTTTTGCCCGCATACCCATAAAGTTGTATTTCATTATCATTAGGGGCAAACTGGTCGTTGTCCAGGCAAAACACTCTTATCTTCAAATTAGTGTCCCTTGAATGAATTACGTCTCGGCAGGAATTTTTTGGGTCGGTAGCTAACAAATAAATATTGTTGTCCATAAAAATTGTAACAAGTTTTTAAACTGAAAGTTTGATTTAAGTTTAATGGTAGTTATCGGCTATCCAGTTATGTCCAACGGTTAAATCAGGCGACCAAACTGCCTTTTACACATTCAACACCATGCCTGTAAACTGTGTAAGCAATTCCACAGCTTTGTTTTATAATTGAAAATTAGGTTGAATTTAGCTTAAAAAAATCTTTTTTTATTATGGCATTCGTTTTGAATTATGAATTATACCCATCCAAGGGACTGTTTTTCATAGGTAGATGTGGGGTCAAAAAACTGCGAGAGTTTTTTGACCTTTCTTATTTATGAGCTAATTGATGGATAGCAATGTGGTTCGCGCCCATTTTCGAACATGACTTTGCAATAAAATTCGATTTTTTTAAACATTACTACGCATCCATTTTTAAAATAAATAGTTTTACCGAAAAATTAGAAAGGCATTTTATGAACACCGTAAATATTCCCAGGCTCGATTTAAATACATATATAAACGGCGATGCTGCCCAGCGCAAAGCATTTTCTGATGCTATTGGCGATGCATTTAACCAAACGGGCTTTGTTACCATCACCAATCATGGGTTGGACAAAACCCTGATTGATAAACTTTATGACGACGTGAAGGCGCTTTTTGCCCTCCCGGACGAAGTAAAATCCAAATATGAAGACCCTAAGCTTGCCGGTCAGCGCGGATACACCAGCAAAGGCAAAGAAACTGCCAAAGGTTTCACAGCGCCGGATTTAAAGGAGTTTTGGCAAATAGGACAAACCGTTACCGGTGACGATATCCCTAAAGACCAATATCCCGAAAATACCCAAATTACTGAGGTGCCAACTTTTAACGCTACAACTGTCGAAGTTTATAAAAAACTGGAGGCCGCTGGTATCCATTTGCTAAGGGCCATATCGGTTTACCTGGGTTTGCCGGAGAATTATTTTGATGATAATGTGCACAACGGCAACTCTATATTACGCACGCTCCATTACTTCCCCATCACCAATCCGGATGCTTTACCCGAAGATGCCGTACGCGCCGGAGCGCACGAGGATATTAACCTGATTACCCTGTTAATTGGCGCCAGCGCCGATGGCCTGGAACTCCTTACCCGCGAAAACAAGTGGTTTCCGGTAAAGGCTTATGGCGAAGACCTGGTTGTAAACGTAGGCGATATGCTGCAGCGCTTAACCAACAACAAACTAAAATCAACCACACACCGCGTAGTTAACCCGCCGCGCGAACTGATGAAATATTCGCGCTTTTCAGTTCCTTTTTTCCTTCATCCGAAAGCTGGTATGAACCTGGCCTGTTTACCTTCGTGTATTGATGAGCATCACCCAAAACAATACGAAGATATTACCGCCGGCGAATACCTGGACGAACGTTTAAGAGAAATAGGGTTGAAGAAGTAGTGGTTAGAGACTAGAGATAAGTTGATTAGAGATTAGTTGAAGAAGATTGGCAAAAACAAAAATGTTCGATGCTTATTTCCGACTTTTGGACTTTTCTGACCTCCTCGCTAACTAATCTCTAATCAACTAATCTCTAATCTCCAAAAAATACTAAGTTTGCGCACATGGAACAAAATTTATTTGTTTACAACACATTAACACGAAAAAAGGAGAAGTTTATACCGCTTAACCCGCCGCACGTAGGGATGTATGTTTGCGGGCCAACAGTTTACAGCGATGCGCATCTCGGCAATAGCCGTACCTATATTTCATTCGATTTAATTTTTCGTTACTTAACACACCTGGGCTATAAAGTGCGGTATGTGCGCAATATTACCGATGCCGGCCATTTAGAAGGCGATGCAGGGGACGAGGGCGAAGATAAAATATCCAAAAAAGCTAAATTGGCGCAGGTTGAGCCAATGGAAATTGTGCAAAAATACACCGTGGGCTTTCATCATGTAATGGAGCAGTTTAACATATTGCCGCCCAGCATCGAACCAACTGCAACAGGCCATATCATTGAGCAGATTGAAATGGTAAAGGTTATCCTTGAAAAAGGCTTTGCCTATGAGGTGGATGGCTCCATTTATTTTGATGTAGAAAAATACAGTAAATCAGAGGATTATGGGGTGCTGAGCGGTCGCAACCTGGAAGATTTGCTGAACAACACCCGCACCCTGGGCGGGCAAGAAGAAAAACACGGCAAACTTGATTTTGCCCTGTGGATAAAAGCCAAGCCAGAACACCTGATGAAATGGCCTTCGCCCTGGGGACTAGGTTTTCCGGGCTGGCACCTGGAGTGCTCTGCTATGAGCAACAAATATCTGGGCGAACATTTTGATATCCATGGCGGCGGCATTGATTTGGTGCCTACGCATCATACCAACGAGATTGCCCAAAACATTGCTGCCTGTGGCAAAACGCCGGCAACTTACTGGTTACATACCAATATGCTTACCGTGAACGGGCAAAAAATGTCGAAATCATTAGGGAACAGTTTTTTGCCCCATGAGTTGTTTTCGGGGGATAATAAAATCCTCGATAAGGGCTACAGCCCAATGACGGTGCGTTTTTTTATGCTGCAGGCTAATTATCGGAGTACGCTTGACTTTGGTAACGAGGCCATGGAGGCATCTGAAAAGGGTTTTAAGCGGTTAATGAATTCGTTTGGGTTGATGGATGGCCTTAAGGCCTCGGGAACAACCGAGATTGAAATTCAACCGCTGATTGATGCTTGCTACGCCGCAATGAACGACGATTTTAACAGCCCGGTATTAATTGCCGAACTTTTTGAAGGTTCGAGAGTTATTAACTCGGTAAACGATGGCAAGTTAAAAATAGATGCCCGCAACCTGGAGCTTTTAAAAAACATGATGAATGTTTTTGTGTTGGATATACTTGGTTTGAAAAACGAGCAGGCCGCAAACGATGACCTTCCAAAAGTGTTAAACTTTATAGTTGATTTAAGGAGCGCTGCAAAAGTGGGTCATGATTACGCAACATCTGATAAAATACGGAAAGGATTGCAGGAAATAGGCTTCCAGTTAAACGATAGCAAAGAAGGTACCACCTGGAATAAAATTTAATTGATAAATGTACGTTGTTTTAGGGTTGAATTATTGAGTTATTGAATTGATGTGTGTGGGGATTTTGAAATTAGTAAATCAATCAATTGGATTATTAAAAAAGTAGCAGTATCTTAAACAACTCAACCAAACCCAAAAACATATTCAAATTTCACTACATTAATAAAATCTTATAGTCTATAATGAAAAGAATAACCTTAGCCATAGTTATAATAATCAGTTCAGTAAAACTAACGTTTGCGCAAAATACAGTTGCCGACGTAAATAAAGCTGTTGAAGCCGATAAAAACTTTAACAAGCAGGTTGAACGCAAAGGTATTAAAGGTGGATTTTTAGCCGTAGCCGATGCCGAGGGTATCATTTTTAAACCCGATGCCGTTAATATCACTGATTTTTACAACAATATTGATAAGCAGGCAGGCACTTTAACCATGCAGCCAAATTTTGCCCGTATTGCTGTAAACGGCGATCTCGCCTTTACTGCAGGCCCCTATGTTTATCAAAACGGCGCGGCTGACACCGATAAAGTTTATGGCGACTATGTTTCGATATGGAAGGCCGAAAGCAACAATGAGTTTAAGCTATTAATCAATTTGGGTATCCAGCATCCCGAGTCGGACCAGGATATGGTAAGCGATTTTAAAAATCCGGATTCAACCAAAACTGTGCCCCCAAGTAAAGATCCCTTTAGTGGCAAAAGGGTTATCCTGGCTACTGATAATTTGTTCAATCACTCGTTAACACTTTCTACCCTGGCCAGTTACAAGGAATTTTTAAGCCCCGAAGGCCGTTATTACTTCCCAGGTTTCGACCCGATAATGGGCCAGGACAAGGTTATGAAATTTATTGACAACGAGGGAATAACCATAACAGCCCAAACAACCAATGCAGGCCGTTCGACCAGTAACGACCTGGCCTACACCTATGGTAAAGCCCGCATTAAAAAGGGCAATATTGTGAGCAATTATAACTATGTACGCATCTGGGAAATTGATGCAACCCACAAATGGAATATATTACTGGAAGTATTTTCGGCTGTTGAAGATTAAAGTTCGAAATGGGATAGCTCTATAGAGCCCCCTGATATTACATAAATGCCCCCATTGGATTTTACCGGTGAGGGCATTTATGCTTTAAGCCCTACCCGCGCTTTAAGATGATCTGACAACCTTAATGTTAACGCAACCAGCGTTAGGGTGGGGTTGGGTGCACCGGCAGTTACATAACATGATGACCCGGCCATGTACAAGTTATCGATGCCGTGTACTTTGCAGTCGGCGTTCACTACGCTTTCTTTCACATCCTCACCCATACGTGTGGTGCCCATATGATGCCAGCCGCCGCCGGTAAATTCAGGCCATGTATCGTCGTTTTCATCCTGTAAATATTCCAGCAGCCGCACTCGTCCTTTTTCCGAAATTCCGGCCTGTTGCCCTATGATCTCATAAATTTTGCGGAGGCTTCTTTTTTCAAGCTGGGTAAGCTCCCAATGCAACATACCGCGCGGCATACCTAATGCATCCTTTTCTGTGTCGAGCGTAACCCGGCTATTGGGGTTTGGCGCCTGCTCTACCCGGGTAAAAAGCTGGAAACTATTATATCCGCCGCTGCGCTTGCCGGCGCTGGCTTTTTTACCAAAACCAGCCATGTTTTTTTCCCGTTCTTTTTTGTCAGCCGTCCACAGATCAATAAATGCTGATTGTTTCCGGGCTATTTCAAGCGGGGTAAATGATGCGGTTCCGTTCAATATTTTATATTCCCGCTGTTTTTGTTCGCTAATACCTAATTCGGCCCGGTGTTTGGTATGGAACAGGTCCATCATATACAGTTTTAACTGGTCGGGTTCATCAAACCAAATTTCTGCAGATTTAATCTCGAGATGCTCCATAAAATAACGGCCCACCACGTCGTTATCATTCCCCAGGCCTTTCGGCGACTGTTGATTGGAGGCCAGCAGCAGCCGGGCATTTTGTATGGCGCAGCAGGCGCAAACAAAGTATTTTGCCCGCACGCGGTGCTGCTTGCCTGCAAAGTTTTTAACGGTAACTTCGGTTACTGCCGAAATATTATCATTGGCAGCTATATTGCAAACATTGGCATAGGTATATAAATGAATATTAGGGGCGTTTACAATAGCATCGCGGTATTTTGTGCCGAAACGGGTAGGCGGGCTAAACTGCCACATTTTATTGTAAACCGCATCCTGGTTAAAAGGGAGTGAAATGAGTGATTTGTCGTTTTGCTGGTAATACCCAACATTGTACTCGTAAGGGCCTAACTCCAGGTTTTTTTGCGCCCTTGCATAATAAGGGTCCAGGTCTTCACGCTGAAAAGGCCAGCCACTGTAGGGCACCCAGTCTCTTTTTTTAAAATCGATGGGGTCAAGCGGTGAACAAAACCCCGCCCAATGCCCGGTAGTGCCGCCAAAATAATGCAGCCTTGCCGACTCGAGCGGATAATAGCGCTGGCCGGTAGTTTTTCCGCGGTAAAGGTCCTGCATTTTGGCATCGTACTCAAAACCACCGCCCTCAAGCAGTACTATTTTATAACCCGAATCGAGCCACTCGAGGGCCAGGCTTATGCCTGCTGCCCCTGCACCAATAATGCAGATATCGCCTTCAATAAGGGTGTTATTATCAATTGTACGGGCGTCGGTATGCATGGCCGTTGGGTTTAAGATTGTAATATAGAAAACAGGGCACATTGCCGGGCCTCGGTTACCGATAACACCCAGCCTTTTACCACGGCGATATTGCCAATTTTAAAGTCATTTTTAGCCTTAGCAACCAGCATAGTGCTGATTGCTGTATTATCAGGCGGGATACTTTGCGTACTATCCCCTAAAAGCAGACTTCTAAGCTTGTCCCCGCTATCTTCTTCCTGCTTTGTTTTGCGATAGGCCTGGCCAATTTCTGCGATGGTTTTGGCATCCACCAGATGCGAGAAGAATTGCGGCTGCGATGCGATGTCCATTTTTTGATGGCAACCGCTGACCAGCGGAACGGTTAAAGCCGCCGCGGTATAGGCAGAAAGTCGTATGAAGAGCCTTCTTTGCATAATGGTTAATTGGTATGGGTAAAAATACTATTTTATTAAAACGCTGCGTGTAAAAATATAATTTCACTTTTCCAATTGTTCCTGCAAATTGTTAATGCTCGCAAAGCCGGATCTTAAAAAAAACATCTTTTTTTAAAAAAAAACCAAACCCAGCGGCCAGCTTTTACGTAAAAAGGGCCAATAATGATATACAACATGTCAGATCTAAACCAATTTCAAAGATCCAAAGACAGGCTAGCCGAAATCCTTTGTCAGCTGACACATAAAAATGTCGCTGACCCTCATACCGTTTCGTATATCAAAGTGATTGAAACTTCCATCAGTAAACTGGATAAAAAAATGGAAGAGTATAAATTGGGACGTACAACCAAATCAATCAGTGCCGACGATCTGTTCTCCTAATCAGAAATAATCCTCCATCCAAATCATTCTCTCCATAAATTTAAATTCTGCCCCCCGGTTTAACCCCTGCTTATGCCGAAATGTTAAATCCCCGCGATTTTTAGTTAAAAGTTGTTAAGAGGTGTTAAATGTCACTGAGGATTAAAGTATTACTGCGAAATTGGTTGTTAAGTTCGATTGAGTCGATTAAGTATTAACTCAATTCAACAGAATCTGAACAATCAACCTATAATCCCATGAACTACAAAAAAATCAACAATCTCACCGGCTGGTTTTGCTTCGCCATTGCGTCAATCACCTACATTTTAACATTGGAACCCTCTGTAAGCTTCTGGGATTGCGGCGAATTTATTTCGTGCGCATACCGGTTACAGGTATCGCATCAGCCCGGTTACCCTTTGTTTGCCATGTTGGGGAAGGCCTTTTCGCTGCTTTCACTTGGTGATCATACAAAGGTGGCTTATTTTACCAATTTAATGTCTGCATTGGCGAGCGGGGCAACCATTATGTTCCTGTTTTGGACCATTACCGCACTGGCTAAAAAGATGCTGATAAAAAACACAGCGGAGGCTACGCAATCGCAACAGATACTGGTATTTGGCGCAGGCCTTGTTGGCGCACTCGCATTTACCTTTACCGATACTTTTTGGTTTTCGGCAGTTGAAACCATTGTATTTGCGCTGTCGTCGTTATGTACAGCAATTGTTTTTTGGGCTATATTGAAATGGGAGGCGCAGGCCGATGAGCGGGGCGCGGATAAATGGATTGTGCTCATTGCCTACATGATAGGCCTTTCCATCGGTATACACCTGCTTAACCTGTTGACTATACCGGCAATAGCTATGGTTTATTACTTTCGTCGGTATAAAAAAATCAACCTTAAAAGCGGTATTGCTGCATTCCTGATCAGCATCCTCATCCTGGGATTAGTGCAGTTTGGCATCCGGGGATACACGATTTACTTTGCCGCCTGGTTCGATTTTTTCTTTGTTAACTCACTGGGAATGGGTTTCGGCAGCGGAGCGCTGATATTTATCCTGTTGCTTGCGGGTTTGCTGATATTTGGAATATGGTATAGCATACGCCACAAAAAGCCAATGTTAAACCTGGCTCTGTTGTGTGTTACCTTTATTTATTTTGGATATGGGTCGTTTGTATATATCCCCATCAGGGCTGCCGCAGGCACCGATTTGAATAACTCGCATCCCGATAATGCATTTACCCTGTACGGCTACCTCAATCGCGTTCAGTATGGCGAAACACCCCTGCTTTCGGGGCCATATTTTGATGCTAAAATTGTCGATGAAAAAGAAAATGGCACCATTTACCGCAAAGGCAAAACCCAATATGAAAACGCCGGTAAAAATATTGACTATGTATATGACCACACCACCCCGTTCCCAAGGATGTGGAGCACCGAACTGGATCCCGAATACGCGCAAAATGTGCAGTTTTATAAACAATGGCTGCAGTTAGGCGAGGGCCAGGCGCCTGCTTTTACAGATAACCTTAAATGGCTGTTTAGCTGGCAGATATACCAGATGTACGCCCGTTACTTTATGTGGAATTTTGTGGGCCGCTATAACGACGTTGACGGACAACAAAGTACCACCGCCGTAAACGGCAACTGGACAAGCGGCATTTTCGACGGGAGCAAGCATTTGCCCAAAGCAATAACTACAGATGTGAGTTACGCCCCCCTATATGCATTGCCATTAATACTGGGCTTACTTGGGGCATGGTA
>Ga0206898_10034_pt1 | contig 41129 bp, 31 predicted proteins | sample Alteio_BWOrgHeat_50_FD_153237 | JGI IMG/M metagenome (GOLD analysis project Ga0206898, IMG submission 153237) | Enriched cells from forest soil in Barre Woods Harvard Forest LTER site, Petersham, Massachusetts, United States -... | ecosystem: Environmental > Terrestrial > Soil > Temperate forest >...
GCAACTGTCCTACCGGATTATATTATGGACCCATTTTCGGAAATTTTTACCCAGGTTCTTTTGTCAGGTGAAGTAATTGAAAGTCAAAAAGCACACTTTGTGGAAGACGAAGTGGTGAAAAAGGATTTATTGGATAGGATGATGAGATTTCGAGATTTGAAGCAATTTCATAACTTAATCTTAATGGCAACAATTCCGGGAAAGGGACTGTATTGTTTGGTGAAGGTGTTCAATGCAGCATACTTGGTAAAGCTGTCAAATATTGAAACCTATCTAAAGCTTGAAGAGTTGGTCTTGTTCAACGATTGTGTTGAGCAGGCTTGGCTGATGAATGTATTAGCAACGTTAAATATATTTTCGATAAAGACTAATTTGGTCAACTTAAATAGAACCAACAAAAGGATAGTAGAACGGAGCAAGGATGGATTCAAAACCTCCGTTGGAAAGATACCTGTTTTCAACAAAAAAGGAGTCTTGTTGCATAAACATATGGATGAATTAGCGAATAACCTATTGCATCCACCTCAATACGATTTCGTGAAGAAGGAAATTGTCAAATCCATTCCTTTTCCACCGGATACTTATTTTGTTAAATATTTCAAGAAAGATTTACTCGTCCCTATAAAACATATCGATTTTATCTATTCAATGTCATACTGAATATGAGAATACAAAAAGTACGCGGACAAAATAGAATTCTAAAGCAAATCGACGAATGGAGACTGGATAATCTAACTCTCAATCTCGGCAATGTAATAGAAAGGGGAAGGGGTCGTATCGACATTATTGTTCATCCTTGGTGCGACCTTTCAATAATCAAAAGTTCCTTCGCAGAACCGAAAGGCAGAACAAGAAGTCAGATACTAGCTGGACTCCTTGATATATACGATAATTGGAAAAGACAACTCGATGAGTATGGACACCCTTATTATTTGAAAATTTGGCTATACGATCCGCGCTTTTCGCGGTCTGAAGTAGTCTGCGCATTAGGCGAAAGCTTGAATTACTACAATAACACTTTTGTTCCTTCTCCACGCCAAATCTTCCCTTTGAATAACTATGGCAAGTTGCAGGGACGGCTTAAAAATCTGAAATGGAGTGGCTTTTTGGACGAAGATCATTTTAGTGAAGAAGAAATTGGAACCAAAGAAGAATATGCCTCCGAAGAGGACTACGAGTGGACGATTCGTTGGTTTAATCGAATGATTCGAAAACCACACAACGTCTCTAAACTAAAAGATGGTTCCGAACTGCATTCCTTTAAACGGGGTTACGTGTGGGTCGGTGGATAATAAAACGCCCTATGACATGACCGTTAATTAGCAAGGTCCAATTACGTCTCAGAAAATATTAGGGGCGTGAAGTGCGGTAAAGTGGGGTAAAGTGCAGTTCCACTAAATTCTTTAAACGGTAAAGGCTTTTTAATCCATTGTAAATCACCATCTTATGGTCATTTGTCAGGGTGGCAATATAGGCCTTGGTGTTCAAGATTTGAACCGCATCGGGTACCCTGAAGTAGAAAGGCCATAAGAGCAATCTTATGGCTTTTTACTTTTCATTCATGGCCTTTCACTTCAGGGCAAAAAAACAGAGCGAGAGCGGAAGGAAAAAGCTCTGTTTTTTTCTTCATTCTCGCTCTTTGAGCTAACTTTTTGAATGACCTTTGTTCCTATCGGAGATACTTCCTGTTCTCCATATGGTGTCCAGCTCTTTTATCAGTTCCTATCTCGGAGCACATGTTTGAATTTCAAAAACTGGAAGTTTACAATCTTAGAATAACCGGAGACTCGAAAAACCCCTCCAAAACTCCACTTCCCGGCTCTCACTCTACGCAATCAACCCCGCATTCCAACGGCTCATTCCAGCAGTCCGCTCAATTCCGCTTTTATTCTCCTTTGATGCATTGTACATTTCACTCATGAAATATACTTAATACTGATTTTAATTCCAGGCAATCCTTCAGTGATCGCCTACTATCATCTAACACACAAAACAATGAAAACACGAACACTCCAGTCCATTTCGAAAGTCCTTACCGGGATCTTTGTTCTGGGAACATTTCAAACGCTGAACGCCCAAACTCAGGCGTCTTCTCCGAATCAGCTGCAGAGCGGAAAAGCGGTACCGGTAAACATAAGCGGTGTGTCCACTACGAGTACCTTTAGTCCGGCATCAATCATCGGGCCGCCCACTGCAACATTTCTGTTTCCCGGCAATCCGGGTTCCATACCCGAATTCTCCAAGGCAGAAATAGGTGTTAACATTCCTTCCATTGCCGGAGAAATTGCCACTTTTCTAAACGACCCGAATGGCACCTATAAGCCGGGAACCACTGCGTATAACACGGCCAACATTAATCAGCAGATTATAAACCCATACGATCCTCAGCAGGTTACTGTTGATTGGGTGCTGTACCGCCCCGGAACCACTACCAATCCGATTATACGGCATGGTTTTTATTACCTGCCTGTGACCAACACCGGATCCGATTGGACGGTAAACGCCTCCAATAACCCATACCCCTGGCGCATCCGTTTTGCCCCTGACCAGCTGGGTACCTGGACCGGTTATGTCAGTTATTCCCTTGCCGGTTTGTCCTCGCAGACCATTCAATCCATTTCTTTTACGGTTGTCGCATCCTGGAATCCCGGTTTTATACAGAAAGGTCCCAATCCGAATTACCTGCAATACAGCGGCAGCGGGGCCACGTATACCCCTATCGGAAACAATTATGCCTGGCCGTATTCCAGAAGTGAAGGTATTTTTACCAAGTGTATGACTCAGAATTGCAACCTGGGAGTCGCACCCGCTTCTACGATCACTCCGAACCAGATGGATTGCCGTATAACGCCCAGTGCAGTAACCGAGCTGAACAACTTTATATCTGTCCTCACTCAAAATACTGTCAGTTCAGCCAATACCACGCGTTTAATTATGGAACCGTTTAGCTTCCAGATTGAATTTGAAAAGCTGGGCAACTACGATACCCGGCAAATTGAAATGTCGGTACTCGATGATTACATCAACTTGCTGGAGCAGAACAACATCAAGTTGATTCTTGGACAATTGGGGGCCGACCTTTCTTACATGGGAGGTTATCTGAATCCGGCGGTCTGTTCCTCCAAATGGGATGGCAACCCCTATAACGGAAGCATCAGCTCCACATCCTGGCCCAATGCACAATTCAAAGGCATTCAAGGCATTAATACCATTTACGATTTGCTGGACCCTAATAACCCGGCTTATAATTTGGTTTTGCAACTATATAAAAACAGGTGGAGGTATATCGAGTCGCGCTGGGGGTATTCCACTGCCATTTCTCAGTATGAACTGCTAACCGAAGTGGATCAGATAAGCCTTCAGGCCAATCCAAACCCTTCCGTCTATTGGTTCCCCACCGCTGCGACCCCTTATTCCCCTTCCATGCCCAATTTGGAAACCAATATGTCAGGCTTTCTGGGCAGCATAGCCAAATACCTGAAGTCAGACCTGGCCACCAAACACCTGACAACGGTATCCTATGTAGGCGATCCCGACCCATTTAAGTTGGGAACAAGCGCATGTTCTCCTGTTGAGAATTCTCAAATATTCTCCAGTCCGTATATCGATATTGTTACTGCACACATGTACGGACTCCGGGAGGCCAATTCACGAATCAATACCAGTAATATACAAGCGGCAAAAAGCAAGTTCCCCGGCAAACCGATTTATGTAAATGAATGTGACGCTATGAATTGGTACGATGTCATATCGCTTTGCAGTGATCTGCCGACACATAACCTGATCTGGTCATCCGTCTTTTCCGGTGCCATGGGACCCGGGTTGCCCTGGTCACAGATGAGGTATGCGATTCAATGGTATTCCACCACTACGTTTCCGTTTAACTTATACGCACCGGCGCAACCTGATCCTCTTTATTCCACAAACCCTAATTCATATTCGGGAGAATACGAAAAGAATTTCACGGCCTTCAACAAGTTTACGAGTCTGATTAATTTCAAAACACTGACGTATAATTATTATTATTCGCCCATGCTTCCAATCATGTCCGCCCCGCCCCAGCCCCATGAACTTTTTTACATGGTGGATAATTCCAAACAAGTAGCTTATGGCTGGGCGCATAACCGCTCGTTTACCACTACGAATAATACTCCCTGCTTCAACAACCTTGGTCATTACTCCAATATGGGCAATTTCAGGGACAACCCGAGTCCGAATGACGTGGGGACAGCGACGACTGAGTTCCTGGACAATGCACCGCAAACGCTCACTGCGTCAGGAGGACATTTTTGCAATGAAGATTATTTCAATAACATTTTCGGAGCCGGTTTTTACCCAATGGCACTTGGAACAACTGCAGCAAAGGTTGGTAACTTGTTACCCAATACCCTTTATACCACCAGTTGGTATTGGACCTGGGGTAGCAGCGGAGGACAAATCAATTCGGCCTATACCGCCACCACGACTACCGATGCCAGTGGAAACTTGCCGATTTCAATTCCTCCTACCGGTCCAGTCAGCAAGACTTCCCTCTATCCCGGCGATTGGGCATTTATCATTAACAAATACACCGGCATCAGAGGGCCTAATACGGGTATGGAAGAAATGGAATTACCAAAACTGGTTGTTAGTCCTAATCCTTCCAGCGATCTCTTTTACATCTCGGCTACAGAAGGCCCGGTTCATGAAAAGGCGACACTCCAGCTCTTCGATATTACAGGTAAGCTGTTGCTGAATGAAACTGTTCCGGATGTAGACCATTATGCCGTTGACCTGAAAGATAAAGTGAACGGGATCTATATTTTAAAAGTGACGATCAACAACCAGCTATCGGTTTTACGGCTTTCGAAAACCAATTAAGGAGGAGGGGAATTAAGGAGCTCCCCGACTTATTAACCTTTTGCATAAACCGGCCCGTCTCACCCCTAGGGGAGGAAGGGCCGGTTTCATTTATGACCGTTGGTCGGGACCTCCTCAATCAGCCCCTCCTTCCTGGAGATTAATTTGGGGTTCTCCGGAGAAAAAAGGGGAGAACCCGTTTTTACCCTCCTCCGTTATCCGCTCTACCAGTAGTTTGTTCAATAGAACTTTTAAAAAAGAAGCCTAGTAACTACATTATTCTGATTAAAAGCAAAATAATAACTAATATGTGAATGATGTAATTTCTTTACGGAATTATATGACATTTTTAATGCTCAGATCATTATTCTTGTTCCCTTTCAAATTAGAAAAACAAATGCTTTTTATCATCAAAAGACAAAATAATGAACGCCGAACAAAACAAGCCTAAAGTGCTTAAAAATCAATATATACCTACCGCTGAATTTTACAGTCAGGTAATAGATAGTTTGCAGGATTATTCAATTTTTACAGTGGATACCGAATTGGTAATTAACAGCTGGAATTCGGGTGCCACAACAATATTTCAATATGAAACAGATGAAATTATTGGAGAAAAATTCGAAATAATATTCACAGAAGAAGACAGAAAAACAGGTGCTCCTGCCCTTGAAATTGAAACTGCTTCGAAAAATGGAAGTAAATTTTACGCATATGGGTTGGTTTTTCCACTGCTCGGAATAAATGGAGAACTGTTAGGTTATGTCAAAATTCTAAGAGATTTGACAGAAAGAAAAAAATCGGAAGATTCAATCTCAAAACACGTAAAGGAATTACAAGAGTTGAACACACATAAAGAAAGTGTTCTTGCTATTCTCTCGCATGACTTAAGAAGTCCGTTGGCCGCAATTATAAGTACTGCTGAATATTTGAAATTGAATTATGAAAAAATGAAGCCGAGCACTGTAAAAGAAATGCTTGACCTGCTTCATAAATCCACAAAAGAAGAATTGAACATGCTTGATTATTTAGTTGAATGGGCAAGAATAAAATATGCAGCAGATGTATTTGCGCCAACGAAAATAAAGCTTGCAGATTATGTTAAAAAAGTATTTGATACGTTGAATGAGAGTGCTTCCATAAAAACAATCAATCTTCATCACGATATTCATGAAAATACAAATGTATTTGCCGATGGAAAAATGGTGCTCTCCATTCTTCAAAACATTGTTTCCAATGCATTAAAACATACTGGAGCCGGGGGGGACATTATCGTGACAACAAAGAAAAAAGAAGACAAGATAATTGTAGAAATAAAGGATACCGGGATTGGCATGACTAAAGAAATACAGGAAAAACTATTTACACCACAGGCCAGTTCACTTTCAAAAGCAAGAGAAGAGGATAAAGGAGCTGGAATTGGGTTGCTGTTGGTGAAGGGGTTCCTGGAAAAAAATGGTGGAGAGATATGGGTAGAAAGCATTGTTGGTGAAGGGTCTTCTTTTTATTTTACGCTCCCGATAGAGAAGCCATTGTCAGTAATTGAGAACTTAAAGAAAATTGATGATCTTGCCTGATTGAAATACAAAAGGGCATATGAGAACGAAAGAACACACACATTATCATAAAGACGGCTCCATTTGGGCCAAAGGGCAAATGCTTGGCGACAAAATGCATGGTTATTGGGAGTGGTACCGCAAGAGTGGTGTGATCATGCGTTCGGGTTACTTTGACAATAACAAACAAGTGGGGGAATGGACCACCCACGACAAAGACGGTAAAATTAAAAAGGTAACAAAAATGAAACTACCCAAATAGTTCTTTTTGAAAGAATCAAGTCCAGGTGAGAAGAATGTAACACTTTGCGGGAGATGTGTAATACGCAGGTACATTTCAATTCTCACCTTTGTCGTATAAATCACATTCATTTAGAAAATCCAATATCATGAAGAATTCTATTCTTAAACTAACCGTGGGGCTGTTTCTGTGCTTCGGCGGGCTCAATGCACAATCTTTTCAGAGAGGACAAATGGATCTGGATATGGGAGTCGGACTCGGCAATACGTATATCGGTCCTGGTTACAGCAATTCTACCCCGCCATTAAATGTTTCGTTTAACTATGGAATTACCAATGATATAAGTCTCGGAGGATATCTCGGATTTAGCCAGGCTACCTATACTTACGCCGGTTGGGATGATTGTGGCCAGGGTCATGGAAACGGACAATATTATGTTGATACCTATAAGTGGACCTATATTATAGCGGGAGTTCAGGGGGATTTTCACTTTGGCCGTTTTATCAAAATTGACAAACTGGATGTTTATGCAGGCCTCCTTCTTGGTAATGACTTTGCCCATTCAGCCTATTTTACGACGTCTGTCTGCCCCGATCACATTGCCTACCTGGAACCTACCTATGGAGGTTTTGTAGCTGCACCTCACGTAGGAGCCAGATACCGGTTTACGGACCATTTCGGAGTATTTTTGGAGTTGGGTTATGGAATTACCTATGTGAACACGGGATTGAATTTTAAATTCTAAAAATACAATCGCTCAATAGCAGCAAGATTCAATACGATAAATTAGCTAGTCGTTTATGCGGGAACAGAAAACATGGAAAATGATTTTGAACCATTTAAGCGGAGAAGAGTCTGATTCGGAGAAAGAAGTATTCTCCAAATGGTTAAATCAGAATGAAGAGAACAAAATACTTTTTCATCAGGTAAAAATCTTGTGGAAAGAGGACAAAAATGGAGTTGAGTCTTCCAGGCAGGATGCCTCTCTGACATTTTTGGGGAGGTTTACCAAACAGAAAATCAAAGGCTTTCTGCTCAATCAGGCGGTTGGTAATCTGATTGGTTTTGTCGTCGGAATGTGGGTCACGGCGATGTTCTCCCACTATGTTTTAGAAAAACGGGGACTGCATAATCTTTTTGGATTAACCGGACGAAAAAGGGTTGCTGTCAATGAAATCCCTGATTGGATGCAAAAGGGAATAGCTATCCTGGTAGGATTTATTGTGCTGGAATTAATCAACCATTTCTTTCAAACAAAAAAGTACTTGCTCTTATGGGATTATCTGGAAAGATCATTCAATAAAATAAAAAAAGCAACAGCAAAGAATAAGTATTAGGTCTCTATTACATCATTCTCACTCCCTGCCTGCCATTGCCTCGGCTTACGCGACGGCAGGCAGGTCATTCTCGCTCTTAAGCTTCGGTATTCCCATCCGGCAATTTTTCTTCATTCCCGCTCTTTAGTTTCGATAATTCAGGGTGCCAATTTGCGGTGCTTTAAATTTCCGTATCTTAAATTAAAGAATACCTTTGGTATTGATGAAAAAAATCTACTCCTTCTTCGCCGCTTTATTGATCACTGCCGCAATGTCGGCGCAGGTTCCTCAGAAAATGAGTTACCAGGCTGTTATACGCAATTCAGGCGGGACGCTTCTTGCATCCACCTCTGTTGGCATGCGTATCAGCATATTGCAGGGCTCTTCAACCGGTACCCCGGTATTTGTTGAAACGCAAACGCCAACATCCAATGCAAATGGCCTGGTCAGTTTGCAGATAGGTATAGGAGCGGTTGTTTCCGGCACATTTTCCGGCATCAACTGGGCAACCGGCCCTTACTTTATCAAAACGGAAACAGACCCTAACGGAGGAACGAATTATACGATCAGCGGAACAGCTGAGTTGCAAAGCGTTCCTTATGCTTTGTATGCGGCTAACGGAACACCCGGTGCTACCGGTGTGACAGGAGCAACAGGAGCAACAGGAGCAACAGGAGCAACAGGAGCAACAGGAGCAACAGGAGCACAGGGTTTAACTGGATCAACGGGTGCGACCGGAGTAACGGGCGCTACCGGCTCAACAGGTGATATAGGTCTTACAGGTGCAACCGGGAATAATGGAACCAACGGAACAGCTGGTGCCACAGGTGCAACCGGACCAACTGGGGCAACTGGTTCTACGGGATTGACAGGTGTAACAGGATCTACGGGAGCTACAGGTGCTACCGGACTTTTGCCTGCAGGAGCTGTCGCCGGTAATACCTCCTATTGGGATGGAACAGGCTGGGTAACAAACAGCAGCAATATTTTTAATAATGGAGGTAAAGTTGGTATCGGAACATCCACTCCGGGCAGGATGCTCGACGTCAATGGAGGGGGGCAATTCGATGGGCCGGAATCGGCAACGACGACGGAATTGCTCCGCCTCTCCAAGAACAATTACGGTGCATCGATCATCAGTCAGTACTACGACGGCTCCAGCACCGAGTACGGCCTTCAGATCCAGGGTTCCGAAGGGAACGTCGCCCTTGTCACGAATACGAACGCCAGCATCGGTCGCGTTGCGATCGGAGGCACCTTGCTTCCAATCAATACGCTGGATGTCAACGGGGGCATCGCCATCGGAACGTTATACTCAGGAGCCTCCCAGGCTCCGGCCAATGGAATGATCGTTCAGGGCAGTGTGGGTATTGGGACATCAAACCCTCTTTCTACTTTTCAGGTTCAGGGTTCTGTCGGAACAACGGTTAATTCTCAAGGTGTAAACTACACGGCTTCTGCTACCGATAACATTATTTTAGCAACAGCTTCGGGTATAACAATCACCTTGCCAAGTGCCGCAACGGTTGCAGGTCGCCTTTATACAATTAAATTGACAGTTGCAGGAGCTGCGACAGTTAATGGGGGAGGTACTAACATTGATGGATCTGCCACATACAATCTGACAGCCACCAACAAATTTGTTACTGTTGTGAGCGATGGAGTCAACTGGTGGATTGTCGCAGTTAATTAACGGATTAAATGTTCTTTATCCGGCTTCTGACCAAATAAGACAAAATTTTTCCATTCCTAAATGCGATGTCCCTATTTTGGCTATGACAACTCATGCTTTGAGAACAGAAGAGGAAAAATGTTGCCGGGCAGGAATGAACGGCTATATTTCAAAACCTATTGACGTCAAAATGTTATCTGCCAAAATAGCCGCTATTGTTGAGAATTGAATTAGCTGCGGGTAGCAGATTCAGAAACCAAGTTCTATAAAACGATATTTGGTTCGGTAAGCAGCATAGGTTCAGCTACTTGGGTTTTATCCGTCCTCCACTCAACCCACAAAAACACCCTTTCAGCGAATATTATCCGGGAATAGTAAGTTGAGGGGTATCTTTGGATAACCCTCGTTCGGTTTGAATTCTAAATTTAACTGTTTCGCAAAAATTGGGCGAAAAATCACCGAGAAATTCGATTTTACAGTGACGAACCGTGCCCCGGCATAAGACAACTACCATGGAAAGCAGTAACAAAATTTCTACCGATATCACTCATGACTTGCCGGTTGCCATATATACTTGCGATAAGAATGGATATGTTACAACCTATAATAAAGCAGCTGAAATGCTTTGGGGGCGCAGTCCTGAAATAGGCAAAGAGCGTTGGTGCGGCTCGTTTAAGATATTTAAATTAGATGGAAACTGGCTACCTCTAAATGAATACCCTGTGGTAATAACATTGAAAGGAGGTTGTACCGGTTATAGTCAGGAAATGATTATTGAACGTCCCGATGGCTCGCGTGCTCATGTCAGACCGTATGCGGCTGCGCTTTTGGATTCCGATGGAACTATTTCAGGAGCGGTAACAATGATAAAAGACGTGACCGAAAAAGTGAAAAATGAAGGACATCTGAAGCAATTGGCTGCAATTGTGGAGTATTCTGAGGATGCCATTGTGAGCAAATCCATGAATGGAACGATACAAAGCTGGAACAATGGTGCTGAAAAAATATTTGGATACACTCCGGAAGAAGTAATTGGTAAGAATATTTCATTGATCATTCCATTTGAATTAAGACACGAGGAAAAAAATATCCTTGAGAAAATTGGCAACAACGAAACGATTCAACATTTTGAAACGATACGGGTAAAAAAAAATGGTGAACGCGTATATGTTTCGCTTACCATCTCTCCCTTGAAAAATAATGATGGAAAAATCATTGGTGTTTCCAAGATTTTACGGGATATAACCAAGGATAAATTCGCCTCCAGATACGCCAGAAGTCTTATCGAAGCGAGTAAAGATCCGTTAGCTACAATCAATTCCGAAGGTAAAATAATGGATATGAATCAGGCAATGATGGATGATACGGATAAGACCCGTGAACAACTTACAGGCTGCGACTTCAGCATTTATTTCACCGACAGCGAAAATGAAAGAAAAGTCTATCAGGAAATATTCGAAAAAGGGTTTGTGATAGATTACCCGCTTACCATGAAGAATGGTAAACTGACAGATGTGTTAATTAACGGTTCCGTTTATAAAGATGACGAGGGGAATGTGCTTGGGGCTGTAGTTGTGGCAAGAGATATTGCCGAGCAAAAAAGAATTACAGCCGAATTGAGAGAGGCGAATGTGTCTGCTGAATCGGCAGTGAAATCAAAACAACAGTTTTTGTCTAATATGAGTCACGAGATTCGAACACCGATGAACGCGATTGTCGGATTTACGAACGTGATGTTAAGGACCCGGTTAGACGAAAAACAAAAAGAATACATCCAGGCTATCAAGACATCAGGAAATACGTTAATAGCATTGATTGATGACATACTTGATCTTGCTAAAGTGGATGCAGGAAAAATGATTTTTCAAAAAACGCCATTTAGATTATCCGGATCTGTTTCTTCCATGCTTCACCTATTTGAAACAACCATACAGGAAAAAAATATCGAATTGGTTCAGCACTACGATGCTTCAATTCCGGAGGTTTTACTTGGCGATTCGGTGCGTTTAAATCAAATCATTTTAAATCTGGTAAGTAATGCAATAAAATTTACGGCAAAAGGAAGAATAACCGTTAGCGTTCGTTTATTGAATCAAGATAATAAGAACATACAAGTTGAATTTGTTGTAGCAGATACAGGAATTGGCATTCCGAACGATAAGCTGGAAGATATTTTTGGAGCTTTTCAGCAAGCAAGCAAACTCACCTCCAATATATTCGGTGGAACCGGCTTAGGACTTGCTATCGTTAAACAACTGGTGGAAGGGCAGAATGGAACGATTGGCGTGATAAGTAAAGTAGGTGAAGGCTCGACCTTTCGTTTTGTTCTTAGCTTTGAGAAAACAGAAGAAAAATTGGACACTGAATCAAAAACGGAAAATAAGCCGGCATTAAAAAATACCAAAACATTGGTTGTAGAAGACATGAAGCTGAATCAGCTGTTAATGAAAACGTTATTGGAAGATTTGGGTATGGAGATGGACATTGCAGACAATGGAAAAATAGCCATCGAAATGCTGAAAATGAATAATTATGATATTGTTTTGATGGATTTACAAATGCCCGAAATGGATGGTTTTGAAGCAACGGAGTATATCCGAAAGGTAATGAATTCCCACGTTCCCATTATTGCCCTAACGGCAGACGTCACTACGATGGATGTTGAAAAATGCAAAGCTGTTGGAATGAACGATTATATATCCAAACCCATTGACGAAAAACTATTTTATAGCAAAATCGTTAAGTATTTGAAGAATCCGGAACCGGATGTTGTGCGGCAATAATAAAATGCAAAAAGATTATTTCTTTTGGACCGATCATGGATATTCCGAACGATATTTTTGCTATACAAATGGATGTCGGATAAAGCGATTTTAAGTAAAAGGCTAGTGGTGCGAAAATAATATCCTCTCAAATCATTCCTTCAACACGTAACTAGTGCTTCTACCCCTCTCAGGAGCTTTCTGAAGGAATCCTTTGTTTATTAGATCTGTTATATCCCGGAGGGCTGTGTCGGGAGAACACTTCGCAATTTTTGCCCATTTAGACGATGTCAGTTTTCCATCAAAACCATCAAATAATTTATTAATCAATTGGCGCTGCCTTTCATTGATGGCTATGTGAGCATGTAAGTCCCAGAATTTCATCTTGCTTAATACGCGCTTTAGTACGGTTTCCGTCGCATTTAAAGCTTTGTCCATACAGAGAAGAAACCATGCCAGCCATTCGGTGATATCCACTTTCCCTTTTTGCGTTTTTTCTAATATGTCGTAATAAGATTTGCGGGCAAGTCGTATTTGAGCCGACATGCTGTAAAAGCGCTGATGATCTTTATCCGCTTTTGCCAGTTGCATATCTGCAATGGCCCGGGCAATCCGTCCGTTTCCGTCATCAAAAGGATGGATGGTCACAAACCAGAAATGAGCAATGGCCGATTTTAGTACGTCATCTATGGAATGATCGGTATTGAACCAATCCAAAAATAGCTTCATTTCCTTTTTCAGGCGATTGGCCTCCGGAGCTTCATAATGGACTTTCTCTTTACCCATAGCACCTGAAACCACCTGCATCGGTCCATTTTCGCTATTCCTCCAGTTTCCCACTGTTATTTTTTGCATTCCGCTTCGTCCCGCCGGGAATAAAGCGGAATGCCAGCTAAACAACCGTTCTTTGCTCAGCGTTTTTTTATAATGCTGTGTCGCATCCAACATCATTTCTACGATACCATCGACATTCCTTTCGGATGGGATTAAACCGGCGACATCCATTCCTAAGTGTCTCGCAATTGACGAACGAACCTGTTCCCGATTCAGCAGTTCACCTTCGATTTCTGAAGATTTCAATACATCTGAAGTTAAGGTTTGTAAAGTGGTTTCATTTCTCAACGTAAACCCCAATACTTCCATATATCCTCTTAGGCGGCCTTGCCTGTGTCTTACATTGGATAATGCAGGCAGGATGACTTCATTGTCCCAGGTAAATTCGGGCCAGTCGGGTTGTTGATGGATGTATTTTGCCATTTATTCTCCGCAATAATGCGGTAAATATAGGGCTTATTCTCCGCAAGCGCAAATTATTCTCCGCATGAATGCGGTGATTAAATGCCTCCGTTGCAGACATTAATGATCCGGTTCCGGACAATACCATTCCAGTGTCGGATAGCAACGATCCGGTTCCGGACAGTATCATTCCGGTGTCGGATAGCAACGATCCGGTTCCGGACTGTATCATTCCGGTCTAGGATAGCGACCATCCGGTTCCGGACGATATCATTCCGGTTTCGGATAGCAACGATCCGGTTCCGGATTGTATCATTCCGGTCTAGGATAGCAACGATCCGGTTCCGAATAGTATCATTCCGGTGTAGGATAGCAACGATCCGGAACCGGACTGTATTATTCCAGTGTAGGATGATAACGATCCGGTTCCGGACAATGAATGATAGGTGTAGCTGAATAATTTGACTAGCTGTCTTCTGGAAGTGCCCTAAAGGACCCCTTCGGGTCAATCATCGTATCTTCCTCTAAGAAGATAGTATGATTGTCCAGGAAAATAGCATGATCCTCTAGGATGATAGTATGATTGTCTGGGAAAATAGCATGATCCTCTAAGAAGATAGTATGATTGTGTAGGAAAATAGCATGATTCTCTAAGAAGATAGTATGATTGTCTAGGGAAATAGCATGATCCACTAAGAAGATAGTATGATTGCGTAGGAAAATAGCATGATTCTCTAAGAAGATAGTATGATTGTCTAGGGAAATAGCATGATCCTCTAAGAAGATAGTATGATTGCGTAGGAAAATAGCATCTTCCTCTAGGAAAATAGTATGATCGTGTAGAAAAGTGTCACGATATCACTTCATAGCATCTTCCTCTAAGAAGATGACGTAAATCTAAAGGAAAAGGTCATGATTCTCTAGCATCATGACGTAAGGTTAAAGGAAAAGGTCATGAATCTCTGAGAAGATGACGTAAGGCTAGAGGAAATGGTCATCTTCCTCTAGAAAACTGTCACGATTGCCCCAAGAGGAGTCTGTTCAATAAACCAACAAAAAAGGCCTTCCGGAAGGAAGGCCTTGAATCGAAGATCTCCTTCGCTTCAGCGCTATATTCAGCGCAAGCTTCGGCGATCGAAGAGCGAAAGACGGGGTTCGAACCCGCGACCTCGACCTTGGCAAGGTCGCGCTCTACCAACTGAGCTACTTTCGCATGTAATTTAAAGAACAGGGTACTTTTGCCTAATCCCTAAGACTGAAGTACTTAAAAGCAATACATTCAGCTTGGGGATGGCAAAAATAAGTATTTTTTTGATTCTGCCACCGGGAAGAAGCATTTTTTCCTCCCGGTGGCGGAAAAGGGTGTATCTCAGGAGTATTCAGCCAGTTGTACGGCAGTAACCTTCTCAAAGAAACGTACAAAAGTGGTGTGAGGTACCGACACGCAGATGCGTGACATGGCTGCTGTCTCGGGTGTTTTTACCGCGGTGAAATAATTCATGGAAACACTGCCTATGCGGAAGCGTAGCAGCTCCTCTTCGGTTTTGTTTACCACTGCAAAAATTCCCACCGGTTTGTTCTCGGCATAGAGTGCGTTTACCAGCAAGGCATTGTCTCTGAGCCAGGCGATGTTGAGCTGTATGTCTTTCACGGTTTTTTGCCGAAACTCACTTACGGCTTTCTTCCCTGCTGGAGTGGTTATCAGGCGGTAGATAAGTTCCTGGGCAAAGGCATTTACCCCGTTCATACTGTAGAGGATACGGATATTCAGTTCCTCGTTGAAATCGCGGTTGGAGGAATAAACGAATCCTATGCGTTGACCACTCAGGCCGTAAGCCTTGCTGAAACTTTCGGTGATGATTACATTTTTCAGCTGGCTGAGGGTATGAAACAGGGTATCTTCTTTTCCGTGGAAGATACGGCGGTAAGGACTGTCGAAAATCACCACCACCCCCAATGCATCCAGCTCGGTGATAAGCGCCTGGAGAGCTGAATCTTTCATCTTGTCGCCTACCGGGTTGTTCGGGTCGCAGATGAGTACGGCCAGCTTTTTCACCGGAGCTTCTTTCCGGGCCCGCTCCAGCAGGTCTTCCGGGTCAAGGTAGGTGCCGGTTTCCAGTCCCCTTATCTTCGCCAGCTTGGCATAGCTTCCCCAGAAATAGTTGGCAAAGTAAAGCTTGTCCAGCTTCAAGGTCTGAACAGTAAGATCAATGGCAGGCATGCCACCGGGAACGATAGAAATGTCTTCTATGCTGACAGCATCCTGAAAATATTCCTCGCTGATGGCTTTTCTCAATTCGGGCAAGCCTTTGTTGGGCGGGTATACCTGGATGCGGTTGGAGTTAAAGTCGATCAGGCTGACCACGTCCTTCAGGTTGATGGGACAAACGGCATTGACACCCCGGTTGAGGAACAGATACTCCTGTCCGCTTTCTTCACTCATTTTTTTGAGCTTGACTCCTATGCCTACGATGGAAGAGAAGGTGGCTCCGCTGTTGTTTATTTCCATGATGTGTTGTATTGGCTCTCCTGCCACTGTGCGGGTTGCAGCCGAGCGATTAACTGATTGGTGGATAATGAAAAGCTTGTATATCAGGCTTCGGCCAGAGCTGCCTCATGCACCTCGTTGGCTCTTCCGGAGGGGTCCGTATTCTTTTGCCATTTCGGAATCCACTTGGAAACCGTTTTGGCGCTGGCTTCCTGAGGGAAATGTTTGTGAAAAATGCTGCGTATATAAAAGGCCTCTTTTGTCTCCGGTGTGTTGTGAGGATACAACTCGGAAGCCCGGGCAAATTCCTTGTCGCTTACAGCCGCCTCGCAATGCGCCACCAGCCCATCAATCCAGCTGTATCCTACACCGTCGGAGAACTGTTCTTTTTGTCTCCAGAGGATGCTTTCTGGCAGGTAGGGTTGTGCTTTGTCATCAAAGGCTTTGCGAAGTATATATTTTTCAATCCTGGCCTCTTGTCCTTGTCCTGCGCGGAAGGGGCGTTTGAGGCGAGGATGCAGACGAATGACCTTGTCCAGGAAATCCTTGTCCAGCATGGGTTCCCGTGCTTCTATTCCGTTGGCCATGGTGGATTTGTCTGCCCTCAATACATCGGCGGTATGCAGCAAACGCACCCGGCGCTTGGTTTCTTCCTGAAAGGCGGCATCATCCGGAGCGTTGTAGAAATAGAGGTAGCCTCCGAAAATTTCATCCGCCCCTTCACCCGACAGTACCATCTTGATTCCCTTGCTGAAGATGTATTTAGACAGGAAATACATGGGTGTGCTGGCCCGGATGGTGGTGACGTCGTACGACTCCAGGTGCCAGATGAGTTTGTCGAGTATGGCTATTCCTTCTTCCACACTGAAGAGCACCTGGTGATGGGTGGTGCCAAGGAAGTCGGCCACCCTGGCAGCCGCTTGCAGGTCGGGTACTTCCGGACTTAAGCCAATAGAAAACGAATGCAGCTCCTGTCCTGAAGGTTTCAGTTTACGTTGAACGATGGAGGCAATTAAGCTGGAATCGAGTCCGCCTGATAGCAGTACGCCAAACGGAACATCGCTCATCAAACGCTTTTCCACAGCCGCTTCCAGGCTTTCGCGCAGCCCGCTCAGGTCTTGGGATATAGCAGGTTCGGTTTCCCAGAGCGGTTGGTTGTATTTGACAAGGCCGGTCTCCGGCGTATAATAATGCCCTGGAGGAAAGGCTTCGAACGCCGGGCAGATATCGGCTATGGCTTTCATCTCGGAAGCAAACCAGAGGTCGCCTTCCGCATCTTTCCCATAATACAAGGGCTTGATGCCGATGGGGTCGCGCCCGGCCATAAAGGTCTTGCGGTCGTCATCGAGTATCACAAAGGCAAACATACCATCGAGCCGGTTGCAGAAGTCGGTTCCAAACTCCTCATAGAGGTGAATGATCACTTCACTGTCGGAGGTGGTGCGTTTGGGATACTTGGCTCCAAGGACTTCTTTTTCCAGTTTGATGTGGTTATAGATTTCACCGTTGTGTACAAGACTTGTATTGCGTGTTCCGGCGATGGGTTGTTTACCGGTGTGGAGGTCTATGATGGACAGGCGTTCATGACTCAGGATTCCTGTGTTCATAACCTGTATGTCCCGCTCGTCCGGACCCCGGTGTTGCATTCTGCTGGAAAGCCTTTGTACGAGGGCTTTATCCTTTTTTCCGATGACTGCTAAGATGCCGCACATAATGTTGCGAGTTTAAACGGTTTCTTCTCTGTTTATTATCACAAATGTATATTAGAGCCTATATTTATGCAAATAAATCATATAATCAGATAAATAATTGCTAATTAGGCAAAATTATTTACCTTTATTGAAAATAATACAAATTGAGATGCAAAAAACACTTCCCGATTTAGAAATTGATAAACTCGATAAACAGATATTGGGCATACTTATGCAGGATGCAGGTGTTCCATACACGGAAATTGCCAAACGATTGGTTGTATCGGGAGGAACGATCCATATGCGTATGAAGAAACTGCAAGAGATGGGTGTTGTTCAAGGGCATTACCTGAATATCAATCCGGGTAAAATAGGATATGACGTATGTGCCTTCCTGGGAATATTTCTGGGCAAAGCTTCGGAATACAGGGATGCGGTGAGGGAACTGGAGAAAATACCGGAAGTGGTGGAGATGCATTATACAACAGGAACCTATAGCATGTTCGCCAAAGTCATTTGCCGGGATACCCAGCATTTACGGGCTGTACTGAATGAAAAGATCCAGGTCATAAAGGGCGTGCAACGTACCGAAACGTTTATATCACTGGAAGAAAGTATACGCAGGCAAATTCGCATTGAGTGAAACGGATCACATGCTTAGATTAGTAAAAATAAATATCTCTGTTGCTTGCGAATGAATTAGATTTGCGAAGTAGTATACAGTTACCCATGTTTTTATATTTCACTTTAACAGCAGTCATCCTTTTTATTTCCAACTTCCTGCTCATCAAACGGAGCCTGAGGAAAAAGCGTTATGGATTATTTCCCTTGTATGTGACGGGAGGATTGATTGCCTTACTGCTGCTTTTTACCGGTATCATTCGGATTTCATTGCATGCTACACATGCGCCTGAGATGAGCGGTTTTGCACGTATGCCGCATGCCATGGAACGGTATGAGGAAGCGCAAAGTCTGTATCAGCGGAACAAGGAAGAGGATGATGACCGGTTGGAGCAAACAGCTCCTTACCTGTCTATCGGATTAAAGGTGATCAAAATACAAGTGTGCATTGCACTGGTGTTTGTTGGATTTGCATTATTAATAATTTCAGGACGCAACAACTTTTATTATACCATGTTCCTGCTTAACTTGCTCCTTCTGTTGACAGCATTCATGCTGGATCAGGGAATTACTTAGGTGTTAGCGCAAGGGGCACCTCAATATATTTGTTTATGCACCATTCACATTCAGAAGACCATTTTCAGGGATCAGATACCATACGGGATCTCGTTATCGGCATGTCCGACGGTTTAACAGTGCCTTTTGCCCTGACAGCCGGTTTGAGCGGAGCGGTGAGTACCAACACAATTGTGATCACAGCCGGAATCGCTGAAATCATTGCAGGATCTATTGCCATGGGTCTGGGTGGTTACCTGGCCGGTAAAACAGAATATGATCATTATTTTGCAGAGCTGAAAAGGGAATACGATGAGGTGGAACGGGTACCGGAGCGGGAGAAGCAAGAAATCGAAGAAATCCTTGATGGCTATGGCATTTCGGAAAGGGTGAAGAAAGAATTTGTGAATGAGCTTGCGGTGGATAAGAAGAAATGGGTGGAGTTCATGATGAAATTTGAGCTTTGTCTGGAAGAGCCGGCTGCAAGCAGGGCACGTAATTCGGCAATGACCATTGCCGGTGCATATGTAGTAGGAGGGATGGTTCCGTTATCTTCTTATTTCTTCACATCTACACCTGTACATGGATTGTATTATTCGGCAGGTGTAACGGTGGTTGCCTTGTTGCTGTTTGGTTATTTCAAGAGTAAAGCAACGGGACAAAAACCACTTCCCGGCGCACTGAAAACCATGCTTATCGGTGCCTTGGCTGCCACAGCCGCCTTTGTCATCGCCCGCTTGGTTTCCTCCATCGGAGCCTGAGGATTTCCCTCTTTCTGTTTCCCTGCCTGCCGTCGCGCAAGCCTGAGTAACGGCAGGCAGGTGTTTCCGTTTCTCTTCCTTTATCCGCCGATCATTTTTTTAATCTCATTCAGTTTCATTAGCGCCTCTATCGGCGTGAGCGCATTCAGATCTGTTTTCTGAATTTCTTCTTTTATCTGTTCCAGCACGGGATCATCCAGCTGGAAAAAGCTGAGTTGATAGTCATCCGCGTTTTTGGTCAAGGAGGAGGATGTTGTTTTTCCTTTTTTATCGGATGTAAGGGCGGCTCCTCCGTGTGTACTCTCCAGGTGTTTCAGTATTTCGTTGGCTTTGTTCAGCACCTTAACCGGCATACCCGCCATTTTGGCTACGTGTATACCAAAGCTGTGAGCGCTTCCGCCCGGCACAAGCTTGCGCATAAAGATGACTTTGTTGCCGGCTTCTTTGACTGATACATTGAAGTTCTTTACCCGGTGAAGGGTATCGGCCATGTCGTTGAGCTCGTGGTAGTGGGTGGCAAAAAGGGTTTTGGCCCGGCAGCTGGGGTGGTCGTGCAGGTATTCCACTATGGCCCAGGCAATACTGATCCCGTCATAGGTGCTGGTGCCGCGACCAATCTCATCGAGCAATATAAGGCTGCGGTCGCTCAGGTTGTTCAGGATGCTGGCTGTTTCATTCATCTCCACCATAAACGTGGATTCACCCGAAGAGATATTGTCGGATGCCCCTACACGGGTGAAGATTTTATCCACCAATCCGATCTCCGCATGCTTGGCCGGAACGAAAGAACCCATTTGTGCCAGCAGCACGATGAGTGCTGTCTGACGCAGCAGTGCCGACTTACCCGACATGTTGGGACCGGTAATGATAATGACTTGTTGCTTCTCCCGGTCGAGGTACACATCATTCGCCACGTATTCTGTTCCTAAAGGAAGCTGCTTTTCAATAACCGGGTGACGCCCGTCTTTGATATCGAGTGCATGCCCCTCATTCAGGTGTGGGCGCACATAATTATTTTTAAAAGCGGTGGTTGCAAAAGAAAGCAGGCAGTCGATGCGGGCGATGAGCGCAGCATTCAGCTGAACCGGACTGATATAATCGCCCAGCCAAAGTATCAGCTCGTTAAAGAGGCGGGATTCGAGCACGCCTATTTTCTCTTCCGCTCCCAGAATTTTATCTTCATACTCTTTCAGTTCTGGCGTAATGTAACGTTCGGCGTTGGTGAGTGTTTGTTTGCGCATCCACTCCGGCGGCACTTTGTCTTTGTGGGAATTCGTCACTTCCAGGTAATAGCCAAAAACATTGTTGAAAGCTACCTTCAGGGAGGGGATGCCGGTACGTTCCGACTCGCGTTGCTGAATCTGCAGGAGGTAGTCTTTTCCGGAGAATGCAATCGCCCGCAGTGTATCGAGTTCAGGGTCTACGCCAGTCGCTATCACGTTTCCTTTGGAAAGCAGAAAAGGAGGATCGGGCTGCAGTTCTTTCTCTATGCGGTCGATCACGCTTTGGCAAGGATTCAGCTGTTCGGCTATTTTTTTTAAAGCAGCATTGCCAGTCTGCTCCAGTGCACGGCGTATAGGCCCGATGGTAGACAAGGCCCGCTTCAGCTGGACAGTCTCTTTCGGGGAGATACGTGCCGTGGCTACTTTGGAAATGATTCGTTCCAGGTCTCCTATCTGACGGATCTCTTCCCGTAATCCTTCAGCGAGTTCGCTCTGATGCAGGAAATGATCCACGCAATCGAGTCGCTCCTGAATGGGGGCTTTGTCCTTCAGAGGAAGGGCCATCCAGCGTTTGAGCATGCGGGAGCCCATGGGAGAGATGGTTGCATCGATCACCCGCAGCAAGGTGTTGGCGTTCTCGTTGACAGAGCCAAAGAGCTCCAGGTTGCGGATGGTGAAGCGGTCGAGCCACACATATTTCTCTTCTTCTATCCGGGAAAGGGTATTGATGTGCCGGACCTTATCGTGCTGGGTATCGGCCAGGTAATGCAAGGCTGCTCCGGCAGCAATGATGCCGCTGTCGAGCTGTTCTATACCAAAGCCTTTGAGTGACTGGGTGCCAAAATGTTTCAGCAGGCTTTCGTTTCCAAACTCAGGTGTAAAAGCCCAGTCATCCAATCCGTAGATGTAAAATTTATCGCCGAAGTATTCCAGAAACAACTTGCGTGTGCTTTTCTGGTAAAGGATTTCATTCGGGCGGAACCCTTGCAACAGTTTGTCGATGTAATCGGGTTTGCCCTGGGCCACCAGGAACTCGCCGGTGGAGACATCCAGAAAACTCACTCCGCAGATGGCCTGATCGCCTTGTGTAAGTGCAGGACTGAGGTGTACACTCGCCAGGAAATTATTGCTCTGGTGGTCGAGTGTTTTGTCGTTGTACGAAACTCCAGGCGTTACCAGTTCGGTCACACCGCGCTTCACAATGGTCTTTGTCAGTTTGGGGTCTTCCAGCTGGTCACAGATGGCCACACGTTGTCCCGCTCGGACCAGACGGGGGAGATAGCTATCGAGTGAATGATGAGGAAAACCGGCCAGTTCAATAAAGGTTGCTGAACCATTGGCCCGGCGGGTAAGCACAATTCCCAAAATGCCGGATGCTTTGATGGCATCCTGCCCGAAGGTTTCATAAAAATCACCTACCCGAAAAAGCAACAAGGCATCCGGATACCGGGTCTTGATCTGATTGTATTGCTTCATCAAAGGTGTCTCCACCTCAGCTGTGGCACTTTTAGCGGAAGAGCGGGTTTTAGCCATGGGTTGCTAAAATACAAAGGAAAAACGGAGAAGGGAAAAAAAGGATTTTCGAATGTAGAAATTTCCGAATTTTTGGATTTAGGGAGTGTGGAAAAGAGCCCCTGTTTTTAAATTCCTAAATTCAAAAATTCCTAAATCCCCAAATCTTTTTATCTGAATATGGTAAGGTGTCCAATAAAATTATGCCTCACACCCTGCAGATCCTTCAAACTGACGCTCCATACATATAAGTCTGTTTCGGCGACAGCGGCACCGGAATTGGCATGTCCGTCCCATCCTTTGCCCCATACGTTGGTGGTGAACACCTGGTTGCCCCAGCGATCGAAAATAGACAAGTCGTAATGCGCCAGGTCGATGTCATTCCCCTTAGGTGTCCAGGTATCATTCAGCCCGTCTCCGTTTGGAGTGAAGCTATCGGGTGCATAGAAGGTAAAGAGCTCCTTGATACAAACCTCTTTGGTAATGCTGTCAAAACAGTGGGAGCTGTTTTCCACGAGCAGCTTCACCGGATAACAGCCCGTATCCGGGTAAGTGAATAAAGTGTTTTGCAGGGAGGAGGTGGAGTTCTGAAAATCTCCGAAATTCCATTTCCAGGTATTAGCGCCTCCGCTGTCGGCGGTAAAGGTGATGCTTGGAGAGATGATCGTTGCCGGGTTGGGGTTGGCTGTAAAGCCTGCCACGGGCACAGGCAAGACAGTGATATAGGAAACTTTCTTTGCCGAGTCGATACAGCCGTTGATGTCGGTCACATGAAAAACAACGGGGTAACTGCCTGGATTGGCATAGCAATGCTTCATCACGCCACATCCGTTCATCACCGGAGTTTGATCGCCAAAATTCCAGGAAGCGATGATACAGGTAGGGTTGGAAGCACCGGTGAAGGTGGCACAGAAAGGGGCACAGCCGGTAGAGTCGGCAGCAGAAAAAGTAACTACCGGAAGAGAAGGGTAGAGATTGACCTGGACCGTCTGTGTATCCGAAGGGGTGCCACATGCATCCGAAACGATAACGGTATACAGGGTTGCTGCAAGAGGTGTGACGGTTGGGTTTTGAACGGTTGTGCTGTTAAGGCCAGTGGCAGGGGTCCAGGAATAGGTATAAGTTCCATCTCCTCCTCCCGGGTTGGCCTTCAGGATGCCACTGGCTCCCGGACAGAGTGTTGGCGGAGCAGTAGTGGTTAACGTAAGCGGAGGATTGACGTTTACATTAAAAAACTGAGGTGCCGACACACAACCGTTGGCATCGGTAGCCGTTACGGTATAGGTGGTAGAGGTGAGTGGTGAAACGGGAGAGGTTGCCGGTGCACCGGAATGGGTCCAGGCAAAAGTAAAAGGAGGAGTTCCACCTGCTGGAATAGTAGGGTTGACTAAAGCTTCTGAGTTGGTCATGCAAATGGTTACCGGAGGAATCACCGGTATGTTCAGCGGTGCCGGTTGAAGGATTTTGATAACGGTGTCGGCAGTGCATCCATTCGCTTGTGTCAGTTGTACGGTATAGTTACCTGCCCCAAGCCCGGTAATCGTTGAAGTGGTTTGCGGAGGGTTGGTGCTCCAGGAATACGTATACGGCCCGGCACCTGTGACTACGGTAATGGTTGCCGATCCGTTGTTCACCCCGGGACAAGCCGGGTTGGTAGACGAGGTGGTGATGGTGGGACTAGGCAAAAACGTAAGGGTGGTGTCCAGCGTATAGCTGCACGATCCGGTTGTGATGGTGACCTGGTAGGTACCTGTTGTATTCACATTGCAACTTGCCTGATTGCTGGCACCGATTATACCTGGTCCTGCAGGTACTTTGACCCACTGGTAGCTTCCAGCTCCGGGAGGGGCTGCAACGGTTAATACATTCCCGCAGGTAGTGGTCGGACCATTGAGGTTGAGTTGTACTGTGGAGCAAGAGCAATCTACATAGGCATAAGCGAAATGTCCTCCGAGCGTACATCCGGCAGCGGTAAAACGAACAGTCACATTGTGACCGATATAGCCTGACAAGTTAAGACTATTGGTCTGCCAGTTACAATAAGAAACAGTCGTGTCAAATCCGTTATTACCAGGATAGTTAATAAAACCCGGTGCGATGCTGCCGCTATCCGCCTCTACATAAAACTGGAGGCAGGGGACTGGGTTTCCTGCACTGTCCAGCACTTCGGTCTTGAAATAAGGTTGCTGCCCCTGAGGATGACCTCCGTCATCGAGAACAGCAGCGTACTTGTAAGTGAATAAGGAGTTGCTCTTGGTAACCGGAAAGGTCTGCTGAATGGTTTCACCGCTGGAGTATCCGTTGAAGGTAGTGTCGGTCGCATTGCAAACAAAACCATTTTCATTGATGTTTTCACCGCCAATACGAAGTGCATAGGCGCCTCCTCCCGCATCAAGCATGGGAAGTTTGCTATAAGGATCTACTCCGGCAGCTGCGCTAACCAGGGTGTGAAAAGAACAAGAAGGTTCTGCAGAATTGAGACCCAGTGTGTTGATGCCATTTGCAGTAATGACGAGGGGACTTGTTGATGTAGCATTGAAGCCAATTGCACCTGTCCAGCCGGTAAAATTGCCGTCCTCAAAATCTACATTGTTACAAGCGGAAGTTAAAACAGATGGAATCGTGCGGGTAGTTGTTTGTTGAGGATAGGAGAGGGGATATTTGGAGAAGACGAAAGCCCGTTCCCTTTGCTTCAGATAACCTACCAAGTCGCGTTGAGTCAGGTGATGCGCTTTGGCATAAGCCAGCGCTTGGTCATACAAGCCGCCGGGCTGCATAAATTCTTTTAATGTATCCCCTTTGAAAAACAGCAGGTTCGACGAGTTCTGAGAAAATGCCGTCAGGGATAGAAATAAAAAGCATAGAAAGGGTAAAACTCTCCTTGTCATTGTATTGTTCAGATGTATTAAGTTACCAGCAAAATTACTCAACTTTTCAAGCGGAGACCTGAAATTCTAAGCACACTTCGAACAAAATGGGAGCATTCTAATGAATCGGGGCATCAGAATTTTATTTTTCAATAATAAAACAGCTTGTTTTAGCCGGTTTGACCTTACAGGCGAAAAAAAGCAGTGAATTCATTTGGAAATTAATTAAACGTTTGTTTAACTTTGTCGCCGTAATCACTAAACCATGAGCGCCGATAAACGGGAACACATTCTGGATGCTGCCGAAGAACTTTTCAGCCACCACGGTTTTGAAGGCACTTCCGTACGGGTCATCTGCCAGAAAGCGGGTGTGAACAGTGCAATGATTTCCTATTACTTTGGTTCCAAGGAAAAGCTTTTTCAGGCAATGGTGGAACGCCGGGCCGGAGCAACTGCCATGGCACTGAAATTCATCAATGCCAAGGAGCATGAACCCTGGAAAAAGATGGAGCTGGTGGTGGATCATTATGTCGATAAGATCTTCTCGAATGTTGGTTTTCAGCGTATTATGTACCGGGAGCTTTCGCTTGACCAGAGGGGATGGATAACCGAAGCCATCATGGATATCATCCTTCAGAATACCCGGGAAATGGCCAAGATAATCGATGAAGGCGTGCAGAAAAAGGCGTTCCGTAAGGTGGATTCCGAGCTGACAGTAGTGACCCTGGTAGGAGCCATTTCCAAGCTTACCTTGTGCTCCACCTTGTCCTGCAAGATCTTGGGTGATGAAGGGCCTAAAGCCTCGATTACCGATGAGGCGAATAAAAAAAGGGTAAAAAAGCACTTGCACGATCTGATGAAGGCGCACCTGAGTCCTGTTCATAAATGACCGAATGTTAAACAAACGTTTGTATTAATTGATATGCTAAAACGAACTCTTTTACTCTTTCTGGCCCTTACACCGCTTTTGTTTTCCGCTCAGACCGTGCGGAAAATGAAGCTGGACGAAGCCATTAAACTGGGCCAGGATCAGAGCAAATCCCTCAAACTGTCTCAAAGCCGGATGGCATTGTCGGAAGCCAAATACGTGGAACTCAAAGACATGTTACTTCCGGCAGTGAATGTATCCGCCGGTTATGCACGCTTGAGTGACATCACTCCTTTCACCATTCAGCTGGCACCCAACACGGCACCCGTCACGCTGTTTCCCGTATTGGTCAACAACTATACCTCCAGGGCCTCGGTAAACGAAAGTGTCTTTAACGGATTTCGGCTCAAGAATGGCGTACTCAGCCAGCAATACCTGTTGGAAGCCTCTAAGCTGGATTTTGAAAAAGACAAGTCCGAGATCATCTTCAATATCGTCAATGCCTATTACAACCTCTATAAGGTACAAGCCTCCCGGAAGTTGATTGAGGAATCACTCATTCAGGCCGATGAACGCATCAAGGAAATCAAAAACATGGAAGGACAGGGCCTGGCCATTCACAACGATGTGCTCAGGGCCGAGTTGCAGCGCTCCAATATAGAACTGAGTGAAGCGGATGTCAAGGGTAACCTGGAGATAGCCAATTATAACTTTGGAGTGATGATCGGTTTGCCTGAAGGCACGCTGGTGGAAATTGATACGCTGGATCTTTTTCAATCGAGGAACTTCAAGCAGTTTCCAGAATACCTGCAGGCTTCCCTTCAAAAAAGAAGTGACCTGAAAGCCGCCGATGCCCGCAAGCAAGCTGCTACCATGAACCTGAAAGTGGTGAAAGGAAACCTGTTGCCAACCGTAAGTGTAGGAGCCAATTACTATTATGCCAATCCAAACCCCCGCTACATTCCACCGGAAGATGCCTTTCATTCAACCTGGGACATCGGCATCAACCTGAACTGGAACCTGACTTCGCTGTATACCAATAAACACCAGGCGGACGAAGCCAAGACCATGCTCCTTCAGTCGAGTGTCATGACCGATCAGCTCACGGATGCGATACGGATGGAGGTGAATCAGGACTTTGTGAATTACGAACAAAGCCAAAGGAAGGTGGAGGTGGCTTCCCGCTCGGTCAAGCAAGCGGAAGAAAACTACCGTACGCTTCAGTCCAAATACAACAACAGCACCGCCTTGCTTAGCGATTTGCTCGATGCCAATGTATTGCTCATCCAGGCAAAGCTGAACATGACCAATGCCCGGGCAGATGCGGAAATAGCGTACAATCATTTGTTAAAGTCAACAGGATCGAATCAGTAATCAGAAACAGAACCCTATTATGGAAACCAAGACCGACCCCCCAAAGAAGAAAAAATTACTTCCCTTCATTCTGCTCGCTGTCGTAGCGGTGGGTGGCTTCTTCGGAGTGAAGAGCTACATGTATTCCCTGCATCACATCAGCACGGATGATGCGCAGCTGGAAGCCAATATCAGTCCCGTACTTCCCCGTGTGGCAGGTTATGTCAACGAAATCCGTTTTGAGGAAAATCAGCGGGTGAAAAAAGGAGAGGTTGTCATCACCCTGGATGACCGCGACCTGCGTATCAAAGCCGACCAGGCCAAAGTAGCCATGGAAAGTGCAGCGGCGAATGTGCAGCTGGCCAAAGCCAATCTGTCTTCTGCCAACTCTTCCGTATCGGCCGTGAAGGCGAATATGGAAGCCGTCAACGTACGCCTCTGGAAAGCAAATCAGGATTATGGACGGTATGAGAAACTCCTGGCAGAGAAATCCATTACCCAGCAGACCTTCGATGCAGCCAAAGCGGAAAAAGAAAGCGCCGAAGCCCAGATGGAACTGGTTAAAAGACAATCGGAAGCCAGCCAGAGCCAGGCAGATGCCCTCATGCAACAAGTGAATCTGGCAGAAGTAGCCGTCAAGCAGCGCCAGGCCGATATGGATTATGCAAATCTCCAGTTGAGTTATGCAACCATCACTGCACCACAGAATGGTGTGGTGTCTAAAAAAACGGTACAGCCAGGTCAGTTTGTGCAGGCCGGTCAGACACTCTTTACCGTGGTAAATGATTCGGATGTATGGGTGATTGCCAACTTCAAGGAAACGCAGGTGGCCGAAATGAAACCCGGAACGGCTGTGGATGTGATGGTGGATGCCTACAAAGACCAGGTGCTCAAAGCCTATGTGAGCTCGTTCTCTCCGGCTACAGGTGCCCGTTTTTCCTTATTGCCTCCTGACAATGCAACCGGTAACTTTGTGAAAGTGGTGCAGCGTGTGCCTGTAAAAATCAGGTTCAAGGCCGACAAGGATTTGTCGTCCAAACTCAAACCCGGCCTGAGTGCCAATGTAACGGTGAATATTGATGAAGTCTTGTCAGGTGTGAAGACCTACTAGCATTTGTTCAACCCTTTTATTGAAAAGAAGTGACTATTACCCAACATCCAACCGGCTTTAGAAAGTGGATCATCGTCATCACGGTGGTCCTGGCTTCCCTGCTGGAGATGATCGACACGACTGTGGTAAACGTTTCCCTGCCTCAGATCATGGGCAACCTGGGAGCGACACTGGAGGATGTGGCCTGGATCATCACCGCCTATGCAGTGGCCAACGTAATCATCCTTCCCATGACCGGATGGCTGAGTTCTAAATTCGGGCGCAAGAATTATTTTGTGGTGTCTATCCTCATTTTTACCATAGCGTCCTTTTTCTGCGGCAATGCACACAACATCTGGCAGCTTGTTATCTTTCGCTTTATTCAGGGGATAGGGGGAGGGGCCTTGCTTTCCACCTCCCAATCCATTCTCTTTGAAACATTCAAGCCCGAGGACCGGGGAATGGCGACAGCCATCTTTGGATTAGGAGTGGTATTAGGACCAACCTTCGGTCCTACCATCGGAGGCTTTATCACCGACCACTATTCCTGGCCCTGGATTTTTTACGTGAATCTTCCGCTTGGGATCATTGCCACCTTACTTTCCCTCACCTTTATCAGCGAGTCGGTAGACAGGAAGGCCATAGATCGGGTCGACTGGTGGGGCATTATCCTGCTCATAGTGGGTGTCGGCGCGTTACAGATTGTTCTGGAGCGCGGTGAGACAGAAGATTGGTTTGATACCAATTATATCATTGTGCTTACCGTATTATCTGTGCTGGCTCTTTTCCTTTTTGTCTGGAGAGAACTCACCATTGATTATCCCGTGGTGGATTTCCGGATTATGAAAGACCGTTCGTTTTCATTCGGATTGGTGTTTTCATTCGTTCTGGGTTTTGGTATGTATGCCTCCGTGTTTGTCTTTCCCATCTTTTGCCAGAATCTGCTGGGTTTTTCAGCTCAGCAAACTGGGGAGCTGATGATACCGGCCGGTCTTATCACGATCATTATTATGCCTTTGGTGGGGAATTTACTTAAACGTCAGTTCCCTCCTCAACTGATGGCCGCTATTGGGTTTGGCGTATTTTTTCTGTTTACCAAGTTCCTCAGCATGTCCACCCTCGTTTCGGGAGAAAGCGACTTTTTCTGGCCGCTCATGATGCGAGGTATCGGAATGGGTTTTTTGTTTGTCCCGCTTACAGCTATGGGCCTTTCCGGCCTCAAGGGCAAGGACATGGCTCAGGGTGTGGGTCTGAATAACATGATACGTCAGCTGGGTGGCTCTTTTGGCGTGGCTTTGATGACCACCTTCATCCACAACCGTATGGCGGTGCACCGCATGACCTTGATTCCTCACATCAGTAATTACGAGCCGGCGGCTGTAGACCGTATGAATATGCTCGTGCAGGGTTTTGTCTCTAGGGGATATACCCTTTCTCAGGCACAAGGAATGGCTAACGGGGTAATGGAAGGATCGGTCATACGCCAAAGCATGCTGATGTCTTATATGGATTGTTTTTATGTGATCGGTCTGTTTTTCCTCTGCTGTATCCCCCTCATCATCTTCCAGCGCCGGAGCCGCAACGCGATGATCTCTATGGAAGGCGTTCACTGAACTCCGTTTACCGGTAAAACTCCTCCGTTCACCGGAAGGCTCCGGCTTTCTGCCAGTTTCCGTTTTGTCACCTTCCCGGGAGCGCCTATGTTTGCTTCAAATAAATAACACTATGGAAGAGCGCACATTTACTCCCAACAAGGGAGGGAGAATTTTCGGAGGACTAATCATCATAGGAGTGGGAGTGCTCTATTTGCTCCGGCAAATGGGAACGGTGTTTCCTCCCTGGTTATTTACCTGGCAAAGCCTGCTGCTTGTTGCCGGTCTGTATGTGGGAGTAAGGCATCGCTTCCGCCACGGAGGCTGGATCATTATGATGGGAGTAGGAGCTTTGTTCATGGCCGAGTTGCTGTTTCCAACAATGAATATCGGACAATTCATCTGGCCCGCACTGATTATCGGATGTGGATTGTTTATGATATTCACTCCCAACCGCTGGAAGAGAAGGATGGAAAGAAAGGAACGCTGGAAGCGGAAATGGGAAGAAAAGTTTGGTGACGAGTCCTGGTCACGTTTTGAGGGCCGGACCAACCCCAGCGGAGAAGACCGGATTGAGTCTACTGCCGTCTTCGGAGGAATCAAGAAAGTAATTGTTTCAAAAGACTTTAAGGGAGGAGAGATCAACCTGGTTTTCGGTGGTGCAGAGATTAATCTGAGTCAGGCGGATATTCAGGGTACGATCCACCTCGAAATAAACCAGGTGTTTGGAGGCACCCGTTTAATCATCCCTCCGCATTGGGAGGTGCAATCCAATGTTGTAAGTGTGCTTGCAAGCTTTGAAGATAAACGACCTGCAACGGGCACTCCCGATCCGAATAAAGTGCTTGTGCTTGATGGCAGCTGTGTGATGGGAGGAATAGATATTCTCAGTTATTAACCTGTTCTGATTTCAGAACCAACTACCTTTGTCATGTACTGGTACCTAGCAAAAATAGTATTTCAGGTAAGCTGTGAGCGGGGAGGGAAGATACAATTTGATGAACAGCTGCGCCTGATACAAGCCGAAGATGAGTTTCAGGCCTATGTGAAAGCACAGGCAGCTGGCCTGGCAGAGGAAGAGCGATTTGCCGACGGACATGGAAAACAAGTCAGCTGGTTGTTTGTGTCGGTCTCCGAACTGAAACAGCTGGATCCATGGAGCGATGGCATGATGCTGCATTCCACTACAGAAGAGCCTGAAGAGGCGGATAGCTACCGGTTGCAGTTGCGTCTGAGGGGAGCATCCATTCGCCAGCGGGTGATGCCTGAAGCCCTACAGTTATTATAACACCGCTTATAACATTTTGATTGTTCCTGCATGACAGATAAAAAATTCCTGTTTGCCTATACACTTTGCTGGCTGCTTTGGATCGGCGTGCAGGCTTGGGTATTGGAGAGTCTGGCATTGGGGTTTGGATGGGAATCGGCTTTGATAGACAGTGTGGTGAGCAATGCGTTGCTTGCGCTAAGCGGCCTGATAGCTGCACGTAACTTAAAGTACTACCGCCCTGGTAGAGGGCGCTACCTCTATCTGGTTATCTGGAATACGGCCAGATCGGCAATTATCACGGGAGTTACCTACTGGCTACTCACTCATTTGCTGGCCCAAGCACCTGGTTATATTTACTTCCTTCAAAAATCATTGCCTGTACGTTTCTGCCTTGCCTTCCTTATCAGCGGATGGATGACCATGCTGGGATGGATTTGGTATGGAAAGAAAGAAGAAGAGGAAAATGAGATGCGTAAGGCTGAAGCAGCGCGGCTGACCAGGGAGGCGGAACTTTTCAGGCTGCGTCAGCAATTGCAACCTCATTTTTTATTCAACAGCCTGAACTCGATAAGTGCGCTTGCCGGATCGCGACCGGAAGAAGCAAGACATATGATCCAGCAACTGTCAGACTTTCTGCGCGGCACGTTGAGGATAGAAGAAGAGCAGGTTCAAACGCTGAAAGAAGAAATGCAACACGTGCAGCTATATCTCGATATTGAGAAAGTGCGTTTTGGACACCGGTTAAGTACCATAATAGAACTGGCAGAAGGAAGCGAAAATTACCTGCTTCCCAGCCTGCTGTTGCAACCCTTGGTGGAGAATGCCATTAAATTCGGACTCTATGATACTATCGGAGAGGTCGTCATCCACATCACTTCCCGTCTGGTAAACAACGAGCTGCATGTTGTCATTCAGAATCCCTTCGATGAAACAACGGCACAAGCGCTGCCGGGAGCTGGTTTCGGACTTGCTTCTGTAAAACGAAGACTGTTCCTCCTCTATGCGCGGACAGACCTGCTGGAAACTAAAAAGGAAGTAAATCAATTTATAATACTGGTAAAAGTACCGCAACAGGAGCGTTTGAACAAGACATGAAAAAAGCAGTCATTATCGATGATGAGCCCCTGGCTCGTTCTGTCATCCTGGAGTATCTGGCATACTATCCCGATATAACGGTGGTGCAGGAGTGCGGCGACGGTTTTGAAGGCCGTAAAGCCATCGCCCAGCACCAGCCCGACCTGGTGTTTCTGGATATTCAGATGCCCAAAATAAGCGGGTTTGAAATGCTGGAGCTATTGGATCAGGTGCCCCCGGTTATATTTACTACTGCATTCGACAATTATGCGATCAAAGCATTTGAGACACATGCGGTGGATTATTTGTTAAAACCATTCAGCCGGGAGCGTTTCCAGGCGGCGGTAAGTAAATGGATGAGCTACCAGCAGCCCCTTGCCGCACAGGTTGCCGTGCAGGCCATGCTTGAGTCAGGCGTTTATCAGGCCGAACAACACCAGCGGGTGGTTGTTAAGACCGGAGGAAATATCCGCATTGTTCCGGTTTCAGAGATTCATTATTTCGAGGCAGATGATGACTATGTAACCATTCACACAGCCGATAGTTCCTTTTTGAAGGATAAAACGATGCAGCATTTCGAACGCATACTTGATCCGGCTCTTTTTGTGAGGGTGCACCGCTCGTATATCGTACAGGTTCAGCAGATCACCCGCATAGAGCCGTATGAAAAGGAAAGTCACATTGCTGTGCTTCGCTCCGGTGCCAAGATTCCACTGAGCAAAACAGGTTATCCCAAACTGAAGAAGGTATTGGGCTTGTAAGCCGGAACGGACTATTTCTCTTTAAAGAGTCCTCCTCCGATGATCCAGAATCCTTCCTGATGTGAGCTCTCCGAACGGTCCCTGTCGTCCGTCAATTTAAGCTGAGGGTTTTCATAGGGTCCCGAATGATCGTGAATATGATAATGCAGTGTTTCCCATTCGGAATAAGCGCTGAAGCGGATCTTGATTTTATGCTTCCCTATACGCGACCAGGAGACAGGAAAATCACCTGAGTTGTCTGGGTCGGTGTCTCCCCAGGAACTGTAAATGCCGGTTCCGTCATCATTCAACTCCAGCGAAGACCCCCAGATATAATGAAGGCCGCTGCCATCGTCTTCCGAGTGCCACCGGCCAATCAGTTCGTCTGTATCGGCTTGGTCTGTATTTCCATAGCCCGATAAGAGGCCTCCGGCATTGGATGTGTCGGAATCAGTCAGATTCGGACCGGTATAGAATACGCGTTTGATATATTCAAGAATAGCCATGGCTGAAAGATTTTATAATGTTATTTTATGGTACAGTACCGTGAAATGAAATACGAAACGGATACAGAAACGGGGAGTGCGGCAAAAACCGGAACGCTGTTTTAAACGAAATGAAACAGCAAAAAAACAGATTAGTAGTTGAAAGATAGGTCAAAAAAAGGAAAAATCAAATTTGCGGACCATAAATAATGAACAGGTTGTTCACATTGCAGGTTTTTTATATAGGATCCTTATCGGGTGAATGAACACGATCCTGGTCTCCATAAATGCATGGACTCCGGACTTCCTCGGGAGCCTTATTATCGGCATCTAACTACCGGGGACTGTGGGCTTTCTGAAGGCGCTCCCATTCGTTTATTTTTCCTAACTTTGATTTCTTTATGAAAAATCTTTTCGCCTTCCTTAAGAGCCGTGCTTTTTTTAAACACCTTGGCATTGCCCTTGTCTCCCTCTTCCTGCTTTTCTGGATCGTTTTTAAGGGATTGGGTTATTATACTCATCATGGTCAAACCGTCTCCGTTCCTGACTTTAATGGACTGAAAATAAAGGCTTTGAGTGAATTTGTCCAGGGTAAGCAGCTGAAATATCTTGTTATTGATTCAATATACGATACTAAAAGAGATAAAGGAGTCGTTATCAAGCAGGAACCGGAAGCCGGTTCGAGGGTAAAGCAGGACAGGACCATTTACCTGTATGTGACTTCGGTAATGCCACCACGTGTGGCCATGCCCAAGCTGGAGGACCGGTCGCTGCGTCAGGCGGTAGGGCTGCTGGAAACCTATGGTTTAAAGCTGGCCAAACCCTTGAAGCGTAAACCGGATGTGTGCAACGGATGTGTGCTCAACCAGGAATACAAAGGAAAACGGATTGCGGAAGGCACCCTCATCGAACGGGGATCGGAAATAACACTGACGATTGGTGAAGGAAGAGGAGGAAGTGCAGGAGATGTGGGAGTACCGAGTCTGATCGGATTGACGTTGAAAGAAGCGATTCACAAGCTGAACGATAACAACCTGAGTGAGGGAGCCCTGATTGGTGACCCCAAGCAGAAAAGCAAGCTGGACACAGCCAAGGCGATCATTTACCGGCAAAGTCCTTCCCCCGGTGAAGAGATCAGTGCAGGAAGCAGTATTGATTTTTACCTTACAAATGACAAGAGCCGGCTAAAAAGCAATAACGACTCTACACAGCAGAATCACTGATGAACCGAAATTTAGTAGTGTTATTTTTTTTGATTGTCTTTTCTTCTGCATTAGAAGCTCAAGAGGTGCTCCGTGACCTTCGTTACAATTCGGTTCTGCATACCAAGCAGGCCGAAATCCAGGCAAAGCGTCATTCTACTCATGCCGACACCATCCCTTTTTCCAATCCCTACAACATCATCAACCTTCCATTCAATGAAGATTTTACAAAGGAAGGGCCTTACCCTGATTCAGCAAAGTGGATCAATAACGAAGTCTTTGTTAACAGAACCTATCCGATCGCTCCGCTGAATTATGGTGTGGCAACATTCGATGGCCTGGATAAAAACGGGTATCCATACGACATCACTGCTCCTCCCACTGTCAGCATTTCCTGTGATACGCTGACATCCAAACGGATTAATATGAATCTGAATATTACTCCCGGATCGAATGATACCGTTTACATGAGGTTTTATTTTCAGGCACAAGGGCGGGGCAATGCACCGGAACCCGAAGACAGTCTGTTTCTGGAGTTTCAAAGCAGCAAAGATACCGTGTGGAGAGAAGTCTGGTCGTATATGGGGTATTCTACCGCAGGACCGGATACCGGTTTTCACCGGGTGATGATTGCTCTCAACCAATTGGACACCGGACATTACATCAATACCCCTTGGTTTCAATTCAGGTTCCGGAATTTTGCAACACCCTGTGGTAACCTTGATCATTGGAACCTGGATTGTATTCAGATAGAAGCGAACAGAATCTATTCAGATACGGTCATCAACGGAACAGCGCTTGCTTATGAGCCGCTTTCCTTCCTTGCCAATTATCAAAGCATGCCCTGGAGGCAATACCAGGGGGCATCTGACATCGCTCCTACAGGGCATGTATACATCCGCAACAACAATGCTAACGGCACCTATCCGATAACTTATAAGTATCAGGGCAATCACTACGGAAATCCCTTCTCCATCCCTTTTGTAGCAACAGACCCTACCGGTCCGCTTCCATTCGACAGTGGTTTCGGGTATGAAAAGGTGGGTTATGTGGCCGAACCTAAAATAGGTCAGAACGGTTTCAGCTTTGGAAATTCCCTTTCCGACACGACAGTGTTTACCATCAATCACATCAATTATGTGAATACCCTATCAACAGACACCTTGACCACCAAACAGAATTTTTACAACTACTATGCTTACGATGATGGAAGCGCTGAGATTGCCTATGGCCTGGAAGGGCTTGGAACCGGAGCGGGGGGAAGTGTGGCAGTGAACTTTAATTTGAATGTGACTGATACATTAAAGGCTGTCCAGTTTTTCTGGAGTCCCACAGTGAAAGATGTATCTGCCGATGGATTCAGGCTGTGTGTGTGGGCTCCCGGCGGGCATTCAGGCCCTGGCAGTCTGATGTACCGAAGCGACAGTCTCCTGAGTCCTCAGTACTTACCCGGCTATAACCATTTCAGAACGTATTATCTGTATCCTCCGCTCGTTCTCCCGCCCGGACCTTTCTTTGTGGGCTGGATGCAGTATACCGAAGACAATTTGAGTGTGGGATTTGATCAGAACACGAATGCCATGAATCACAATTTTTTTGCGGTGGACAGTAGTTCCAACTGGCAGTTCAGTATTTTCCCCGGCTCCCTGATGATTCGTCCGCTGTTTGGAGATACGATTCGCATGAACGGAATCAATGAGCTCGGATTTCTGCTGAGAGGAGTGAATTTGTTTCCGAATCCGGCCCAGGATAAATTTTATCTGTCCATCCCTTCTTCGAACGGTGAAACGGAGCATTACACCGTACAACTTTCCGATGCATACGGGAAACTGCTTTCTTCTCAGAGCTATTTAGCTGGAGAAGCGATGGATATTTCTGCCTTCCCCAACGGCTTCTATTTCGTAAGGATTATTGCGAGAGACAAGGCTTCCTGTGTAAAGAAATTGCTGATTGCGCGCTGAAAATGATAGACCTCGTAGAGAACACAGAAGAAGAACAGGAACTTTTTGAACACCACCGGATACAGGCTGACAAAGGGCAGGGACTGTTGCGTATAGACAAGTTTCTGATGACACGCCTGGAGCATGCCACCCGTAACCGTATCCAGAATGCAGCTGAAGCCGGAAACATTCATGTTAACGGAAAGCCTGTAAAATCCAGCTACCGGGTCAAGCCAGGTGATCTGATACAGATCCTGCTTCCTCATCCGGTCCGGGAAATTGAGCTGATTGCTCAGGATTTACCGATAAATATTGTATTTGAGGACGATGACCTGATTATCGTCAATAAAGATCCGGGTATGGTTGTTCATCCGGGATACGGTAATTATACCGGAACACTGGTGAACGCGCTCGTGTTCCATTTTCAAAACCTTCCGAGTCACAATTCCAAATTGGGTGATGGGCGTGAGGAAGGGATGCGTCCCGGACTTGTTCACCGCATTGACAAAAACACTTCAGGTATTATTGTTATTGCCAAAAACGAACTGGCGCTCAGCCGCCTCAGCAAGAAGTTCTTCGACAGGGATATTGACCGGATTTATGTGGCTCTCGTATGGGGCGATTTTAAGGAAGACAGCGGCACCATTACAGGCAACCTGGGCAGAAGTCCGCAAGACCGTAAACTGATGACCGTGTTTCCTGCAGGAGACCAGGGCAAACATGCCGTGACACACTGGAGGGTACTCGAACGGTTCGGATATGTGACACTGGTGGAATGCAAGCTGGAGACTGGGCGTACACACCAGATCAGGGCGCATATGAAATATATCGGTCACCCGATTTTCAATGACGATACCTATGGGGGTGATCGCATTCTGAAAGGAACCACTTTTCAGAAATACAAAATGTTTATTGAGAATTGCTTCAAGCTGTTGCCCCGTCAGGCGCTGCATGCCAAATCACTTGGGTTTAAGCATCCTACCAGTAAGAAGTATATTCATTTCGATTCGGAGATGCCTGCTGATATGCAGGCAGTACTGGAGAAATGGAGAACCTACACAACCAATAAACCTTTCGAAGAGGAATAAGCCAGGGCTTAATCCAGCTTCATGTTGTGATAAACCGCCTGTACGTCGTCGTCATCTTCCAGTCGCTCAATCAGTTTTACCACTTCGGCTTGTTGCTCAGTGTTCAGTTCTACATAGGTATTCGGGAAGCGTTCTTTTTCAGCTGAGATGACCGGGATATGCATGTCTTCCAGCGCTTTCTGCATCTTTCCAAAATCGGTAAAGGCCACGGTAATAAATATCTTTCCATCGGCTTCGTCTATTTCTTCCATTCCGTAATCGATCAGCTCCAATTCCAGCTCTTCGAGGTTACGGTTCGCGGCTTCGATTTCGAAAATCCCTTTACGGTCGAAAATAAATTCGAGTGATCCTGATTTGCCTAATGCTCCTCCGCATTTGGTAAATGCCAGACGTACGTTGGCTACGGTACGAGTCGTATTGTCGGTAGCGGTTTCGATGAATATGGCTACGGCATGCGGTCCGTATCCTTCATAGGTCACTTCCTCATAATCGGTTTTGTCTTTACTTATCGCCCGTTGGATGGCGCTGTCGATATTCGTCTTCGGCATATTCACTGCCTTGGCATTCTGGATAACCAGGCGCAAGCGTGGGTTGGAATCCGGGTCGGGACCGCCTTTCTTGACAGCCATATGAATTTCTTTACCGATGCGGGTAAAAGTTTTTGCCATCTTGGCAAAGCGGGCAAACATGGTGTGTTTGCGTTTCTCGAATACTCGTCCCATGATACTAATTTTGTGAGCGCTAATTTAGAAAAATCTGCGGAATCCCGCTTTCCCTTCCGCTTTCCCTTTCTTACTTCTGAGGAGTATTCTTCCAGTGGACAGTACCGAACTTTTTAGGGTCAAAGACAGCCGGATCGAGCAGGATATCGGTTTTTAGTTCGGTATAGTCTTCCTGCTGGTCCAGCTTCCCGTTGAGGTAAAAACTAAGCCGGGTGTCGGTAAAGCCCCGGCAGGTCTTCTGGCTGGCATCTACTCGCATCTCCAGCAGCTCTCCCGGGCTGAGGTGGGATCGTGTACGAACAACTTTCAGTTCTTGCTTATCCACCCATATCTGGTTGTTGACGGTATCTCCTTTTTCGGCGCCAATCACATATACCGGGCGGTTATTCCAGGTGTTTACGGAGAAATGCTCCAGGTTATACCCCAGCAAAGCCAGGCGCTTCACGACATCATCTTTTTTACGGAAGTACATGCCTCCCAGTAAGAGGAGGAGGTCGTTTTTGTCAACCCGGGTGTCCTGTAACACTCCTTTGCGGAAGCGGTAGGCGGTGTCATTCCGGAATACTGCTGCATTTCCTTTGGTGGTGCTGTTGAAATCGATGCGAAATTTATCCGGGAACTCGATGGCTTCGTACCAGGTCATGTGCCTGTTGAGCGAGTCGTTCGGCCGGTAGGTGAGCTGTGTAAAAGTAAGCGTCTTACACATGTTGCCGGAATGCTTTTTCAGCATGGCATCCAGCACGTCTTCCGAATTGCTTATCTGAGAATAGGTGACTGCGGAAAGAAGTGAGCAGCTCAGGAGGAGTAGATACCGTTTCATAGACAAAGATAGAAAGAGCAAGGAATATTTTGGAGTTGCCTGAGATCCTCAAGATTGTGCGTTGCCTTCAGACCAGCCTTCTTGCCAGAAGTGAAGACGGGACGGAGCTGACCGGCTTAAGGGAAGGGTTTGAGACGGATCAGTGGTCTGAAGCGGTTTCCCAGAGGCCGGAAGTTGCAGGTTCTCGGGGGTGAATGAAATTCGGTTAAAGTGCCACCCCTTCTTCAGCGCATCCGGGTGGAATTGCCTGTTCAGGTATTTCTTATATGCATGTTCCTGGCTGAGCATGATGTAATGCCGCAGGGTATGGTTTTTCGGGGAAATAAGCAACCTTTCACCCTCCAGGCGGTGCCCTGCGCCAGCGGTATTGCTGGGAGCAGATGTGCGTTTCCATGCTCTGTTTAAACGGTTTTCATGCGGGGCAAAGAAATAATATCGCTTCATTGCCTGCAAATAGTTCTTGCCTGCATAATCGCTTGCCGGCTCCGGAACAAAAACAAATTCTTCAAAATTGAGTGCGGTATAGCCCTCTCTGTCGGCTTCCTCAATTGTCTCCCGCAGCGAGGATGTTCCGTTACGGTGTTGAAGGATTTCATCTGCATCGTGATGAAGGAGCCAATCGTGCGCAAGCCTTGCATAGACATTCTGTTTCTGTTCGAGCAGCTCCATCAAGGCAAAGACTCCCGTGAACGGAACATCAATTACCTCCCGAACGGATTGGTTCTTATGCAAGTCATAAAGCGCTTTGCTGCCATCGGTAGATCCGTTGTCGAGTATGACGACATCGATCTGCTGTGAAGCCAGCAGCGGGAGCAGGACGCGGAGGTAGGGGTACTCGTTTCGTACGGCAATTACAGCACAGATTGTGAGAAGCTTTTGATTTTCCATAGCGAGTGGATCCAAGAAGGATTTTCCGGGTATAAGCTAAATGTGAAATAAAGAAGGCCGGTCTGATGCCCGGCCTTCTTTATTATATTGAGTCACTTATTTTTTGAGTTTCGCTTTCAATTGAACATCCAGTTCATTCAAAAACTCTTCGGTATACAGGAAATGTTCTCCATGTTTCACCTTGTTACCGTGAATACAAACCGCCAGATCCTTAGTCATTTTGCCGCTTTCCACTACTTCCACACATACCTGTTCGAGCGCATGGCAGAAGTGGATGAGTTCAGCATTGTTGTCAAGTTTTCCGCGGAATTCGAGTCCTCTTGTCCATGCAAAAATGGACGCGATCGGATTCGTGGAGGTAGGTTTTCCTGCCTCGTGGTCACGGAAGTGGCGTGTCACAGTGCCGTGTGCCGCTTCTGCTTCCATGGTCTTTCCGTCGGGAGTAACCAGCACAGAAGTCATCAGTCCGAGTGATCCGAAGCCTTGGGCAACGGTATCGCTTTGTACATCCCCGTCGTAGTTCTTACAGGCCCATACAAAATTTCCGTTCCATTTAAGTGCGGATGCCACCATGTCATCAATCAGACGGTGCTCGTAAACGATACCGGCTGCCTGGTATTTGGCTTTGTAATCCTTTTCGTAAATCTCCTGGAAGAT
>Ga0206898_10037_pt1 | contig 39908 bp, 14 predicted proteins | sample Alteio_BWOrgHeat_50_FD_153237 | JGI IMG/M metagenome (GOLD analysis project Ga0206898, IMG submission 153237) | Enriched cells from forest soil in Barre Woods Harvard Forest LTER site, Petersham, Massachusetts, United States -... | ecosystem: Environmental > Terrestrial > Soil > Temperate forest >...
ATAGAGCAGCCATGCCCACCATCGCTCCCACCAGGGCGCATCAATAATAATGGTATAACTGTCGCCGGTGTTGTTCCAAACGCCATCGCTGTTGGCGCCCAGTACATGAAATTTATATGTTCCGGGCGCCAGGTTGGTGTATGTGGCGCTGCGCTGTGTGCCTGCATTTATCCAGCGTTTGTCATAACCATCCAGCCGGTATTTATACTGGTTGCCGGCCGGGTCCACCAGGTGGATGGCCACATAGTTAAAGGTGACACGGTTATCAAAATAGGGCAGTTCAAGCTTTTTGCTGCCGAATGTAAAATGAGTACTGGTAGAATCGATTGTAGATGTGGTATTACTATAGCTCACCTTTTCAATGTGCACAACAGGGGGATAGGGGTTTGCGTCCAGGCTGCGTGGATCAAAAGCAACCAATCCGCCGTTTACAGCGAATACCATTTGGTTTCCTGCGCGAGTTAAGCGCTTGCCCGTAAATGTTTCAGATGGCAGTACCATCGAATTGTCGTAGTTTTTAACAGCAAGGGTTCGTGTATCTATACGGCTAACGCCCCTTAGCGTATAAACCCATAAATGGCCGATCTGGTCCTCAGCTAATTTTAGTGTTGAGTTAAATATCAGGCCATTGTTCTCATCCAAATGCCGGGCGTATTTGCCGCTGCGCCGGTCGAATTCAAAAATTCCCTGTAAATATGTACTTACCCAAAAATGGCCGGCCGCATCTTCCAGCATATCATTAACACACTGCACTTTTATGTTACCATCGTGCAAATATGATGTGAATTTACCGCTATTACGATCATACCTGTTCAACCCTCCCTGGTTTGTTCCCACCCAAAGCGTGCCCTCCCTGTCCTCATAAATACCGAGGACAGTTTGATCATCCAGTTCGCCATGAGACTTCAACAAAGTGTTGTTGATTATAAACGGGTACCATGTAAACTTCCCTGTTTGCGGGTTGAAACTGCATATGCCCTTTGTCCTTGTACCCAGCCAAACCAAACCGGTGTGGTCTATAATTATTCGGCCACTGCGTTTTCCTGCTAAAGTAGCTGTGTCTCCTTTGTTTTGCGTGTACGTCAGCAACAATTTTTTTACTGGGTCGTAACTATTTAGGCCGTTTTTGTCTGAAAAATAGACCATGCCTTCTTTACTTACCGCGAGATCAAGCAGGCTGTCGGCTGGTTTTGACTTGTAAACCTGTAAAAATGAATTTGTGCCAGGCGTCCAACTATAAATTCCCTCAATGGTCGTAAAAAACACAGGGCCGTTGGCAGCGGCAGCAATCCGTAGCGGGGTACTACCGGGATAACTGAGTGCATTTGATTCGTTGTGCTTATAAACCGAAAAAGCGCTGGTTAATACGTTTATTTTATCTATCGGCTTGCGGTTGCCTTCCAGCCAAAAAACCCCTGTGCGATCTACGAGCAGGTTATCTATTATATCACTGCTGATAGACATGGCATCGGCCGGGTTGTTCAAATGCCTCACAAAAGTGAGAGTAACCGGGTCAAAATACAACAGCCCTTTTCCGGTTGTGAGCAGCAAGCCGTTTTTCCATTCGACAATTTTGTTAATGGCTGAGTTTCCGCCATCGTCGGGGCGGAAACCGATAAAAGTATCGTGTTGTGGGTCAAAAAGCAGCAACCCCGCCCGGGTGCCGAACCAAAGCCGGTGCCGCGTATCTTCGTAAATAAAATTGACTGAGTCGTTAGAAAGGGTTAAGCCTTTTACCCGGTGAGGTATGTACGTGTTTATAATTTTACTATTCAGGTCTGCCCGCTCGATACCTGCCCGTTTTGAATTTCCATAGTACATTGCCATCCAGATCACCCCAGGCTGCGACGGCTGATTATAAAGGGTGATTTTGGTTGCTTTTGCCGTGTCTTTATGAGGCGCCAGTAATCGAAATTCATGGTGTTTATAACTGTACAAGCTGATGCCATCTGCTGTGCCTGCAACTATTTGTTTCCCAACAGAAGTACCGTCAAAAGGATTGTAAAGATTGGGTACAGCGAGAATGTCCTTACCGAGCTTTTTCATATCAAAATGAACGCGCCCGCTATTTATACTGAACCGGGTTACATTGAGCTCAAAATTACTGTTATAGTTGGAGCTCGACCGGCCCCAAAGATTGCCATGACTGTCAGTCGCCACGAGGTAAACGACGAAAATCTCACGGCCACCTGGCGGTTGTTTATATGGATAGTGAGTAAAACTGTCGGTCGCGCGGCTGTATCTGAACAAGCCATTTCCCCACGTACTGAACCATAAATCGCCTGCCGCATCTGTCACCATAGATAGAAAGGAGGTACTTACTTGTAGCGCATTTTCCCCTGTGATACCATGATATACTTTTGATGTGTACCCATCATAGCACACCAGGCCGTTTTGGGTCCCTATCCAGGTATAGCCAAGGCTATCCTGCTTTATAAACTGGCAAAATACTTCGGGAAGGCCCTCCCTTACGCCGTAATGATCAAATTTTAATTGCGGGGTTTGGGCATGCACAAGCAATATCGCATGAGCGAGCAGGAGGAAGATGAACGTTTTTTTCACGAGGGTTGCAATTATGAAAGGATTTGGTAAACCAAATATATCATTTTCAATTGGTTATTTGTATCAAAGGCCCCCTCAGAAATAATTTAATATGCCGTCTGCAAATACGCTCAAAGACAGGTGCAACTCAACGCCCCGGTTCAATGGTTACGAAATGGGCAGTGTTATAATAAACGCTGAGCCTTCACCTTCAACGCTGTTAACCTGTATACTCCCCCCATGCCCCTTCACCACCATGTCATAAGTCAGCGATAAGCCTAATCCCGTTCCATCGCCGGTAGGTTTAGTAGTAAAAAACGGCTGCATGATTTTATCCTTAATAGCGTCTGGAATACCCACGCCATTATCCTTTACCCTAATTACAACCCGTCCGTTTTCTATGGAAGTTCGTACCGATACTTCCGGCTTATAATCCGTTCCTGCTGTTTTCTGCTTTTGATTCACCGCATAAAAGGCATTGTTGAACAAATTGAGCAATACGCGACCCATGTCCTGCGGTATCACGTTAACTACCGGCAATTTTTCATCAAAAGTGGTCACCATTTCAGCATTAAAGCCTTTATCTTTTGATCTCAAACCATGATAAGCCAGCCGTATATATTCATCAGCCAGTGTATTTATATTGGTTGGCTCTTTTGTTCCGGTGCCCGATTGGCTGTGCTGCAGCATTCCTTTTACTATGGCATCGGCACGTTTGCCATGGTGCTGTATTTTACCAAGATTTTGCTCCAGCCCATCCGCTATTGCTATGGCCTCTTCCGCATTGCCGCTTTTTAATTCCTGTTTTAGCTCCTGTGTTAACTCAACGCTTACCTCCGAAAAATTATTAACAAAGTTCAAAGGGTTCTGTATCTCGTGAGCAATACCTGCCGTTAGTTCACCTAATGAGGCCATTTTTTCGGATTGAATGAGCTGGGTTTGCGTAGTTTTGAGGTTGGACAGAGTGCTTTCCAATAGCTTATTGGCTTTTTGCTTTTGCAAATTGTTGCGGTAAAGGATCAAAGCGACCAGCAGCAGTATTCCCAATCCTGCCAATAAAGCGTACAGCTTTAATCTGTTCTGATAACTGATCCTGTTGGCTTCAATTTCCTTTTGATGTTCCTCTTGCTGCGAAACTAAAGCCTGAACGGTATATATGTTATTAGTCCCAAATAACAACTCTTTATAAGCGTTAGCTGCTTTGAGATATCGCATGGCTTGTTTGGGGTCCTTCTGCTCATAAAGTTCAGACAGTATGTTAGCTGCTTCCATACTTGTTACTTTTTTCCCGATAGCCTCCGATTCCCTGAGTCCTTCGCCTGCATAATAAATAGCTGAGTCGCGCTGACCGTTGTTTTTATAAAATACAGCGATTTTATTATAGGCAAAGCCAATAGCGCGGCGTTCGTTGTTGGAAATGGCTATTCGCAGGGATTGCTGATATTGTTTTAACGCCTCCTTTTTGTCGCCCCTCTTCAGTGCTATATCCCCAAGTGTTTTATATACTATGGGTTCTTTTCTCCCTGTCCTAGCAAAGTATTTTATCGCTTCCTGCTCGTAAAAATAGGCCGAATCCAATCTGCCCATTTCATTGTATACATTCCCTATATCATACAGGGCGTAAGCATAGCCTTCTTCAATGTTTAATTTCTTATCCAAATCCCTCTGCCGATGTAAATAGTGTAAAGCTTTCGGGTAGTCCTTTAATATAATGTAGGTTTCGCCAATGGCATTTAGTGCAGGAGTGACCTTGTACTCCATATCATTTTCTTTGGCAAGCTGCAAGGCTTTAAATGCCATATCTAACGCCTCGGGCAAGTCCCCCAGTTGCTCCAGGGTAACTGCCATAAAACCGCGCACCTGTATCTGTGCTTCAATGTAATTGATCTTTTCGGCTGCTTTTAATGCTTTTCGCCCGTAAAAAAGGGCAGAGTCGGTATTGCCAAGTCTATAAATAAAACACAAGTCTATTTGTGCGTTGATCTTACTGGTATCAGCTTTTGCCAATTGCAGTTTTTTCTTCAGGCTGTCGATATCATGCTGGCTTTGGCCGAAACCAATGGTGGCCAGGGATAGCAGAAGAAAACCAAGTGCAAAATGTCTTTTCATTAATTTATTTAAATGGTATTGATATAATAAACTCCGATCCTTCACCCTCCTTACTATTTACCTGAATGCTTCCTCCATGCCCTTTTACCACCATGTCATAGGTTAAAGATAAACCCAGGCCTGTGCCCTCGCCCGTAGGTTTGGTGGTATAAAATGGCTGCATGATCTTCTCTTTGATAGCATCGGGGATGCCTGTGCCATTGTCTTTTACCTTGATGGTCACATGCCCGGTTTCTGATGAGGTGGTAACCGACACTTCGGGCCTATACCCGGGGCCCGTTATTTTTTGTTTTTGATTGACAGCATAAAAGGCATTGTTGAAAAGGTTGAGCAACACACGACCCATGTCCTGGGGTATCACATTTACTTTGGGAAGCTTTTCATCAAAGTTGGTGACCAGTTCGGCATTGAAGCTTTTGTCTTTTGCCCGCAGGCCATGGTAGGAAAGGCGCAAGTATTCATCGGCCAGCGCATTGATACTAGTTGGCTCTTTGGCTCCGCTGGCCGATTGGCTGTGCTGCAGCATGCCTTTTACTATACTGTCTGCGCGCTTGCCATGCATATTTATCTTTTGCTCGTTTTCGTAGATGTCAACGGCAATGGCTTTAACTTCTGCCAGGTCACCCCGCTCTATCTCCTGCTGCATCTCTTCAATAAGCTCTGTATTTACTTCTGAGAAATTGTTTACAAAATTTAGCGGGTTTTGGATCTCATGCGCTATCCCGGCAGTAAGCTCGCCTAACGACGCCATTTTTTCAGATTGGATAAGCTGCGTTTGGGTTGATCTGAGGTCGGTGAGCGTGTTTTCTAATACCTGGTTGGCTTTATGTTTCTGCCTGTTGTTGCGATAAAGTATGAGGGCAATAACAAGAAAAACGCCCGCTCCAGCCAACAGCGAATAAGTTTTCACCCTTGTTTGGGAAGCCAGTCTCTCTTTTTGAAAATCCTGGAACCGCAGCTGTTCCTGGAAAGAAGCATTTTGAAATTGGGCCAAACTTGCCACCCTGATCCTAAAAATGCTGTCCTTGGCCGCTATTGCCAGTCCGGCATATTTAAAGGCGCTGTCCTGCTGCTTTCTTAACTTGTAACTTTGATACAGGTTTTGATATGCTACGCCGATGTTGAGCTGCTGGCTCATTGTAGGCCCTAAAGTTTTAAAGGTTTCGAGCGTTTTTTTTGCAAAATACAGGCTGGAGTCGCCATCATTTTCGTTGAGGTAAACATTGGTGAGTTTTAAATAGTTCCGGGTTAAAGAAGATATGTTTTTTTGTTCAATGGCTGCTCGCACACCCTCGTGATAGTATTGTTTCGCTGTAGCTTTATCTGCCTTTTTAAGGGCAATATCGCCCAAAACACTCATGATGTACCCCGTATATTTTTTTTCTTGAGTTTTTATATTGAGAGCTTGTGCCTCACTTTCGAAGATCAGAGCGGAATCAATTTTTTTAAGGTCGATGTAATCGTTCCCAAGGTTCATATCGGCAAGCATCACCCTCATGGGATTATCTATTGACTTTGCAATTCTCCGGGCTTCTTTGAAGTGAAAGATCATCTGATCCGTATTTTGCGTGCGCTCCATCAGGATGCCAAACATGTGGTGTATGAGCGCCACCATCAAAAGCCGGGTTTTCTCAGGTGTGGATTGCCGGTTTATAAACCAGCTGTTGCTTGCGTTCCTTTTGTCCTGAGCAATACCAAAAGCGTGTATCAGGCAATCAAGCGCTTCAGCATATCGGCCCATGCCGGTCAATTGGTATCCTTTTGACGCGAGAGACCTCGCCGTCAAAAGAGGTTTGTTATTCTTTTTCGATAGCGATACTACCCGGTCAGCATAGTAAAGCGCGCTATCCCTGTTTATTTCTTCAAAATACAAATAGGCCTGCATGGTCGTAACATAACGCGCCGAATCGTCGCGAGCGTTTTTGTATGCGTTTACGATACTGTCGGGCAGTGTCTGCTGCGCATGCGCAAACGCGGGCAACAGCAAAAACAATATTTTTAAGCGGGCCCTCATCTCATTGCAATTAGTTAACCGGTAATTTAATAATAAACTCTGAGCCTTCCCCCTCCTTACTATTTACCTGAATATTCCCGCCATGCCCTTTTACCACCATGTCATAGGTTAAGGATAAACCCAAGCCCGTTCCTTCACCTGTTGGTTTGGTAGTAAAAAACGGCTGCATAATCTTTTCTTTGATCACATCGGGAATACCGATGCCATTATCTTTTACCGTGATGGTCAGCTGGCCGTTCTCGTTGGAAGTTGTTACTGTTACTTCAGGCCTGTAAGCTGGCCCTACTGTTTTTGCCTTTTGTTTTACCGCGTAAAAAGCGTTGTTAAATAAGTTGAGGAGCACGCGGCCAATATCCTGTTGAACTACCTCTATTTTGGGCAAATTAGTGCCAAAATTTGTGATCATTTCCGCGTTAAAGGAGTTGTCTTTGGCCCTCAGGCCATGATAAGATAGCTTTAAAAATTCATCAGCCAGCACATTGATATCCGTCGGCTGTTTTTCGCCGGTATTGGTACGACTGTGTTGAAGCATTCCCTTTACAATGAAATCAGCCCGCTTTCCATGGTGGTTTATTTTTTCGAGGTTCTTTTCCAGATCGTCAGTAATAGCAATAGCATCTGCAGTGTTACCACTGGCTAATTCCTCCTTCAGTTCCTTTGTCAACTCTGTACTTACTTCCGAAAAATTGTTCACAAAGTTTAAAGGGTTTTGTATCTCATGAGCGATCCCGGCAGTCAGTTCACCCAGCGACGCCATTTTTTCGGACATGATCAGTTGCCGCTGCGTTTTGCGTAAGGAAAGTAGGATCTTTTTGTTGGCCCGGAACTGGCGATATATAAAAACAGATAATCCTGATATCAGCAGCAATACCACAAGCGAAGCCCAAAGCAGCGTGTTGCGGCGGTTGATCTCGTAATCTTGTAAGGCCTTTTCCTGTTTCAACTGATTGATACTTTGCCGCTGCTGCCTTTCCTTTTGGTCGATCTCAAATTGTGCAATATTAAATTTTGCATTTTCCTGGTTTAGTGAGTCCAACAAATTAGAATATCGATGCCCAAATTGAAGCGCAACATCTGGTTTGTGCAGACTCTCGTAAAACTCGCCTGATGCTTTAAAGTACCTTAACAATAATCTGTTGGCATGCTCATTGGCCGCTTTCAGACTGGCTGTTTGTAAGTACGTTGCTGCTTTATCATTCTGGCCAATGCTATGATAATATAGATATAAGCCGTAATCTACTTCCAACGGGCCCTGGGTTGTAAAAAGGGGGTATTTGGCTGAATCCGTGATGAATTTTGCCTTCATAAGAACCGGCAATGCCTGTTGCCCCCGACCCATTTCCAGTAAGAGTATTGCTTTTTGTACCAGCACAACGCCGTTGATACCTGTATTGCTTTTTTGATCAACGTACATCCTGATTGCCTGGTTAACATCATACATCGCTTTCTCGTAATGATGATAATGCTCATCTATCTGGCACATGGTTGACCAATAGACTGTCACCAGGTTATTATAGTTTCCCTTACCCCACTTGCCAATTAACGGCTTTAAAATATTTTGCTGATAGTACAAAGCCCGTTCATAGTTTCCCCACAACACATAATAAGTAGCCACAACACTCATTGCATTATAATAAAACCTCGGATTAAACTTCCGGTATATCTCAGCATCGCGCAAATAATTGGTTATGGCAAGGTTGTATAGCGCTTTGTAATAGTAATAGCCCGCAATGCCATGATAACATGGGGCAGTATTTTCAACCGGTCCGTTCACCTGGTAATACTCCAACTGGCGTTGGTAAAATTTTAAACGTGCGTCCTGGTCGTTCAGCGTATTAAAATAAAGACGCATATTAAATAATAACGCGTTGAGCTGCTTATGCTGTTTGTCGAAGGCGTAAACTGCGAGTTCAGTAGTATTAAGGGCCTGCCGGGTTTGCCCGCTGCTGTCATATTGCCATGCTTTTTGCAGTAATTGGTATGGATACGCGTCAATGAGGTGTAGTTTTCCATTTAGTTGGAGGAGGCTGTCAATATTGTGAGGCTCGTGCTGAGAAAAGGTAGGATCGGCATCAACCAACTGCTGAAAGATGTGGAGCCTGTCCCTGTCAGAGTTTTGAAGGGGCAGCAATCGTTTCAAAGAATCATATCCCGCACTTATGGGCTGTGCAACTGCTTGCCTGCAAACCGTTATAAAAACAATGATCAGCAAAGTGGTGTAAATTTTTCTCATTTTTTTAACTGATGCAAAACCGCAAAAAAAGTGTATTAACTAACCGGCAATTGAATAATAAACTCCGACCCTTCGCCTTCCTTACTATTTACTTGTATACTGCCGCCATGCCCCTTCACCACCATATCATAGGTTAAAGATAAGCCCAATCCAGTACCCTCACCGGTTGGCTTGGTGGTAAAAAATGGCTGCATGATCTTTTCTTTAATAGCGTCAGGAATACCGGCGCCATTATCTTTTACGTTAATGATTACACTGCCGTTTTCGGCATAAGTTGTTACCGATACTTCCGGCTTGTAGCCTTCTTTCCCGGTTCTTAATTTTTGGTTTACCGCATAAAAAGCGTTGTTAAAAAGGTTCAGCATTACCCGTACCATATCCTGCGGGATAACATTTACTTTAGGTAAGCCTGAATCAAGGTGGGTTACTAACTCGGCGCTGAATGACTTGTCTTTCGCTCGTAACCCGTGATAGGCAAGCCGCATGCATTCGTCGGCAAGGGTATTAATATCAGTCGGTTCTTTTTTACCGATGCCTGATTGGCTGTGCTGCAACATGCCTTTCACTATGGCATCGGCACGTTTGCCGTGATGGCGTATCTTTTCGAGATTTTTTGTAAGGTCTCCGGCGATGGCAATCACCTCTTTCCTGTTGTCTTTTTTTTCTTCGTCCTTCAATTCGGCCAACAATTCGATGCTTACTTCAGAGAAGTTGTTCACGAAATTGAGCGGATTCTGTATCTCATGAGCGATACCGGCGGTTAGCTCACCTAACGACGCCATCTTGGCCGATTGCACCAACTGGTCCTGCGTGTTCTTCAGCTCGCCAAGGGTATTTTGTATTTCTTCTTTCTGTTTTTGCAAAAGCCTGTTGGCAGCTTTCCGTTGATTGCCGTTTCGCCAAAAAATAACAAGCAATAATAGCAACACAATCAAACCGGCAACGAGGGCATATATGCGAACTTTATCCCTGTACTGTTCTTGTGCGGCGGCAATTTCCTGTTGATGTTGTTTTTCTTCAAAGTCCATTGATAGTAATTGCTTCACTCTTTCCTGGCTGTAGATGCTATCTTTGGCGGCGGTTGCCAGTTTATAATACTTGTATGCCAGGGCTAAATTGCCGTCTTCGTCATAATAGGTATGTAGTACTTTACCAGCGTTTAAAACATCCTGCTCAAATTTGCCTGCCAGGGCCACATCAAATGCTTTTTGTGCGTAATACTCGGCTGAATCCTGCTGCTTGTTTTGGTGATATAATTTTGCCGTACTGAGGTACGATTCACTCAGCATTTGTGAATCGTCATTAATGATTGAATGCTTTGCCGCATCGCGCAAATATTTTAATGCGGCATCTGTTTGTCCGCGCGTCAGTTCTATCTCACCAAAGTCACGTTCAAGATTATTGATCAGGTCGGTAAACTTACGTTCCTTCGAATCCTGGTAACACAGCTGCAAATAATAATTGGCGGAATCAATTTTATTGGTATAAAGGTAACATTCGCCTATGTTTAGGTTAAATATTGCCATGAGTTCAGCTTCGCGATGGTCAGCCAGTTGATGAGTTTTCAGATAATCACTCCACCGTTTATGCCCGGGCAACAAATAGCTGAGCGCTTTTTTATAATCACCCTGCCTTATGTAAGTATCCCCCAAATTGTTATAGACAATTGCGATGTTGGGTACATCATTAAGTTGTTCATGAATCCTCAGGGCCTTAAAGAACATTTGTATGGATTTGGCGTAGTCGCCCAGGGTCGCATACCCGGTTGCCATGTTGTTAAGCGCCCGTGCTTGTTTCCCCAAAAGCTTGTACTTTCCGGCCAACTCAAATATTTGCAATGAGATAATAATATTTGAATCGGGATTGGATATATAGTAGGCATGGCTTAAATCCAGCAATTTATTGATACGTACAGTATCATCCATGTCTTTATTTAAGGCAGCCCTGAGGGTATCAATATGTTTTCGCTGTGCCTGTGCGCCGAGAATGAGGCTGAGCAGCATCAGGGTAAAAATTATTCTCTTCACGATTTGATTTTGGTTGAGTGAGGGTAAGTTACACAAAAAATTATGAATGAAGGTTTTACAAGGGAAGCTGAACTACAAACTCAGTAAATTCGCCCTCCCTGGTCTCAACATCAATACTTCCGCCATGCCCCTTCACCACCATATCATAGGTTAAAGATAAACCCAATCCTGTACCTTCTCCCGTAGGCTTTGTTGTAAAAAATGGCTGCATTATTTTATCTTTTATGGTATCGGGAATACCGATGCCATTGTCTTTTACTTTAATAACTACGTGCCCGTTTTCAGCTGAAGTCGTCACTGCCACTTCGGGTTTATAATCCGCTGTTGCGGTTTTCGACTTTTGATTTACAGCATAAAAAGCATTGTTAATCAGGTTCAGCATTACCCTTACTATATCCTGCGATATGATATTTACTTTGGAAAGGCCTTCGTCAAGATGGGTTACCATGTCGGCATTAAATGATTTATCCTTTGCCCTCAAACCGTGATAGGCAAGCCGCATGCATTCATCCGTAAGTGCATTAATATCCACAGGCTCCTTTTTGCCACTCCCGCTTTGCGAGTGCTGCAGCATGCCTTTTACAATGGCATCGGCGCGTTTACCGTGGTGGCTTATCTTTTGTTCATTTTGCTGGATCCCTTCTGCAATAGCTAAAGCCCCATCAACGTTTCCACCCTTTAGTTCCGCTTTTAGCTCATCGATCATTTCGTGGTTCACTTCCGAAAAATTGTTCACAAAATTCAGCGGGTTTTGTATCTCATGTGCAATGCCGGCGGTTAACTCACCTAACGACGCCATTTTTTCGGATTGAATCAGTTGGGTTTGTGTTGATTTAAGGTTGTTTAAAGTTTGATTTAATTCAGAAGTCCGTTCAGTTACCTGGGCCTCTAAAACCAAATTCTGATTAGCAAGTATTTCCTGTTTTTCGCGTTCATGTGCCAGGTTTTGGGCCGAAAGCGTTCGTACTTCAGCAAGCGTTGTTTTTAATGCCCGGTTGGTGGAGGCTGTTTTAGTGCCCAGATAAATAGCTATGGCAACCGGCAAACCCAAAAACACGAAATAAATAAGTATGGTGGCTAATATTGTTGTTTGATCCAATAGCCCCGACCAGATATACAAAATAATATACAAACAGATAACCGGAAAGATGATCGTCGCATCCTTCCTTTTTTGCTTAAGTGCCAAAAAGCAGATCCTGGCCACCTCCAGCATACACAGCACCGGAAATACGATACTGACAATAATATTGCTTATGATATCGTCGAGAAAAATGCCGAATATCGTTGGGAATGCTAAAAAGACCAATACTTTAAAAACTGTCCGTTCGCGATAGCCAAATAAAACATAAACAACCAGGACTAAAAACAAAAAGGCAATACAAAAACAGCAGATCCCGACATAAAATATCCCCATAAAGGTAGAAAGCGTTTCTGAATGGCCCTGGTAATAGATGTAATCAAAAGTGAGGTAGATATAAAACATACAAACACAATAGATCAAATAATAAAGACTGATCTTTTGCGAGCGGTCAAAAACAAAATAAAGTAAATGAATGAAACAAAGGATCAGAAATATCCCTGTGGCTATTGAGTTCATGACCAGTAGTTTCTGGTTTAACTTTGCCAGGCCTTCGGAATTGGATATTGCTGCATTAGCCCTGTTAATATACATACTAAAAGCGGGGAGGGGGCACATCAATGGTGAAGTATATAGAAGCCGGCTTTCGTAGCCCAGGCGCACGGCAATTAACTGGTCAACGCCGCTCTTTAACTTCAATTCAAATAACTCCCCGGCGGGAGTTACCGCAATTGTTTTAGCCGGATCATTACTGATATACCCGTATTTCTGGATTAATTTACCATTAAGGTATATTTCCGAAGCTGAGTATTGAGTCACCCATGCCATTATCCCCTGCTTCGTTAATGTACTGTCGGCCTTAATGTGAAGCCTCAACCAGCCCACGCCCGCATTTTTAAGCTGATCAAATTTTGTAATATCAATTCCGGGATCAAAACGCTGCCATTTACTATCGTCGAAACCGGGCTTGGACCATTGCGGATTATCACCCTGCTGGAATTTCCAGCCGCTCAACAAGGTGTCCTGTTTTGATAATTTGTTTAGGTTAAACCCTTGGGTGGTTTGCGCAAAGGTTTTTGCGATGACAAGGAACAATAAGAACCCCGAAAAATACAGTCTCTTCATCAGTTTTGATTTAGCGGCAATGCAACAACAAACTCTGTGAACTCACCTTCTTTCGTAATTACTTCTATTTTACCGCCATGCCCCTTCACCACCATATCATAAGTTAATGAAAGGCCCAAACCCGTGCCCTCACCAGTTGGTTTAGTTGTAAAAAATGGCTGCATGATTTTTTCTTTTATAGCATCAGGAATTCCTATTCCATTGTCTTTTATTTTAATACGCAGCTGCCCATTTTCTGTAGAAGTTGTCACTGATACCTCTGCTTTATAATCTGCACCATTATCCTTCTGTTTCCGGTTTACCGCGTAAAACGCATTATTAAACAGGTTCAGGAAAACGCGCCCAATATCCTGTGGGATTACCTCTATTTTCGGAAGATCGGGCCCAAATCGGGTAACAATTTCAGCATTGAACGATTTATCTTTTGCCCGCAGGCCATGATAAGCCAGGCGGATATATTCATCGGCAAGGGCATTAATATTGGTAGGCTCTTTTTTGCCGTTGCCTGATTGGCTGTGCTGCAGCATGCCTTTTACAATACTGTCGGCGCGTCTGCCGTGCATGTTGATCTTCTTTTCGTTTTCTTTTATGGTGAGCGATATAGCTTTTATTCCTGATAAATCGCCTTTTGCTATCTCTTGTTCCATCTCATCAATCAACTCTGTATTTACGTCCGAAAAGTTGTTGACAAAGTTTAAGGGATTTTGGATCTCGTGTGCTATGCCCGCAGTTAGCTCGCCCAGGGAGGCCATTTTCTCAGATTGAATTAATTGTTTCTGCGTTAATTGAAGCTCATTTACCGTTGTTTGAAGTGTTTCGAACGAGTTGGCGTTATACAACGCTGCTGAAGTGTATGAAGCGAGTGTTTTAAGTATATCCAAATGTTGGTGCGTATAGGCATCTTCCCTGAACGATTGAACCGTAATGAGCCCGATAACTTTTTCTTCGACAGTAAGGGGCAGATAAATTAATGAGACAGGAGATTTGAACCTTGAACCATCATCTAATGTTGCATTATTAACTTCGGCATACTCGCTGATGTAATTTATGTATTCTTCTTTTACATTATTGATGAATACTTCCTTATTGTTCTCAATGCACCAAACAGGAAGCTGGTTTTTGTTGTCCATTTTTCTGCGGTAAGGCTTATACCGTCTGCCATCCTCAATGGCCATTCGGTAATCAATGGATTGCTCTTCGGCTATATAAATACCGATCCCAAAAACGCTGGCGTCCATCAACTCGTTTACCTTTTCATATACGGTATTCAAAATAGTATCCAGGTTGAGGGTTGAAGTAATTTCCTTACCGATCTGGCTCAACACGGAGACACTGTTGTAGGATTGGATAAGCTGGGTCTGTGTGGTCTTAAGTTCGTCAAGCGTATGCTCAACCTTTGTTCTTTGAAGATCAGTCTCTTGTTTTTGTCGTTGAAGCAGGTGATATGCTTTTTTTCGTTGTTTGTTTGCCAGCCAGAAAATAATTACCAGCAGCAAAAGGACCCCGAGCCCGGCAAGCAGTATATAAAGGCGTACCTTATTACGATTTTCGGTTTTGGTGGCCTCAATTTCCTGCAGCCTTTCTTTTTCATCAAAATCAAGGGATAACAGCTGTTTTACCTTATCCTGGCTGAACAGGCTGTCTTTGGCGGCGGCAGTGATCTTAAAGTATTTATAGGCCTGAGGAAGGTTATGGTCCTCATCATAAAAAGTGTACAGAACTTTTCCGGCATTTAAAACGTCCTGTACATATTTTCCGGCGGCGGCAGCTTCAATAGCTTTTTGTGCGTAGTATTCCGCTGAATCCTGCTTCCTGTACTTATGGTACAGGTTAGCTATACTTAGATAAGCAATGCTCAGGTCTTCACCATCGTCATTTGCTTTTGTATTTATAACAGCCTGCCTGAAAAATTGCAGTGCCCCGGCTTTGTTTCCTTTGTCAGCCTCCATTTCACCCAGATCACGCTGGATCGGGCCTATCAGATCGGTAAAATTTAATTTTTTGCTCTCATCATAACAGATGTTAAGATAATGTCTCGCCGAATCTGCCTGGTGCATATTCATGAAACACTCACCCGTATTTTCATATATGATTGCCTGATTTCGTTTGTGTACTAAAAGTATTTTATGGGACAAAGCAAAGGTGTTCAATTGGTTTTGGGACAGGCGCAAATACGGAAGGGCTTTTTTGTAGTCCTGCTGCTCAATGTAAGTGGCGCCTATATTGTCGTTCACGAGTGACATTTGGAAGAGATCGTTTCCGCGCTCATATATTCTCATGGCCTTTAGATAGAACGATATGGCTTTAACATAATCGCCTAAAACGCCATAGGCATTTGCCATGTTGTTAAGACATCGTGCCTGACCGGTTAGCCAATTGTTTTTTTTCGTTAATGAATAGGCTTGTTGGGCAAATATCAGAGCGGAATCGGGAGTCGAGATAAAATATGTTACGCTGAGTTTCATTAACGCCTGATATCGCATCGTGTCGGTTTGGGCTTTGCCTAATTCAAGCCTGAGCGAATCAATTTGTTTTTTTTGCGCAACGGCAAAAAACGCTGTAAAAAGCAATAACAAAAGCAGTGATGGTTTTTTCATGACCTGGGGTTTGGTTTCAATTGTGCTTAATTATCAGGCAGATGGCAGGTTTATAGTAAAGATAGTAAATTCTCCTTCTTTAGTATCAACAGTAATATTTCCTCCGTGTCCCTTGACCACCATATCATAGGTTAATGACAGGCCCAGGCCGGTTCCTTCGCCGGTTGGTTTGGTGGTGAAAAACGGCTGCATAATTTTGTCTTTTATTGCATTGGGAATGCCAACACCATTGTCTTTTATCTTAATCCCCCAGCCCCCTAAAGGTGAAGCAAAAGTGGTTACTTCAATTGTCGGCTTATAATCCTCACCAGATATTTTGAATTTTTGGTTTACTGCATAAAAAGCATTGTTGAACAGGTTCAGCATCACCCGTACCATATCCTGCTGGATAACATTAACTTTAGGCAAGCTTTCATCAAGGTGGGTTATTAATTCGGCATTGAATGATTTGTCCTTCGCCCTTAAACCATGGTATGCAAGCCGCATGCATTCATCAATTAGGGCATTGAGGGCCACTAATTCTTTTTTTCCACTGCCACTTTGCGAGTGCTGCAGCATACTTTTAACAATGGCATCGGCGCGTTTGCCATGATGCTGTATTTTACCGAGATTTTGCTCCAGGTCATCAGCTATTGCTATCGCGTCTTCAGTATTGCCGGTTTTAAGTTCTTCTTTTAGCTCCTGTGTCAATTCCACGCTTACCTCAGAGAAATTATTGACAAAGTTCAACGGGTTCTGGATCTCATGGGCAATGCCAGCTGTTAACTCACCCAGCGATGCCATTTTTTCTGACTGGATCAATTGTTTTTGGGTCGTTTTAAGTTCGTCAAACGCCTGTTCAAGGCTGTCGCGCTGGGCCTCTATCTCTTCTTTTTGCTGCATTACTTCTTCCGTACGTGCCTGAACTTTACCTTCCAGCACCTTTTTATCATACAGCAATTTGCGCGACCGGTAAGCTACGAAACCGTACACTGCAGAAATGAATAGAGCTATCCAAAGTACCCACGCCCACCACGTGGCCCACCATGGCGGGGCAATAACAATGATCACTGAAGCGCCATTATTATTCCATACCCCATCGCTGTTGGAGGCTTTTACCTTAAAAGTGTAAGTTCCGGGAGAAAGATTGGTATAAGTCACGTTCCGTTGTGCGCCGGCCATTACCCAGTTTTTATCAAATCCCGTTAATTGGTAAGCATATCGATTTTGCGCAGGATTTTCGTAATGCAGGGCCACATAATCAAAGCTGATGCGATTTTGGTTATGCGGTAATTCCACCCGTTGCCTGCCGTAAAGATATTCTGTAGTGACCTGAGCGTCGTTTGATTGTGGATCGTTATGCGCGATGCTTTCGATCGCTACTTCAGGCGGATAAGCGTTTCGTCCTAATTTTCCAGGATAAAAAGATAAAGCACCGTTACGCGAAAAGACTATAAATTGTTGATCATTGGTTTTTAGAAATGAGTCAAACCCTGTTTTTCCCAAATTGAAAGGTAATGCGTTGGCGGCTGTAAAATACGAATAAGTATTGCTGACCGGGTTTAGCCGCGTAAACCCGCGCTGGCAGGTGATCCACAAGTTGCCGTCCGGATCTTCCCGTATCCCCTCAATGTCGTCATCGAGCAAGCCGGTTTTTTGGGTAAATCGTTTTGATTCCCCTGTTTTCCGGTCAAACAAATACAAACCTGACAAATAGGTGCCTACCCAGAAGCGGCCCGCCTTATCCTCGTAAAGTTGTTCCACTGAGCCCAGGCCCGTGCTCATGTCAAAATATGAGGTAAATGTCCCATCTTTCTTATTAAAGCGGTTAACGCCGCCGTAGTTAGTTCCTACCCATAATACACCTTGCCTATCTTCATAAATTGAGAGAACATCACCGTCATCAAGCTTATTCCCGTTATAACGTACCCCTTTTGGGCTTGTCTCATAAGGATAAGCAGTGAACTTAAGGGTGTGCTTATCATAGCTGTATAAACCTTTCCCCTCAGTACCGATCCAGATCAGGCCGGCTCGATCCTGGTACACCCTGTTCACAAAGCCCGATGACCATTTGCCCGGACCTGCAAGCGTATCGACCTTTCCACTTTTCGGGTCGTAGGTAAACAGGTTAAAACTGCCGGAGTCGCACCAGATTAACCCATCGGCATCGGCCGTATAAACGTGAATGGTGCCTTTTTGTATGCCGGTGGGTAAGCTTATCCTTTCAAAAACATCGGTATTGGGTTTCCACCGGATCAAGCCTTCCCGGGAGCCTAACCAGCAGTAACCATCCGTCGATAGCGTTGAGCCAAAAGCCCCTCCGCCCGGATAGCCATCATTCCCGGCTCCGCCTGGAAAATAGTTATCAAACCCCGAGCGCAATCCATTGATCCGATCAAGGCCGCCCCAGGCCAAACCTGCCCAAACTGATCCGGCACGATCCACCATCAGTTCCACCACCCGGCTTAGATTAAGGGCGTACGGCTTTTTCTCGTCGTGCAGGTATCTTTTAAAGGTGCCGTCCGACGGGTCGAACAATAAAAGACCATTGGCGTTAAAATTCCAAAATGAACCCAACCAAAGCTTTCCATCGGCTTGTGCTGCAATATTGGTGATTGGATTTTCCTTTGAACCGTTTAATGGAGCAGGCGGCGTATAGTTTTTAAAAGTTCCGCCGGCGCGGTCAAAAAGCGACAAACCCGCTGATGTTCCGAACCAAAGCCGGTGCCGGTCATCTTCACGAATTATATAAACAACGGCAGAAGCAATACCCCCTGGCAATAATGGGTTAGGCGTATATTGTTTATACTGCAATGTGCTGGTATCAAATGAATACAGAACCGACGACTTAAAACTTTTATCAACCACATTGAACCATAAAATTCCGGGTTGGGAGGGGGCTTCGTACAGGTTAACAATGTTTTGTTTGCCGTTGCCTGTCAGCGGGAAAAATGCTTTACTCATTTTTCCTGCCGCGTGGTCATAATAAACCAACCCTTTTTCCGTACCGATCCAAACACGGCCGCTTTTGCTGTTTACCAGGCTTGTAATTGTGCCGGGAAGCTTTTCCTCTTTACCTGTTTTTATATTTAACCGCCTGGCCGGCATACCTTCGAAGTCACTAAGACCTTCGGTTGATCTCGGTGATAGCCAGATATAGCCATCGTCATCAACGGCTATTTTCGGGGTTGCAGTCATATTGATCTGCTTGCCAATCTTGTATTGTTCAAAATTATCAGTAGCCCTGTTATAATGAAATACCCAGTTGCTACGTGTTGCAATCCACAATTCGCCGGCTTTGGTTTCATTAATATCCAGCACAGCAAAGTCCTCCATGTGCCCTTTGATACCGCTGCCCAGTTTATAAACTTTTACCTTGTATCCGTCAAAGCGAACTAAACCGCTGAGCGTGCCTATCCATACGTACCCGGGCTTATCCTGCTGCAACGCAGTAATGAAACTCTCGGGCAAGCCTTCAACAACGTTTAGATGTTCAAAATGGAGTTCGCGGTATTGGGCATCCGTAATAAACGGGCCAAACATTAACAATAAAAGGATGAACTTTTTCATTGTCAAACAGGTAATTGTGATGCTGTAATTTAGTAATATTAGCTTAAAAAGATCTTAACATATTCAGGCAGGCAAATAAACTGTAAACACTGTGAAATCTCCCTCTTTTGTGTTCACTTCCATCTTCCCGCCATGTCCCTTCACAATCATATCGTAAGCTAAAGATAATCCCAATCCTGTACCTTCACCTGTCGGTTTGGTTGTAAAAAATGGCTGCATGATTTTCTCTTTAATAGCATCAGGAATACCGGTGCCATTATCTCTTATTTTAACCCCCCAACCCCCTGAAGTGGAAGCAAAAGTGGTTACTTCAATTGTCGGTTTATAATCCTCGCCAGATATTTTGGATTTTTGGTTTACCGCGTAAAAGGCATTGTTGAACAAGTTAAGCATTACCCGTACCATATCCTGCGGAATGACATTAACTTTAGGCAGGCTTTGATCAAGGTGGGTTATTAATTCGGCATTGAACGATTTGTCCTTCGCCCTTAAACCATGGTATGCAAGCCGCATGCATTCATCAATAAGCGCATTGAGGGCCACTGGCTCTTTTTTTCCGCTGCCGCTTTGTGAGTGTTGCAGCATGCCTTTTACAATGGCATCGGCGCGTTTGCCGTGGTGGCTTATCTTTTGTTCATTTTGCTGGATGCCTTCTGCAATAGCTAAAGCCTCATCAACGTTTCCACCTTTTAATTCTGTCTTTAACTCATCGATCATCTCGTGGTTTATTTCCGAAAAGTTATTTACAAAATTTAATGGGTTTTGAATTTCATGGGCTATGCCGGCGGTCAGCTCGCCGAGAGAGGCCATTTTTTCGGACTGGATAAGTTGATTTTGTGTTTGGCGAAGAGAGACCAGCGTCTTTTTATTAAGCTGCAGCTGCCGGTAAATAAAAACCAACAGCGCAGTTATCAATAAAAGCACCAACAGGGAACCCCATAACAACGTATTGCGGCGGCTAAGCTGGTAATCCTGTACCGCCTTTTCCTGCTTTAACTGATTGATGTGCTCGCGTTGTATCCTGTCATTCTGGTCTATCTCATACTCAGCAACCTTAAATTCGTGCCGGCCTTCTTCAAAGGTATCGAACACCTTAAAGTATTCTTCAAAATACTTCTCTGACCGCTCTGGTTGGCCATGCTTTTGATAGAAATAGCCCAGCTCGCGCAGGTATTTTAATTGCAGCGGTACTCCCTTTTCGTTTGTTGCCTTTTGATAAGCCAATAAAAGGGCTTTTTCTGCTTGCGCGGTGTTTCCTTTGAAAAGGTAATATTCATAATAATAATAGTCGATCTCTGTATAGCCAACGGAACTAACGGTTTTGAATCCTGCCGAGTCCGACAATTGTTTTGCACGGTCCAACAGGGGCAACGCAAGATCAGGTTGATTTAATTTAAGGTAAATGCCCGCTTTTACAGCCTTGATAGTAGCTACCCGTTGTGACATTTTTTTACCCATGAAGCGAATGGCTTCATTGATGTAAGCGAGCGCTTCGTTATAACGACCGCTGTTAAAAGCGGTCTGACTTAAAGTATTGTAAGAATAATTTATACCGCTGGAATCTTTAAGTTTTTGAGACAAAGGAAGTGCCTTACCCGCGTAATAACGCGCCTTATCAAAATTCCCCCATTGGTTATAGGTCATACCAAGCACATAAGTAACATTGGCATAAAAATGCCGATCGAACTTTCGAAAAATTTCGGCGCCTTTCATGTAATTATTGAGGGCCTGGTTATAAGCGCCCTTAAATAAATAGTAACCTGCAATGCCGTGGTAACAAGGCGCTACATTTTCGTAAGGCCCATTCACCTGGTAATATTCCAGTTTTTGTTGAAAGTACCGTAGCCTATCTTCCTGGGTATTTAAATAATTATAAAGAACACGTATGTTGATGAGTAATGGATAGATCACTTTATGCTGTTTGTCGAAGATGGTTACTGCATCCTGGAAGCTTTTGAGCGCCCTGGCGTATTGCCGTTTGGCCCAATAAGCATTGCCCTGCTGCAAAAGCAGGTAAGGCGCCGGGTCTATCAATTTTAGTTTCTGATCAAGATCAAGCAGCATTTTGATATGATCGGGATAACCCAGCGTTTCATCCGAGCGGATCGGTGTAAAATCTACAAGTTTCTGTAAAGTGAACAGGCTATCCTTTGGCGTCTTTTCTTTTGCCAGCACTTTCTGCAATGAATCCATTGCCGCAAAGGCAAAATCATTTTGGGCGAGGCACTTGCCTGTCATCCCAAAAAATGCAAACAAAAAGATCAGTTTCTTCATAATTATTACGATTGTGCAGGCAGGTAAACGATAAACTCTGTAAACTCTCCTTCTTTTGTATTTACTTCTATTTTGCCGCCATGTCCTTTCACTACCATATCATAAGTTAGGCTCAAACCCAATCCAGTTCCTTCGCCTGTGGGTTTTGTGGTGAAAAAATGGCTGCATTATCTTATCTTTTATCGCATCAGGAATACCTATGCCATTGTCTTTTATCTTAACCCCGCAGCCCCCTAAAGGCGGAGCGAAAGTGGTTACCTCAATCGTCGGTTTATAATCTTCGCCAGATGTTTTGGATTTTTGGTTTACTGCGTAAAATGCATTGTTGAAAAGGTTTAGCATCACACGCCCTATATCCTGGGGTATCACGTTTACTTTCGGCAAGCTCTCATCATAACGGGCTATCAGTTCAGCATTAAAGGTTTTATCTTTTGCCCTTAACCCATGATAAGCAAGGCGCATACACTCATCTGCCAGGGCATTAATATTGGTTGGCTCCTTGGTGCCAGTACCTGACTGGCTGTGCTGCAGCATGCCTTTTACAATAGCATCGGCGCGTTTGCCGTGATGATTGATCTTTTTTTCGTTCTCAATAAGATCATTTGCAATAGCGTTTATTTCGGCCAGGTTCCCTTTTGCGGCTTCCTCTTTCAACTCTGCCAGGAGGTCATTATTCACTTCCGAAAAATTATTGACAAAGTTTAAGGGGTTCTGTATTTCATGCGCAATACCAGCAGTGAGCTCACCCAGTGATGCCATTTTTTCCGATTGGATAAGCTGGGTTTGGGTGGATTTGAGATCTGAGAGCGTTTGCGCCAACACGGAATTTGCTTTTTGCTTTTGCCGGCTGTTGCGCCAAAGAATGAGCGCAAGCAACAGTAATACTCCTAATCCACCGGAGAGAACATAGATGCGAAGGCTGTTTTGCGCCTTCTCCTCGGCAGCCTGTATTTCCTGCTGCCTTTCCTTTTCAGCAAAATCAAGGGAGAGTAATTGTTTTACCTTGTCCTGACTAAACAAGCTGTCTTTGACTGCTGTGCTGAGCTTAAAGTACTTAAGAGCCAGCGGCAAATTATTCAGCTCGTCATAATAAGTGTATAATTCTTTAGCGGCATTTAAAATATCCGGTTTGAAATTACCTTTGGTGGCTACATCCAGGGCATTTTGGGCATAAAAAATGGCCGAGTCTGTTTGCTTACGTTTAAAATAATGTTTTGCTATATTTAAGTTAGCAACGCTTAAATCCTGGGCATTATTAACCAGCTTGTCGGCAGCAATGGCCTCTTTGAAATAGAGCAGCGCCCCCCGGGGATTACCTTTTAAGTCTTCTATTTTACCCAGGCCATTTTTTATAAACCCGAAAGTAGCTTTAAAATCGACCGATAAAGCGCTTTTATACGCCAAAACGAGATAGTATTGTGCTGAATCAAGTTTTTGCAGGTTGAGATAAGCTTCTCCTATGTTCCCCAGATTAATTGCTTCCAGCGTTTTATATTGCCCTTTCAGCTGATGCTTTTTGGAGTAATCATTCAATAATTTTTGCGTCAGCAGCAAATATGGCAGTGCTTTCTGATAATCTTGCTTTGAGGCGTATGCGGCACCGATATTTCCGTTTGCATTGACCACCTGTAAGCTATCGCCAGCCTGTTCGCCCAGCATCAACGACTTTTGATAATATAGAATTGAATTAGCATAATCGCCCAATTCGTTATAGTCACTGGCAATGTTGTTAAGCTGATGGCTCTGCGCTTTTTCCCAATTATTTTTTTTTGCAATTAAATAGGACTGCTGGTCAAGTATAAGCGCGGAGTCGGGTAACGAGGTAAAATAAAAATTACCTAAATCATGTAAAGCATTAAACCGGTCGGTGTCAGTGGCGGCCTTGTTTAAAGTCAGTCGCAGCGTATCCGATTTTTTATGTTGTGCGCTTGCCGTAAAAATGCTGAAAAGGAATAAGATAAGAATAAGATTTTTTCTCATTTGATGATCAATTCAAAGGTAATTTAACAATAAATTCCGAGCCTTCTCCTTCCTTGCTAACGATTTCCAATGTGCCGCCATGCCCCTTCACCACCATATCATAAGTTAATGACAGGCCGAGCCCCGTGCCTTCACCCGTGGGCTTGGTAGTAAAAAATGGCTGCATGATCTTTTCTTTTATAGCATCAGGGATGCCTATACCATTGTCTTTTATACCTATAATGACGTGTCCGTTTTCTGCTGAAGTAGTAACGGCTACTTCGGGTTTGTAACCTGCGCCAGCCGTTCTTAGCTTTTGATTTACTGCATAGAACGCATTGTTAAATAGGTTGAGCATCACACGCCCCATATCCTGCGGAACCATGTTTACTTTTGGAAGCTTTTCATCATAACTTGTGATCAGTTCAACGTTAAAATCCTTGTCCTTTGCCCTTAATCCATGGTAGGCCAGCCGCATATATTCATCTGCCAGCGAATTGATATTGACAGGCTCTTTTGTGCCACTTCCCAATTGGCTGTGTTGCAGCATACCTTTTACAATCGCATCGGCGCGCTTGCCGTGATGATTTATCTTACCGAGATTTTGCTCAAGGTCATCTGCTATTGCCACGGCTTCTTCCGTATTGCCGCTTTTCAATTCATGTTTCAATTCCTGCGTTAATTCCACACTGACCTCCGAAAAATTATTGACAAAATTCAAAGGGTTTTGGATCTCGTGCGCTATTCCCGCCGTAAGCTCACCCAGCGAGGCCATTTTTTCGGATTGAATGAGCTGCTGCTGGGTGGCCTGGAGTTTTAACAGCGCTGCTTCAATTTCCAGTTTTTGGCTTTTTAGTAGTTTATTCCCTTTTTGCTGTTTTCTGTAGGCCACCAGCAGAATAAAAGAGACGATCGATAAAAAAGCTAAAATGGTGATAACACTATAAACCCTCACCTTTGCCTGATATGCCGCCGCCGATTTTTTAAATTCTTCTTCAATTTGTTTTTCCCTGTTTTCTTCTGCCTGGAAACGTTGAGTACGCATGCCGCTGTTAAGGGTATCCCTGGCGCCTACTGCGGCTTTATAATAAAAGAGGCTTTTTGGGTAATCGTTGCCTTCATAGGCTTTTGAGAGTGTTTCGGCGGCTTCTGCCATCCACCCATAATTTTTATTAGCGCTCGTCTTTTGATAGCCGATAAGGGCGTATTTTTTTGCCGAATCGAGTTGCCCCAATTTGAGGTATGTGGCAGCAATATTTTTCTCAAAAAACCCGGGAGCATTCGCGGTAAAGTGGTGATAATCCTTAAACCGGATTACCTGCAGGTAATAAAACAAGGCGCTATCCGGACGGTTCAGCGCATTTTCAACCTCGCCTAAATCCATTAATGAAGAAATTATAGCGTTATTTTTTATAGGTTCGTTTTTTAAGCTATTGGCCAATTTATACTCAAGTTCGGCAAAATAACGCGCTGAATCCAGCTTTTTGAGCACAACATAGTGTGTCTCTAAACTTGAATATATGTTCAAAATAAGCGCGGTATCTCTTTTTAATACTGTAGCTTCAAGTGCCAGCCTGAAATACAGCCCCGATTTTTTGTGGTCTTTCTCATAAGCATAAATGAGCCCCAGGCGGCGGAAGAAGCGCGATAAGTAGTAAGTATCATTTAAGCTTTTGCTGATCCTGACGCCATCAACGCAATTTTGGAGTGCCATGGAGTAGTTGTCACTTTCAGTATTGATAATACTTAAAAGTAGAATGAACTTCGCTTCTTGTTTTAGATCTTCTGCTTTTTTCGCATGGATTAGCTGTTCGTTAACAAATTTCGTAGCAATCGAATCACCATTAGGGCTAGTTATTAGCTGACGTACCAACTTGTCCAGTTGTTCGTAACTTGAATTTGTTTTTAATTGGGAGGACAAACTATCTAAACGGCTTTTTTGAGCAGTGACTGTAATAGGAAGAAAAAGGAAAATTAATATTTTAAAGATTTTCATAGGTTTAAGATATCGGTAATTGAATAATAAACTCCGATCCTTCCCCTTCCACACTATTAAATTGTATACTTCCGCCATGCCCTTTTACCACCATATCGTAAGTTAAGCTCAAGCCTAATCCTGTACCCTCACCCGTTGGTTTGGTGGTGAAAAATGGCTGCATGATCTTTTCTTTGAAAATATGCATTCTTATTTCAGTTAATAATTAACGTTTTTTAAGTCCGCCAATTGGCGGACGATCAATTTTGCAACAACGGGTTTTAACCCGTTGCCTTTGAATCAATGTATATCTGAGTGCCATAGGCACGATCCATATTTATATCAAGTCATGGAAAATATATTGTTCGTTAAAATCAATTTTGAACTTTGTTAATAGTTCCAGGTATTCGTCTCTAAATGTTTGTTTTTTATGATGTACTTCCTGTTTTAAAACATATCTGTAAACTCTGTTAACCTGCGACTGACTGTATGAAAATACACCATAACCTTCCTGCCATTCAAAACGTTTGGGAGTTAGCGAATGGTCGTTAATATATTTGGATGATTTTGCCTTCACCGTTTTCATCAGTTCAGAAACCGATACGACTGGTTTCAGACCCAGGAAACAATGAACATGGTCATCCGCTCCGCTCACAATAAGGGTTTTGCAATTGGCCTCATTTATTAAATTGCCGATTACGCCGAACAGTTCAGCTTGCCATTCCTTTTCGATCACCGCTTCACGGTATTTTACAGCAAAAACTGTTTGCAGGTAAATTTGATGATAGGTATTTGTCATTTAGTGATAAATCTTTCTAATTTACTTGTATATGCGTCGAACCTATGGTTCTCGCTAATTGCTTATTTTTACTAACAACGGATTGAAATCCGTTGTTACAGTATTTAGTCGAGGCTCCGCCTCTTGCAGTTCGGCTAATTTATCGGCAATGTGATAATAAACTCCGACCCTTCACCTTCCACGCTATTAACCTGTATGCTTCCCCCGTGCCCTTTCACTACCATATCATACGTTAATGACAGCCCAAGCCCGGTACCTTCGCCAGTTGGTTTGGTGGTAAAAAACGGCTGCATGATCTTTTCTTTGATATAATCGGGCATACCTGTGCCGTTATCGGCAACCTTGATCACCACCTGTCCGTTTTCGGTGTAGGTTGATACTGTTACGGTAGGACTGTATCCCGGCCCGGCTGTTTTTTTCTTTTGATTTACCGCGTAAAAGGCGTTATTGAACAGGTTGAGGAATACCCTGCCAATATCCTGACCGATTGCCTCTACTCTTGGCAAATTCGGATCAAACAGCATTACCATTTCGGCATTAAATACTTTATCTTTTGCCCGAAGGCCATGATAAGACAGGCGCATGTACTCATCGGCTACAGAATTTATATTGGTTAACGATTTATCGTTGCTGTTGGTACGCGAGTGCTGCAGCATGCCTTTCACAATGCCATCTGCGCGTTTGCCGTGGTGGTTTATCTTTTGCTCATTTTGTTTAATATCCGAGGCCAGGGCCAGGGCTTCTTCTATATTGCCTGCTTTAAGTTCTTCTTCCAGCTCATCTATCATCTCCTGGTTTACCTCCGAGAAATTATTCACGAAGTTGAGCGGGTTCTGGATCTCATGGGCAATACCGGCGGTAAGCTCACCCAGCGAGGCCATTTTCTCCGATTGGATCAGCCTGGTCTGCGCCGTTTTTAGGTCACTTAAAGTATTTTCCACCTCTTGTTTCGCTAATTCAAGCCTGTTGAAATCTTCGTAGCGCGCGTAAGCAGTTGAGAAAGCATCAGCGAGGGATTGCACCAGGTCTTTGTCATTATCTGATAGCGGTTCAGTATTTCCTGCGTACAACATTCCCTGTAAAAAGGGAAAGAAATGCAGGTCGAGGCCGCTTGGCGGACGTTCGGTAAGATAACCTTCCTCCGTCGCCAGTTCGCCCTGCTCTACCAGGCTATGTGAGAAGTTTCTGAATTCTTCTTCGGTCCAGTGAAGAGTGACCATCTGTTTTTGCCGCCAACCGCGCAAAGCTGCCCCGTTAACGCCGTTTCCGGTATCAGCATTAAAATGCAGCTGAAATGCAGCGATTGCTTTACCGTCAGGTGTAGAAAGATAGGTGTGGATCAGTTGCTGTGGTTCATCCATAATAAACACTCCGCAGCGAATAAATGGCACACCCAAAATTGTTAGCTCATTCCAGATTAATGGCGTGATCCGTTCCAGGTCGCTGAAGGTACGCATCGATGCTATTTCAGCGCGAACGCGATCAAGAGATGCCTGCTTTACAGCTTCACGGGCACCGGCTTCTGATTTCTGCAATTCAATATAACGCCTGAAGGTAAGATCAATAACGGAAGCAAACCGTTTGAGAATTCTTACATCAGCATCATTATAAGGCTTTTCGGCCCAGGCGTAAAGACAGCCGTCAGGGAAGGGGAAGAAATGGCCGTATTGCTCATCTCCCGGCCGAAAATCAGGAAGTGAAGGAAGTGTCAGCCCGGAAAGCAGCTTTTGATAATAAGATTTGAGCTGTTTCCCTTTTAACACAGGGAAATAATCTTCCCCGCTTATTATTGAATCGTATATTTTTTCTAATACAGGATGACCCAACAGCATCACCCATCCCACCAGGGCCAATCCATCTCCATCATCCGATTTGGTAGCCGAATAGAGCGCCACTTTGCGGGAATCTTTACTTGCCATACCAACGCCGCAACGCAATGGCGAAATACCTAATTTTCGCAATTCAGTAAAAACCATACTTACGGTGGATGAAAGATCCTTACTGCTATACATGGCCAAAGCTTTTCCGCGAACTTTTTCCAAAGCAGCTTCAATCTTTGATTCCCTGACCTGTTCTTCCGCTTGCTTCAGGTCACGAAACCTTGTATAAGTCAGATCAAATACTTTGCTGAAACGCGCCAGTATTTCGAGATTTTTTTCAGATAACGGTTCTAAACTGTCCGCTCTTAAAAAACCGAAATTGTTGAACGAATGCGACAGTATAATACGAGGGGTATCAAGCATTATCTTCTTTGCTTGTTCAGGAATCCGGCTGTACCCGGTTTCAGTAATTAAATAATGGGTTAACGCTTTCATTTCCTCTCCCTTCAATTCGTAAACCCATCCAGACAGCCGCTTTGTCCATGCGTTTATCATCTTTTTTTGGTAGGGAAAATTAGTGTATTTTAAAAGGTACGACGATACAGACCCATCGAGTTCTGCTGTCCATTCCCGGCCAGTATGGCCGTCTGCTTCCATGATAGTTATCGCAAAACGGGTAAGTATGAAATTAAGTTTGGTGAGTTCGCCAAATACGGTTGCAACAACGCCCATAAGTTCGTTGGATTGCTGCATGGCTGTTGCTTTCGCACGCACACGTTCCAGGCCCAATTCAATTTGTGCCTCCACGGCTTGTTCTTCCGCCTGTTTCAAGTCGAGATAACGGCGGTAGGTTAATCCAAAAACACTTGCAAAACGTTTGTAAATTTGTACTTGATCTTCTTCCAGTTGTTCGTGCGTGAAAACATAGATAAAACCTTCCCTGAAGTAGAAGGCATTTTGATATTGCTTTACCGGCAGGGCTGCTATGTCAAACTTAATACCATAATGGTCTGAATTATTGAGGGCGTGGTAGTAGTCTTCCTGATCTTTGCCGGTAAGCATATAGGTGGAATGCAGTTCCTTATTTTTCCAGTTATTAAATACGCCATTCAGCATTTGGTGCGAGGTCATGTCCAATAATCCTGTCACCAGCCCAGTTTTACCGCTATCCTGATCAGAAAAGGCCGTCCAAACTTCCATATGTTTGGTTTCATCAATAATCCCTATGCCGCAACGCATTGACAGATCAACGCCCAGCGTTAATAGTTCGTCAAACATGGTAGCCACCGTCTCGGCTACGTGCCCGCTGTTATGCATAGCCATGGTCTTGCTGCGCACACGCTCCAGCGCGCTTTCTATCCTGGCCTCTTTTATCTGCTCTTCCGCTTGCTTCAGGTCGTTGAAACGTGTGTAGGTAAGGTTAAACACCCCGGCAAAACGTTCCAATAAACGCACTGTTTCCTCGGGCTGTACCTCGGACGACGCCATGCCGATGAAACCCTGTGAAAAGTAGGTGATCAATTGCACCCTTCTTTTTTGTGAGAGGCCCAGTTTAAAGGGCACTTTGAGTTCTTCGGCCAGGTAACTGAAATAATCCTTCAATTCTTTTCCCCGCATATCTATTGTAAGCGACGTTTGATGCTCCTTCCAGCCTGCATACATTTTTTTAACAGAATGATTGCGGTGAATGTTGCCCGTGAATTTAGTACTGATCTTGCTTCCATCCTCATCGGTTGCCCAAAGCTCTATATCGCCGCTCTCATCTTTAATAATACCTATGAACAACCGGTTGGGCTGGATACCAAGGCCTATTAGTTGCTTAAATACCTCAACAGATGTTTCGGCCAGTTCACTGCTATGCTGCATAGCCATGGTACGTGCACGCACCCGTTCTAATGCCAATTGAATTTGTGATTCTTTAGCTTGCTCTTCCGCTTGCTTTAAATCGGCAAAGCGCCTGTATGTTTGTTCGAATACCTTACCAAAGCGCATGAGTGTTGCATTCTCAGCATCGGAATAGGGGACTGCTGCCAGGTTTGCTATCCCCAGGTAAATAGTATTCATTAACACGTTTGATGAGGCATAGCCGGGAGTATTGTAAACCCAATTTTTTTCTTCTTCCGAACGCCCGGGTGAGTTTTCAAAAAAACGATCAAACCATTTGTTTTTTTCTTCGCGGGAGCTTAGAATTGCGAAAAAATCGGAACCAGTTTTCTTTGCTTCTATAAAGCGGGTAAACATCGGGTGGTCAAAGTATGGGATATGTACTTTAGTAGGATACTCCTGCCCCTGAACAGCCATCCAAAGATCGAAATCATCGCTGTCTTTGTAATCCAAAACAAAAGTTGCAGCATCAATATTGAAGTTTAATTGATATAATTGCTCAAACACCAATTGAATAACATCTCTTAGTTCCTCGCTTTTTTGCATGGCCATCGTTCTGGCTCTTACGCGTTCCAATGCCAGCTGAATTTGTGCTTCCCTGGCCTGCTCTTCCGCTTCTTTAATGTCCTTATAACGGCGGTAAGTAAGGCTAAGCACCGAATTAAACCTGCGGTAGATCTGTAGTTCATCTTCCGGCAATTCGGTATCCGTCCAGGCAAAAGCACCGCCATCCGCGAAGAAAAAGAAATAGCCATATTGAACCGTATCATCAGAGTAATCAGGATATGACATTTGTGGCCGCATGAACTCATAATACGCTTTGATCTCATTGCCCCGCAATACCGGGTGATACTCTTTTTGCAGCAGCCAGTTGTCATAGATCCCCTGTAAAACGGGGTGCCCTGTCACTTCCATTTTCCCAATAACTTCAACTGGTTCTCCCTGCGCTGTCGTGTTCACGGTTGAGATTTCGGCGGTATGCGTTTCTCTGTTCAATAAGCCTAATCCGCACCTGCGGGGTGTTGCGCTTAATAATGCTAATTCATGATAAAAAACGTTGATCGTTTCTGCCAGGTTTTCAGAACTGTGCATGGCCATTGCTTTTGAGCGCACCCTCTCCAGCCCTGCTTCAATTTTAGCTTCGCGGGTTTGCGCTTCAGCTTTTTGAAGATCGAGGAAGCGGCGATAGGTTAGACCAAAAACACCGGCAAATCTTTTGAACAGTTTTGATTGTTCTGTAGATAACGGTTCAAGCGTAAAAGCAAAAATGGCGCCTTCAGGAAAAAAGAAAGTGTTGTTGATTTGTTTTTCCGGCAGCAAATCGAGGTTATATTGAGCGGCATACCGGGGAGCATTGTTGAGCTGACGAAAATAATCTTGTTGGTCATCGCCGGCCAACTCATACGTAAAAATTGTCTCCTTATTTTTCCAGGCATCGTAAATACCTTTAAAAAGTGCATGGACCGCTATATCGACAGCGCCGACCAGCATTTCAACTTTTCCATCCTGGTTATACGAAGCCCTCCATATCCAGATCTCCTTGTCCTGGTTCTCATCGATAATAGAGATCCCGCAGCGCGCCGTTTTTTCGATACCCAGCTTTATCAATTCGTCGAACATAGTTGCCACGGTTTCGCCAACATGTTCACTGGTATGCATGGCCATGGTTTTAGCGCGGACGCGTTCAAGGGATAATTCAATTTGCGCTTCTCTCGCCTGGGCCTCAGCTTTTTGCAGGTCGAGGAAACGGGTGTAAGTACGCTCAAACTCAATAGCGAAGCGACCAAGGATCTTTTTTTCTTCCTTTGCCAATGCGCTTCCAACCACTACTCCGAAGCAGCCATATTTCATAAAAGATTCTACATAAAATAAGCCCTCCCCGAAATATTCCGGTTTTAGTTGTTCCACACCATCTATCAACTCCTGCCATGCCGCAAAGTAACTTTCCACACCTTCGGGGGGTACATGGTAAGATACTACCGGGTTATTTCCCTTCCAATCAATCAAACATTGCGCTGTGGCAGCATCGGCCCTGTCAAGTGGGTAATCTATCGCTTTGCTTTTAAATTTTTTTGAATCATTTTCCGCCCAGGCTGCCCAAAAGATGTGGCGATCCTTTTCTTCATCCGGCAGCCATAAGAATGAAAATGCAGAATTGATGCCGAGATGTAAAACCTGTTCATGAAACACATGTAATGTATCATCCAACTCGTTTGAATGCTGCATGATCATGCTTTGGGTGCGGGTACGTTCCAGGGCAGCTTCAATCTGTGCCTCCCTCGCCTGTGCTTCGGCTTTTTGCAGGTCGAGGAAACGGACATACGCTTGTTCAAAAACCCTGGCGAAGCGTTTGAGTATATCATTCTCCTGTTCTGAGAACAGCGTCCCGTTATAATTAGGAATAAGGATTGCGGAGTTTTTTGATAAGGCCACTGAGTTGGAATAACCTTCACAATCCAGGATCGCGTTCTTTACATCGTCTGGAAAGTATTTATACTCAGAGAGCTCAAAAGCAGCTTTAAAAAAAGCGTTTTTTTCTTCGAATGAATAAACTTTAGCAAAAAAATCCTTTCCGCTCTCCTTGGCCCGCCAAAGATCAGCCGGTATTGAATGATCAATAAACGGCGTAACGAATCGATTGGCTATTGATTGGCCGGGGTTAGCTATCCATTGAATAACATCTTTTGAGCCTTCGGTGAATGTAAAGATGATCGCTCCGCCATCCATCACAAATTCCAGTTCATGCAATTTTTCAAACACAACAGACACAACCTCCTGTAACTCTTCGGTTTTATGCATGGCTAACGACCGTGAGCGTACTTTTTCCAAAGCAGCTTCTATGCGTGCTTCTTTTGCCTGCGCTTCGGCTTTTTGCAAGTCGATGAAACGAGTATAGGTCTGGTCAAAAACCGCGGCAAATCGTTGGAGGATGTTTAATGTTTCTTCTGATTGTACATCAGGTGTAACCATCACCAGTATGCCCCTGGAGAAATTTGCGCAATATAACATTCGCTGGTCCTGCACTAATTCCACTGTGATTGGAAGATGCATTATAGCAGCTATATGATTGATGTGCTCGGCCAGATCCTTATCTTTTAAGAGTATAGCGCATGCAGGTTGCTTACCTTCCCACGCTTTAAATACCTGCCTGAAGGCAAAAGTAGCATCAGCATCAACTTCAAACCGTGTGCCCATCCGGTTACCGCCTTGTTCAGTGCCCCATATATCTATTTTTCTTGCCCCCTCAATAGGAATACCCACAAATACCCTTTCGGGTATTACATCCAGGTTGTGCAACTGTTGGAACAATACGGTGGCTGTTTCTGCTAACTCGTCGCTGCGCTGCATCGCCATGGTACGTGCACGCACCCGCTCCAGCGCCAGTTGTATTTGTGACTCGTGCGCCTGTTCTTCAGCCTGTTTCAGGTCGTTAAACCGGGTATAGGTTTGTTCGAATACGTTGCCAAAACGTTTTAGTATGGCGTTGTCAGCTTCTGAAAAAGGAACCGGGGCATACCTGTCGATAAACAGGCTAACGTTTTTCAATAATACATTCGAAACGGCGTACCCGGGTGAACGGAATATTAGTTCATACCCCTCTGCAGTACCTGGGATATATTTACTGATCTGTTCAAAAAAGCCGTTTTTTTCCTCAAACGTCAAGGTAGTCACGTAAGCATCCAGCCCCTTTCGTTTTGCTTCGTTGAAACCATTCCAATGCGGGTGATCAAAATAAGGAACATGCACCTGGTTTGGAAATGAATGAAATGCATCGGCCATCCACATGTTCCAACCACCACTTTCTTTATAATCCATGATAAAGCCGGCCGACACAATATCAAGCTGTAAGTGAACAAACTGCTCATAGATCACCTGTATCACTTCCTTCAGCTCATCGCTATGCTGCATGGCCATAGTTCTGGCGCGAACTCTTTCGAGAGCGAGTTCTACCTGTGCTTCGCGGGCTTGTGCCTCCGCCTGTTTAAGGTCGAGGAAACGGGTGTAGGTAAGGTCGAATGCCCTGGCAAAACGTTTGATGATCTCCTTGTTCGCTGCAGTCATCGGCTCAACACTGGAAGCAGACAGCCCACCGAAATTCCCGAAAGATAAGTTGAGCATAATTTTGCCAGGTGCGCCCATACCCACCTTCACATGGTCGGGTAGAACTGAGATTTCTGTTTCCGTAAAAAGGAAGTGGTCCCAGGTCTTTTTATCTTCATCTTGCAGCACATACTCCCATTTTTCTTCAAGCCTTTTCCATGCTGCCAACATACTTATATACGGCAGGTAGTCGTGGTATTTTATGTATAATCCTTGAGGTGCGCCAGATTCTTCTGCACTCGCCATCCACCATTTGGATGACAGATCCTGAGGATCGAATATTATTATTGCGGTGCGGGTAAAGGAAATATCGAGCGTGGTTAGCTCATCGTAAACCTTGCCTATCACGTCGACAAGTTCATTGGCATTTTGCATTGCCATGGCTTTTGCGCGCACGCGCTCCAATCCTAGCTGAATTTGGGATTCTCTTGCTTGGGCCTCTGCATTTTTAAGATCAAGAAAACGAGTATATGTTCCTTCAAAAACAGCTGCAAATCTTTCCAATAATCGAATGCTCTCTGCTGACCTCTCTTCGTTAGACTGCACATTGATCAGGCCCTTTGAGAAAAAGGCCACGTTGATAACGCGCCGCTTTTCATCAGGATTGAATGCTGCTCCGCCCATACCGGCTCTGTAGATAGTGAAGTCATAAAGGTCCTGACCGCTAAGGTCTATTACCAGCGATTTCTTTTGCGCCTTCCATGCTTTATATATTTTATTGGTCACGTTGGGCTCATCGATGGAGAATTTAAACACCTTGTTGATCTGGCTGCCATACATGGTTACCCAATATTCAATTACCCATTCGTCTTCATTCACAATACCAATAGTTGCCTGGTCGGGGCTTTCGCCCAGTTCCTTAAATTGTTGGAATAAGATGAAAGCTGTTTCGGCCAGTTCATCGCTTCGCTGCATAGCCATAGTTCGGGCGCGAACACGTTCGAGGGCCAGTTCTATCTGGCCTTCCCTTGCCTGGGCCTCAGCTTTTTGCAGATCAAGGAAGCGGGTGTAGGTTTGATCAAAAACGGTAGCAAATCTTTTTTGCACCCCAATTATTTCACCTGATACATTTTTATTGGAAGAAAAGGATAGCCATCCTTTTGAAAAGAAACTAATATTGACAATCCAATGGTCTTCAGGGAAACTTATTTTCGTTTCCAAAAAACTATTGCGTAGTTCATTATAATCTTTCAATTCCTGCCCTTCAAACGTCAATGTCAATGATTTGCGTTTTTCCTTCCAAGCAGCAACTGCTTTAACCATCAAATACGGGTCATTGATCGGCACGTTAAGTGTATGAAGTAAATGACTGCCATGAATGGTTGTGGATAACTCAACAAATCCAGCTTCTTCATTAACTATTGCGATAGAATTTTGAATAGCTATCTCACCCAATTCTTTCACTTGTTGAAAAAGCAAAGCAGATGTTTCCGGCAGTTCATCGCTTTTTTGCATCGCCATAGTACGTGCGCGCACCCGTTCCAAAGCCAGCTGGATTTGAGATTCCCTCGCCTGTTCTTCAGCTTGCTTCAGGTCGAGGAAACGAGTGTAGGTTCCTTCAAAAACTTTTGCGAAGCGCTTAAAGATGTCCCAAGATTCGGGCACCGGCTTATACGTAATAAACAGCAGAGCTCCTTGGGCAAAATAGGCGTTATGGTTTACCTGGAACTCCGGCAATTGAAACCCTCCGGCTGAAATATCAACCATTCTGTCCGATACCCCCGGAAGCGCAAGCATGTATTTATAATGAGCAGCTAAATCATCACCGCCAAGTTCTTCAACGTAAAATTGATCAGCCCGTTCGGCGGCTTCGTACGCCCGGTTTAAAAATGGTTCCGGGATATGGGGGATCTCAAATGGGGCGCGTATGTTCCCGTCAGGAAGGGTCATATATGCAACCGTAACCCCGGGTTCGCCCGGTTTCCAGATTTGAAAGCCGCATGACCAAACCTGCACACTTAATTCCTTTACTTGTTTAAAAAGTATTGCGGCTGCATCCAACAGTTCAGCACTGTGCTGCATGGCCATAGTGCGGGCGCGCACCCTTTCTAAAGCAAGTTCTATCTGCGCTTCGCGGGCCTGTGAACCGGCAAGCTGGATATCAATATACCGGCGATAGGCGAGCTCAAAAACATTACGGAAACGCTTAAGTACAATCAGCTGTTCAGAATTTACAACGCTGAAAGCAGAGATGCCAATGGCGCCTGTATCTATCGAATAGAAATAATAATAGAGCGCTTCTACGTTGTCGAGCCTTGAATCATCGGGTTCGCCGTGGTCTTTTCTGAATATTCTCCATTCATCCAGGGCTTTACCGGAATAAACCATTTCTGTAAAGCCTTCATGAGAGTGCCTGGCATGGTTAATAATATTATCGACTATTTGATGTGAATTGTACGCAAAATTTGTAATTGTTTTACCTGTGGTCCCGGAGTAATCATAGTTTAAAAGATACTTTTTATCATCGTAATGAACATCGATCATCGCATTTCTTAAGTCATCAAAGCCCAGCTTTTTAAGCTCATGAAACATGGTTTCGCAGATGCCCAGCAGGTCATCAGGCTTTATCATGCTCATGGCCACAGTTCGCACCCGCTCCAGCGCTGATTCTATTTCAAGTTCATGATTTTTTTCTTCAACCGCTTTTCTCTTATGCTCAAGTTCTTCAATGGTCTCTTCCAGCAGTATTGCTGTGGTTCTTTTTACTTTTTCAGTTCTATCCAGTTTGAATTCAGTAATGGTTAGCTCGGTATCTATGTTCTTAACAGTTTTGGAAAGCGCTGCTTTTTCTTCGGCGGACAATGCTTCCGTTTGCTGAATAAATTCCTGGATCTTTTGTAAATGCTGATTCATCCTTTTTTATGACTGATAGCTCTAATTTTCTTTTAATACCACACAGCAGGTGGTAAGGTTATGCATCTCCAAATTCCCGCCGGTAGCTCTCGCCAATTCGGCATTGGAAAAAAATCCAACCAGGGGGACGTCCCATATATTTTTCAATCCTTCAATTTCTTTCTGTATCATCGGGCCCAAGGCAACCTGCCTGCCCGCGCAGCTAAAAACAATAACCGCGTCTGCTTCAGGCATTTCGCTGGTTTTTAGCTCCCCGCAATTGTTGATCACTTTTTCAACAACATCAAAATCGGGTGGTAATGAGAAGCGCACTTTACTGCCCTGTGGCACCGAGCCACTGCAATAAAATGATCGGTCTGCCCAATCTATGAGCAGGCCCGGCCGCGTCACGGGATCGCCTTTCTCACGCTGCATCTGCATCGGAAAAGTTGTCGCGATCTCCACTATCAGTGATTTATTGTCGGGCGAAACATTTTCGATTCCGCCATATTTTGCAGTAAGGTCAAGCACAGCGATATCATCAACAGTGTAAACATGGTTGCCCTCGCTTTTGGTAACGGTTCTTACAGTGCCAACCGCATGCCACCCACATGTTGCCTGTCCTTTTATTTTGATCTTATCTTCGTCAAGCACTAATACAACTAAACCTCTTTCACTTTCCCTGCCATTTGTAAAAACCAATTGTTTTGAAAAAGAGTAATCATCGCCGGCGGCGCCTCCGTACACATTTACCTGTTTACCAACAACGTCTTCAAAACCCAATAGCAGTTGTTCCGCGTCAGTTTCGGTATGGCTGCACGAAATAAGAAAAGCGGGATTGGCAAATTTCTCCAGTGCTTTTCTTGCCATAGAGGCAGCAACTTCGCGGTAGTTTTTATCCGGATATTCTTCAAACATTATGGTGAAATATGCCGGTTTCATATCCAGCAGCAGGATAGCTATAGATCCGCTGCTGATCTCTTCGTCAATAAATTCGCCGTTAGTTGTGGCGCCAAAAATGCTGATACCAGCGTCAGTTAATAACTGGCAAATGCCCGGATGGTCTTGCCTGATCGAAAGGAATACGATAGCCAGTGTTGGCGTGAAGCCATCAGCCATAGTTTGATCTAATGCCGACTTGACTTCTGCTGTCGAATTTCCTTTGATCGATTTTGCTCTCATTTGATGGTTAACTGGCTAGTGGTAAGTTAATAATAAATTCTGATCCTTCGTTCACTTTGCTTTTTATGTCAATGGTGCCGCCATGTCCCTTTACAACAATATCATAGCTTAGTGATAAACCCAGCCCTGTTCCCTGGCCTGCAGGCTTGGTAGTAAAGAATGGCTGCATGATCTTATCTTTTATCTCATCAGGGATGCCATTACCGTTGTCTCTCACTTTAATAATAACCTGGCCATTTTCGAGTAAGGTGATAACGGATACTTCTGGCTTATAATCCGTGCCTGCGGTTTTGGCCTTTTCATTCACCGAATAAAAGGCATTGTTAAACAGGTTAAGAAAAACCCTGCCCATATCCTGCTGCGATACATTTAGTACCGGAAGGTCGGGATCGAAATGCGTGATCATCTCAGCATTGAATAATTTATCTTTTGCGCGCAGGCCGTGAAACGAAAGCTTTAAAAATTCACCGCAAAGCGCATTTAAATTGGTAGGCTGTTTTTCGCCGGTGTTGGCGCGACTATGTTCCAGCATGCCCTTGACAATCGAGTCGGCACGTTTGCCGTGATGGTTTATTTTCTTCTCGTTTTCAATCAGGTCGTTTATTATTTCCAGTTCCAGTTGCTCATCTCTTTCAGCTTTGGACTTTTCACCTTCCGCCTTTAATTCCTCCAGCATTTCACGGTTTACTTCCGAAAAATTATTGACGAAGTTCAAAGGGTTCTGGATCTCATGTGCGATGCCTGCAGTAAGCTCACCAAGCGAGGCCATTTTTTCTGACTGGATGAGCTGTGTTTGTGTGGATTTTAGATTATGCAGCGATTGGTTCAGTTCGGCGGTGCGTTCCTCTACCTGTTTTTCCAGGGTTTCATTTTGAGAGGCTAAGATCTGTTGTTTTTCCTGTTCCTGTAAAATAGTTTTTTCCGAAAGCTGTTCAACTTCAACTATTCTTCCCTGCAGATCATTGCCCGTTCTTGCAAATTCACCGGCAATAAAAACGGATAAGCCAAATGGAATAACAAGCAGGGAAAGCGCTGCAATGTTCAGGCCCAGGTTTATATTTCCACTGGCCGCGATACCCATAAAGCTTACAAACATCAGCAGAAATAACAGGAATGTGGTAAAGAGCACCCACGCATTTGAAAAGCCGCTGCGGGCAGCTTTAAAAGTTATTTTTGCAGCATCCAAATAAACAAAAAGGCCTATCGCCACAGCGTAAATATTGCTCCATGGATAAAGAAAGAAAAAGACAGGCAAAGTGCTTACCGAATACACTATAATGAAGTAAAAAAATACGCTTCTCTTTTGCCCGTATAATTTATACAAACCGGCAAGCAGCGAAATAATTGCAATTAACGAGACCACATGTGATGCCAGGAAGCAAATTGATGCCAATATTAAACTCACAGGTTTGAGCGCGTAGGTGGGCACGCGCAGCAGGGCCTGTACAATAGATGCAATACAATAAAAGCCAAAAACCAAATAGGCGCGCTCAATGCGATAGGAGAAGTAAAGGAACAAACTCATCACACCCAGAAAAATATATAACGCGATAAGGATGATATCCTTTACCAGGTAGCTGTTGGTTTCGGGCATGAACATGTCGAGCAGGTCGTCAAGGTTGTTCAAAACCAGTTTTAAGCAATAATTTGGTGTAAGGTAATTGATGATCAGGTCATTCTTGCTGCATTTAAATCGCACGGCAATTTCCTGTATAGCGGCAGTATCCAGCTTGAGTGATAACTGTTGATCATAAAGTCTGACGGACTCATTTGCAGCAGACGCACCGCCCAAATAGTGGATCAGCTTCC
>Ga0206898_10040_pt1 | contig 39380 bp, 25 predicted proteins | sample Alteio_BWOrgHeat_50_FD_153237 | JGI IMG/M metagenome (GOLD analysis project Ga0206898, IMG submission 153237) | Enriched cells from forest soil in Barre Woods Harvard Forest LTER site, Petersham, Massachusetts, United States -... | ecosystem: Environmental > Terrestrial > Soil > Temperate forest >...
CACAATAATATCAAATTGTATCAACTATCACAAAGTATTAATTGTTAAGGGAACAATTAAGGTAAAATTGTTACGCAGGCCAACCCGCAATGGTTCGAGCATGTTATCATTATTTAAAATTTAGTAATTTGCCAACATCTACATAAAACATGAGCATCAGCAATTTTGGCCTGGCAGATATAAAAAAGGAAGTGCAGCATTTGTCGTCGATACAAATAGCTGAACTATGCCTGCGCCTTGCCCGGTATAAAAAGGAAAACAAAGAGCTGCTGGCCTACCTGCTTTTTGAGGCAAATGATGAACAGGGCTTTATTGAAAAAGTTAAAGGCGAAGTGGGTTTTGCGTTTAGCCAGCTGCCCTCGCAAAGTTATAACGCAGCTAAAAGCATCCGGAAAATATTAAGGCTGATAGGCAAGTACACTAAATTTATCGGCTCGAAACAGGCGGAGATTGACCTGCTGCTGAATTTTTGCTATAATTACCTTCAATACACCGACAGGAAAACTTCATACAAACCCCTCCGGCTAATATTGCAACGGCAATTGCTAAAAATACAGACGTTGATCAATAAACTGGATGAGGATTTGCAGCTTGACTATGCCGAAAGCTATAATGAGCTGCTGAGCGAGGCTGAAAAGAAGTTCCCCTGGTTTTATAAAGGAGACTACGCCTTGTAAAACCTATACGGCGCATTTAAAAACAATTAAGGCTCAGCAAGAATCAAGTTGGGCTTGTAACAAACACAGCACAACAATATCTAACAATAAAAAGTTAACTGATAGTGGCAGATAAAGAAGCAGCTTTTAAGAAGATTTACGAAGCCAATTCGAAAAAGATCTACCATTTGTGCTATGGTTACACTGGTGACGACGATGCTGCGAGCGACCTTTTACAGGAAACATTTTTAAAAGTTTGGCAAAATCTGGATAAGTTCCGCAACCAGGCCATGATATCAACATGGATCTACCGCATTGCTGTAAATACCTGCCTTACTTACCTCCGTTCAGAAAAACGACAGGCAAAGGACGAACTAACGCCATTTATTTCAGAAAACAAAAAAGAAGAACTCTCCGAAAAGAATGAGCAGGTTGCCCTGCTTTATAAATGTATATCGAAGTTGGAAGAATCGGAAAGAATTATCATTACACTGGTACTTGACGAAGTGCCGTACCCCGAAATTGCAGAGGTCTCGGGCATATCAGAAGGGAATTTGAGGGTGAAAATACATCGCATTAAACAAAAGTTAACCGAATTATATAACCACTATGAAAGAATTTGAGCACTTAATGTCGGTTTGGCAGGGACAGCCAAAACCCGACAGGCTTTCGGTGGATGATGCGCTGAAACAGGTAAAAAAAGGCATACGCGGCATAACCAGCAAACTTTACTGGGGTATTGTAGCCATGATAGGCCTTATAGCCGGCGCATTTATAATTACCTTCTTTTTCCCGTTCCGCTCACCTGCTACAACCGTGGGGATATTAATTATTTTGGTTACCATGGTGATGTACCTGTCCCTTATTGTGCGTCATTACCACATATTAAACAAACACGACCTTACCCAAAACCCAACCGAATATCTGCATACGCTGAAAGAATATCAAAAGAAACGATCGAAACTGGTGGGCTGGTTTTACTATGTTTTTATGTTGCTGATCAGTACTGGGCTCGGCCTTTATTTTGTTGAAATACTGGAAGATGCGCCGCTTTACTTCAAGTTGGTGGTTTATGGTTCAATAGCCATTTGGTTTATGTTTATCACATTTTATTTACGCCCCCGCATGTTTAAAAACGAGGAGGAAAAGCTGAATTTGATGATTGACAGGCTGATTCGCTTGCAGGAGCAGTTTGATTAATTTAAAAATTTCGTAATTTGAAGATTTGAAAATGTGTTAATTTGAAAGTTTGAAAATATGTTAATTTGAAAATGTGTTAATTTGAAGATTTGAAAACGAAACCTGTTAGCATTCATTTTCAAATTTTCAAATCGTCAAATCAACAATGATAAAAATCAAACGTGTCCAACTTTCTGAAGCTGCTAGCCTGCTTTCTTATAGCAAACAAACTTTTTACGAATTCTTTGCCCATTTAAACGAGCCTGCCAACATGGAGGCCTATTCGTCTGTGGCTTTTACCATGGAGAGCATGCTCGACCAATTAAACAATCCTGATTCCGAGTTCTATTTCGCTTTATATGAGGATGATATAGTAGGTTATATCAAACTAAACTACAATGATGCCCAAACTGAGTTTAAGGATAAAAACGCATTGGAGGTGGAGCGGATCTACGTGTCAGGCGAACATCACGGCAAACAAATCGGCAAAAAGCTCTTAAACTTCGCAATTAATATCGCTGTTGAAAAACAGTTTGAATACATCTGGCTGGGCGTATGGGAACACAACCAAAAAGCCCTCGGTTTTTATGAACATAGCGGTTTCGAAACTATCGGCCGTCATGATTTTTTGCTGGGTGATGATCGGCAAACGGATTTGTTGATGAAAAAGATGCTGGTGTGATTCAGCGTTAAAACGATTTAAGCAAGGACATCTACTGATTCGGTATATAACTAAACTCCGAAAATTTCCCCGTACTCAAAACTAAATTATTGTTATCAGCTACGATCATATCGGCGGCTGGTATATTAAACCGGCTGTTTACGTTTTCCAGGTTCACAAAATCCCTGGTTCTGTAGTATCCATTGAGCGTGGTACGAATATAATAATAGCCGTCATGCTGTTTACTTATCTTGTCTGGCATATAATATTGGTCGTATCCAAAAGGTGTGAAGGCGATTTTATTAAAAGTTTGCGCGTTATCTTTTGATAAATAAATTCCTCCGCCACTGGCGTCGGAGCCGGAAAGATAAATATACCCATTGTCGTCAATAAATATTGATGTGTAAAATCTATTCAGATCAGCAGGGGTGTTATTAGGAGATGCCCAGGTAGTGCCGCCGTCGGTTGACCTGTATATGCCGCCCTCAGCTGATACTAAAAACAAGTCGCCATTTAGTTGCTCCCTTAACCCAAAGAAGCCCACGGAACTACCGGTTACAGGAGGTTGGGCCTTTTTCCATGTTTTCCCCTCATCTGATGATATATATATCAGATAACTTGTACTGTACGACAACTTTCCGCCCTGCGTGTAATCTATATCAAAAATTTTCAAATTGTTTGGATCATCTCTCACCAGTAGATACCAGGTAATTCCCTGGTCGGTCGAGTAAATAACCCCTGCGCTGGTTAAGGCGTATAATTTGTCCGTCGGTGTCACAACAATTTTCTTTAAAAAGAAATTGGTAAGGGCATTTATCGGATACCAGCTCAGCCCGTTGTCGTCCGAATATTTTGGTGTCGTTCCTGTGCTTGCAATTATCCTCCCCGAATGCAATTTATAGAACGGCGCGAAGTTAGGACTCGAGGCACCTCCAAAGGCACAGGCGCACGCTAATATACCGACGCCAGATGCTTTTAGCGCGGTTGCATGTAGTGTTAAAGAGTCCAAATGGTTTTTGGCAGAGTCGCACAGCACAATTTTTAAGGTTTGTATACCGACATCAGCACTTAAATACCATTGATAATCATTGTTCCCCTGTGTCGCCGTTATCATGTTAACGCTGTCGTTAGCAATACAACCCGAACCTTTAAACAACACGGTAGAATTTACAAATAGCTTTCCGTCTTTGTACACCCTTAACTCAATCATATCTTTCAGCGGATGGCCAACGGTATCGGTTTGATTATCGCCTTGTAAAACCTCCATCTTATAAACAGGTTTTACCGTTACCGCGGGCGGCACTACTGGATGAGTTGTGGAAGGTTTACTACAACCCCAAAAAATAAGCAATAAGATAATGAGGGCTTGTGGTTTTGATAGGGTCATGTAACAAATGTAAACAATTCTGTTAATGTGATAATGAGTTAATTTGACGATTTGAAAATGAATTCAAAATTTGAAAAAGAGTTGGATTTGATATAACATTAAATTCATAATGTGGCATTTTCAAATTATCAAATGCCCACATCTTCAAATTAACTCAACCCCGCATAAACGGGTTGAAATTCCTCGTCCCAATGTCCATACCGGCGGCACGGCAAACCGTTTTTTCGCCGAATTTGAAGTTGATCTTATCCAGGGCCTGGTAAAGTTTAATGCGCTCTTCGTTATCCTCAAAAAGGTTTATCTGGTAGCTTCCGGGGCAAAGGTTACTTAGCCTCACCCCTATCAGCCTGATGGGGCGGTGCGTGTTCCAGGCTTTTTTTAACAGATTTTTTATACCGGGTATCAGGATATGCTCAGCTGCAGTAAGGGCAATTTTTTCCTGCTGGGTATGGGTTTCAAAATTGGCGTAACGCAGCTTAATAGCCATGCATGAAGCTACCATGTTCTCTTTCCGCAGCTTGGATGCCAGCTCCTCCGTCATGGATACCAGCGTGGTTTCAATGGTACCGGGATCGGATATATTGATATGAAAGGTATTTTCTGTAGAGATGGATTTGCGGCTGCCGTGAGGGATAATTTCGGAATGATCAATACCGTTGGCCTTGTCCCAAAGAAATCTGCCGGCTTTGCCAAAAACGGTCTCCAAAAACTTAAGGTTGGTGCGTTGCAGATCGCCTATTTTTTCGACACCATATTGATACAGTTTGGCGGCAGTGCTTTCACCCAGGCCCGGAATTTTGCTGATGTTTAGCGGCGCCAGGAAAGCTTTTTCCATGCCGTGCGGTATATACAGCTGCCCGTTGGGTTTTGCCTGGTTGGTGGCCATTTTTGACACCGTTTTGCCCGACGACATACCAAAAGAAATAGGCAGACCAGTTTCCCGGATAATCCTTTGCCTAACCTCGCTGGCATGCTGGTAACAATTATGAAAGCGGTCCATGCCGGTGTAATCAATATAAAATTCATCCACTGATGTTTTTTGATACAGGGGGACAGATTGGTGGATGATCTCTGTCACCTCACGCGAGGCCTCGGAATATAGGTGATGATTGCCCCTTAAAAAGATGGCATGCGGGCATAACCGGTACGCTTGTTTGCTGGGCATGGCCGAGTGAATACCATATTTGCGCGCCTCGTAACTGCAGGATGCCACTACGCCCCTTTCGGCCGAGCCCCCTATAATTACCGGCTTCCCGATCAGTGTAGGGTCAAACTTCCGTTCAACCGAAACAAAGAACGAATCAAGATCGATGTGCATGATAATACGTTTGGCATCCATAAAACAAAAGTAAAAAAAGATTTGGAATTTGCTAATATTATTAGCAATATTGTTTTGTTAAATCACATCATCATGACAGGTTATCACGACTATTTAATTATTCTGACGCCACCGGAAAACGTTGCAAATCACGTTAGAAGCTTAAAGGATTTCGGCGCAAGCATTATCGGCGAGTACGACAGCCGATTTTCAAAAGCGCACATCACCGTACAGCCCTGGCCGCGGAAAAGGCCGGTTTGGATTGAGCCGCTGCTGCCCAAGCTGGAGCGTGACCTGCAAACACTGCCGCCATTAGTGATAGATGTAAATGGGTTCGATTTTTTTGACCAGCAGGAACAACAAACTATTTATGCCAAGTTGGTCTCGACGCCGCAAACCAAGGTCTGGTTTAAGTTGCTGCGCAAATTCTTCAGCACGCCGCCCTTTGAGCCACATGTTACCATAGCGCGCAGCATCAGCAACGATAAGTTTAAAATGCTGTGGCCCTATTTTAAAACTCAAAAATGGAACGGACAAATGCGGATTGACAGCCTGACGATATTGCGCCGGGAAACGATTGGGTACGATAAAAGCTATAAAATATTTAAACAAATACCGTTTAACCACCGGCTGGATTTTAATGAATTTACCCAGGTAAAACTTAAAACTCCAGACAAACCTTTGATAACCGTTAAGGATAAACAGCAGATCAGTTTGTTTTAAGGGGAATACCGCGCTTATTTTATCCTAAGTGATGAACAAATAGTCTGTAGCCGAAGTTGCCAAATGATTATATAGAATCCGGACTTGTTCCAGGAGAACGCAGAGGAACTTATTTTTTAAATGCTAAGGCTACACGCTGCTCAAGTTTTATACAGAAATACGCTTTTAAGAGAGTGAGATTGTAAGATATTTGCAAGTTAAAATACTTGAGATTTATCCGATATTTATAAACCGAAATTATCAAATGTTTGCATTATTTCATTTTGTATTCGAAATTTTTAAAATAGCGCTCCAGGCAGCGTTCTATTCGTCAATCGTCTTATTCTTGATTCTTAATCGAATATCTGTAATCAACCGACTTGGAGAGATTAAATTCAAAACGACATTTTTCACAATAGCAGGCTTGATGTTTCTATTTTCATTTACATATTATGGAGATCATGGACTTGGCGATGACGCTAACCTTCCTTTGGGTCACGGTGAGACAATGAACAGCAGTGATGGTTATGCCTATTTTTACCTGAAACCTGATACTCAAATCAATATCGATAGCTTTTTGGTTTGTAATGAACATTTATGCTTTGCTTCAAAGAACAGTTATTATGACTATCAATTAGGATCAGGCAAATGGGACAAGTTTAACAGTAGAAAGGATTACGATAGCTATTCGTCAGCTCATAACTTACCACGTGTAAATGAATTCAAAACCTTTTATCCACAATATGACGCCTACTGGAATGGGTGGCGATTTTGGTTTCTTCCTTAAAATCATTTAACAATTAAGCCATCATATTTTTAGAGGAATACCTTATCACGGTGACTGCGCTGTGCAAATTGTTTGCATGGCGCCCTTTGAGCCACATATTACCATAGCGCGGAGCATCAGCAACAATAAATTTAAAATGCTGTGGCCCTATTTTAAAACCCAAAAGTGGAACGGCCAAATGCGGATTGACAGCCTGACCATATTACGCCGGGAAACGATTAGGTACGATAAAAGCTATAAAATATTTAAACAAATACCGTTTAACCACCGGCTGGATTTTAATGAATTTACCCAGGTAAAATTAAAAACACCCGACAGGCCGCTTATTACTATTAAAGATAAACAACAGATCAGTTTGTTTTGAGGATAATTCCATATAGGCACAGAACTTTTCAGTGCCAGATAGTCAGGTAGCCAACAAATATTTTTAGCATTAGCAAGTAGCCTAATATTAGGAATACTTAGCAAATGAGATGTTGAAACAAGTTCAGCAGCACATTTTCCTTTCGGCGGAAGGTGTAATATTTGCCTTTATTTTCTTACTTTCCCATTTTAATTAACGCGAAGTAACATTTAAACAAATATTGGCCATTTATGACTGTTAAGGCACGCCTGATCCTGATGAATTTTATGCAATTTTTTATATGGGGGGCCTGGCTCCTTACCATAGGTGCATATTGGTTTCAAAATAAGCACTGGTCCGGAACGCAATTCGGTGCTATATTTTCAACAATGGGTATTTCGGCCATTTTTATGCCGGCAATTGCAGGTATTATAGCAGACCGTTATATAAACGCCGAGAAACTTTATGGCATTCTACATATTTTAGGTGCATTAACCCTGTTTTGCATTCCCCTTGTCACCAACCCAACAACTTTTTTTTGGGTTATCCTACTCAATATGATTTTTTACATGCCAACATTATCGCTTTCGATAACTGTAGCCTATGCCGGCTTAAAAAGTGCCGGTGATGACGTAATAACTGATTTTCCACCGATACGCACTATAGGAACGTTTGGATTTATTGTGGCCCTGTGGGTGGTTACATTCAGTAATAACGAAACTTCGGCCAATCAATTTTATATAGCGGGAGCCGTAGCTTTGGCATTGGGTTTATTCTCATTTAGCCTGCCGCAATGCCCGCCTCTTTTGGGCAAAAGCACTAACAAAAACATTAAGGAATCTCTGGGATTACAAGCCTTCTCTCTGTTTAAAACACCTAAGTTTGCCATTTTTTTTGCGTTCTCCCTGCTTTTGGGAGCCGCCCTGCAACTCACCAATGCCTACGGAGATACTTTTATACAAGACTTTAAAAAAGTCCCTGCGTATGCCGGGCTCTACGCTGTACAACATCCTGCGCTCATCATGTCCATATCGCAATTTTCAGAAATGGGATTCATCCTGCTCATACCGCTTTTCCTTCGCAGATTCGGGATCAAATATGTCATGCTGATCAGTATGCTGGCATGGGTGTTCCGGTTTGGCTTGTTTGCCTTTGGAAATCCGGATGGTGGTTTATGGATGCTCATTTTGTCGTGTATAGTTTACGGTATGGCATTTGATTTCTTTAATATCTCCGGTTCTCTTTTCGTTGAAACTCAAACGCCACCCGAAATACGCGGGAGCGCGCAGGGCGTTTTCATGATGATGGTAAATGGTTTTGGCGCCTTTTTGGGGAGTATCATAAGTGGTTTCCTCATCGACAGATTTTTCACTTATGCCAACAACACCAAAAACTGGCACGGCATCTGGCTTTCGTTTGCAGCCTACGCCTTAGTGATAGCCGTCATTTTTCCATTTGTTTTTCGAAATAAGACTAACACAGGGCCGGCTGCTCTGGCAGATTTGGCTTAAATTTATACCGATTATCACTTTAACCTATTGACCGTTTACTGATCGATGAAAAAACACTACCGGCACGAAAATAACTGCCTGAACTGCGGTACTATCCTGGAAGGGAAATATTGCCACAACTGCGGGCAGCCAAACCTTGAAATAAAGGAAAGCTTCGGGCACATGATGAACCATGCCATAAGCGATTATTTTCACTTCGACCACCAGTTTTTTCATACACTTAAACCGTTATTCTTTAAACCAGGGTATTTAACCAATGAGTATATGGGCGGGCGGCGTGCCCAATACCTGCACCCGGTTAAAATGTATATTTTCATCAGTTTGGTTTACTTTTTATTGTTCTTTCAGCAAAAAAGCAGCGACCCCGTAAAATTTACCTACAAGCAAATGACCACCACGGAACTTGCTGCTGCAATAAAAGGCGTTAATGCAAGTAAATACATACCCGACCAGGCAAAAAAAGAGGCAATAAACGACTTATATAAAGATAACGGCTATATCATTGTAAACAATCGTCCGGTAAAAGACACTTCGAAAAAAGAAAAAGAAAGGGAAAAGGAAGCAACCGAAAATCCGCACGTGATGAACCCCAGTACCAAAGACACCAGTTATGCTCAGTATACGGCAAATCAAAATAAACTGCCTGATGCAAAGCGCGACGGATGGTTTGAAAGGTATTACAACAAAAAAGCGTTTGCTATAAACAAGGAGAAAATAAACATCCGGGAGGTAGTTGAAGACAGCATAAAGCATAATTTTCCGAAAATGATGTTTGTGCTATTACCGCTATTTGCTTTGATCTTGTCGACCACTTTTTATAAAAGTAAAAAGTTTTACGTGGAGCACCTCATCTATTCATTTCATCTGCATTGCTTTATATTCCTTTTTTTGACAGTATTGATGATATTAAAGTTTGTGATCCCTGCCAGTTGGGACACGCTGGAAGGCTGGCTGGAGTTTGCCGCTACAATCGCAATTATCCTGTACATATACAAATCTTTAAGGGCAGTTTATCACCGCAATGGGTGGCGAACAATAACAAAGATGATCGGCATGTCGGTTACTTACTCCATTGTATTTTTTGTTTGTTTTATGATTCTTTTAGGGATAACCGTGCTAACGGCCGCATAAAACATCGCCGGATAAAAGATTACCCGGCGATGTTTTAACATTTGTCGATTTTTAAATTTAAAAGGCTGTTAATGCCACAGTAGGTTTGCCGGTTGGGTCAAAAGCACCCGATCCATACCCCTGCCAGTTATTATAAGCCTCCGGCTCCCAGTAAAATACGCCAAGCCCGTTACCGCCTGATACCGATTTTACCTTAGTGATCAAATCGCTTAAAAATGATTTGCAAGTTGTGGCTGCCGATTCGCTCATGCCGGCTTCGGAAATTATCACTTGTTTGCCATAGCGCGATACCATATCGTTCATATTGGTAAGGCATTGGCTGTCTAATGTCGACCAGTTACTGGTTGTTGGATATAACGACATCCCGATAACATCCCAGCTGGCGCCGTTGGCTTTAAGCCCATCAAATAACCAACGGAAAGTTGTATTATCGTACCCGTTGGCCAGGTGCACAATAACTTTAGCCGAAGGGAATATGGCTTTGGTAGCGTTGTAGCCGCAATTAACCAGCCACGCAAAATTCTTCATATTTACCGAAGCGCGGCCGTCTTGCCACAGCATACCATCGCTGGTTTCGTTACCAACCTGCACCCATGTTGGGGTAATCCCGTTCGATTTTAGCGTATTCAATGTGTTGTAGGTGTAATTATAAGTGGTCGTCACAAGGTCGGTAAAACTGAGGCTGGCCCAGGCCGCTGGTTTGGTTTGATGACCTGGGTCGGCCCAGGTATCGCTATAGTGAAAGTCAATCATAATGCTCATGCCGGCATTCTTTGCCCTTATGGCTTTGGCAACCAAATCTGAGGTGTTGCACCAGCCGCCCGATGGGTTTATCCAGGCCCTCAGCCTGATGGCGTTAATGCCCAGGCCTTTTAAAATGGTAAACAGATCCTGCTGTGTGCCGCTGCTGTTGTAAAACTTAAGGCCCGATGCCTCCATTTGCGTTACCCAGCTCACATCTGATCCGTTTGCAAACGTGCTTGTCGCGTCTGAACTGGTTTTGTTTACATTTCTGCTCAAAGCAACTACCGGCTGGCTTTTTTTGGCTGTTTCTTTTTGGCAGCCCAGGCCCAGGCCCAGGCACAACACTATTGCTGTGCAAATTGTCATTCTACTTTTCATAATCATTTGGTTTTTGGTTTATAATTTATTTATTGGTTATTGGTTATTGGTTATTGGTTATTGGTTATTGGTCATTGGTCATTGGTCATTGGTCATTGGTCATTGGTCTTTGGGGTTTAGGTTTTTTATTGTCATTAATACACTTATTGTATTGTTTAATAAAAAATGCCTACCCAAAAGAGTAAGCATTTCATTTTTTAATTAATTCCCAAAAGCATCTAAGGCTTCTGTTGGTTTTCCGGTGCTATCAAAAGCGCCAAGACCATAGTTTTGCCAGTTATAGGCTTCGGGTTCCCAGTAAAATACCCCTTGCCCGTTGCCGCTTGCTACCGAATTGGTTTTGGCGATAATATCAGTTAAAAAGCTCCGTGCATCAGCAGGTGCGGTAACGTCCATGCCTACTTCAACCAGCATGCAGGGTGTAGAATAGCGCGATACCATATCATTTATATTGGCCAAACATTGCGCATCAAGCGTAGTATAGTTAGCTGTAGTTGGGTATAACGACATGCCTATAATGTCCCAGTGCGCACCATTGGCTTTTAAACCATCAAACATATACCTGAACAGGCCATTATCAAAACCATTTGAAATATGCACAATAACTTTAGTGGTTGCGCTTATCGCTTTTACCGCCTGGTAACCACTTTGCACCAACGCAGCAAAATTAGCCATGTGGGTTGATGCCCGGCCGTCTTCCCAAAGCATGCCGTCGTTGGTTTCGTTGCCTATTTGAACCCAGTCGGGCGTTATGCCATTGGTTTTAAGGGTATTCATTACCCCGGTGGTATATGTACTTAGCGTAGATGTTAGTGTTGCAAAATCCAAAGCAACCCAGGCAGCGGGTTTAGCCTGGTGGCCGGGATCGGCCCAGGTATCGCTGTAATGAAAGTCGATCAGGATTTTCATACCGGCGGCTTTGGCGCGTATGGCTTTAGCGACAACATCGGCAGTGTTACACCATCCGTCTCCCGGGTTTACCCAGGCCCGAAGCCTTATGGAGTTAAAGCCCAAGCTTTTTAATAGCACAAAAAGATCTTTCTGATTGCCATTTTTGTCGTAAAATTTATAGCCAGACGATTCCATTTGCGTAACCCAGCTAACATCAGCCCCTTTAGCAAACGACGAAGAAACCACAGGCGGCGTATACGGCGTTGTTGGTGTGGGCGCAGGCGTTGGGGAACCGCCTTTATTTGAACAGGACAGAATAAATAATACAGACGTTAAGCAGCAACCCAACAGCACTTTTTTCATAAGGGGAATTTTTGTTTATAAATTGGTAAAGCCGATGGCTTACACAAATATAAAAATGAGTTTTGAAAAATAAAATGTTTTTTTGACATTTATTTTAAATGATAAAAAGAATGTCATCTCGAACGATAGTGAGAGAACTTTTACATGGGTACACAACCGCTAATGCAATGTTGAAATGCAAAGCGGTTGTGTACGGGTGAATAAGATTTCTCGCCCGCGCTCGAAATGACACAGGGTTGGATATAGTTGTGTAGCTTACAATTTCCCTGATCTATCCGGAATTAAATTTGATATATAATTAAAGCTTTGTACCTGGTCCCCTATTTGTATTTTAAACTCGCCAGCTTCGGTAACTGTTTTGCTTGCAGCGTTTACAAAAGCCAGGTCTTTCGGGGTTATTTTAAAGGTGACTGTTTTGGTTTCGCCGGGTTGCAGATCTACTTTATCATAAGCCCTTAAACGTTTAAAATCAGGGGCAATACTGGCGTACAGTTGACTTGTATAAAGCAATACGGATTCCTTCCCTTCGAGTTGACCTGTATTTTTTACATCCAAAGTAACCGTTAGGCTCCCGTTTTCTTTCAGTTCTTTACTGCTCAAATGCAGGTTGCTGTAACTAAAAGTGGTATAGCTTAAGCCGTAGCCAAATTCGTAAAGCGGATTGTAGCCATGTTTATCGTCCGAATTACCATTCTCCAGGTTTTTGCGGTAATAGTTTACCAGTGCGTTTACATAACGCGGATAAGTGAACGGCAGTTTACCCGATGGGTTTACATCCCCAAAAAGGATACTGGCCAGTGCGTCGCCGCCTTCGTTGCCCGAAAAATACATCATTACCGTTGCCGCTGATTGACTATCAGCGTCAGTAGCCACACGCGGGCGACCTTCAGCCAAAACTAAAATAACCGGTTTGCCAGTTTTTGCCAGCGCGGTTGCCAGTTGTATCTGGGCTGCTGGCAAGTTAAGATCATCGATATTACCTACATTTTCGGTATACGACAATTCGCCCAGGCATAGTACCACTGCGTCGGCATCTTTAGCAGCTTTTACAGCATCATTTACGTTTAGCAAGCTGTCGAACGTTGTACCGGGCTGATAGCTTACATTTTCCTTGCCTATTTTTTGCTGAATAGCTTTCAGGATAGTGTTTTTACCTACCGCCATTTCATCAGAAAGGTCGCCCTGCCAGTTGTAGCTCCATCCCCCATCTAAGGAACGCATGGTATTGGCGGTTGGCCCGGTTACCAGTACCTTAATATTCTTTTTAAGTGGCAGTATGTTGTTGTTATTTTTTAATAAGGTGATGGATTCGCCGGCTGCCTTTACACTCACCTGCCTGAACTCATCCGAACCAAATTTTGGATAATCATCAGGATTGCCTACCGGGCGCTCAAATAAGCCCACCTGATATTTAACTTTTAATATGCGGTGTACCGCTTCGTTAATACGCCACATCGGCACTTTACCCTCATGAACCAGTTGTACCAGGTAGTTGTAAAAACTATATTCGTATGGTACCATGCTCATATCTACGCCGGCATTTACGGCTATCATTACAGCATCTTTTTGTGTGGCTGCAACATGATGGCGATCGTGCAGGTATTCAATATCCCTCCAATCTGAAACGGCAATACCATCAAAATGCAATTCGCCGCGCAATACATCAGTGAGCATATAATGGCTGGCGTGTATGGGCACACCGTTAATTTCGCCCGAATTGATCATCAGCGTCCGAGCACCCGCCTTAACAGCTTCTGCAAATGGCGGTAAAAAGTACTCGCGCATATAGCGGTCGGGTATCCAGGCTGGGGTACGGTCCTTCCCATCCGCCGGGTCGCCGTAACCTAAATAATGCTTCATACATGCGGCAACATGATATTTATCGCCAACATCATTGCCCTGGTAACCATTGATGATGGATACCCCCATGGTTTTGATAAGGTAAGGGTCTTCTCCAAAAGTTTCATAGATACGCGGCCAAAGCGCCGATTTACCCAGGTCGAGTACCGGCGAGTAATTCCAGGGGATATAGCTGGCGCGCGTTTCATAGGCAGTAATCTCTCCTGCTTTATAGGCAATTTCTTTATTAAAGGTAGCAGCCATCCCAATTTCCTGCGGAAACAGGGTGCTGCCCAGGGTATAAGTAACGCCATGTATCGCATCAATACCATATATTACCGGAATTTTCAAACGATCTTTAGCGGCTTCGGCCTGTATGGCCGATACAACTTCGTACCAGTGTTTACGATCATAAGCATGCCCGCTGACGTTTAGTATAGACCCAACATGATATTTTAAGATCGCTTCTTTTATTTTTGCCGGATCAATTTCATGTACACCGTTGGTAGTAGTTGAAACTACATCAGAAGTAACTTCGGTCATCTGCCCTACTTTTTCTTCCAGTGTCATTTTGGCTATCAGCGCGTCCACTTTTTTGTCGAGCTCGCTGACGGCTTTCTTTGGCTGCGCCGATAGTGACAGCACCGTAAAGAATAGCGTGCTCGTAATAATAAAGATCCGTCTCATTGTTTTTTGGTTTGGTTTGTTGAAATAACAGTTTATAATTAAGTGCTTTATATTTATTTAGTTTGATGGTTTTAATTTACCCTGCAGCGCCTCCAGCGCATTGGCCAGGTAAGCCAGGGGGGCATTCCAGTTAATCGCGATTTCGTTGACCGCGTAAGCCCGATAGTCGTCAATATAAGCTTCGTCGGGCACGATTGAGGGGACCTGAATTTTGTCCTGCATACCGGGATTGGCGCCCCCTGCCAGCAAGCCGGGTACCGGATCGGTAACGCCATCGGCAACCGACGGCCGGTGATGCGGGTTCATGGTTGATTTACTGCCATAGCCCGTTACATAGCAGTAGCCGGCGCCATTTCTTCCTAAAATATAATCGAGGTTAGCCAGGGCAAAACGTAAATATTTTTGATCGCCCGAAAGTTTGTAAGCCTGTATGAGTGCGACGCCCTGGTTTGCGGCTACAGAATTGCTGCCCCATATAAAATTCCTGGCCGACTTGGTCATTACAGTTTGATATGCATTTTCATTGGCTCCCTTTATCAAACTATCAGCAAAATTCAGCAATCGTTTCCTTATCTCGGGCAAATCGTTGGCTGCACTCCCGGTTAATGTACCGCTGTTTTTTAGCAGCGTATAGTAGCCGAGCAACCGTACCTGATTCCAGGCCGGCAAGGGCATCCTGTTATCAGGCAGCAAGGTGATATTTTTAAGGTATGCTGAATCGCGGGTAGTCACGGTAAGTTCGGCGGCAGCCCATATAAATTCGTCACCTAAAATTCTGTCGCCGTAGTCGCCGGTAGTAACTTTGGGGCTAAATTTTTGATTAATTGCTCCCTGGTTATAAATTACACCAGGATTTTTAACCGCCCAGCTCCAGGCTTTATTGGCTGCATTTATACATGAATCGGCAAGGCCCGGCAATTGTTGCGGAAACTTTTTCAATATCCGGTTTGCCTGTGCCATTACCGCAGCGAAATCAAGCGCCGCTGCTGTACTTTTTTCCACCACGTAGCGTGGCTTTGTTGCTTTATCTGGCATCTCGAACTTGTCAAATTCGGCATTGGTGAGTTTATGGTAAACGCCGCCATCGCTAGGGTCCTGCATGGTAAGCATCCAGCGCAGATTCCATAATACCTCGTTCAATACGTCGGGTATCTTATTCCCGCTTTCAGGGATGTTCAACTTTACGGTCTTCATATAGTCGGGAAAGTCTTCGTACAACGAAAGCAATGTACTGGTGCTTATGCCGCTGTTTACGATGTATTTATTGTAATCGCCCGCATCATACCAGCCACGTGGTGATGATATGACTGTACCTTCGGGGCGTTTTTCAGATGCTGCCGAGGAGTGTATCAATACTGCTGTATCCGGATGCCCCTCTACCCTCGCCCACTTGCCCGCGTATTTTTCCTTTAGGCTTAATGAGGCGCGCATGAAGTAATAGGCTTTTATAGATGCATCCGCAACTTGCCTGTGTACTGCTGTTTTTATTTCGAAAGGATAGGAATAGCCTGTTCCGGGTATAAAAAGGAGATATTTTCCGGGTTTGTGATATGCCGTAAAATCGGCTATTAAGGTGTAATCGCCGGCAAAGTCAGGTTTGACCGATCTTTTCAGCGTACCTGAAAAAACACTCTTTTTTTCAATAGTTTGAACCTGGAAAACGCTGTCTTTGGCATTTAAAATAATGGCAGTTTTTGGCGCTTCCGGGTAAAAACCTAACTGGTTAAGGCGGATATTTTGCTGCGCTGCTGCGCAACAGGCCAGCAGGGCCAGCGAAAAAGTCAATATCACTCTTGCCGCAGCAACAGTGTTTTGCAAATATTTATTGTTCATTTACAACAACGATGTTAACCAGCCATATTATTATAAAAATATGGCCGGTTAAATATATGTGTAACTTATACAATAAGTATAATACTAAATTGACGGAAGGCCCTTAAATTATGATACTAAATAAACAGTATCAAGATGAAATACAGGGATGATAAATTGCCTCAATTGTCGGGATTGTTATTATCTGACCCGGTATGTTGTTTATAGTTTTACCAAACTGTAGGCGAGGCTCAAATTAAACAAGCTAACCCGGGTGTGCTGGAAACCATAGCTTTGTTTGGTTATCCCTGCTTCGTACCGCAAATCGACGGATATTTTTCTGATATCCAGTCCTGCGCCAAACTGCCAGGCGAAATTTTGGTCCTGGTAATCAAGGCTGGTTGCTTTAGCAACAGCGCCGCCAAAGCTTTGGTCTTTATTTACTGCAAAAGAAATTACCGGGCCTGTATAAAAACGGCCGCCAATGCCAAAGGCGCCAAACTTGCCGCCAACCAGTAAAGGCATATCAACACTGGTAAATTTTGCTGTCGTTTTTCCGCCGTCGTCACCTGTAATTGTCACATCTTTAGCGGTGAGGTACAATTCGGGCTGAAAGTTAAAGCCGATAGCGCCAAACCGCAACCAAATGCCCGCGAGATAACCGGCCTGGTTACTACTGCTAAAGGTAGCTCCTGCGCTCGACTGCAGGCTCGACAGGTTTGCCCCTGCTTTAAGGCCAAACTGAAACGTAGGCAGTATTTGTGCCGATGCCATGCTGGTGGCTGCTGCCAAAATGGTTAGGGTGATAAAAAGTTTTTTCATAGGATGATGTTAAGATTTATAGGTAAACGGATTGGATGAAAAAATAGTTTTAGGCATATATGAATTTGCCGTTTAAATTAGGAATCCGGTCCATCATCAAGCTAAACCTGGTGGTGGACCGGACATCTTGCAGTATCTGAAATAAAATTAGGGAATTATTTAATAATACAATAGCATTAATAAATAATTTAAAATGATAATTTCCCCTGGTAATAATCTAATACTTTGCTGTAAATAAAATAGTCGTAGCGGGCGCTAATCAGGTTTAAATTTGCACCGTCGAGGTTGTTTTTGGCGATAATAAAATCAATTGAAGTTAATACACCCGCATCCAAACGGATTTTCGCTATCCGGTAACTTTCTCCGTATGCATCAACCTGTGCTTTTATCGACTGATAGCGGTTATAAGCAGCCATCATATTATAATAAGCCTGTTCAACATTTTGCCTTAACTGGATCTTTATGTTGTCTTCAACATACTGTTCGTTAAGCAGGTTGATTTTTGCCAGGGCCACATTATTCTTTTTAACGTGATTGGTGAATATCGGAATATTCAGACTCAGTATGGCATAAGTACCATAGTTATTCTTAAACTGATCGCCATAACTGATATTTTGCGTTGCGTTGTTGGCCGAAGTACTGTAAACCGCCTGCTTTCCGGAGGGCGTATTGATGAATAAACCAGGTACAGCGCTGCTTACCGAGTCGATAAACACCGATTTAGTGCCTGCGCTCGAATAATTCGTCGAAATACCACCACTTACCGATAAAGTAGGAAACAATTGTCCTTTGGCCACTTTTACCCCTTTTTCGGCGCTCTCGCGACGCAAGGTTGCTGCCTTAACCATGGCTAATTGCTGTAATGCTGTTGAATATATCTGGTCGGCATCAGCGCCATATTGTCCGCCGAGTTCCTGTACATTAAGCGACTGATATTTTGCGGCCCTGTCATAAGGTATGTTCATCAGTTGAAACAAACTTAATTTAGCAGCATCAAGGGAATTTTGAGCCTGCACCAGGTTTACCTGGCTTTGTGCATAAGCGCCTTTAAAATCGGTAAAGTCCGAGGCTACTTTATTAGCGCCATTGTTTTCGAGTACCTGCGAGTGATCGAGGTTCTCTTTTGCAACCGCCAGCTGGCTTTTGCTTTGGCCAAGCACCTCTTCTGCGTCCAATATGGACAGGTAGTTGGTAATGATGGTAACCGTTACCAGGTCTTTTGCGGCTTGAAAATCCATTTTACCAGCCTGGTACTGTAAAGAAGCTTGTTTTATCGCATTTTGAAGCGACAATCCATTAAATATTACCATGTTTCCTGATAAACCGTAGTTATCGGAAGTTAGGGATTGGTTTACGTAAGTATTGGTAACGGGGCTCAAACCTCGTCCCTGGCTAAGTTCCCTGCTTGCGCTACCTGAAATAGACGGGAAAAGGTTTTCCCGAGCTTGTTTAAGGTAAATGTTATCCTGCATCATGATCAGGCCGCTTTGCTTAACATTTAAATTGTTTTTAATAGCGATGTCGAGACATTGCTGTAACGACAATGTGGTATCCTGTTGCGCGTAGCTAAAAATGCTGCAGGAGATAAATATTAGTGTGAAAAGATATTTTTTAAATTGCATGTGTACTTATTTTGTAGATCAGAATTTTCTTGAGGAGGATATTTTGCCATCCAAAAGGTCGATGATACGGGTTCCGTATTCAGCATTTTTTTCAGAGTGTGTTACCTGTATAATGGTTACCCCGTCTTCTTTATTCAGTTTCCTGAAGAGTTCCATAATTTCTTCGCCTTGTTTCGAGTTCAAATTACCTGTAGGCTCATCAGCTAATAATAGTTTGGGCTTTGCAATTAATGCCCGCGCAATACCTACCAGTTGTTGTTGGCCCCCTGATAATTGCGCAGGAAAAAGATCTTTTTTGCCAACAATCTGGAAACGGTCGAGGATATCAGCCACCATGGCCTTACGCTCGCCGCTTTTAAAGTCCTGGTAAATCAACGGGGTCTCAATGTTTTCGTAAACGGTCAATTCATCAATTAAATGATAAGCCTGGAAAACAAAACCGATATATTGCTTATATAACGCCGAGCGTTGCTTTTCTTTTAACTGGTGTACCGGGTTACCAACAAAATAATGGTAACCTTCGGAGGGCTCATCAAGCATCCCGATAACATTCAGTAACGTAGATTTACCGGAACCAGACGGGCCCATAATGGATATAAATTCGCCTTCGTCAACTTCAAGGCTGATATCGTTAAGAACGAAGTTTTTGTTGCCGCCAACCTGGTAATATTTTGAAACGTGTTGTAATGATAGCATTTGGTTATGTGTGAATACTGTGTTATTAAATAAGTGAATTAGAAAGCTAAGTTATTAAATAGAATTTTATTTAATGATTACTATTCCATCCACTGTGGCACATTGTATCAATAACATACCAAAAACATAAAACTTTAGTTATCAATTATTTATAACAGAAACCCGCTATAAAAACTGTACGCTTATGTAACAGGGAGCGTACGGTTATGATACAATTGTCTGAACCCGAATTTCTGGAATTAATGAATTTCTGGAATTTTGATTGTTTCAAATTCTGTCAATCCTGAAAATTCTAAAAATTCGGGTTCACACTATGTCACTCGCTCCGCAAACTATCAACCGGGTTAGCTACGGCAGCTTTAATCGATTGAAAACTTACGGTACCAAAAGCAATCAGTATTGACACTGTTCCTGCTATTAAAAATACCCACCACTGGATATCTATACGATAAGCGTAGTCCTGCAACCAGCGATGTACCGCGAACCATGCCGCAGGCCATGCAAGCAAGTTCGCTAGTAAAACCAGGGCGAGGAAATTCCTTGACAGCATCAGCGTAATATTTTGTACGGACGCACCTAATACCTTCCTCACCCCTATTTCTTTTACTCTCTTTTCTGCGGAATGAGATGCAAGGCCAAATAGCCCCAGGCAGGAGATAAAAATAGCCAGCCCGGCAAGGATACCCACTATCTGGCTTACCTGGTTATCAGCCTTATAAACTTCAGCAAAATGATCATCCAAAAACTGGTATTCAAAAGGGTAGCCGGGATAAACACTATCCCATTTGGCTTTAATGAAAGCGATAGCGGCCGCCGTATTTTTGCCGGTGATCTTTACTGAAAAGTCCCTGAAACCTGTGTTATGGGCAGCGACCAGGAACATCGGCTCAATTTTATATTGCAAGGAGTTAAAATTGAAATCCTTTGCAATACCGGCTATCGTCCCCAATGAATCAAATCCAAACCGTTGACCGATAAGGGCGGTCAGGGGCTTTTTGGGATAATCCTTCAGTAACTCTTTCGCTAGCGCTTCGTTAACGATAAATTGTCTGTAGTCGGGGATCTTGTCACCGGAGAAGTTTTTACCGGCAGCTAATTTGATTTTAAACAAATTGATGTAATTAGTATCCACAACTAACAGCGTGGTACCCAGGTCCAGCTTTGGCCCGAATGAAGGCCGGAAACTGACACCGGTTTGATCCAGATGGCTGCCCAATATATCCTGTGAGGCGGTTACACCCGAAATCAAGGGATTGCCCGAAAGCTCCTTTTTGAACAGGTCGTACTTCCGGGTGGTAACACCGTCAACGGGGATGTTAACAATCTGGTCGCGGTTATAACCGGGATCCTGGCTTTGCATTAGCTGTAATTGCTTCAAAACAAACGCCGTGGCGATCATCAGGAAAATGGCAATCGAAAATTGTGTTACAACCAGCACATTGCGCAGTAAACTTTTGTTTTTGCCCACTTGAATCGATCCTTTCAACACCCTCGATGCCTGGAAAGACGACAGGTATATGGCCGGGTAAATGCCCGAAATAATACCAATAAATACGGTACCGCCCAGCACTGCCGTTAAAACCTTGAGGCTGCCAAAAATATCGAAAGTTATCTCCCTATCGCTCAAATGATTAATATAAGGCAGGGATAACTCAACTAAAACAATGGAAAATAGCAACGCTAAAAAAGCGATCATCACCGTTTCGCCCAAAAATTGAAACGCCAATTGGAAACGATGTGCACCAATTGACTTACGGATACCTACTTCCTTCGCCCTTTCCACCGATCGCGCGGTTGAAAGATTGATAAAATTAACGCAGGCTATAACCAACACAACAAGTGCGATAATGGCAAACATGTTGGTTGATTTTTTATCAAATTTTTGATAATTGATATAATCAAGTCCAATATCGGCTGCGTTTGCGTGGATGTCCTTTAGTGGCAGCATAAACAGTTTCATGAATTTAGGGCCATCATTACCCATGTGTTCTTTTAAATAGGCCGGAAATTTTTTCTCCATTGCTGCGGTATTGGCGCCGGGCACGAGTTCAAAAAAGGTGTCCAACCAGTTACCACCCCAGTTTTGCGCCATCCTGGGGTTGATGATAGTACTGAACGAAAACAATGCGTCGAATTGTAACTGGGAATTTTGCGGCACATTGGCAACAATGCCGGTTACGGCAAATGATAAGGTATCGCCGCCGTAGTGGGTAATTGTTTTGCCAATCGGATCAGCATCCCCGAATAGTTTTTTAGCAGTTGCTTCCGTTATTAAAGCACTACGTGGCTTTAGCAATGCTGTTTTCCGGTCGCCGCGGATAACTTTAAAATCAAACATTTGAAGAAAAGTTGAGTCGACAAAAAATACCTGCGGGACAAATATCCGTTTGCTGTTTTCTGTCAGTTGGTACTTATTTTCCCAATGCACCCTGGTAAAGTTCTTTATTTCAGGAAACTCCATTTTAAGCGTGGGCCCCATGGGGAACATGGATAAGCCCACCTTTTGTGTGGCGCCCTGTGCACCTATCGTTTGCACCTCATTTAACCGGTAGATGTTTTTAGTGTGGAAATTATCGAAACTCTTTTCGTACGAAACAAACAGCATAATAACGATGCACGCTGCCATGCCAACCGACAAGCCAATAATGTTAATAGCCGAAAAAACCTTGTTTTTCCAGATGTTACGCCACGCGATTTTGAGATAATTCTTTATCATTCTAATTAGTCATTGGTCATTTTGTCATCAAGTCATTAGTCATTTGCTTCGCGTCATTTGGTCATTAGGCATAAATAGTACGCGTTCAATGACTAATGACAAAATGACTAACACTATTCGCTCCTTAAGCTATTCACCGGGTTTGCCAAAGCTGCCCTTATTGCTTTGTAGCCCACTGTTATCCAGGCAATAATTACTGATGCAAATATGGCCAGCAGGAATATTCCAGGGCCCAGGGGTATTCTGTAAGAATATCCTTGCAGCCATTTGTGCATAAAATACCATCCCACAGGGGCCGAAACAGCAAAAGCAATCAATATGAGTATGGTAAACTCTTTTGAGAACAGGTAAACGATATGACCTACCGATGCCCCCAGGGTTTTGCGAATGCCCACTTCCTTTGTACGCTGCACAGCCATGAATGAAACCAAACCGTATAGCCCCAGGCAGGATATGAAAATAGCTATACCCGCAAATATCTTATACAGTTGTGAAAGCTGATCCTCGCTTTGATAAAAGTTGGCTATTTTATCATCAAGAAACTGCGACTCATACATCCCGTCGGGAAAGGTTTGGTTCCACAATTTTTCGACAGATGCCATAGTCTGATGAATGTTTGCAGGTTGTATCTTGATATTGATTTTTTGATACACATTCTTCCATGAGCTCATCAAAACCGGTTGTATAGCATTCCGGAGCGAGTTGATATTAAAATCCTTTACCACGCCAACAATAGGGGCATATTTGGTTTTATCGTCCCACAGTTTTATGTATTTCCCAATCGCTTGGTTAGGGTTGGTTATTCCAAGTTTTTTCAACAGGGTTTCGTTAACCACATAGCCATGTATGGTATCACCTTTGGTATATGCGTGCCCGGCTACAAATTGTAAATTATAGAGTTTAAAATATTCAGCGTCAGCCCATTTTAACTGGGCGTTAAACTCGGTTTGCTTGGGTGCATTGTTGAATTTAAAATCGCTGCCCCAGCCGTTATTGTCCGATGGGCTTGCAAAGCTGTAACTTACATCCTTAATACCTGGCTGTGCCATTAACTCATCATGAAGGGTGTTTAATTTCGATCTGCTAACGCTATCTCCGGGGAATGGCACAGTAAGAATAGCGTCCTTATCAAAGCCTAAAGATTTCTCCCTGAAAAAATCCATCTGGTGAATAATCACCAGCGTACCGATCACCAAAACCTGGGCAATGCAAAATTGAAAAACCACCAACGCCCGCCGGAGCGACACCCCGTTGTTGCGAGCCGCTGCCACTTTGTTTTTAAGTGCGGTAATTGGGTTAAAACCTGATAACACTAATGCGGGATAAAAACCCGAAAGGAGCGTTACGCCGATAACAAGCGCCACCAAAAAGGATAGCAGTACCGGATCGGCCAGGAAAGCCGCGCTGAGTTGAATCTTCAGTAGATTATTGAGCATAGGAAGCGCTGCCTCGGCCAAACCAATGGCAAGTACTACCGCAAAAAGGGTGATGATAAGGGTTTCGCTTATAAACTGAAATACCAGCAGCTTCCGGTTGCTTCCCAGTACCTTGCGAATACCTACCTCCTTCGACCTGTTTACAGCTTGTGCTGTAGCCAGGTTAATGAAATTAACGCAGGCAATAATCAGCAGAAATATCCCAACAAGGCTGATGATTTTGATAAGTTGCTTGCTAAAGGCATGATCGCCAAATACGCCAACTTCGCCATTGTAATGCATCTCAGTTAACGCTTGAAGCGTCAGGCCATCTTTGTTATATTCAGCCGGTTTGTGTTTTTTAACGAAGGCTTTTAAGTTTTTATCGAAAAGGCTTTCAGACATGTTGGCCGGCAATACCATAAAACAGCTATTATCGCCAAAAGTGCTCACCCAATCGTGCAGGTTACCATAAAAATCGCCTCCCTTAACACGCACGGTTGCGTACGATACCACCAATTTTAGCGGAAAGTCACTATTTGGAGGGACGTTCTTTAGTATCCCGGTAACTTTAAGGTCGTTTTTATTTTCATACCTGATCACCTTCCCCATAGCCGTATGCCAATCGCCAAAAAACTTCTCCGCCTCAGCCTGGGTCAAAACTACGCTATAAGGTGCTGATAATGCGGTTTTTTTATCTCCTGCCAGCCAGCCGAAATCAAACATATTGAAAAACTGCGGCTCTGCGTAATAGGCATCATCTTCCTTAAATTTCTTAACGGTTTGCCCGTTATTGGCATTCCCAATGCTATAATGGCTACCATCGTTGCGGAATATAGCAGCAACATCTTTTAACTGGGGATAATCTATCCGGAGTCCTTCGGAGAGTGGCAAGGGTGTACCGCCGCTTAAATGTACGCCGTCAGGTCCTGAAAAGGCCGTTATAACCCGGTAAATATGATCCCTTTTTTTGTGGAAATTATCGAAACTGGTTTCGAACTGAACAATCAGGAAAATAAGCACACAGGCAGCTACGCCTACCGACAAACCAACAATGTTGATAGCGGTGTAACTTTTGTTACGCAGCAAACTGCGCCAGGCGGTTTTTAAATAGTTTTTTATCATTTTTACTTAGTTATTAGTCATTGTGTCATTACTCATTTGGTTATTAGTCATTAAGTCATTTGCTTCGCGTCATTAGTCATTAATAGCCCGCGTTCAATGACTGGTGACATAATGACCAATGACCTTTTTCCTATTCTGACCTCAAGCTCTTCACCGGGTTCATCAATGCAGCTTTTATGGCCTGGAAACTTACTGTTGCCAGCGCTATGATTATTGCAGTAATCCCAGCCAGCAGAAATACGCCGAAATTTATATTTACCCTGTACTGATAGCCTTGTAGCCAGTTATTAACCAGGTACCAGGCTATCGGGAAGGCAATCAGGCAGGATAAGCCCACCAGCTTTAAAAAGTCTTTGGAAAGCAGACCTGTAAGACCAGATACGGATGCGCCAAGCACCTTGCGAATACCGATTTCCTTAATCCGGCGCTCGGCAGTATAAGCCGCCAGTCCGAATAACCCAAGGCTTGATATAAATATGGCAAGTGATGCAAAAACACCTGCTAATGTGCCGGTTAAGGTTTCTGTTTTAAACAATTGCTCAAAATCGCTATCAATAAACTTATACTCAAACGGATAGCCGGGATAATCAGCTTTAACAACCCCACCGGCTTTTGTAATAGCATCCTGTATGTCGACGCCTGGTTTAAAACGGATGCTCAAAATGCTGGTGCCTGCCGGGTGGTTATACAGTACCAGTGGGGCTGCCGTGCCGTACATATCATTGTATAGGTAATCTTTCAAAATACCGATCACCTGGAGGGGCCTTGTGCCACCCTCACGCAGGATGCCGCCCACCCGTCCTTCTTTGCCCATTTGTTTGGCAAAAGATTCATTAATGATCACATTATTGCTGTCGATTTTCGAATCGTTATTAAAATCATGACCAGCAGCTAACTTAAAGCCCATGGTGGAGAGAAATTGCGGACTCACGTTTTGCCATGAGATAAGCGGATTTTTGCTCGCATCCTTACCATCCCATGAGTAATTGTCGTTATTGCTGCCAATCTCAAGTACTTTGTTGTCGCTCAGGGCTGCGTTTTCAACAATGCCCGACCGCATCAGGTCGTTGTAAACCGGTGTAAAACGTTCGGACTGTTTACCCTGAAGTTCGATATACACCAGGTTATTTTTGTTATAACCAACGCTGCGATTTTTTACATGCTGTATTTGCTGGTAGATGATTATTGTACCGATGATTAAAATAATGGATACCGAAAACTGTATCACTACCAGGCTTTGCCTGATGAAACCGGAAGATGAGCTTGATTTTATCCTGATATTCTTTAGTACCGTTATCGGGTTGAAGGATGAAAGATAAAATGCCGGATAACTACCTGCCAATAAGCCTGTTATCAGGCTTATGCCGACAAGGTACATTAAGTGCAATGGATCGAAAATATTAACTGATAACTCCTTTTGTACCAGGTCATTAAACGACGGCATTGCAAGGTAAATCAATCCAACGGCAATCAACACGGATATAAACGACATGATGATTGATTCGCCGATAAACTGTCCGATAAGCTTCCCCTTACCGGCCCCCATCACTTTGCGAACGCCAACCTCTTTTGCCCGCTGCTCCGATCGTGCAGTCGACAGGTTCATGAAGTTGATACAGGCGATCAGCAGGATGATCCAGGCGATGAAGGAGAATGTTTTTACGTATTGTATTCTCCCGCCGTCCATTTTGCCGTCAGTGAAATTGTTGTGCAGATTCCAATCGTTCATCGCGAAAAGAAAGCACTGGGTAGTGTTTGTTGCCTTTGTTTTAGAGGCAATGTAATGACTTAATTGTTTGTTTATATTGGCTAAATTGGCATTTGGTTCCAGCTCCACGAGCGTGCGGCACCAATTGGCTCCCCAAATAGTCATCCACGATTGCTTATGATCGATGTTTGCCATTGGCGACAACCATTGGAACTGGTAGGTAGAGTTTTTGGGCAGGTCCTTAAATACCCCGGTTACCGTAAATGCTTGTTCATTATTAACTTTAAGCGTTTTACCCATTGGATCGGTTTCTCCAAAGAACTTTTTAGCCATCGTTTCGCTGATCACTACCGATTTAAGCTGCGCGAAAGCATCTGCGGCAGAACCCTTTGCAAATGGCAGCTGCAGCATCGAAAACAACTCCGGATCTGCATAGTTGCCTTTTTCGGTGATCGCTTTATCGCCCAGGGCAAATAATTGGTTATCACCATCCCCGGTCATCCTGGCTGCATTTTTTATACCGGATATTTCCGCTTTCATCGCCTTTGACATGGGCCCGGGCGTACCAAAAAATGTGCTGGTTTTACCATTATAGGTTTGGTTCTCGTAAACTTTATACAACACATCGCGCTTAGCGTAATTGTGGTTATACGTCATTTCGTCCTGCACCCATAAAAATATCAGCGATGCACAGGTGATGCCTATCGCCAGGCCGGCAATATTCAAAAAGCTGTAGCTCCTGTTTTTCAACAGGCTGCGCAGGGTGGTTTTAATGTAGTTCTTTATCATGATTTTAGTTCATTGGTTCAATTGTTCATTAGTTCATTGGTGTTCGTGGTTAAAACTTGATGCTTTGTCATCCTGTAAGCACAAAACTGCTAACTGCTACTGCCAACTGCCTACTCACTCTTTAGGCTCTTCACCGGGTTAACTAAAGCTGCACTTACGGCTTTATAACCAACAGTTATCCAGGCAATTATCACTGATACAGCAATGGCCGAAATAAATATCCACACGTTTATTGATATGCGGTAAGCGAAGTTTTGCAGCCAGCTGTTCATTAAATACCAGGCGGAGGGCATTGCTATGGCAAATGCAATGGTAATAAGCACCATAAACTCTTTGGAGAACAGGAAAACAATGCTGCCAACCGATGCACCCAGTACTTTGCGAATACCCACTTCTTTAGTGCGTTGCACGGCCATAAATGATACCAGGCCATACAAACCCAGGCAGGATATAAATATGGCTATACCGGCAAATATTTTGTAAACCAAAGCCAGCTGGTTTTCCTGTTTGTAAAATTTGGCTATGCTATCATCAAAAAAAGAACCGTTATAGGCATATTCAGGATAGGTATTTTCCCATAGCTTTTGAATAGCTGTAACCGTGCTGTTCAGGTTTTTCGTGTCGATTTTAATGTTAACTTGCGATTCGTATTTCTTTTGCGGATAAATAATGGTGGGTTTCACGGTTTCACGCAGCGAATTGGTTTTAAAATCCTCTACCACGCCGGTTATCATCGCCCAGGTTACGCCATCTAAGCTGATGGTTTTGCCAACGGCTTCTTCATCGTGCCGAATCCCCAATTTACGGGCTAATGTTTGGTTAATTACGGCTTGCCGCATGGTATCTGCAGGCTCGTAACCTGTACCCGCCGCAAAACGCAGGCCAAAGGTTTTAAAATAATCAGCATCTCCTATTTTCAAAAATAAATTGAAATCCGGGTTCTTCTTCAAATGATTAAAGTAAAAGTTCGTCGAAGAGTTATTGTCGGATGAAGGCGCATCGGACGAAAAGCTTGCGTATTTTACCGCCGGATTTTGTAAAAGCTGTTGTTTAAACGCCTGCATCTTGGCAAGACTCACCGTGTCGGTATACCCTGGAATAACCAGCACGGCACTTTTGTTGAAGCCCAATTCGGCATTATTAACAAAATCCATTTGGCTAACGGCAACGGCCGTGCCTATTATCAATAATTGCGAGATAGCAAATTGCCCCACAACCAGTGCACGCTTTAAAGGTATCCCGCCAATGGAAGCAGCAGTGATTTTATTTTTTAAAGCAAGGGCGGGCTTAAATCCTGATACGATCATCGCCGGGTAAATCCCTGATAAAATGATCACGATAAAAGTTACGGCTAACAAAAACAATAAACTGCCTGTACTGATCAAGCTTATATCATCCGGTACGCTGGCAATGTTTTTTAAGTACGGCAAGCATAGTTTGCCAACTACTACAGCAAGCAATACGGAGGCTATCACAATTAAGGCTGTTTCGCCGATAACCTGGAAAATAAGCTGTTTGCGGCTGCTGCCCAAAACTTTACGAATGCCAACTTCTTTGGAACGACCAACAGATTGCGCTGTTGAAAGATTGATAAAATTGATGGATGCCATTACGATGATCAGCACAGCAATAAACGACAAAGTGCGAAGCGTGGCCATGCTGGTAATATGATCGCCTGTGGTATTGCCAAACCGGGTATCAAAGTGCATGGCCGACAATGGCTGTGTAAACACCAATTGATCTTTAAGACCGGTTTTATAATATTTTATGGTGAACTTTTTGAGTTGCTCGTCAACGCTGTTTTGCGTAACGTTTTTGGGGAACGACATGAAAATTTGGTGGTTACTGCTTAACATATTCCAGTTATCGCGGTACCTGTATACATTGGCATACTGTTTCCAGGTGATATAGGAGACCAGCACCTTGAACGGGAAATCGCTATTAGCGGGTGCATCTGCAATTACCCCCGCCACTTTCATATTTACCAGGTTATCCATTTTAATAGATTGGCCAATTGCTTTTGTCCAATCGCCAAAATATTTGATGGCGGTGCTTTTATCCAAAACGGCCATTTTGGGGTTTGCCAATACCGAGGGGCTACCAGCGAGCCATTTCCAATCGAACACCTTAAAAAATTGAGGTTCGATAAATGTAACGCCAATGTTTTCGGTAAATTTTTTGCCTGTGGCTCCGGCCGTTTTGTTTTCGCCGTCAACGGTGATCTGGCAACCATAATTTAAATTTATAGATGCAACAGTTGCCCTTGGAAATTCTAACCTCAACGCTTCTGTTGCAGGCGCAGCAGTTCCGGGCGTATAGCTGCTGCCGTCGGGATGCTTTTGTTCGGTGACTATATGATATATGCCACCGTAATTGGGCTGAAAAGTATCAAAACTTAATTCATACTGTATAATTACAAAAATAAGCAGGCAGGCCGAAATGCCTACTGTTAAACCGGCTATGTTAATTGCCGAATACCCTTTGTGCCGGGTAATGTTGCGCCAGGCGATTTTCAGATAGTTTTTTATCATGGATCTGGTTTATGAATTCAATTGCTTGTTTAGTTGCACTAATTAAATTTACGGTACTATATAAAATATAAAACATGTACCAAAACTATAAATGGCTAATATGCAATCACTTGCGCTATACTGTACTGTACGAACATGTTCGTATATGTAACACGGGTGTTCGGTTCTGATACAGTTTGGTTAGTAATCTGAACCATGATTCGCCTGATTACCGGATTTCCTGATTTAATAGGGGTAATCGTAAAATCCTTTAATCATGGTTCAGACAATCACTCGCTCCTTAAACTTGTCACCGGGTTGGCAATAGCTGCTTTAATAGCCTGGTAGCTTACCGTAACCAACGCGATTAAAAGGGCAATGCCGGCCGACGCTGCAAATATCCACCAGGAAAGATTGATGCGATAGGCAAAGTCTTGCAGCCATTTATTCATGGCCCACCATGCTACCGGTAAGGCCAGGACACTGGCAATGACCACCATTTTTATGAAATCGACCGAAAGCAGCGATACGATATGCTGCATACTGGCACCCAATACTTTGCGTATGCCTATCTCTTTCACTTTTTGTTCGGCGGAAAAAGCCGCCAGACCCAAAAGGCCCAGTGCCGAAATAGCAATCGCAATAGAGGCAAAAAGGGTGATTAATAACGATGATTGCTGCTCGGTTTTGTAAAGGTCATTATAGGTATCGTCTAAAAAGTTATAGTTAAACGGCGCGTCAGGGAACGTTTGCTTCCAGATTTTGCCAGCAGCGGCAATGGCTGCCGCACTGTTGCCCGGGGTGGTTTTTATGTAGAAACTGCTTCCGGGGGCGTTTGATATAAGCATCGGTCCAATTTTTTCGTGCAGACTGCGGAAATGAAAATCAGCCACTACGCCAATGATGACACCTGTATCTCCCTGGTGCATAAAACGCTGACCTAAAACCGGCTGCTGAATATGCAATTCGCGAACCGCAGTTTCATTGAGCAATACATTATGGGTGTCCGATTTTTCGTGGTTGAACCATCTGCCTTGTTTAACTTTTATTTGCATTAGTTGCTGGAAGTCCTCATCTGCCTGCAAAGGGGCTATCGTAGGGTCGAAATCTTTGGGCCTGCCCTTCCAATCAAATGAGCCTGAACTTTTGTTTCCAAAGTCAACAATGCCGCTGCTTGCCAGCGAAACAGCGGCTATAGCGCTTTGTTGTGCCAGTTGTTGTTTAACAGGTTTCAGGATGCTTTCGCGTTGCTCATATTTAAAACCGGCAATTTTCCACCACGGGAAAGTAAAGTTAAATACCTGTGCTTTTTTGTAACCAAGGTCGATATTTTGCATAAACCGCATCTGTGTGTAAATAACTATAGTGCCTGCTATTAATATCACCGAAATGGTAAACTGAACCACAACCAGCACACGACGCAACCCGGCATCTTTAAAATTCAACACCGTTTTACCTCTGAATACGCCCAGCGGATTAAAAGACGATAATACTGTTGCCGGATAAATGCCATTAAGCAGAAAAGAAATCATTAAGGTGGCAATAAGTATAAGCCAGATAACCGGCGAGGTAAACGGTTCGGTAAATTGTTTGCCGGTAAACTCCCGGAACCATGGCATGCAAGCTTGCACCAATAGCAACGACACCAAAAGCGATATCAAACTAACCAGCAACGATTCGGACATGAACTGCCCGAAAAGGTGCAAACGGTCGGCGCCGACAATTTTACGTACGCTTACCTCTTTTGAACGCAGGCTGGCGCGGGCGGTGGTTAAATTAACATAATTAATACAGGCAGTTGCCAGCAACAGCATGGCCAGCGCAATAAATACATTCACCATGGTACGATTGCCATGTATAAACGACGAACTCTGCAAATCATTTTCGAAATGCATGTCGCGGATATTTAACAGGCTTACTTTTGTGCCCGATTTATCGTCCTTTTTATTTTTCTGTATGATAGCATTTAACTTTGCCGATACAGCCGAGGTATTTGCTCCCGGTTTCAGTTGAAAAAAGGTGAGGTAGTTAAAGTTATTCCATTGTAAGGCATTTTTTTTCTCGTTCGCATCCATCAATTGCGCTGCAATGGGGATAAATACACCGTATTGAAAGCTCGAATTGGCCGGGGCATCCTTTACAACAGCTTGTACCTTGTAATTATTGGTATCAATCCTCATGACTTTGCCAATAGGATCGTCGTTGCCAAAATATCTTTTTGCAGTTGATTGGTTGATAATCATGCTAAGCGGGTTCCTGGCGAACGCGTCGGCCGATCCCTCGATAAATTGATAGTGAAATACTTTAAACCACTGCTCATCAACGTACGCCGATTTTTTTTCGGAGATAACATTTCCTTTATAATGCAGGATAAGATCAGCATAATTATTGGGCTTCAGCCGGGTGGCATTTTCAATTTCGGGTACTTGTTTTGACGCAGCTTCGCTTAACACATAAGGCGTATGTTCCCATACCCATGTTTCTGTTTTCGATACAGAAAGCTTGACTTTAGCGCGGAAAATATTAGCCGCATTAGGCTGGTCCTTTTCAAAACTTAATTCATTTTGTACCCACAATACAATCAGCACTGTGGCAGCCATGCCAATACTAAGGCCGGCTACGTTGATGGCGGTCATCCGTTTGTGTTTCCACAAGCTGCGCCAGGCAATTTTGAAATAGTTTTTTATCATTATACTGGGATTACACCGATTGATTTTTGATTACACCGATTTTTATTAGATCTAGTTCTTAACTTTTCTCTTTTAGCTAAAACTTTCAACTGCTACTTCTTCCTGCCACTGCCACTATTCTGATCGAAGGCTCTTCACCGGGTTGGCAATTGCTGCTTTAACCGTTTGAAAGCTTGATGTGAACAACGCTGCCAGCAACATTCCTCCTCCGCTTAAAGCAAATATCCACCAGCTTATGGCGGTTTTGTCGGCAAAGTTTTCCATCCATTTATTCATAGCCATCCACGCAAGTGGGGTTACTATCGCAAAAGCAAGTAAAATAAGCAAGACCATTTCGGTAGATAATAAGGATACTATCTGAACAACACTGGCGCCCAATACCTTGCGAACGCCAATTTCCTTGGTGCGTTGGTTAGTGGTGTAAATAGCCAGCCCCAACAGACCCAGGCAACTGATAAATATAGATAAACCAGTGGCCCAGGTCAGCAAAGTGGATGTATGCTGTTCAGTTTCATAAAACTGTTTAATCGATTCATCATAAAACTTATAATCGAAGTCATCATCGGGATATGCCTCTTTCCAGGCTTTTCCCATGGAGGCGATAGCTGTTTTCCACTGATTACCCCCGGCGGTTTCCGGTTTTAAGGCAATATGAAAAGTGCCCGTTTGATAGGTACCCTTGCCATAATAAATAGCCAGCGGATTAATTGGTGAGTGGAGCGAGTGTTCGTAAAAATCGGCCACTACGCCTATAATAGTCATATTTTTATCGCCATTCAGCTTTTCCAATTGTTTACCTATGGCTTCATCCGGGCTCCGGAAACCCAATATTTTTGCGTATTTATTATTGATGATGATAGCTTTGCCAGTATCATTTACCTGGATGTTTCTGCCAGCCAGCAGTTTTATCTGGTATATTTTTATATAATTCGGATCGCCACATTTTATTTCAACTTCGGTTTTGAGCTCTTTTTTACCGTCTTTATACAAGCCAATAGTTGTATTTACCTGTCCTGATGATGGAGCTCCAATGCCGACGCCCGCTAAAGCAACCTGCGGAATGGCACGGAATTTATTTAACAACACCTGGTTGGTGCTGAGCTTACGATTTTTGAAGGGGCTGTTCACAACAATTATAGCATCCTTTTTAAAACCGAGGTCTTTGTGCAGGGCATAATATATCTGCTTGCTAACCAGCATCGTCGCCATAATAAAAAACTGGGCAATAACAAATTGCGATACTGTGAGCGATTTGCGCAGCCAGGCATTGCGCGTTCTGCTGCTATTGCTTTGCGCCTGATTTTTTAATACTAAAACAGGTTTGTAAGATGATAACACCATAGCAGGGTAGAAACCCGACAAAGCGCTTACCGCAAGGGTTAAAATAACCAGGAACAACAGAATATCCGGCTGATGAAGAAAATCGGCTTTTATATCTTTTGAAATAAAATCAGAGAATATTTTTAAGATGATGGGTGTTAGCGCCATTGAAATAATGACGGCAAACAGGGTTATCAAAAATGTTTCGCTTAAAAACTGGATGATCAGCTGCGAACGGCTGCTACCCATGGTCTTTCTGATACCAATCTCTTTAGCTCTTTGGGTAGCTTGCGCTGTAGTCAAATTAACAAAATTGATGCAACCTAACAGTAAAAGAAAAACACCAATCACCAATAAAAGGTACAATGAGGTTTTGCTGGCAGCTGAGCTAAAGTCGAATGTACCATAGTCGGCGTTAAAGTGAATATCATCCAGCCGCTGCAAACCAAAGCCATGTGTACTGCCCTTTTCTTCAGGGCGTGGTGGGCTGCTTTTTTTCAGGATAGCATTCATCTGGTTCACAATAGAGGGCGCTGAACCACCGGGGAGAAGTTTGACAAATACCTCAAAGGCAGAGTTTGTACTTTCCCATTCTTTTAGCTGCAGTTGATCGGCCAAATCTTTATAACCAATACCTGAGCTAAATGAAATGAAATCATGAAAAGAAAAATCTGTGTTTTCTTTCAATGTTTGCACAATGCCGGTAACAGTTGTTTTTAAAGAATCATAGGTGATTACCTTACCTATTATCTGATCGTACCGCAGCGAAGGGAAATAAAGTTTAGCGCGTTCCGAAGTAAGTACTACCTGGTTGGGTGCGTCAAGCGCATGTGCGGCTGAGCCCGCCAGCCATTGATAATTAAATATTTTAAAGTACTCCTGGTCGGCCAGCACAATCCGGTCCTGGGCCTTAAATTTTTCAGGCACATTTTTATTGCCCGCTATCAGCACATCAGGATTTACAGTGAAAAGTGGCGCTACAAATTCAACCCCGGTACCCTGTGCTTTCAAAGCGCCTGCCAGCGGACCGCAAACACCGGAGGTGTAGCTTTTTTGCCCCTGGAAAGAATAATTACTCACCACACGGTAAATCCGGTCGCTGTCCTTGTGGAACTTATCAAACGTAAAATCATAATGCACTATCAGGTAAATCACCAGCGATGCGCTTATCCCTATGGACAGGCCTATAATGTTTATCAGCGTAAACAGCTTATGCTTCCAAAATCCCCGGAAAGCAATTTTAAAATAGTTTTTTATCATTTTGATTGGTTATTAGTCATTTTGTCATTGTTATTTGCTTCGCCTCATTTGGTCATTAAGTCATTTGCTTCGCGTCATTGGTCATTACGCCATTAGTCTTTACAATAATCCGCCTTCAATGACTAATGACCCAATGACTAAACTATTCGCTCCTCAAACTCTTCACCGGGTTTGCTATTGCTGCTTTGATGGACTGAATGCTGATGGTTGCAAAAGCGATAAGCAGGGCAATTACCCCTGCGCCTGCTAAAATCCACCAACTTAGGTCTGTCCTGGATGCAAAGGTTGAAAGCCATTGGTTCATTGCGTAAATAGCGACCGGGATAGCAACGGTTGCAGCAATCAATACCAGCAACAAAAAGTCTTTCGACAACTCGGTAACAATCTGCGATACGCTGGCGCCGAGCACTTTGCGGACACCTATTTCTTTAACACGCTGGGTGATGGTAAATGCCGACAGGCCAAACAAGCCCAAACAGGCAATAAATATAGCAATGCAGGCAAATATGGTAAACAGCGTACCCTGCTGTTGCTCGCTGCGGTATAGTTTGTCAAAGTGCTGGTCGAGGAAAGTAAAATCGAATGGTATATTGGGCGCATAATGCATCAGGGTATTACGGATTTGACTTACCGATTCTTGGACATTCTGTCCGCTGATCTTGATAGAAACCGTGCCGTAAGGCTGCGATATGAGTATGATCGGTATGATAGGCTGATGGAGCGATTCAAAATGAAAATCCTTCATCACGCCAATAACGTTGCCTGTTACGTTACCATATTTTATTTGCTTATTGATGGCTTTTTCAGGTGTGCCCCACCCTAAGGTTTTTACCGTAGTTTCATTGATAATGAATTTGTTGGAGTCGGTTTTTATGTTGTGCGAAAAATTACGACCTGCCGCCATGGTAATACCAAAAGTCGGAATAAAGCCGTCGTCAACGGCCACTTGCTTCAGGTCAACTTTTAAAGGCTGGAACGTACCTCCCTCCAAAACGGCAGCATTCTGGTCGTCAAGCAGCCGTCCGGACGGGATGCGTGATGAGCGGCTAATTGATTTTATATTTGGATTACTCAGCAAATCGGTTTTAAAAGCATCAAACTGGTTGCCAAGTGCACCGGCGCCTACCAGGGTTAAAACATGATCCTTATCAAAACCAAGGTCTTTATCCTGTATATATTGTAGCTGCCTGAATACAACCGCAGTTGCGACAATCAAGATAATGGAGATTGAGAACTGCAGCACAACCAGTATTTTGCGGAAAGAAAATGTGCTGGTTTGTACCTTAAATAAACCCTTTAATACTTTTACCGGGATGAAAGACGACATAAACAGTGCAGGGTAAATTCCGCTGATTAAACCCACAATGCAGGGGAGCAAAATAACGGGAATTAAAAAATACCAGGTAAAAAGACTGCTGATACTTAATTGCAAACCCGACATGCGGTTAACAGCGGGCAACAATAACGCAGTTAGGCCAATTGCTATCAGCAACGAAACATACGTAACAATTACCGACTCGCTTAAAAACTGGGCGATAATTTCCTTACGCTGTGCCCCTATTACTTTACGGATACCGATTTCCCTTGCGCGGAGTGCCGAACGCGCGGTAGAAAGGTTCATATAGTTGATGCATGCAATAAGCAGTATAAACAGCGCAATAGCCGAAAAAATATATACTCGTGTGGCGTTTCCGTTTTCTTCAATCTCATCGTCCAGGTGCGAGGTAAGATGGATGTCCGTTAGCTTTTGTGCCGTAAGTTTAGTCATATTGTGCACTTTAAGCTTAGGCGGCGCTCCAAGGGCAACGCAGTATTTGTCTAAAAAGTCAGGAAACCGTGCTTCAATACGCTCAGTAGTATAACCCTTCGGGAACATCAGGTAAGTATAAAAGGCGTTATTGCCATAACTAGTTGCTAACTGCTTTGCGCCATAAATGGTTGAATCGTTTAAAGTGCTGAACGATACCAAAATATTCGGATGCATATGCGAATTGAAAGGAAACGGATTATAGATGCCCTTAACCGTAAAGGCGTGTTTATTACCGTCCAGGATAATTTGCTTATTGATGGGGTCCTCGTCACCAAAATATTTTTTGGCTATATCCGGTGTAAGCATAGCGGTATATGGCTCAGTTAATGCTTTACGTCCATCGCCTTTCAATACAGGAACGGTAAAAAAGTCGAAGAAGTTTTCATCGGCGAAAAAAGCGTGTTGCTCATTAAACAATTTTTCTTTGTATTTAAATGAGATTGTGCCACCGGGAAGGGTTCGCGTCATTTCCTCCATATCCGAAAATGCCAGCTTCAAGCCCGGGCCAAACGCCGGGGCTATCGAGCTTAAATGCAGACTCTCTACATTCGGTGCCGAATAAAAAATCCGCGTAACACGATAAATATTATCAGCATTTTTATCATACCGGTCGTAGCTTTTTTCGTTGATAACGTACGTTAAAATAAGCAGGCAACAGGTTAACCCAACGGTTATACCGAAGATGTTGGTAAAGGAGATGAACGGGTGCCTTTTGATATTCCGAAAAGCACTTCTGAGGTAATTTCTTATCATTTTATTAGTTCGTTAGTTCATTTGTCATTAGTCTGAACCGTGATTCGCTTGATTATTTGATTAAAGGATTTTAATCCAGGTAATCCTAAAATCCTTTAATCAAGGTTCAGACATCATTCCGATCTTAAACTTTTAACCGGGTTTGCCAAAGCGGCCTTAATAGCCTGGAAGCTTATTGTGACGCCAGCCACCAGCAAAGCAATAAGGCCCGCCAGTAAAAACACCCACCATTGGATATCAATACGGTATGCAAAATCCTGCAGCCATTTGTCCATGGCATACCAGGTTATGGGGAATGATATCAATGCAGCAATAATGATCAGCTTTAAAAACTCAACCGATAACATAGCCGTAATGCTTGTTGACGATGCTCCCAATACCTTACGGATGCCTATTTCCTTAACCCTTTGACGGATCATAAACGCTGCCAGACCAAATAGGCCAAGGCAGGCAATAACAACAGCTATTACCGAAAATGAGGTAAATATCTTTCCTGTGCGGTCTTCAGCGCTGTATAATGATGCGAATTGTTCATCCAAAAATGAGTAACTAAATGGCGCACTGGCGTTATAACCGGTCCATTGGTTTTTAATATCGCTTATTAAATGGTGCACGTCTGCAGTTTTTATTCGTACTATGATAGAACCATCGTTTCTACCCGCAGGCAACATCATTAACGGTGCAATTTTTTGTTTTGCAGATGTATAATTAAAATCCCTTACTACCCCTACAATATTGTAATGCCGCTGACCCGAACGAATGATGGTTTTACCAATCGGATCGGTATTGCCAAAGCCCAGGTCGCGCACAGCTGCTTCGTTTATAACAACGGAGATAGAATCAGCAGGTGATGGCGGAAAGAAATTGCGGCCTTTTGCCAATTGCATTCCTAAAGTTGGGATATACGAGTCTTCTACCCAGTAAATGCCGCATTGTATTTCGGTGCGGGTGCCTTTGTCGGCAACCTCTTTAGCATAAATTTCGGTACCGCCCATGTTATTATAACCTGGCACATTGCCCGATATGGTGGCATTTACAATGCGGTTATCGTTTAAAAGCTGCTGTTTGAATGCTATAATGTTATTACCAAGCACACTGCCATCGTTTATAACTAAAACCTGGTCCTTGTTATAGCCGAGCTTTTTATTTTGCATAAAATGCAATTGCTGGTACACCACAAAAGTGCAGATGATTAAAGCTGTAGATATAGCGAATTGAAAAACGATTAAACTGCTGCGCAGACCACCCTTGTTTGCCGGCTGTGTGCCGCCGTTTCCTTTTAATATAGAAATGATCTGGAAGGATGACAAGAAAAACGCCGGGTAGATACCGGCAACTATCCCTACAAATAAAGTAAGCGCCAATTCGCAAATTATTGCGGGCAAACTCAGGAAGAAACCGATGGAAATTTGTTTGCCCGAAACATCATTGAAGTAAGGTAACAGTAAATAAACCAACCCGAGCGCAAAAAGTACTGCTAAAAAGGTAAGCATCACCGATTCCACTAAAAATTGGGTTACCAGTTTGTTTTTCTCGGAACCAAGCACCTTGCGGATGCCTATTTCTTTTGACCGTTTTGATGAACTTGCTGTTGAAAGGTTTGTAAAATTGATACACGCCAATAAAAGAATAAAAAACGCCAGTGCGCCGAAAATATAAACATAGTGAATATCGCCGTTGGCTTCAATTTCATATTTGGTGGCCGAGTGCAGATGGATATCGGTGAGCGGTTGTAAAAAGAAAACAAAACTGTTA